>Ga0187781_10001123_pt1 | contig 20100 bp, 20 predicted proteins | sample 0715_SJ02_MP02_2_FD_132447 | JGI IMG/M metagenome (GOLD analysis project Ga0187781, IMG submission 132447) | Tropical peat soil microbial communities from peatlands in Department of Meta, Colombia - 0715_SJ02_MP02_20_MG | ecosystem: Environmental > Terrestrial > Soil > Wetlands > Peat | place... | reverse complement strand
CGCGGCTTCGCCCGACTGTGGGGAGCGTGCACTTCGGTCCTCGGTCGGCTCGGTTGCGCTTGCCATCGCTTCATGATACTGGAGGGGCGGAAGATTGGGCAAAAAGAATGGAAGACAAAAGTCCTGCGGAAGGGCGGGGCTTCAGCCCCGCCGCCTTGGGGCTGGCTGGAGGTAGGGCCTTTAGGCCCTGAAGCCGCCTCACGTCAGGGGCTAATGGCCCCCTCTCCATCGGGCGAGTTGGGCGGCGAGGCTGAAGCGCCTGCTTATGGAATGTTTCGCACCTCTCCGCGCCTCCCGGAGTTGCCTACGGCCAGATACCTACAATTGTCTCAGCTTTCATTTTAGTCTTGACAACCGCTGTAGGCTGTGATAGGCTACAGGGGCGGTGCTCAGAGCGCAGCGGTCAACTCCGGTCGGCTCGGAAGGCAAGCAACAAGAAGTCGGCGTGATCGGGCGGGGAGGCGTCTTATAAAGATCGAACTCTGTTGGAGAAGTGCTTGCATCGGACGGACGGGCCTCAACACTGGCCATTTTGTCTGCAGCAAATTCGCGCTGCCGGGGCGGGATGCGAAGATTTGAACGGAACAATCCGGGAATGTCTGTGAAAACAAAGCACAAGGTCAAAATGTCCGATACCACGCGGACGCGCTACCCGGCCTGCGACTTGGGCGGCGCAGCGCGGAGGCCCGCGCCTGAGGGCCCGAAGGCTACGGGCCTGGGAGCGTCGGCACGAGGCTGCATGGGTAGCCAAGTGCGGTAGAGCGAATGGGAGACCTGCGCGCCGAAGAGCATCACGGCGGAGGAGATGTAGACCCACGTCATCAGGGCCACCACCACGCCGATGTCGCCGTAAACCTGGCGGTAATTGAAAAAGGGCAGGAGGCGCATAAACAGGCCGCGCGCCGCTTGCCAGGCGAGGGCAGTGAGCAGGGCGCCGGGAAAAACCTGGCGGAGGCGCATGCGCCGGTTGGGCAGGCGCTCGAAGATGACCAGGAACATCAAGAGGGTGATGCCAAAGGTGGCGGTCGTGAAGATGCCGCGATAGAGCAGGTCCGCAAACGCAAGCAGGGCAGTTGGAACCCAGGTTCGCAGCCAGGCGTAAGCGTAGCGGTGGGTTCCGACCAGCAGCGTCGAAATGAGGGCGAGGATGCCAAAGATGCCGGCCATCTCGAGGGCGAGAAGGCGCCTTCGCCACCAACTGCGCCTCTCCTGGATTTCCCAGGCCTGGTTCAGGGCTCGCTCGAGGGGAAGGAAGACGCCGGACGAGGCCAGGAGGAGGAGCAGGAACGACAGCACGCTCACCTTGCCGTAGGCTCGCGAGATGCTCACCAGGTTGGTCATGATGACGTTTCGGGTGATCGGCAGGTAATGCCCCAGCACCAGAGCCAGGCGTCCGGAGAGTTCGTAACGGCGGATGAAAATGCCGCACACGCCCAGCAGCAAGAGCATCATGGGGAACAGGGCCAGCAGACTGTAGTAGGCGATGGAAGCGGAGATAGCGAACGAGTTCTCACGGAGAAACTTGACCAGCGCTTCCCGCAGCACCTGGCGCACTTGTCTCCAACGTCCGGAGAGGACCTCGCTCGGCGTCGCTTTAGCCTCAAGTGCCATTTCAACCTGGCCCAACGGCCGGCAGTGGTACAGTTTGAATTTGTAGCGGCGAGTTTACCTCGCCACGTGGCGGCATAAAGCCGCCGCTACATCAAACTGTACCACTGCCTCACGGCAGGGAATATTTCCCAACCCTTTCTAGCTTATACTACAATGAGCGAAAGCAGGGCGAGTAGTGTGCAACAGTCGAGGCTTAGGGAAACCCGGCCGGGAAGACAGGAGGGCGCCGCCATGGCCAGCCAAGAGGAAATACTCGAGGAGAATCGCAAAGTAAGACGATTGCAATTCGTCGTGAATCTGGTCCTGAACGTGGTGGCCCAATCGGACCTTCCCATCGAAGAGGCGTCGGAACTGGTGGCTAATACGCGCCGGTTTGCGCTCGGTCTGTTCCCGGACAAAGAACTGGCTTACGATATCATCTACCAGCCCAAATTCAAGCGCCTGCTGGCGGAAAAATACCGCATCGTTTAGGGAACAGGGATTAGGGATCAGGGATTAGGGATCAGGGCCTCAGGAGAGAGTTCGCCGATTCCTATTCCCTAATCCCTAATCCCTAACCCCTATTCCCTAACCCCTATTCCCTCACTTGGCCGCGAGATGGGTGACGGACTTTAGTGTGGCGGTGATCGGTCCGACGGCAATGATGAATTTGATGCGCAGGGGTAAGTGCTGTTGGTCATTGCTGAACCAGACCAGCATGCGGCCCTTCCTTTTGAAGAGGCCGCTGAAGACCTTGGGTTCGACGCGGATGGCGGACCGCTGCCCGAGCGGCGTGGTGACCATTTCTTGAGCCTGGACGTCCAGCGTCACATCGTAAGTATTTGAGCCGTCGTTCACCGGCATCTCGAGAGGTTTTCCGACCGTGAGGTCCTGGCCGCGCAGGTAGTAGAAGGCCGCGACAACATCTTCGACGCAACTCGGGATTTCGTTTTCGGCATGCTTGGGGGGATCGTGGGGTCTCGTCAAGTCCCGTTCGTCCAGAATCGCCAGCTTGCGCTGGGCATCAAAGACAATCTCGGTTTCTTTGCGTCGGCGCCCCTCGTTGATCTTCTTTGAAATGCTTTGGGAGCAGAGAGTGTGAGGATCAAGGATCGAGCGGAACTCGTTGTTGACATCGAAGAGCAGGGAGACAAAACCCTGCGAATGGGCGGTGGTGATGAGGGTGTAGTCGTCTTTCATTCCGTGAGTCGTGCTTTGCAAAGTGGCGGTGACAGTGCCGGCCTCAAAGACCGACCAGGTGACATCGTAGGTCAGCCGCTCTCCCGTTTGGAAAGCTGAGACTTTGGCTTGAGCGAGAAGGCGAGGATTCGCCTGCGTTAAAACGACCAGCGTCAAGAAGCCGGCGATCTGTGCAACCGAGCCGCGCACCCGCTTAGATAGAACGCTCATGCGTGTGGAAAAGTAGCCTCATGGAATGGAACGCCACCACATTTTCAGTGCCAGAACGAGCATCGCGGCCGCGTATCCCGCCGCCGCCTCGTACTCACGATTCTTCCAGTAGCGTTGCCACTCGAACTTCTCATCCGTGGCCGGGCCGCGACGCAGATTGGGAAAAAACAGGGGCACCCGGCTCGCATACTGCCCGTAAGCCCCCGGAAATTCACGGCTCAGAAACTGGGCTTCGCGTTTCATTACCGGCCAGTAAATGAGCGCGAAGAAAGCGGTGAAAGCCAGGCCCATGACCCACGAACGCCCCGCCAGCGCCCCTCCTAGACCCATCGCCGCGCTTCCGAGGTAAAGGGGATTGCGCGTTAAGGCATACGGACCGCCCGTAGCCAGGCGCTGGTTCTTAGCCAGGTAACCTGCCGACCAGGCCCGCCACAGGAGACCGGCCAGCGCCACGACTGCACCGCAGAGTAGCAGCAACGGGGAAGGGTGCGCAAGGGCCAAGTAGAGAACGCCCAGCCCAAACCCCAGCGGCACGCGCCAGCGGGAGGCCCACACCGCATAGTCGTTAAGCATGGACCCTCGCGAGACGCTGCTCGATGGCCGCTCCCACGCACTCCACCGTGATCCCCTGGATGTAAGCAGCGCTCCGATCCCGGCGCGAGTGATTGACCGGCGCCTGGTTGTATAGCGCGATATCCGCGTTGCTGAAGGGCCCGTTGCGTGCCGGGTCGGTGGGGCCATGAATGGCCACCAGCGGCGTTCCCACGGCCGCCGCCACGTGCAGCGGGCCCGTGTCACCTCCCAGGAACAGTTGGGCTCGCCGCGCCAGTGCAATGAATTGCACCAGCGTGGAGGGAAAATAAAGAGCGCGCTTGGTTCCCGCGCTGCGTAGGATTCCGGCTATCACTTCCTTTTCTTCCGGCGACCCAGTGAGCAGAAAGGTGGAAGGGAACCGGGCCTCGAGTTGACGGAGAAGCATGGCATAGTTCTCGGGCGCCCAGCGCTTGGCCTTCCAGCCCCCGCCGGGATTAATAATCATGAACTCCCGAGCCCCGAGGCGCGCCAGTTGCTCGTCAACGTAATGGTCGTCCTTGGGGGTGTAGGGCAAAGGGAACTCCCAAAGGCCGACGCGCGCTCCCAGGCGCTCGACCAGCACCAGGCTTTCTTCCACCACGTGTTTGCGTCCCGCTGCGGAGACTCGTTCCGTGTAAACGACGGCTGCGCTGGGTTCGCGCAGCCAGGGCTCAGCCAAACCGACTCTGCTACTCGCGCCTGCCAGGAGCGCGAGCATGGCCGTCTTCCACAAGCCTTGAAAGTCCACAACCACATCGTAAGCGTTTGCTCGCAGCCCTAACAAAGTCTTCACTAATTCGGCAAGCAACGCGGGACGCGGGAAGCTGCCCCGCCAACTGAGGGTATCTACTGGAATGACGCGGTGGACGTAGGGATTTCCATCGAGTAGGGAAGCATAGCGCTTTTCGATGAGCCAATCGATTTCCGCCTGAGGGAAAGACCGCCCCAAAGCTGCCACGGCGGGCAAGGCGTGCACGATATCGCCGAGCGAACTCAGTCGGATCACGAGATATCGAGGCCGGGAAATGGCCAATCAATCACCCCTTGCTACGGAGTCAGTCTGGCGGGCTCGCAGCACCGGCAACCAGATCCTTAACGTTGTCGGTGGCGCCGGGCGATCTCCGCCAGCAAGCTGCGAGTCGAGTGGTCCTTAGGATCGCCGACGATGGCCACCCGAATCCCCAGCTTTCTTGCCAGCGCTCGCTCGGGAACCGTGTCGACGGTGTAATCGGTGCCCTTGCAGTGCACGTCCGGCCGAAGCTCGCGCAGCAAGGCTTCCACGTTCAATTCGTCGAAGACGACAACGTAATCGACCGGCTCGAGTGCGGCCACCAGCTCTGTCCGAGCCCAGGCAGGCAGCAGTGGCCGGCCGGCGCCCTTGAGAGCCGAGACGGATTGGTCGCTGTTAATACCCACCACCAGGACGTCGGCCTGTTGCCTCGCCGCCTGGAGATAGCGCACGTGGCCGGCGTGCAATACGTCGAAACATCCATTGGCAAGGGCCACACGGTGGCCTGCCCGGCGCAACTGCTCGCCGAGTTCGGCGATTCGTTCTCTTGGTATGGTCTGGGCGGTCATTAACGTCGGTAGCGAGTAGTGCAAACCCCCTCACCCGTCACGCGACGGCTGATGAAGACGCCGTCGCGTGCCACCCTCTCCCCCAAGGGGGCGAGGGGTGAAAAACCCTCTTAGCGGCGAGGGCTGAAAGACCCTCTTAGGGGCGAGGGCTGAAAGACCCTCTTGCGGCGAGGGCTGGAAGATCTACTTCTAGGCGAGGGTTGACGAAGCCTCGCTCAGGCGTTGCGAATGGCGGCGGCGAGTTCGCTGCCGGTTACAGACGCGGTGCCGCGCTTCATCACCACCAGGCCGCCGGCGCAATTCGCGAGCATGGCGGCATGCAGGAAGCTCGCCCCTGTCGCCAGCGCCAGCGTGTAAGCAGCGATGACGGTATCGCCGGCGCCCGTCACATCCACCGCCTGGTCCGAGCCAAAGATGGGCAAATGGCGCGGTTCCCGACGAGGCTCGAAGAGCACCATGCCGTCGCGGCCTCGGGTGATCAACAGGGCCGCCAGTCCCTGGCGCCGGAGAAGCTTTCTGCCCAGCGCATGCAGCCGTTCCAGATTCTGCCCAATGGTTTGTCCGAATACCGCCTCGACTTCCGGCTCGTTCGGGGTGGCCGTGGTGACGTTCCGGTACTTCGCCAGGTCATAGCGGGAGTCGACGGCCACCGGCGGTGACGGGCTGCCCTTCCGGCGGTTGAGAAAGTCCACTTCGCCAGCGTCCGTCGAGCCATAGCCATAATCGGACACCAGGAGGGCCGACACATTTGGAAGCGCCGACAGAACGGTGCGGGTCAGTTTCCTTCGAACCTCTTTGGGAAGAAACTGAGGCGGCTCGCGATCGATGCGAACGATTTGCTGGCGCTGCCAATGGCTCAACCCGCCCAGAATGCGCGATTTGGTCGGCGTCGGACGACCCGCCAAGCGCGCCACAAAGCGCGTCGAAACGCCTTTCTGCTTGAAATACCCGAGCAGGGCCTCGCCCGTCTCATCGTCGCCCACGACGCCCACAAGCGTGACGCGAGCGCCGAGGTCGACCAGGTTGTTGGCGGCGTTGGCGCCCCCGCCCGGCGTGACCTGCTTCTCACGCTGCTTCAAGATCAGGACCGGCGCCTCGCGAGAGACCCGGGCTATTTCCCCGTAAACGTATTCATCGGCTACCAGGTCCCCCCACATGATGACGCGCTGGCGAGGAAATCTGTCGATTATCGAAAGCAGTGTGGCGCGATCCTGGGCGGCGATTAGCATAACTGCGATTCTGGAATAGAGACCTCTGTCGGGAGATCGGGTGATCGGGAGAACAATTCCTGATCGGCGACTAGCGATCGAGAAGTTCGATCAGAAATCGCAAATCACAAATCACCAACTGTTCTCCCGATCACCCGATCTCCCGATCACGCTGTGATTTCCCATTCCTTCACCGCCTCCAGAGCCGCTTTGTAAGCCACGTCGACGGAAACCCCTGTCATGCAGCGGAAGTCAATCGGGCACTCGCGCAGGCCGCACGGGCTACACTCGACGGGCTGCTTAACGACGCGCACCCGCTGACCCAACGGTCCCGTGGCGCGCTCGTCGGTGGATCCGAAGATGGCCAGAAGCGGTATCTGGAGCGCCGCGGCCACGTGCATGGAACCCGAATCGTTGGTAATGGCCAGGTGGCATTTCGCCATCAAGGCCATGAACTCTCGCAAGGTGGTTTTGCCGGCGACCAGTACGGGAGTATGCTCCATAGCCTGAGCCACGGCTTCGGCCAAGGCGCTCTCGGCGCGGGAGCCAAAGATTAGCACATCCGCGCCCAAGGCATCAATCAGGCGATCGGCCAAGTCGGCGTAGCGGTCCGGCGGCCAGCGCTTGGCCGGCCCAAACGACGCGCCCGGACAAATGCCTACCAAAAATCGCCTGCCGCCCAGCCCAAACGCTTGCAACTGCCTGGCCGCCCACCGGCGTTCCGAATCGGCAAGATAAATGTGCACTTCCTCGACCGGCTCTGGTTTTTCTATTATCCCTGAGCGATATAGTAATTGCAGGTAATAATAAGCTTGATGGCCGTAGGCGGCCGGCGGAGGGACCTCGACCGCCTCGTTGAGCATCGAGGTCCTCCCGTCGCGCGCGTATCCGACGCGGAGAGGAATGCCCGCCCGCCAAGCCATCCAGGCAGCCTGGAAGGCATTCTGCAGAAGAATTGCGGCGTCGAACTGCTCGGAACGAAGTTCCCCCACTAACTTTCGGAACCCGCGCAGGCCGCGGTGCGCGCCTTCCGGGTCATACACGATCAGGCGGTTGACGGCAGGGTGATTTTGGTAAAGCTCGCTCACCCAAGGCTTGGCCACGACCACGATTTCCGAGCCGGGGAAGTCAGCGTGCAACGCCTCGATGGTCGGCAAGGATATCACGGCATCGCCGATCCAATTGGTGGCCCGCACCATGATCTTTCTCGGACTCCACAAAGGGGTATGGTGGATCTTCAAGTGGCCCTCCCCGCTGCTCCTAGGGTGTCGAGCAAGGCTCGTTCGAATTCGACTTTTTCTTCGATTTCGGAGCTGATGCGGCACGCCAACAAAGGCATCGGCGCCTTCCATTCTGGCGGCAGGTTCATGAGGTCCTTTTCGGTGGTTAAGAGGGCTTCCGCGCCCGCGTTGCGCGAAGACGCAACAACGCTCTCCAGTTCACGAGCGGTGTATTCATGGTGATCCGGGAAGACCCGCTCCGCCGCCGGCCGCAAGCCCCAGCGACGCAAGTCGGCCAAGAAAGCGGCCGGGTTGCCGATTCCACAGAAAGCGCCGACTGGTTTGTGGAGCAAATTCTCGGGGGACACCGGCGCGCCGCCTCGGGGCTCGACCAAGCCGGTGAGCTTCGTCGAGCAATGAAACACTCGAGCGCGTGAGTTTTCCGCGCGCACTCGTGCTTGGAGCGGCCCCGCGTCGCCCAATTCGGTTCGGGTGAGAATCACCCAGTGGGCGCGCCGGAGCGCTGAGAATGGCTCCCGCAGACGGCCCGCGGGAAGCAGGGCGAGCTCGGAGATTGGGCGCGCCACATCCAGCAAAACAATATCCAGATCGCGAGCCAGCGCCAGGTGTTGAAATCCGTCGTCCAGCAAGTGCACGTCGGCGCGAAAATCGCGCTCGGCGATGAGGCCGGCGCGGAAACGGTCGCGGGCCACGATGATAGGGATGTTAGGCAGGGCTTGGGCGAGCAGGGCGGGTTCGTCACCGACTGCCCTGGGATCGAAGATGAGACCCGAGTCGGGGTCCAGGGCGATGAGCCCCATCCCGCCACGCCGTCCATAACCGCGGGTGAGGATGCACGGCCGGCGGCCGGCGGCGAGCAAAGTCTTAGCTATCAAAATCACCAGAGGAGTCTTTCCGGTTCCGCCTACGCTCAGATTACCTACACTGATGACCGGGTGCTTCAAGCGCCGCGATTTGAGCCAGCCTCGGCGGTAAGCCTGGCCACGCAAACTAACGCTGGCCCAGAAGATTGTCGCCAAAAATTGAAGTAATACATTCACTTCGGCTGCACCCTGAACAGGCGCCTGCGGCACAGGCGTTTTCACACCCTCAAACCCCGATCGTAATTCAATGCGCTTCGCGCTCCTTTTCTTCCAGCAAGCGCTGAATCTGGTTGAGCACGCGGGCCGTCGCCCCCGTCTGTTGCTCGAGAACATGTTTTCCGCGCTTGCCCAGTCGCTGACCGGCGGCGGGGTCGTCAAAAAGTTTCACGACCGCTTCCACTAGCTCCTGTCCGTCTCGAACCTGCACACAAGCTCCGGCCTCGAGAAAAAGCCGAACAATGTCCTGGAAGTTCTCCATGTGGGGGCCGAACACTACGGGCTTGGCCCAGCAGGCGGCTTCCAGAATGTTGTGTCCGCCGGTGGGCACCAGGCTGCCTCCCATGAAGACAACATCCGCCAACTCGATCAGCGCCGCTAATTCTCCGATGCTATCGAGTAGTAAAACGTCGGGCTCCGCCACTTGTTTTGAAATTTCCGCCTCTTCCGCGACGAGTTGGGTGCGCCTGACGCAGCTAAAGCCGGAGGCACCCAGAGTTTGGGCAGCCTCCTCGAAACGGGCCGGGTGCCGCGGCGCCAGGATCAGCAAGGCCTTGGGGTAGCGCGCACGGAGCTTACTCCAAGCCTGGAAGACTATCGGTTCTTCCCCGGCCATGGTGCTCGCCGCAACGAGGACGGGGCCACGCTCCGTGCTGGCGACGGCTTTCCCGAGCAGGCGCGGGAAGGGAGCGAAGCGAGGCGGCTCAGAATCGAACTTCAAGTTGCCGCTCACGGTGACGCGTTCCCTCGCGGCGCCCAACTCGAGGAAGCGCTCGCCATCGCCGTCCGTCTGGGCGCAGATCCTATCCACCTGCTCGAGCACGCGGCGCATGAAGGGGCGAAGCAACAAATACCGCCTGAATGAGCGCCCTGAGAGGCGCGCATTAACCAGGATTATCCGCGCGCCGGACTCATGCGCAGCGCGCAAAAGGTTGGGCCATAACTCCGTTTCGACGATCACGAGTAACGACGGCTGGATTCGCTCGAGCGCCGCCTGCACCGCACCACGCCAGTCCATCGGCAAGTAGAATCGGCCGGCCACAGAAGGGAGGCGGCGTTCTCCCGCGTCGCGGCCGGCCGGCGTGACGCTACTCAGGAAAATTCTCCGGTCAGGAAATGCCGCCCGTAACTCGCGCGCCAGCCTGGCCACTGCCAAGGTCTCGCCCACGGATACAGCATGTATCCAGATCGCGCCGCGTTTCGTCTGCCGGAAGGATTCCGGCAACAGCCCGAATCGCTCGCGCCACCGCTGCCCGGCCAGTTCGTCACGCCGTTTCCAAAGATAATAAGGGGCCGTGAGCAGCGCCCCCAGCGTGAACAAAAAGCTGTAAATCAAATACATCATCAGGAAGGACAGCGCGATGATCGAGACGCCGACCCGGAACCAATCCGATTATATGCCCAGAAAGCGCGGCCGACAACGGCTCGCGTTGTAGGGGGACGGCTTAGCATTCCTTTGTTGCGGGCCGCCGGCCCGAGAGTCGGGCAAGCCCTACCCTTACACTTCAGACCCGGTTCCCCGAAGGGGAACAATCTCGCTAGCCGTAGGTGAAACCTACGGATTAGGAAACGATTCTAACGATTTCTCCGACCCCGCAGGGGTCGAACAGTTCGACCCCTGCGGGGTCGGGACCCGCCTTTTCTCTACTAGTATCCGTAGGTTTCACCGACGGCTAATAATGGTCATCCCCTTCGGGGATGAGGGTTGCCAAGACGGCATTTGGAGGGCGAGACACCGTCGCCCTCGGGCTTGACTGCGAGAGCGCGGTGTGTGGAGTTGCAAGCGGAGGATGGGAGGTTTGGCAATCGGCCACAAGCACCAGGCCGTGGCGTTCACTCTTCTTTCTTTTTCTTGGGAGGATTCGCGATAACCAGGTTGTCGGTTACCGAGAAGACGTTCGGCACCTGGTTGGCGCGGGTGCGGATGAGGGTGTCGTCGAATTGATTGTCGACCACGCCCTCCAGCGTCACGTTGCCGTTGTCGACGATGATGTGAATCGAGGGCAAGGCCTGGTACCCGTAGCGGGTACCGATCTCCGAACTGCCGTAGATGGCTTTCGCCTCGGCGCGACGGATCTGCCAATCCAGATCCGAAAGCGGCAGCACCTTGATATTGTTGACAACCTGAGTGACGCCGGAGATTCGCTTCACCACGTTTGCCGCGTCAGATTTGATGTTCCAGGGAGGCTCGGGCGGGCACGCGCCTTCGAGGGTGACGACGCTGCCATCGAGCTTGAAAGCAAGATCGGTGAAAATCGAGTAATAGGGTAACATCAAAAGCTCATGGCGTACCTTGGCCGCCAACTGCGTTTCATCCGGCGGTCCCGCCGTGAAGGCATCGTCGTGCTGTTTCTTCTGATCGGCCAGTCCTAACCCCACGGCCAAAAGAGTGAGGGTGGCAAGGAGAAGCAATTTGCGCATGTGCGAATCCTCCTCGGTCGGACGTTTGCTCATTCCCGAGCATTGGATGCAATTCGTGCTTGAAAAGGTGCCGTGTTTATTGAGGCGCTACGCGGCGATGAAACCTGTCCAGTCGCCGTCGAGATTGAACTCGTTCCAGCCCCCAGCGCGGTTTTTGAGCACGTAGCCCTTCCATTTTCCCTCCAGATCGAAGACGTTGTAGCCTTCCTGGCTGTTGTCCACCGCATAGGCGGTCCAGTTTAGGTCGCGGTCGAAGAAAAGCAGGACGGCCTTGTTGGCGGTGCGCACGACGTAGCCCAGCAACTCCGCATCCGGGGAGCGGCGGCGGAGGCCGGAGAATTTCCTGGTCCGCTTGGGGTCGAGCAGGGGGTTGGAAGTGGGGTTAAGGGAAGGGTCGAGCAGAGGGTTCAAGGACTTCTTGAACTTCGGATCGATTTTCGAATTCCGGCCCGGATTGATCCAGGGATTGAAGACGGGATTAATCGCCGCCGTCACTTTGGGATTGATCGACGGATTCAGTTGGGGATTGATGGAAGCGTTATGTTTGGCGCGGGCCAGCGGATGGGTCATAGGAATAGTTCGGGCCGGAACGGGGAGTGTGTCAAGCAAATAGTTGCGCGGCTGCCTGCGCCGAAGGCGCCTTGGAGTGCGGCGGCTTGACGCCGCCTTTCCGCCGCTGGTAGGAACTCGAGGGGCCGTAGCGATCTCAAGGCGGCGTCAAGCCGCCGCACTCCAAGGCGCTTCGCGCATTTGCCCGTCAGCCGGCGGGCATGAGCGCCTGCTTTGAAAACCGTTAGTGGGGGCGGGCTGCCCGCGTTACGTCGCCTTTGGGCACGGCGGAAGTTGGGTTATCATGGCTGAGGCAAAAACTATGCAGTCTTTGGGCATTTACGTTCAGGTTCCTTTTTGCGCTTCGAAGTGCAGCTTCTGCAACTTCAGCTCGCGGGTCGAGCCGGCGAGTTTATTCGATGAATATGCCGCTGCGCTGGAAGAGGAAGTCGGCCGTCTGCCCGGCGAATTGGCGCGTTGTGGGTTGCGCATCGAGCTTCTGGAATCTCCGGTAGATTCGCTGTACTTCGGTGGAGGAACGCCGCCGCTGTTGGGCGCGGAAAGACTCGAGCGGATCGTTCGTGCTCTTGGGGCGCGGTTCGAACTCCAGCCGGGCGGCGAATTCACCCTGGAAGTGACGCCGGGTTCGGCCGATCCGGAGTTTCTGGCGCGGACGCTGCGGATGGGGGTGAATCGCCTCAGCATCGGGGCGCAGACTTTCGAGGATCGCGAGCTGCGCGCGGTCGGGCGTCTGCACACCGCGGCGGAGACGCGGGAACTGGCGCGGCGCGCGCGGGGCGTCGGTTTCGCCAACCTCAGCCTGGATTTGGTGGCCGGTTTGCCGCATCAGACGCGCGCGTCCTGGCAGCGCAGCCTGGAAGCCGTGTTCCGGGTCGCACCGCAGCACCTCTCGCTCTACCTGTTCGAAATCGACACGAAGAGCCGTTTGGGCAGGGAAGTGTTGCAGGACGGAACGCGCTATCACGCCGCCGAAGTCCCCGCCGAGGAGTTCATGGCTGACGCTTACGAGAGCGGACGCGAGGCGCTGGGACGGGAAGGTTATCTCCAATACGAGATTTCGAACTTTGCGCTGCCCGGATTCGAGTCGCGGCACAACTTGAAATACTGGCAACGCGCTCCCTATGTCGGGCTCGGGGCCGGCGCTCATTCTTTCGACGGCGTCAATCGCTGGGCCAACCAAGAGGACGCGACGCTTTACATCGCCAAGCTTGCTCAGGCGTGCTCGCCTATCGCGGAAGTCCGCAGGCTTTCTCCGGCGGAACAACTCGAGGAGTTCTTCTTCCTTGGCTTGCGGCAAGCGGAAGGCGTCAGCCTGGCGTCGGTGCGGGAACAGTGGGGCGTTGAGCTGTTGAGCCGCTGGCAACCCCGCATCGAAGCCCTGACCGAAAATGGACTTCTGACCAAGTCTGGCGATAATTTCAGGCTGGCAAAAACGGCTTACTTGGTTTCGAACGAGGTATTTCGGGAGTTTGTTTGAGCCTTCGAAAAGCAGTCGTCAGTTATCAGTCGTCAGTTGTCGGTTAGAGAACTGATAACTGAAAACTGATAACTGATAACTGCTTACTGATTACTGATAACTGATATTGAAAGGAAGTCATGAACACCACCGTTGACTTGCGCAGCGATACCGTCACCAGGCCTTCCGCCGCCATGCGGCGCGCCATGTACGAGGCGGAAGTTGGGGACGATGTTTATCGTGAAGATCCAACCGTGAATCGTCTCCAGGAGCGTGCGGCGGAAGTCTTCGGCCGGGAGGCCGGCCTTTACGTGGCTTCGGGGACGATGGGCAACCAGGCGGCGCTGAAAGTGCACGGCAAGCCTGGGCAGGAAGTGATCTGCGAGGCGCGCGCGCATATTTACAACTTCGAAATGGGGACGGTGGCGGCCTTTGCGGGGTTGGTGCCGCGCACGATCTGGGCCGAGGGCGGAATGCTGAAGTGGGAAATGATTGCCCCGTTCGTGCGCGGACGCGGCGACCACCGGGCGCGAACCGCGCTGGTGGAACTCGAAAACACCTCGAATATTGCGGGCGGCACCGTCTACCCTCCCGAGGTGTTTGACGATATCGCCGATCACGCGCACGCCGCGGGCTTGCCCGTGCATCTGGACGGCGCACGAATCTTCAATGCCGGCGTGGCCGTGGGGCGCCCGGTGAAGGAACTGACGAGAAAAGCGGATTCCGTGATGTTCTGCCTCTCGAAGGGACTGGGCGCGCCCGTGGGATCGATGCTGGTCGGCAGCAAAGAGTTCATCGAAGAGGCGCGGATTGCCAGGAAGATGTTGGGTGGAGGCATGCGCCAGGTGGGCGTGTTGGCGGCGGCGGGACTGCTGGCCCTCGAGGAGGGCCCCAAGCGCCTCGCCATCGATCATGAGAACGCAAAGTTCCTGGCTTGCGGGCTGACGGAAATCCCCGGCATCACAATCGAAGCTGGGAAAGTGGTCACTAACATTCTCTTCTTAGACGTCTCCGGCACCGGCCTCACGGCGCCCGAGGTTTCACAAAAACTAAGGGCCAAGAACGTCCTGGCGAATCCCTACGACTCGAAGCTGATCCGCATGGTGACGCACCTCGACGTCGACCGCGCGGGCTGCGCGCGCGCCCTCCGGGCGCTCCGCGAGGTGGTCGTGGAGACAAAGAAGGCGGTAGGCAGTGGGCAGTAGGCAATGAAAGAGTACCCCTCACCTTTTCTTCTCTTTCGCCTGTGCGATCTTCGAAAGGGCGTCGAAATAGTGGGTGCGGTAGGTGGGGTCGGCGGGATCGAGACGGGTGGCCATGCGGTATTGTTTGACGGCCTCATTCAAGTCGCCCATTTTCTCCAGGGCGTAGCCGAGACCGTTGTAAGCGTCGGCATCGGTCGGGTCGTGGCGGATGGCTTCCAGCATCTCGATTCGTGCCCGCTTCCAATCCTTGCCGAGCAAAAAGGTGATTCCCAGCTCACGGTGGAGATCTGAGTTCTCGGAGTCGAGTTTGAGGGCTTCGTGCAATTGCTCAACGGCTTCGTCCAGCCTGCCTCGCGCACGCAGTTGAACTGCCCGCTGAACCAACTCGCTCAACCGACTTCTGGTTTCGGCGGGGCTGAGGGTTGTCTCGGGTTGAGCGCGGGCGGCTGCTTCCGCCTTTTCCGCATCCAGCTTGAGGTTCTCTCCGGCACGAGGGGAAATGAAGAAGGCCTGCTCGGCTTCGCTGGGGCAGTGGACGTGCAGGTAGTGGTCGCCGGGATCAACCTCCGGCGCAACGAGCAAACCGTGCTCATCCGTCTTGCCCAACCGGCGGTCGTCGAGGTCCACCGTGCAACCCGGCGCGCTCGCGCGCACAGTGACTTGCGCTGAGGCCGGGGCGCGCCCTTGCTCGGTCGAGGAAAGGCCGTGAAGGCCGGCCGGCGCCGGCAGGAGGGCGAAAATGACGGCAATGCGGCGACTACTTTTCAACACGGGTCTCTCGCTTCTCTGTAACTTGGCGCCCTTGAACTCTTTTTGGTCGATTTCTTGCACCAGGCATGGTTCAAGGTCAAGATGCAGGAGGAGATCGATTACTCTTATCGAGTTGACTTCGCTTTCGTGTCAACGTCGGCTGTCCCGCCCACGTATATGCACGCATCAGCCATTTGGCCGAGGGTAAGAGTGCTGCCTGTGAACGCGCTCACGCAGCCGCCGGGGCCGCGGCAGTTAAATATCCCGCCGCCAAGGAACTCCTCAGCCGTGAAATCCCGGAAGGGCAAGCGATGGAGTGGCACCAGTACCGGACGCACCTTCGTCTTCAAAGCGCGGTCGAACTTTCGATAGTCGGGATCAATGGGCACGGCGGCCCCGGGCGGAAGATTGAGTGGGCCGCCCACTGGGAGCACCGCGAGGGTTCGACCTGGATAATCCCTTTCCAGAAGCGTCGCGATACCGATGTCTTGGCCCATGGTGGCAAGGATATCGCTGGGCCAGTTCCGATAAAAGTGCCCGGCGCCATAAATAACCAGAGCCCTTCCATGCTTCTGAAGCACCTGCTCCTTCAGAACCGAGACAGCGGCCGTCTCACGGCTTCGGTTGTCTCCGGGGCCGGGGTCGCCCCCAAGGACGCGAATTCGTGCAGCCGCAGGCAGCTTCGAATTGACATCCCAGACAGCCGCGAGGAATTCCGCGTAAATTGGGTCGTCCCAGACTCCGTTGGCTGCCTGAGTTGTGGTCTTCCAAACCTGCGCGAGTTGGGCCGGGGATATGTTCTCGCCTCGAATGTAACGGTCAAGGGTCGCCTGCTCCGTGGTGCTGCCGAACTCTACCACGATGGACCGCACTTTCTTCGCGAAATCGGGATGACGAATCAGAGCAATTCGCAGATCGGAATCCACTTTCCGATCGTGGGCTTCGCCTAACGCGACAATGTCGGCCTGATCGAACGCGGAAATCAGGGCCCGGACGATCCCGTCAAAACCTGCCGCTTCGTCAGGCAGGCGCCAATTTGGCCGCGCCGCCAACTGGGGAGACTGAGCATGAAGAAGAGACTCAGTCGTCAGGCCAAGGGTAACCAGGCTGGCGCCAGCAGCAGTCATCACCGCGACCATTTGCAGGACGGTCTTTGCGGCAGTTGATCTGAATGGCATGACAAGCCTTGAACTTTTAGCTTAGACCATTTTGTTGCCCATCGGCAACTTGTGTTGCAAGCCCTCGGAGGCTGCGGAAAAAGTCTGGTGGCACAGCCACTCCTGGCTGTGCGCCGCAAGCGAGTCCAACAAAATCAGCACAGGCAGGAGTGCCTGTGCCACTGTCGCTCGATTGAATTCGACTTTTTCCCCAGCCGGCTAGTCACAGTGTCCCGCTTCACTGGACAGCGAAACTGCGGCTGCCGGGTTGAAATCCATTCGTTTATTATGGCCCCAGCCCCTAGCCCCTAGTCTCTAGCCCCTTGCACGTTGACGCTGCTGAGCTTGTGATATAGCCTTAGATATGGGAGACGTTGCGAGACGAGGCGCGCGGCGATCACCAGCGCACGGTAATGGCCTGCGCGGCGCCTGGCGAAGCCAAGGCGCGCACTCCCTCCACATGGCCGATTCAATTGAGACCTGGGCTGCAAAGGTGCTGGCTCGGGACCGGCGAGCCGTGGCTCGTGCTATCTCCGCGGTCGAGTCCGGCGATGCGCGCGGCACGGCGCTGCTGAAGCGGTTGTTCGCCGCCTCGGGGAAGGCGGAGGTCATCGGGATTACCGGGTCGCCCGGGGCGGGGAAAAGCACGCTGGTGGAAAAGTTGGCGGGAGTGTATCGAAGCGCGGGCGCGCGCGTGGGAATTGTGGCGATTGATCCAACCAGTCCTTTTTCAGGCGGCGCGCTGCTGGGTGACCGCATCCGCATGCAGAGTCTGGCCGGTGACAAGGATATTTACATCCGCAGCATGGCCACGCGCGGGCAGTTGGGAGGACTTGCGCCCACTACACAAGACGTGATTGCCATCCTGGATGCGGCGGGCTGCGATGTGGTACTGGTTGAGACCGTGGGCGTGGGACAAGACGAGGTGGAGGTGGCCCGCCTGGCGGACGCCACCGCCCTGCTTCTGGTTCCGGGGATGGGCGATGAGGTCCAAACTTTCAAGGCCGGGGTGATGGAAATCGCCGATCTCTACGTGCTCAACAAGTCCGACCTGCCGGGTGCGGAGCGCCTGGAGCAGGAACTGAGCGCCATGCTTGCGATGGCTTCCGGCGAGGACGGTTGGCGACCTCCTATCGTGAAGGCGATCTCCACAACGGGCGCCGGGGTCGCCGACGTGAGGCAGGCGCTCGAACACTTCCGGCTCTACCAGGAGCAGAGTGCGGGCAAGGAAGAGCGCCGCAGGCGCTATTGGCGCAGCCGCCTGCTGGAATTGCTGCGACGGAACCTCTTCGAAAAAGTCGTTACCGAACGTTTGCCCGATGGCTCTCTCGAGCGGCTGATTGACGACGTGGTCGCGCACCGCGCGGACCCCTACTCGCTGGTCGAGGGAATCGTCGCGGAAGTACTGGGGACTGGGGGCTAGGGACTAGGGGCTAGGGTAAAGGGTCTAGGGGCTAGCAGGATGCTGATAAACACTTGAACACTGTCATTCTGAGCGAAGCGAAGAATCTCGGCAGTTGCAAGGCCAACGAACTACGGAGATCCTTCCTTCGTTTCACTCAGGACCGCCTGCGGCTCCTCAGGATGACAATTAAGAGGGTTTTCAGCATCCGGCTAGGGATTGGGAGGGGGCGGCTGGGGAACAGAAGCTAAGGTCGGGGACTCGGTTTTTCCCTAGCCCCCAGCCCCTAGCCCCCAGCCCCCGTTTTGCTTATGAAACTCCATCCCATCGGCCTCGCCGTCCGCTCGCTGGCGGCGGCCCGCCCCGCCTTCGAAAAGCTATTCGGCAAGCCGCCTGACTCAGAAGAGTTGGTCGAGGACCAGAAGGTGAGTGTGGCGATGTTTCAGGTAGGCGAAAGCCGCTTGGAATTACTGGAGGCAACTTCGGAGGATTCGCCGCTGGCGCGCTCGATCGCGAAGCGCGGTCCGGGACTCCATCACGTCGCCCTGGCGGTCGAAGACCTGGCGGGCATGCTCCGTCTGCTCGAGGGCGCGGGTTTCCGGCTGATCGACCGGGAGCCTCGTTGCGGGGCGGGGAAAGAGCAAGTGGCGTTTCTGCACCCCGCCAGCACGGCCGGGGTGCTGATCGAATTGGTCGAGGAGAAATGAAGATAGGCGAGTTTGAATTGCAGGCGCTCAGCGACGGCATATTTGCGCTGGATGGCGGGCAGATGTTCGGCGTCGTGCCGAAGCCGCTTTGGGAACGCAGGGCGCGGGCCGACGAACGCAACCGAGTTCAGCTTTCCTTGACCTGTTTGTTGATTCGCGCCGGACGCCAGAACATTCTGGTGGAGACAGGCATCGGCGACAAATTCGACGCGAGGTTCGAAGACATCTATGGCGTCGAACATCCTCCGACGCTGCTGGCGGGCCTGCGCGAGGTTGGGCTCGAGCCCAAGGACATTCACATAGTAATCAACACCCATCTCCACTTCGACCACTGCGGCTGGAACACGCGGCGTTTGAATGGGAAAACGGTTCCCACGTTTCCGCGCGCCCGCTATGTCATTCAGCGTGGAGAGTGGCAGCGCGCGGTGAATCCCAACGAGCGAGAACGTGGCAGTTACCTCGAGGAGTTCTTCCAGCCCGCTGAGTCGCAGACGGAGTTTCTGGATGGGGATGTGGAGATCGAGCCAGGCATTCGGCTCGAGGTGGTACCTGGCCACACGCGCCACTTACAGTGCGTGCGAATCGAATCGAGGGACGAGTGCGCGTACTTCATCTCCGATACCGTGCCCACCGCGGCGCACCTGGCGTACCCCTGGATCGCAAGTCTCGACCTTTACCCCATGGAGACCCTTGCCAGCAAGAAACGCCTGCTGCCGGAATTGGCTCGGAGACAAGCCCTCGTGATTTTCCCCCACGACACGCATGCGCCCTGGGCGCGCCTGGTGGAGCGCGGCGGAAAGATTCTGGCCCAGCCGGCCGAGAAAGTCGAAACAGCGTGCTAGCCCCTAGCCTGACGGAGGACCTTTGCCACAAGCGGAGATTGGAATCATTGGAGGAAGCGGTCTTTATAGACTGCCCGGCATAGAGCGGGTCCGGGAGGTTCATCTCGCGACCCCTTTCGGCAGGCCGTCCGACGCCTTCGTGCTGGGCGAGTTGGAGGGACGCAAGGTGGCTTTTCTCGCCCGGCACGGGCGTGGCCACACGCTATTGCCGACGGAAGTGAATTCGCGCGCCAATATTCACGGTTTCAAAAAGCTGGGGGTGGAGCGGATCATCTCGGTGAGCGCGGTGGGGTCTTTGCGAGAGGACTACCGGCCCATGGACATGGCTTTGCCCGGCCAATTCTTTGACCGCACCCGGCAGCGCGTTTCCACGTTTTTTGGAGACGGCCTGGTGGCCCACGTCAGCTTCGACGTTCCCGTCTGTGCGACCATGGTGGAGACGCTGGCCGGGGCGTGCGAGCAGCTCGAGATCCGATGCCACGCCGGCGGCACTTACGTGTGCATGGAAGGGCCGGCGTTCTCCACCAAGGCGGAGTCCAACGTGTACCGTTCGTGGGGCATGGACCTGATCGGCATGACGAGCTTGCCGGAGGCCAAGCTGGCTCGGGAAGCGGAGATCTGCTATGCCCTCCTCGCGATGGTCACCGATTACGACTGCTGGCATCCGGGGCACGATGCCGTGACGGTGAATGTGGTGCTCGAATACTTGAAGCACAATATCGAGAACTCGCAGAAAATCCTGCTGAAGGCCATTCGCGTTATGCCCCGCGAACGCAAATGCCCGTGTGCCTCGGCGCTAGCCCACGCCATCCTCACCGATCGCCGCATCATTTCCCGTCAGGCGCGGAAAAAGCTCGCGTTGCTGGTGGGGAAGTACCTGAAGGCGAGGGCTAGGGACTAAGGGCTGGGGG
>Ga0187781_10001122_pt1 | contig 20134 bp, 15 predicted proteins | sample 0715_SJ02_MP02_2_FD_132447 | JGI IMG/M metagenome (GOLD analysis project Ga0187781, IMG submission 132447) | Tropical peat soil microbial communities from peatlands in Department of Meta, Colombia - 0715_SJ02_MP02_20_MG | ecosystem: Environmental > Terrestrial > Soil > Wetlands > Peat | place... | reverse complement strand
CGCCCTCGTGATCCTGTTGCCTGATTCCCGACACCTGATCCCTGAAGGGGCCATAGCTCAGTTGGGAGAGCGCTTGAATGGCATTCAAGAGGTCGGGGGTTCGACTCCCCCTGGCTCCACCAAGTCAAGTCTCGTAATAAAGAATTTATGGATGGCGCGAAGGCGAGGCTTGGGCGGTCGAGCGTGACCGATTGCGCGGCGTGAGCGCTGCGCTCTATCCATTTCCTCCGCGCATCCGCTTGCGCATCGGCGTCACCGGACACCGCGCGCCGCCAAAGTTGCCGACCGAAGCCGAGACGCCGCTACGCACGCTTCTCGATCGCACGCTTATCGCGATCGCGGAGACGGCGCGCCGGATCGAGGGCGACTACGCCGCGCTGCCTGGTTCTGATGCGGCCCCACCGTCTCCGAGCGCGGCCGATCCTGCGAGCACGTTCGCGGTCGTTTCGTCTCTCGCCGAAGGATCAGACCGCATCGTCGCTGATGCGGGACTTGCGGCCGGCTTTGCGCTCGAGGTGATTCTGCCGCTCACGCGCGCCGAATACGCCCGCGATTTCGAGACCGAGGCCTCGCGCGCGGCGTTCGCACGCCTGCTCGAAAGCGCCGCCGCCGTGTTCGACCTTAACGGCGCCGCCGACGACCGTCCAAGGGCCTACGAAACGGCCGGCGTCGTCATGCTGGCGAATATCGACCTCCTAATTGCGATCTGGGACGGCGAGGAGGCCGCAGGCATCGGCGGCACGGCCCGGATTGTCAGCCGCGCCGTCGCCGACGGCATTCCGGTCATCTGGATCGACCCGACCAATCCGGATGCGATGCGGATCGCGCGGCCGCAGCCCGGCGATTGGCCGCCGGCCAATGTCAATGCGCGGCCGCAGGACAATTTTCGCGCCGCCGACCAAGCCCAGGTCGCGCTCACGGTCGCGGATATTCTGGCTTTGCCGCATGGCGCCGCGGCGCGATCGTCGCTGCAGAGCTATCTGACGGAAAAAGAGCGGCGCTGGAACTTTTGCCCATGGTATTCGCTGCTGCTGCGGCTGTTCGGCGGACGCGCGCTGCCGCGAAGCGACTTCCGTCTGCCGGCGGCGCTCGCCGACACGACCGCGCAATGGTCGGACTATCTCAAGATTCTGCCCGCAGATCGGGCGCAACGCCCGGCGATCGAGAAAATCCTGCTTCCGGCGGTCAGCGCCCCCGACCACCTCGCCGTCTACTACTCGCTCGTCTACCGCAGCACCTATGTGTTCAATTTCCTGTTTGCCGCCATCGCGGTCGCGCTGGCGCTACTTGGAATTTTCATTCACGACCCGAATGCCAAGGGTTACGTGGTGCTGGTCGAGCTGGCGATCATCGTCGCCATTCTGATCACCTGGCTGCACGGCCACAGACGCCAACGGCACCGGCGCTGGCTCGAATACCGCCGGCTGGCGAAATGCCTGCGTCACCTGCGCATCCTCGCGCCGCTCGGCTGCGAAGGGTCGATCGGACGCCCGCGGCGCGACCTCGACACCGGCGAAGAAGACTGGGTCAGCTGGTATGCCTGGTCACTGCGGCGCCTCATTCCGCTCCCCAACGCGCTTGTCGACCCCGCTTATCTCGCCACGGTGCGCGACGCGACGCTCGCGACCGAGATCGCCGGGCAGCTTGACTATCACACCAGCAATGCGCAACGCGCCGAGAAGCTCGACAGCAGGCTGCACCATAGCGGGCAGATCCTGTTTGCCACGACCGCGGGCGTCTGCGTCGTGTTCCTGGCCCTGGTCTGGTTCGTGGGCCTTCCGGCGGACAAGGAAGAGTGGGACTTCATACTCGGCATCTTCACCTTTCTTACCGCGCTGCTGCCGACGCTCGGCGCCGCGTTCGCGGCCATTCACGTGCAGGGTGATTTCAAGACCGTCGCGGAGCAATCCGAACGCACCGCGAGGCGGCTCGCGGCGATCGGCAAGGCCCTGGCCGAGGAGCCGCTCGGCTTCGCCCGCCTTGCCCACCGCATCGAGAAGGTATCGGAAATCCTGATGGCCGAGCTGTTGGAATGGCACACCATATTCCGCACGCGGCCGCTTTCGCTTCCGGCCTGAGGGGATGAATCTTCTCCCGCGGCAGGACCAGCGTGGTATCGCGGCAACGCTTTCGGAATATCAAGGCCTTCCGGTATTTAGTGAATTGACGGGCCCGATTTGCCCGGTGCAGAATATGGCAAAATAAAGAAGAAGCGTTGGGTGGGTTGGGGGTCGTCAATGTGGGTTCGGGTATCGCTTGCCGGCTTCTGTCTCGCCGGTCTGTTGAGCGCGTGCGCGATCATCGATCCGGTCGATTCGCGCTACGACACCGTCGGCCGCAGCCTGGCCAAGGCGCGCGACGAGGCGATCTTCCTCAACCTGGTGCGGGCGAGCCACGACTACCCGCTGAGCTTCACCACCGTTTCCAACGTTACGCCGTCGCTCACCAACGTGTCGCAATTCGCCCTGCCGACCTTCATCGAAGGTCCGTTGTTCAAGGGCGCGACGCCGATTGCGCCGCCCTACAAGGACTTCCTGTTCACCAACAACACCGCCTCGAACTCGACCTCCGTCAGCACGAATTTCAGCGTGTCGACGCAGGAAACCAGCGCCTTCTATGAGGGCTTTCTCAAGCCGATCGACTTGACGACTTTGGATTACTTCATCCGCCAGGGCTATCCGCGCGAGATGTTGTTCTGGCTGTTCACCGACTATTTCGAGGTCACGACGAACGGTCACACCTTGGGCTACCGCTATACTCCTCCCGACGACTATGGCTGTCCGCCGGATGATCCGCATCGTCGCTGCTTCACTGATTGGGTCCGCCTCGCTACCCTATCGGGCCTGACCGTCGAGCAGCGGACGCTGCAGAAATCGAGTTCCGGAAAAAGCGGCGGCGGCGGCTCCGATACGAAGAGCAGCAGCGCAAGCGAGTCCGCCAAGCCCTCGACGACCGCGTTCGCCCGATTCTGCTTCAGCACAGTGCTGGCTCAGCAGGCACGCCATGCCATGCCGACGGCATTGGTGGATGAGACCTTCAAAAAATTGGGTTCCGACGCGGTTTTCAATCCCACGCAAAAATGCGGCTCGCCGGCGTGGAACCCGTTATCAACCCTCAACAAGCCGCAACTTGACGTCTTCGTCTTCCAGGTCGGCGCGACCACTTTCAAGATCGTTCCGCGTTCGGCCTATGGCGTTTTTGAATTTCTCGGAAACCTAATGAAAATGCAGCGATATCAGCCTGGGCTGGATTCGACTCCGATCCCGGCGGAACCGCTTATCGTGCCGCGCGACCAGAGCCTGATCCCGGCGGAGCGGCAGGAAGTCATGTACCTGCCCGTTCTGCCGAGCGTGCACGACGACCAATTTCTGATAACGATCGACCACGGCGGCGGCGCGAGTTGTTTCTCGCATACCTGGTTCTACGACGGCGACTATTGCGTGCCGCAGAACGCGGCGACGACCAAGCGGATCTTCGGCTTGCTGGCGCAGCTCATCGCCATCCAGACCGCGGCCTCCGATCTTTCGATCACGCCCATCGTCCGCATCATTCAATAGCGAAGTCCGGTCGAGCTTCGCCGGATTTCCCAGTCCTCGGGCGCGCACGTCCCGCCGCCATTCTGCGGTTGCCTCGGCGCGCCATTGGCCTCAGGTTGGGTGGCAAGGCTTCGCTCCCGGCGGGCGAGGCAGCCGGAACGCGATCATGATCAAAAACGGCGTGGAATATACGGCGACGCTTCGCGATCGCCGCGCAGTCTATCTCGACGGCGGCCGGGTCAAGGACGTCACCACCCACCCGGCTTACGCCCGCGCCGTCCAGTCGATCGCGAGGCTCTACGATTTCCAGGCGGCAAACGCCGAGCTGATGACCTATGATTGCGGCAACGGCGAGAGCGCGAACCGCATCTGGGAGCTGCCGACATCCTACGAGGAGCTGGTGAGACGGCGGCACGGGCTCGAAGCGTGGACGCGGCTGCATTGCGGCTTCCTCGGCCGCGCGCCGGACCACGTCGCCTCCTGCATCTCCGGCATGTATATGGGCCTCGAAGTATTCGCGGCTTACGATCGCGACCGCGCCAAGGCGCTCGCCGACTATTACCGCTACGCCCGCGACAACAATCTCTATCTGACCTACGTCATCATCAATCCCCAAGCCGATCGCTCGAAATCCGCGGCCCAGCAGAAGAGCGAATATCTCACCGCCGGTGTGGTCGAGCGCGACGCGCACGGCATCACCGTGCGCGGCGCCAAGATGCTGGCGACCGGCGGCATCGTGGCCAATGAGGTGTTCGTCACCTGCATCCAGCCGCTCGCGCCAGGCGACGAGAAATACGCGCTGTCGTTTGCGATCCCGATGAACGTGCAAGGGTTGAAGATCCTGTCGCGCAAATCCTACGAGGCCAACGCGCCGGCGGTGTTCGACAATCCGCTCGCCAGCCGGTTCGACGAGAACGACGCGGTGCTTTATTTCGAAGACGTCGAGGTGCCGTGGGAACGCGTGTTCGTCGCCGAGAGCATCGAGATGTGCCAGAAGCAGTTTCACGCCACGCCGGCGCACGTCTATCAGAACTACCAGGCGATGATCCGGCTCACCGTAAAGCTGCGTTTCCTTCTCGGGCTCGCCCGGCGCATCGCCGAGATCAACGGCATCCTCAGCTTCCCGCAGGTGCGCGAGAGCCTAGGCCAGCTCGCCGCCGAGGCCGGCATGGTCGACGCGCTCGTCGTCGCGATGGAGGCCAGCGGGGTGCACCACGGCGAATACTTCGTGCCCGACCGGCACACGCTCTACACCGCGCAGGTGCTGACCCAACAGCTTTATCCGCGTTTCGTGGCGTCGATCCGCGAGCTCGCCGGCGGCGCGCTGATCACGCTTCCCTCCTCGGTGAAGGATTTCTCCGATCCGGAGATCGCCGCGCTGATCGGGCTCACGCAGCAGTCGCCGGCGGCGAGCGCGGAAGAGAAGGTCAAGTTCTACAAGCTCGCCTGGGACGCGCTCGGCTCCGAGTTCGCCTCCCGGCATCTGCAATATGAGATGTTCTACGCCGGCGCGAGCTTCGTCACCCGCGGCCATTCGTTCCGCACCTATGATTGGGGCCGCGCCAGCGGGCTCGTCGACGAGATGCTGGCCGGCTATGACCGGAGCGGCGAGGTCAAGGCTCCGAGTGAAGTCCGTCAATCGTAGTAGTGCATTTCGAGCAGCAGGCAGCCGGTCTCGGACCGGAACGGCCCGTGATAGACGCCGGGCGGTCGCACCGCGTAGGTGTAGTCGCGAAACTGCTCGCCGCCGCGGCCTTCAGCATCATTGCCAACGATGAGATCGCCGGAGAGGAGGAACACCTCCTCCCAGTAATCATGTACGAACGGCGCGGTCGAGAACGTGCCCGGCTCGATGCGCAGGAGCCGGGTGCGGTTGCCGCGCTTGTGGTCTTCGTCTAGCGAGCCGGCGATGGTCTTTTCTTTGAATCCGGCGGGATAGCCGGGCGGCGTCTGCCAGCCGCTCTTCAAATCGAGGGTATGGAATTCCTGATGGCCCTTGTCGAACGCCATTGTGCTCTCCGCTGCGCCAATCTATCGCGCTTTTAGGACTAAGCCCAAATCAAACCACCGAAGGCAAATTCCGATCGTGCCGGTTCCGCCCTAGCGCGCGCCGATTCGAGAAAACGGCTTTGATTCCCTGCGAGAAGCGGCTATCGACGAACGGGCAGGAAACAAACCGGGAGGGAACATGCTGCGTTTCATTCGGATCGTGAAATTCGGCGTCGCGGTCGCGGCGGCAGTGATGCTGGCCGCGCTGTCGACGCAGTCGCAGGCGCAAACCGGCACGGTGCATCTGCGCATCGTCAAGGCCGGTTTCATTGTCGGCGCCGGCGGCGGCGGCGGCACCTTGATCTACAACGGCCAGCGCTATCGACTGAGCGTCGGCGGCGTCAGTGTCGGCACCATCGGCATCGCGACCGCAAGGCTTGCCGGCGTCGCCTACAATCTGCACAGCCCGCAGGACATCGCCGGCCTTTACGAGTCGGCGGGTGCCGGCGTCGCGGTCGTTGGCGGTCCGAAAGTGGCGCGGCTGCAGAACGCCAAAGGCGTCGTCCTCGAATTGCGCGGCGTGCAGCTCGGCCTGGAGGCCAATTTGAGCCTCGGCGGCATGACTATCGCCGTGCGTTAGCGGCATCGCGATCAGCGGCATCACGCGCCCCGCCCCTAGGGAGGGGCCGAAATTCAGGCCGCGCCGGGCTTGTGTGCGCCCTCGAAAGCCGGCGCGACTTCGCGCATGAAGCGGTCCATCTCCTCTTTCACTTGCGCGTGCGGCTTCATGCCGACATTGAAGTACAGGATCACCTCGGCGATGCCGGCGGCCTCGACCTTCTTGAGCACCTCGATGATCTGCGCCGGCCCGCCTAGCAGCACGGAATTCTCGGTGAGGTCCTCCGGCTTCACCTGCTGCAGCCGCTCGACCATGCCGACGAAGTAGCGGTAGCTCGGCGGCGCGGTCTTGGGATCGCCGGGAAACGCCGGGATCACGCATTCCTTGTAGTAGCGGATCTGGCGCGCGCGGGCGGCGTCCTCCTGCGCCTTGTCGTCGGCGAAATGGATGAAATAGCTGCACATCAGCCGGCCGCGCGGGTAGCCGAACTTGCCGCAGCTCTGGCGGTAGAGGCTGGCGACTTCGCCGAGGCCGCCGAAGCTCAGCGCCGCCGCGAACGGCGCGACGATCAGGCCGCAGCCGAGCCGAGCCGCGAGCTCGATCGATAGCTTCGAGAACGAGCCGACATAGGTCGGGATCGGCCGCTGCACCGGCTTCGGCGTGATCCGGACGTTGTCGAAGGCGTAATGCTTGCCGCGATAGGACAGGCGGCCGTCGGCCTGCCAGAGCGCGCGCACCAGCTCCAGCCCCTCCTCGAAAATGCTCTGATTGTCGTCGAAGGAAACACGGAACGGCTCGTATTCACGGCGGTCGTAACCGCGGCCGCAGGCGAAATCGACGCGGCCATTGCTGAGGAGATCGAGCGTCGCCCATTGCTCGGCGACGCGGATCGGATGATGCAGCGGCAGCACGGTGACCGCCGGCGCGAGGCGCACCCGACGCGTCCTTGCCGCGACATGGGCGAGCACCAGCTCGGGACTCGATAAGACGCCGAGCGAGTTGAAGTGGTGCTCGCCGATCCAGACCGAATGCATGCCGAGCTCCTCGGCGTAGAGCGCCTCGGCGGCGATGTCGGCGATGAACTGGTTGGGCGTGCGCGGATTGTTGTCGTAGTGATTGTCGCTGAGTGTGAAGTACCCGAACTCCACGGTCCCCTCCCCCCTGAGGCGGATGAGCTTCCATAGCCTCGGTGGCAAATTTCAGGCCTGGATCGCAAACCCCGGGTCTCAGCTCCAAATCTTGGCGCCGAATCTCGGCCCCAAATCTCTGCCCCAGATCTCAGCCCCAGATTTCCTGCGCCGCCTCGACGACGCGGCCGAGCTTGGCGCGCTCGTCGGCTTCGGTGACCGGGTTGCCGGCGACGGTCGAGGCGAAGCCGCATTGCGGCGAAATCGCAAGCCGGTCGAGATCGACGCAGCGCGCCGCTTCATGCACCCGCCGCTTGAGCTCGGCGATCGGCTCCAGCGCCGGCGTCTTGGTGCTGACGAGCCCGAGCACCACGCCCTTGTCCGCGACGAAGCGCAGCGGCGAGAAATCGCCGGCGCGCGCGGTGTCGTATTCGAGCAGAAAATGATTGACGCGCGCGGCGGTGAAAAACCGCTCGGCCACGAACTCGTAACCGCCGGCGCCGAGATAGTGGCCTCTGAAATTGCCGCGGCACATGTGCACGCCGAAGATCATGTCCAGTGGCGCGCCGGCGACGGCTTCGTTCAAGGCTTCGATATAGAGGGTAACCAGCCGGTCCGGCTCCTCGCCGGCGGCTTCGACCGTGCTGCGGATCGCCGGATCGCACAGGAGCGCCAGCGCCACCTCGTCGAGTTGAACGTAGCGGCAGCCGACGCCGGCAAGCGCGGCGATCTCGGCGCGATAGATCGCCGTGAGGTCGGCGAAGAAGCTCTCGGCATCGCGGTAGACGGCAGGGTCGGCAAAATCGGTGCAGCGATAGAAATGCATGGTCGACGGCGCCGGCAGCGTGATCTTGGGCGTCGCGCGCGTCACGTCGCGCAGGAAGCTGAACTCATCGAGCGCGAGCGGCTGCCGGCGGGCAAGCTTTCCCGCCGCATAGGTGCCGGTGAAGTCGACCTCGTGGCCGTGATCGTCGCGGAACTTGAAACCGGCGGGCTTGATCACGAAACCGTCGATGCGTTCGACGAAACGGCCCCAATACGAGCCGCGGCGAAACTCCCCGTCGGTGACGACGCCGAGGCCGGCGGCCTGCTGCAGCGCCACCGCCTCGCGGATCGCACGGTCCTGGATTTGCGCAAATGCCGCGTCGTCGATGTGCCCGGCCTGACGGTCCTTGAACGCCTGCCGCAACTCGGCCGGGCGTAGCAGGCTGCCGATGTGATCGGCACGAAACGGCGGGCGGCCATCCGGGCGCGCAAGCATTGATCCCCTCCCCTTGCGATTTGCTTAGCGCATCCGCCTGGGGAAGCACAGCCGCGCGTCAGCAGAGGGGCGGCCCGCGGACCGGTGAAGCATCGCCGCCGGTCACAGCCTGCGACGGGCTCGGAACCATTTTGAATCACCCGGCGGCGTTGGGTAGCATCGCGCCAAAGAGAGCAGCGGGAGCCGGCCTTGAACCCATTCGATCTGACCGGCCGGGTGGCGATCGTCACCGGCGGCAATGGCGGCATTGGCCTCGCCATGGCGAAGGGCCTGGCGCGGGCCGGCGCGACGATCGCAATTGCGGCGCGCAACGAGGCCAAGGGGGAAGCGGCTGTCAGCGAGCTGGGCGCGCCCCGCTCTCATTGCCGGTTTTATCCGCTGCAGGCCTCGTCGAAATCCTCGTGCGAGCAGATGATCGAACGCGTCTTCGCCGATCTCGGCGGCTGCGACATTCTCATCAACAACGCCGGAATGGCCGTCAGAAAGCCCCCCGAGCTCATTTCGGAAGCCGAGTGGCGCGAGGTCCTGGACGTCAATCTCAGCGGGGCACTGTTTTGCGCGCAAGCCGCCTATCCGCATATGAAGGCGGCCGGCCACGGCAAGATCATCAATATCGGCTCGATGTACTCGCTGTTCGGCGCCCCTTATGTCGCTGCTTATGCCGCGAGCAAGGCCGGCCTCGTTGCGCTCACCCGTTCGCTGGCGTGTGCATGGGCCGCCGACAATATCCAGGTGAACGCGATCCTGCCCGGTTGGATCGACACCGATCTGACCCGACGGGCGCGCGAGCAGGTCGAAGGTCTCCACGATTTCGTGGTGGCACGGACGCCGGCAGGCCGATGGGGCGAGCCGGGCGACCTTGCCGGCGCCGCGGTGTTCCTCTCGAGTCCGGCGGCGGATTTCGTCACCGGGGCTGCGCTCGCCGTCGATGGCGGGTATTCAGCCCGGGGCTGAAAAGGAGGCGGCATGATCGATCGGAGCAGTCGCCGCAGCGTCTTGAAGACGATCGCGAAGCTCGCCGCGGCCGCGTCGCTCGGTCCGGGCTTCGCCCGGACGGTCGGCGCCGAAGCGCCGACGGCGCCGGGTGCGAGGACATTTTCTCAGCTCGACGCTGCGCTGCGCGCGGCAACGGCAGCCGGCGACGTGCCAGGCGTGGTGGCGCTCGCCGCAACTGATAAGGACATCGTGTACGAAGGCATGTTCGGCCGGCGGCGGCTCGACGGCCGGCCGGCGATGACGCGCGACACCGTGTTCCGCATCGCCTCGATGATCAAGCCGATCACCTCGGTCGCGGCACTACAGCTCGTCGAGCAGGGCAAGCTCTCGCTCGACGCGCCGGTGCCGGACATCGACCCGGCGCTCGGCACGCCGCAGGTGCTCGCCGGTTTCGATGCCGCAGGAGCGCCGCAGCTCCGCCCGGCGAAACGGCCGATCTCGCTGCGCACCCTGCTGACGCATACGTCGGGTTTCACCTACCGGCTCTGGGACGCCAAAGCGGTCAAATATTTTCAGGCCGTCGCCCGGCTGCCCGCGGCCGAGCGCGCCAAGGCGCCGAGCGCGGCGCTGATGTTCGATCCTGGCGAACGCTGGCAATACGGCGCCGGCCTCAATTGGGTCGGCCGGCTCGTGGAATCGGTCAGCGGCGAGCGCCTCGACCTCTACTTCCGCAAGCACATTCTCGATCCGCTCGGCATGAAGGATACGGCGTTCGTCATTACGCCTGGGCAACGCGCACGCGAGGCCGCCCTGCATCGGCGCGAGCCCGACGGGTCGCTCAAGCCGCAACCGCAAGAGCGACCAGTGCCGCGACCGTCCTTCTCCGGCGGGGCCGGGATCTATTCGAGCGCACCCGACTATCTGACCTTGCTGCGCATGCTGATGCAGGGCGGGACGCTCAACGGCGCGCGCATCCTCGGCGCGGATACCGTCGCGCTGATGGGGCAGAACCAGATCGGCGACATCGAGGTTGGCGCCATGCGGACGACGAACCCGGCGCTGTCGAACGACGTGGATTTCTTTCCCGGCATCAGCGCCAGATGGGGCTTCGGCCACATGATCACCATGCAGGCCGGGCCGGACGGCCGCAGCGCCGGCAGCCTGACCTGGGGCGGCCTGTTCAACACCTATTACTGGATCGATCCGCACCGGCGTGTCGCCGCCGTGTTCATGACCCAGGTGTTGCCGTTTGCCGATCGCGGCGCGCTGCGGACCTATCGCCAGTTCGAGCGCGCGCTCTACGCCGCGTTGAAACCAGGCTGACGGCCGATGCAGCGCGATGATCGCGATGCGGCGCGCGACCGAATCCTCGGCATGGATGCTGGCATCACCCGACGGGACTTTCTCGACGGCGTCGCCATTGCCGTCGGCGGCACGGTTGCCGGCGGCCTGTTGCCCGAATTCATGGCGACCGCCCCCGCCGGGAGCGCGGCGCCGCAGGATCAGCCTGGATACTATCCGCCGGCGCTCACCGGCTTGCGCGGCAATCATGTCGGCAGCTTCGAGGCCGCGCACGCCTTGCGCGACGGCGATTTCTGGGCGCATGCGGGCGAGATTGCCGACACCGGCGAGACATATGACCTCGTGGTCGTCGGTGCCGGCATCAGCGGTTTGGCGGCGGCGCATTTCTACCGGGCGAAAGCCGACGGCGCCCGCATCCTCATTCTCGACAATCACGACGATTTCGGCGGCCACGCCAAGCGCAATGAGTTCGCGCTCGGCGGCCGCCTGGCGCTGATGAACGGCGGCACGTTCTCGATCGACAGCCCGCGCCCCTACAGCGCCTCGGCGGACGGATTGTTGCGGACGCTCGGCATCGACCCGGTCGCGCTCGCCGCGAAATGTGCGGACCCCGACTTTTATCCCTCGCTCGGCCTCAAGCGCGGCGTGTTCTTCGACAAGGAGACCTTCGGCGCCGACCAGCTCGTCGTGATCGACGCCGCCCAGTCATGGGCGCAGCGCCTCGCCGGCTCGCCGTTGTCGAACGCCGCGCAACGCGACATTGCCAGAATCGAGGAAGCGCCCATCGACTACCTCCCCGGCCTCACCTCCGAGGAGAAAAAATCGCGACTGTCGCGGATGAGCTACCGTGACTATTTGCTCAACGTCGTGAAAGCCGATCCCGGGGTTATTGCGTTCTACCAGGCAAGGACACACGGCGAATGGGGCGTCGGCATCGATGCCGTCTCCGCACTCGACGTCTGGGCCTTCGGCTTTCCCGGCTTTCAGGGCCTCGACCTCAAGCCGGGCGCGGCGCCGCATATGGGCTATACCGCCGCCGGCTACGCCGATGGCGGCTCCTACACCTTTCATTTTCCCGACGGCAACGCCTCGATCGCGCGGCTGCTGGTGCGCAACCTCGCCACCGAGAGCCTGCCCGGCGACGGCGCCGAGGACGCGGTTGCGGCGTGGCTCGATTATTCGCGGCTCGATCATCCGCAAGCGCCCGTCCGCATCCGGCTGAGCAGCACGGTCATGCGCGTGCGCCATATCGGCGATCCCACCTCGGCCGACGCGGTGGAGGTTACGTATATGCGCGAGGGCGAACTTTATTCGGTGCGCGCGCGGTCGTGCGTGCTCGCCTGCTACAACATGATGATTCCGTATCTCTGTCCGGAATTGCCGGACCAGCAAAAGGCGGCGCTCGAATATGCGGTCAAGGTGCCGCTCATCTATACGAGCGTGGCGTTGCGCAACTGGTCGTCATTCAAATCGCTCGGCATCGCCTACGTCCATGCACCGGGCTCATATTTTTCCTCGCTGTCGCTCAACCAAGTCGTCGATATCGGCGGCTATCACAGCCCGCGCTCGCCGGACGATCCGATCCTCGTCCACATGATGCGGACGCCGGCACGACCCGGGTTGCCGGAGCGCGATCAGCACCGCGCCGGCCATCGCGATATTCTGAGCACCAGTTTTGAAACCTACGAGCGCGAAATTCGCGGCCAACTTGGCCGCATCCTCGGTTCCGGCGGGTTCGATCCGCAACACGACATCACCGCGATCACCGTCAACCGCTGGCCGCACGGCTACGCCTACGAATACAACCCGCTGTTCGATCCGGACTGGCCGCAGGGCGTGGCGCCGCACGAGATCGGCCGGGCGCGCTTCGGCCGCATCGCCATCGCCAACTCGGACGCCGGCGCTGCCGCCTACACCGATTCAGCGATCGACCAAGCGTACAGGGCGGTTGCGGAACTCTTTGGCGTGTAGGCCGGGGGCTCAAACCGCGAACCCCCGGCGAAGATACGTTGCGTTGCGTCGCGCTTAATGGAAATCGCCGAAATGCCCGTTGTCGGCGTGACGCCCATCATCGTCGTCACGGTCGGTTCCCGGCGTGAATGACACGCCGCGGAGGACTTCGGCGAAGCGGGCTGTACGCAGCGTCACAAAAAGCTTCGTGCGCAGGCAAGCTCGTCGCGTCGACCTTGTCGTTGATCGCAACGAGCTTGTTCGGGTCGGCGCCCTGATCGCCGCTGCCACTCACCGTCGAGGTGATCGCCCAGATCGTCACCGTGCCATCGTGATTGACGCGGCCGGTGAGGTTGCGCAGTCCGTCGGTTGCCGGCGACCACGGCAGGCCCGTTGCCGAGTTGGTGCCGGTCGGATATCCGGTCACGGTGTAGGGCACGCCGAGGTCCAACCCCGCGGTCAGCACATAGGCGAGCTTCCACGTGCCGCTGTCGAGGATCCATTTCTGCAGTCCTGCGGTGGTCTGGGCCGCGGCGGCCGTGAATGTTCCGCCGCTGAACGTGGCGGTGCCATTGCCCTCATCGGCGACGTAAAGCGTCGTGGCGTTGGCGAACCAGACGCCGAACGGAAACGAAGTCGTGCTTTTCAGCGCCGTGGGGAAGCCGTTCAAGATGCACATGTTATAGGGAAAGACGCCCTTGCTCGCCACGTCGCCTGCAACGAAAGCGGTCGGTGTCACCGGCAGCGTCGCTGACGGCGACGGCACGCCTGTGCCGTTCGGGCACTGGTTGGGATTGCCGCTGCTGTTCGAGCCGGTGGTATCGACGAAATAGACGGTGTTGACGCCGTTCCCGCCGCTGCCCTTCGTCGTGTAGAGCACATTCTTGAAGACGGTGAGACCGCGGAAGTTGGTGTCCTTGCCGATCTTGTCCGGCGCATCACCAAGCTCGGTGATGTTGAAACTGCCGACCGGCGTCGGCTGGCCGGGATCCAATTGCGCGTGCAGCGGTTGGTTCGAAGGGGTCAGGATTTGCAAGCCGGCGCCGACGATAACGCCGAACGGCTGCGGGTTGCCGCCATTGCCGGCGTTGCCGGAGGTGTAGACGACGGTCTTGCTGCCGCCGTTATTCAGGATCGCGGCGCGGCCGTTATTGCCGCTATAGGCATTGCTCTTGGTAAACCGGAAGTTTCCGTGCCGGTCGACCTGCGCGACCACGCGGTAGAAGCTCGATGGCACCGGGTTTGTCGAATCAAAGACGAATGGCGTATTGGAATTGGAGACGTCGAGGGTATCGATCGGGGCGAGGTAACCCATGAACGTCACGAACTCGCGGTCGGCGGAAAGGTTGAGGGCGACTTCGGATTTGGACGAGAATGAGCCGACCATTTGATCCGAGTTCGGATTGATGCCGGGCTGCGAGCTGTTCGGCACCTCGAGCGAGCCGATGCGCTCGCCGAACGGCGTCAACTGGTCGAGGATGATCTTCGAGGTGATACCGAAGCTGCCGTCGATCGGCGCGTTATTGAAGACGGTCGGGTAAGTGCCGTCGAACTTGGCCACCACACAGCCGGTCACGCAGTTCGGCGGCAGCTTCTGCCCGACCGTAACGTTGTTGGGATTGTTGTCGTAAACCACACGGCTGAGCAGCAGATTGCCCGGCAGAAAAAAGTCGTCGTCGGCACGAGCCGACGGTGCACTGGCGAGGCCGGCCGACAGTACGATGGCGGTCAAGCCCAATTGTAAAAGCAACGCACGGTCAGTTTTGGTCACCGGTTTGTGCTTCATCGCAAATCCCCTTGGCGTACTCGCGTTGAACGCGAAGGCTCGCGATGTTGCTAACGTCGTGTTACAGCGATGCGAACGCGAGGTGACCGATTGTGGAAACCGCGCCGGCGCCGCGCGCTGTCACACAATCACAATGCGCGTGAGGCAAAGGGATGCTCACCTGGAAGATCGGCGACGTTCGCGTCACCCGGCTGCAGGAATTGTCGGTCGCGACCGGCCGGCCGGCGGCGTTGCCGCAGTTCACGCGCGATCAGGCCAGGCGCGAGGGCGAATGGCTCGCACCCTTCATCGATGAATCCGGGCGGCTTCTGCTCAGTATCCACGCCTGGCTCGTCGAATCGGAAGGCCGCAAGATCCTGGTCGATACCTGCGTCGGCAATCACAAGCCGCGCTCGCGCTTCAAGGAATTCGACAATCTCGATCTTCCCTTCCTTGCCGACATCGCCAAGGCCGGCGCCACGCCGGAGACGATCGACGTCGTGCTGTGCACGCACCTGCATGTCGATCATGTCGGCTGGAACACCACGCTGGTCGACCAGCGCTGGGTGCCGACCTTTCCGAAATCCCGCTATCTGATGTGCGCACGCGAATGGGACCACTGGTCGCATTTCGATGGCCCGAGCGAGATGGCGGTGCAGATCGAGGATTCGGTGCGGCCGGTGGTCGATGTCGGGCTCGCCGAGTTCGTCGAGCCGACCCACCGCCTCACCTCCGAAGTGTGGCTCGAGCCGACGCCGGGCCACACCCCCGGCCACGCCAGCGTGCGCATTGCCTCGCGCGGCGAGGCGGCGGTGATCACCGGCGACGTGATGCACCATCCGATCCAGATCGCGCATCCGGAATGGGTTTGCGCCTTCGACACCGATGCGGCGATGGGATCGCAGACGCGGCGGAGCTTCGTCGAGCGCTATTGCGACGAGCCGATCCGCGTCCTCGGCACGCATTTCGGCGGGCCGTCAGCCGGCCACATCGTACGGCGGAACGGATCGTTCCAGTTCCTCGCTTAGTGCAGCGCGGCCGACGCGGCGGCAGCAACGGCCGGCTACCAGGCCATCTCCAGGATCTCCATGACATCGTCCGGCCCAGCGACCTTGCGCGGGTTGGTCGCCGTCCACGGATCGTGCATGGTCAGCTCCGCGATCTGGCGTAATTGCTCGCGCGGCACTTTCACCTCGCGCAGCGTGTGTGGCAGGCCGAGATCGGCGATCAGCCCCGCCACCAGATCGGCCGCCTCCGCCTTGGGCCGGCCAAGCGCAGCGCTGACGAGCGTCTGGCGCTCCGCATTCACGGATTTATTCCAGCGCAGCACGTGCGGCATCATCACGCAGGAGGTCAGACCATGCGGCACGCCGGCAGAGCCGCCGAGCACATGGCCGATGGCGTGGCTGGCGCCCTTCTCGACGCCGCCCTGGGTGCCGATGAGCGAGAGCCAGGCGCCGATCATGCAGTCGAGGCGAGCCTCGAGATCGTCGAACTTCTTCTTGGTGCGGCGCAGACCGGCGCTCAGGAGCTTGAGCGCATGGATCGAGGCGGCATCGGCAAGCGGCTGGCTGTTGATCGAGCACAAATCCTCGACCGCGTGGTCGACCGCCCTGATCCCGGTCGAGAGCCAGAGTTCGGCGGGCGTGTGCACCGTGATCCGCGGATCGAGGATGACCGCGCGCGGCGCGAGGTCGGGATGGGTGTAGCCTTCTTTGACGTTGCGGACGAGATCGCTCACCCCAGCGAGCGCCGTGAACTCGGCGCCGGACAGTGTCGTCGGCACGGCGATGACGCGGACCGCGAGCGGCCGCGTCGAGGCGCTGGCGGCACGCCGGCCGCGCAGCGCGTCGAAGCCGGCCGCCGCGAAGACCTCGCGGTCGAGGCATAGTTGCGCGACCTTCGCCGCATCGATTACCGAGCCGCCGCCGATGGCGACAAGAAGATCGGCGCCGGCGCCGCGCGCCGCGGCGGCCGCGCTTGCTACGTCGTCGCGCGGCGAGTGCGCACGGATGCCGTGGAAGGTCCCGGCGCAGCGATCGCCAAGCGCGCGGTAGAGATCAGCTTCGAGTGGCATCGCGGCGCGCAGCGAGCCGCTGACGATGACGAAGACCTTGTGGGCGCCGATGCGGTCGACTTCGCTCCGCAACGCCTCCCCCCACGGCGTGCCGAAGACGACGCCGTCGGCGCGCGGATAGCGGTAGGTTCCCGTCAGCATCAAGCCCTCCAAATCCGGGCAGGCGGCCCCTGCGTCTTGCTGCCGCGTCCCGGCCTTTATGCGCAACAGACAACGGGCGCGGCCTCGCGCCGCCGGCCATGCTATAATATTGTGGTCGAACCGGGCACACGGAGGTGCGGGACATGGGTGGGCGGTGGATCGGCACAGCCTTGATTGCGGGCGTCGTCGTCGGGCTCGCCGGCTCGCCATCGGCGCAGCAGTCGAACCCGGCGCAGCCTTCGATCATGAAGGAAGACGACGACAACGCGGCCCCGGTTATCGTAACCCCGCAGCAGCCGGCGAAACCGGCGCGCAAGAAACCCAAGCCCTTGCAGCCGACGGTCCAGGTCGATCCCAACCTCGATGCCAACGACCAGCTCGCGCCCTCGCAGGTGCAGCAGCCGATGCCCGGCGCAGTGGCCGAGCCGAGCGCCCCCGCCCGCAAGCCGACGACGACGCATGCAACCGAGGCCGCAGCAGCGGCGCCGCCCTCCGGAGCGCCGACCAAACCGGCCGGCCGCGAAGCCCACGTCGTCGCCTGCAGCGGCGTGTTCGGAAAGAACTCGAGCCATCTCAAGCTCGCCATGGTCTTCGAGACCAAGAACGTCGACTTTGCCCAGGTCGACGCCGGCCCCGGCAATACGACGATGGCGAGCGTGCTGTTCGCCAAGGACCCGAAACGGCGGCTCGAAGTGTGGTGGACCAAGCAGGAGAGCCGTAGCGACACCCATCTGATCGTGATCAACGGCCAGTCGACCTGGACCGCGCCTGGCAATCTGCGCCTCGGCCTCACGCTCGCCGAGGTGGAGAAGCTCAATCACAAGCCGTTCAAGCTTTTGGGCTTCAACAAAGACAACGTCGCCGCGGGGAGCGACTGGAACGGCGGCGCGCTGGCGGCGCCTCCCGGCGGATGCAAACTCGGCATCAGTTTCCATGCCGACGCGAAGGCCACGGGAGACCAGATCAGCGCCTTGCCGGCCGACAAGGAATTCGCCTCCGACGATCCGGCGATGCGCGCCGTCAACCCGAAGATCAGCGAGATCCTGGTCGGCTACTAGCACGCCCCCCGCTGGCTTCATCCTCGACGCAGCAAACAACGAGCGCGCGATCCAGCCGCATGGATTTAAGCGACGATAAAATCCGCGCGATCCTGGGCGACCCCGCCAAGCAGCCGCCAAGTGCCCGGCACCTCGGCTTCGAGCTGATCGATTTCTCGGTCGAGAAGGGCTGGGCCGAAGTCGCCTTCTCGCCGCGTCCGGAATTCGCCAATCCGGCCGGGTCGGTGCAGGGCGGCTTCGTCTGTGCGATGCTTGACGACGCGATGTCGGTCGCCGCCAGTATTTCCAGGCGGTTCGCGGTGATCGTGCCGACCTTGCAGATGACCGTCACCTATCTGCGGCCGACGCCGTTCGCGCGCGTCGTGGTGCGCGGCGAGGTGTTGCGGTTCAGCGCATCGAGCGTGGCGATGCAGGGAGCCTTGCGTGACGCCGATGGCACGATTTTGGCCGTCGCGATCGCGACCGCGGTGCCGCGGCCGTTTCCCAGATGAGGATCTGCCGGCGCGCTGAAGCCCCAATCAGCTTCAAATTGAATCGATGGCGGCATTCATCTTTTTGTTCTGACTCACCTCGTCCCGGCTGCGACCAAGCCGTTGATCTTGCTTGCGGTCCGATTTGTGCCACAAGCGATCCTGAGAACTCGCGCCGGATTTTGCGTGAGCGTCCCGGCCGCATGGTACTTTCAAGCTTGGCAGCTTTCGGAGGACGGCGTGGAAGCGGAACGCCGGCAGGTCACCGTCCTGTTCGCAGACGTGGTGGGCTTCACGACTTTTTCCGAGAAGTCGGGAGAGGAAGGGGCCTTTACGCTGATGCGCAGCCTCGCCAAGCTGATGGAAGATGCCGTGCACGAGCACGGCGGCGTCATCCAGAGCTTTACCGGCGATGGCGTCATGGCGGTGTTCGGTGCGCCGGTCGCGTTCGAGGATGCGCCATTGCGGGCGTGCCGCGCGGCGCTTTCGATCCTGGAACGGCTGCGAAACGCCGGCAGCGAACTTGAAAGCAAACATGGGGTGCGCCCGCAGCTACGGATCGGCCTTAATACCGGGCCGGCGGTGGTGGGCAGGGTGGAAGAGGACGTCGACGCCCGCGTCGCGGTTCTTGGCGACACCGTCAATCTCGCAGCGCGTCTGCAGACGTTGGCCCAGCCGGACTCGGCCGTCATGAGCGATGCCACTCATCGCTTGGCCCAAGGAATGGTCGAGGCCAGCTTCGCCGGCGAACACAGCGTCAAAGGCAAATCGGAGCCGCAAAAGGTCTATCGGCTCGACGGCATTCGTCATGGCACCACCCGGTTCGAGGCGGCGCTGAGCCGGGGCCTCAGTGCCTTCGTCGGACGCGAACGCGAATTAGAGTCCTTGGAGCGCGGACACGCCGACGCCCGCGGCCGGCTTTGTGTCGTCGATGTCGCCGGCGAACCCGGCATTGGCAAGTCGCGCCTCGTCCACGAGTTTCGCCGCCGCATCGGCGCCGACGGCGCTGTCGTGTTGTCCGGAAGCTGCTCGCCGGACGGTCAGTACACGCCGTTCCTCCCGTTCATTGAAATCGTGCGCGGATCGTTTCGGGTCAGCGCCGGCGAAGCCGAAGACGAGGTGGCGCGAAAGCTGGAGATCGGGCTGAGCGCGCTCGGCCTGCACTCGGCGCAAAACATCGGCCTGCTGCTCCATCTGCTTGGCCTGCAAGTCCCCGACGGAGCGTTGGCCGGGCTCGACGGCGTGTTGATCGGCCTGCGCACCCGCGAGTTTTTGCAGCGATGGCTGCAGACACGCTGCCAGCTCTCGCCCGTGGTCATGGCCATCGAGGATTTGCACTGGATCGACAGCGTGTCCGAGGAAATCTTGGACGAGATCGTCAACAGCGAGGCCAAGCTGCGGCTCCTGCTCATCACCACGCGTCGGCCTGGATACACGCCGCCGTGGGTCGACCGCGCGACGGTGACCAAGATACAACTCGAGCCGTTGCCCGTCGGCGACGTTCGCCGCCTGGTGCAGGCGCGGCTCGGGGTGGAGAGCCTGCCCGAGCCGATGGCACGGCAGGTGACGGGGAAGGCCGAAGGCAATCCGCTGTTCGCCGAAGAAATCGTGAGCTTTCTTACGGAGCGCGGCATCGTCCGCGCGACGGAAGGCAAATTGGACTTCGACGTCGGGGCGATGGCTGCGGCGCTGCCGGCGAGCGTGCAGGGTCTGCTCACTGCGCGCGTCGACCGCCTCGCGGCAAAGGACCGCGCACTGCTGCAGGTGGCAGCGGTCATCGGACGGCGTTTCGATCCGGAATTGCTGGCCGCCGCGGTCGGCGAGACCGGTATCGAGTCGCGGCTGGCGGCGATGCAGCGGCTCGATCTGGTCCGCCTCGAGGGCAAGGCCGGTGAATATGTAT
>Ga0187781_10001121_pt1 | contig 20135 bp, 17 predicted proteins | sample 0715_SJ02_MP02_2_FD_132447 | JGI IMG/M metagenome (GOLD analysis project Ga0187781, IMG submission 132447) | Tropical peat soil microbial communities from peatlands in Department of Meta, Colombia - 0715_SJ02_MP02_20_MG | ecosystem: Environmental > Terrestrial > Soil > Wetlands > Peat | place... | reverse complement strand
CCGGCGACCAATTGGCCGGAATCGCCGCGCGCTCGGACCGCGAGCGAGTTGCCGCGAAACGGAAACTGGCGGATCTCACTCTTAGTGAAATCCTCCACCAGCCCTTGATTGATCCGGATTCCGATGATGTCTCCCGCCTGATTTTGGATACGTACGACCAGGAAACCTTCCGCGGCATCGAGAGCATGACCGTCGGCGAGTTCCGCGAATACATACTCGACGACGCCACCGGCGAAGGGGAGCTCAAGGCGATACAGAAAGGCATCCTTCCCGAAATTGCCGCCGCGCTTGCCAAGATCATGAGCAACAAGGATCTCGTTTTGGCCGCGGCGAAAATCAGAAACGTTACGCGTTGCCGCAATACCATGGGCGAGCGCGGCGTCCTGGGCATCCGCACGCAGCCAAATCACCCCGCGGACGATGTCGGCGGCATCCTACTCGCCGCATTCGAAGGACTTCTTTACGGCTGCGGCGACGCGGTCATCGGCGTAAATCCAGCGACCGATTCGGTGGAAACGGTCTGCACGATTCTTTTCGGCCTCGCCCGCCTGGTGGATGCGTACAAGACTCCCACTCAATCCTGTTGTCTCGCTCATTTCACGACGCAGCTTGCGGCCATGGAACGCGGCGCGCCGCTCGATTTGCTCTTTCAGTCTATCGCCGGGACGGAGGCCGCGAATCACAGCTTCGGCGTCACTCCGGCCGCGTTGAAGGAAGGCCGGGAGCGGGTGCTCGAGCACCATCGCCGGCGCGACGTCGAGTGGAAAGGCGAAAACGTCATGTATTTCGAGACCGGCCAGGGCAGCGCACTTTCCGCCGAGGCTCATCATGGCGTGGACCAAGTGACGCTCGAAGCGCGCGCCTATGGTGTCGCTCGCGTGTTCGATCCTTTCCTCGTCAACAGCGTTGTCGGATTCATCGGCCCGGAATATCTTTACGACGAACGCCAAATTATTCGCGCCGGGCTCGAAGATCATTTCATGGGGAAATTGCTGGGGTTGCCCATGGGCTGCGACGTCTGCTACACGAACCACGCAGCGGCGGACCAAAATTCCGCCGATAACCTGCTTTTGCTCCTCGGCGCGGCGGGCTGCAACTATTTCATGGGAGTTCCCTGCTCGGATGACGTCATGCTGAATTATCAATCCACGAGCTACCACGATGCGCTCGCGGTGCGAAGACTCTTCCATCTCCTGCCCGCTCCGGAATTCTGGGAATGGCTGAAGGGAGCGGGGATTTATCGTGAAAACGAACCGGCGCTGCTGGAAGCCTCCGCGCGGCGGCAATTGATGCAAGGACTTGAATCGTCACTGGAAGGCCTGGCCTGAATGACCACCAAACAGGACGGACTCCTCCTTCCGCAGGAATCGCCGGAGATTGTGCGCCGAATCAGAGCACGCACGCCGGCGCGTATTTTGGCCGGCCGCGCCGGAGCAGCCTACCGGACAGACACGCAGTTGGAATTGCGCGAGGCGCACGCCGCTGCGAAGGATGCTGTTCGAACGGAATTGGACATGAAATCGTGCCTTGGTGTGGCGTTTGTCGAACGCTGGAAGCTGTTTGAAGTTTCGACCATGGCTGAGAGTAAGAGCGGATATCTTCTCCGCCCGGATCTCGGTCGCCACTTTACCGAAAAGTCCAGAACCGAATTGACCCAGCACTGCACTACCGGAGACAGTCTGCAGATCGCCATCGGAGACGGATTGTCTGTGACGGCGGTGGCGGCGCAAGTCCCGTCACTGCTTGAGCTTCTACTTCAAGGCGCCGCTGCCAACGGATGGAGCTATGGCCGGCCATTCCTGATTCGTCATTGCCGCGTCGGCGTGCTCAATGAAATCGGGGAGGTACTCCGGCCGGACGTAGTGATTCTCCTCATTGGCGAGCGCCCTGGACTTGCAACAGCCGAAAGCCTCTCCGCCTACATGGCTTACAGGCCCCGGCACACCCACACAGACGCGAACCGGAACCTCATCTCCAACATTCACAGCCGCGGGGTTAAGCCGCCAGAGGCGGCTCTAAGGATCTTGCGGCTCGCCGCCCAAATGATGCTTGCGAAAGAAAGTGGCATAAACCTGAAGGAAGATCTGCAGGTCCTCCCGGCCGCTCCCTCCCAATAAGCCACATGAGTGTGGCAATCGCGCAACAGGTGACTTGACTTGCCCGCAATAGCCCGATATTGTGGCTTTTCAACGCGATTTGACATCAAAAATAGGCCGGTCAGACGCGATTTGCGCCTTAATCTAGGGGCGGTAACAGGGTTCTGAAGTGCCCGACTGGTTGGAGGCACACCTGTGAACGAGCGACAACAACAATGGAAGCTGGCAGTTGGCGGAGTTATCGTCGCCCTGCTCCTTGCCGCCGTCATCACGCTCGGCTCCCTCCGGGTTCCCCTCCAACCGGAGCAAGGCGGGGCGTTCGTCGTTCTGTTTGCTCTTTCCGTGTTCATCGTCGTCGCATTGATCGTTTTCACGCTAATTCTCGTCCGCAGCGTATGGCGCCTGCTGACCGAACGCCGGTCAGGCCAAATGGGTTCGCGCTTCAAAGTGAAGATGGTGCTTGGCGCGATGGGGATATCCCTGCTCCCCGTCGTTTTCATGTTCCTCATCAGCTATGCGCTCGTGAACCGGACGCTGAACCTGTGGTTCCCACGGCCCCTCGAAATTGCCAACGAGCAAAGCCAGCAACTCCTCGACGACATGCGCAAGACCGGCCTTGGCTTCCTGAATTCGATTGCCGCAAAGGCGGCTGAGAACGGGTCGCCCGACCAGGGGTTTCCAGGACTCGGTTGGGCGGTGGATGCCTCCTGGGTGGTTGATTCGACAGGAACTGTGAGCGGTGGCCTGATTTACAGGAACAGGCAAAGCTCCTCGACAGGCCCGCAGGGAGCCCAGCCGGAACCGATTACGCCGCATCACGTGCAGACCTTGCGAACTGGCGCCGAGGTTTGGGGAGCCGGTCAAGCCTTGTACTTGGCCGGAAGCGCGCCGCTCGAGGGCGGTGGCCGCTTATATGTCGCACGCCGGCTGCCACCGGATTATCTTGCGCGCTACTCCGAGATCGAGGAGCAAACCGCGACCTACGCGCAGCAGAAGCAAAACCTGCGGATTTACAAGCGCGAGATCCTGTTTGCTTTGCTCCTTATCACTCTGATGCTGCTTTTCACCACCACTTGGGTCGCGCTGCAGCTTTCGAAACAGGTGACCGTTCCCATCCAGGGGTTGGCCGAGGCGACGCGCGAGATATCCCGTGGAAACTTTGATCATCGAATCACCGTGCAGGCCGAAGACGAACTCGGCACTTTGGTGCGCTCCTTCAATCGCATGACCGAGCAGCTTGGCGAAGGGCGGCGCCAAATTAACGAGTTCACGCAGAGTCTGGAGCAGGCCATCGAGGAACGAGAGCGCCGGCGAAAACTGATGGAAGCGATTTTGGAGAATATTCCGACGGGCGTCGTCTCACTCGCGTCTTCCGGCGAAGTGGCGCGGGTGAATTCCGCGATGGCCACGATTCTCGGTGATCACGCGCGGAATGCGCGCACGCTTTCGGAACTGCTCGGCGAAGAGGCGGCCCGCGCGGTCCTGCACCTGATGCGGCGGTCTCTCCGCATGGGCGCCGCCTCGCGCGATATCGAAATTGCATCCGCCGGCCGCCTCGTGCGCGCCGCCGTGACGGTCAGCTCGCTCGGCCCTCGACGCTCGAACCCTGGCTTTGTTGTTGTGATTGATGACCTGACCGATTTGCTTCGCGCGCAGAAAGCTGCCGCGTGGCAGGAGGTCGCGCAGCGCATCGCTCACGAAATCAAGAATCCGCTGACGCCGATTCAGCTTTCGGCTCAGCGATTGCTTCGGCACCTCGAGCGCTTATCCGCTTCACGGCTTGACGGGCACCGGAACGATTTCGAAAAGTTGGTGGCCGAGTGTGCCGGACTCATCGAGCGCGAGGTTCAAACGCTCGAATCGCTGGTGGATGAGTTCTCGCAATTTGCGCGTTTCCCGGCCGCTCGGCTTGCTCCCGCGGACGTAAATACGATTGTCGCGAGCGCGCTCGACCTTTTCCGCGGCCGGTTGGATGGCATTGAGGTTCGCAAGGAACTCGCCGATTCACTGCCCCCGGTGAAAGCGGACAGAGAGTTGCTCCGGCGCGTGATCGCGAATCTGATTGATAACGCAGCGGAAGCAATGGAAGGGTCGGCGATCCGCCAGATGCGCGTGACCACGCGTCTTGAAGGAGACGGGGACGCCGTCGAGATTGAAATTTCCGACAGTGGGCACGGAATTTCGCCGGAAGACAAAGAGCGGCTGTTCCTGCCCCATTTTTCGACCAAAGAGCGGGGGACGGGACTGGGCCTCGCCATCGCCAGCCGAATCATTGCGGAACACAATGGAACGATCCGGGTGGAAGACAATCTGCCGATGGGCGCGCGCTTCATTCTCCGCTTTCCGGCCGCCGAGGTCGCCACGGCGCAGGCGCAAGCAGGGAGTCCGGCGGCGTAGCGAAACCAGTCGAGCGCAGCACCCAATACAAACTTATGCCGGCATCCATTCTCATCGTTGACGACGAAAGCGGTATCCGCGAGTCGCTCGGGGCCTTGCTGCGCGACGAAGGCTACGGCGTGGATTCGGTTGCCACGGGCGAGGAGTGCCTCCAACGGATTGCCCGTGGCGGCGTGGATCTGGTTCTGCTCGACGTCTGGCTGCCGAAAATGGACGGCCTCGACACGCTCGAAAAAATCCAGGCCCAGGACTGCTCCCCGATGGTCGTAATGATCTCGGGCCACGGGAACATCGAGACGGCCGTGCGGGCGACGAAGCTCGGGGCATTCGATTTTGTCGAGAAGCCGTTGTCGCTTGAAAAGACCGTGTTGATGGTGCGGAACGCGCTCGATTATCTCCGCCTCGAGGAAGAAAATCGCCGGCTGCGCGCCGAACTCGAGGAGCGGCATGAGATTCTAGGCACGAGTGTGCCCATGAAGGCTTTGCGCCAGCAAATTGCGCTCACGGCGCCGACGACGGGCCGCGTTTTGATCTATGGCGAGAGCGGTACGGGCAAAGAGCTTGTCGCCCGCGCGCTCCACGACCATAGCCAGCGCAGTTCGCAGCCGTTTGTCGAGGTGAACTGTGCCGCGATTCCCGAGGAACTTATCGAGTCCGAATTATTCGGCCACCGCAAAGGCAGTTTCACGGGCGCGGGTGAGGACAAGGTTGGAAAATTCCAGAAGGCCGACGGAGGGACGCTGTTCCTCGATGAGGTCGGCGACATGAGCTTGAAAACACAGTCCAAGGTGCTCCGTGTACTGGAAGAGCAGCGCGTCGAACCGCTCGGCTCGAATCAACCCGTCACTGTGGACGTGCGCGTGATCGCAGCGACAAACAAAAAGCTCGAGGAGGAAATCGGCCGCAACTCCTTTCGCGAAGATCTCTTTTACCGTCTCAACGTAATTCCCTTTTATGTTCCCGCACTTCGTGAGCGCCTCGAGGATATTCCGATTCTCGCGGCGCATTTCCTGGGAGAATTTTGCGAGGCTTACGGCAAGAAACCGAAAGAGTTTTCACCCGCGGCGATGGAGGTCGTGCTGGCCTATCCCTGGCCGGGGAACGTGCGCGAACTGAAAAACCTCGTCGAGCGATTGGTGATCATGTGCCCGGTCCAAAAAATCGAGCCGCACCATCTGCCTCCCGAACTATTTCGCGGCGCGACGAAGAGCCCGCAAAAGCCTTATGAAAGCTTGCAGGAGGCCCGCTCCGCTTACGAACGCGAATTTGTGCTGCGGAAACTCGAAGAGAATCGGTGGAACATGACCAAAGCGGCGCAGGCTCTGGGGCTCGAGCGCAGCCACCTCTACCGGAAAATGCGCTCACTTGGAATCGCACCGTCCAAACCGTAGCCATTTTCCCGGTCTAGGCCTGCTCGTCTTTCTCGTCGGCAACCGCTGAAGCCGCCTCCTGAAGCTCGCTGAGCTGCTCGAGCTGCCGCCGCCAATCCAACTGCCGAACCATCGCCGAATTCTGCCGCCAGGCGGGCTGGACTTTCACGACGAGTTCGAGATACACGTGCACGCCGAGAATAGATTCAATTTCCCGGCGCGCCTCCATTCCGATTTTCTTCATTGTCCCGCCGCCCTTGCCGATGAGAATGCCCTTCTGCCCTTCCCGTTCGACATAGACCGTGGCGCGAATTCGCAGCAGCTTCTCGCCCTCCTCAAAGCTGTCAATCAGCACAGCAACCGCATGAGGGACTTCCTCGCGCGTCGCATGAATCGCTTTCTCGCGGATGATTTCCGCCACGAGAAACCGCTCGGGCTGGTCGGTGAATTGATCCTGTGGAAAGTAAGGCGGATTTTCGTCCAGTCGCGCGAGCCATCCACTCACCAGGTCGAAGCAGCCCAGGCCGGTGAGAGCAGAGATGGGATAGGTTTCGGCGAAGTCGAATTCGCGATTGTACCGTTCGATGAGCGGCAAGAGGCGCGGCTTCGCGATGCGGTCCACTTTGTTGAGGAGAAGGAATACGGGGCCGTCGAATCGCCGCACCCATTCGATGGCAAAGCGGTCGCCCGCGCCGAAATCTGCCGAGGCGTCCACGATGAGCGAGAGGATGTCGATCCCTTCCAATGCGTGTTGTAGCTCGTCCATCATTTGCCGGCTGAGCACGTTTTCGGGCCTATGGATGCCCGGCGTATCCACAAGCACGATTTGCGCATCCTCGCGATTCAGGATGCCTTGAATCCGATTGCGCGTCGTTTGCGGTTTCGGCGAAACGATCGCGACCTTCCGGCCGACCAGCTTGTTCACGAGCGTGGATTTGCCCGCGTTGGGCCTGCCGACGATGGCCACAAATCCGGACTTGAATGTCATCGCGAAACGATTGTACGCCGATGCGCGCGACAGCGGGAGGAATGACGTCGGTTCGAAGAAACTCTATTCAGGGGAGACGAATCGGCGAGCGGGAAAACTCCCGCTCGCGCTCGTCCTATTGCGTCATTGTGATCTGAATTGCGCCGGGACTAAATATGCTGGAAGGCGTGAATGATTTTCTTTCCGCCTTCTTCTGTATAGTACACCGTGACGTGCGCGCCCTTCTCGACGCCCTTGCCCGAATACTTGCCCACGTCTTTTCCGGCATCCACCGTTGCATGCTCGGAAACTTCATAAGTGTCTTTGGCGCCGTCGGCTGTTTTCACGGCGACTGTTTTCGTTCCCTTGCCGACATCTTCCACGGTCACGTCGGTCGCTTTCACGGTCTTGTCTCCGACCCACACGATCGAATGAGCCGTCTTGTCAGCGCCCTCGCCAACCGTGTGGACAATCACATGCCCGCCTTCTTTGCCGACCAGGTCAGCCCCCTTAGCGAGCCCCTTGGCTCCGCTGACTGTGGTCTTCTCAGTGAATTTGACAGTCGCCACGGTGCCGTCAGCAGTCTTGACTGCGACGGTCTTGCCCGCCTCGTCCACCTTGCTCAAGGTACCAGTGATCACTCCCGTAGCGCCGGCGAAAACGCTTGATGAAACAAGGCACACCGCAACAAAGGCCAGCAATACGACGAGCCCCAATCTTTCATATCTGCAATGCAATGACATAGTTGCTCCTCAGGGTCGCATGGAAACTGCGAATTGCGACCGCCAATTATACTTTACTCGTGCCGAGTTTTCGTTGCGGGCTTGTAGTCCCCGCTGTGTCAAAGTCAGCCTTGCGAGCAAACGCCCCTAGATGGTCTTCCTGGCTCGCTTGGCTCCCACTACACACGAATGGGCATTTGTCGCCGTGCAGTCCGCGCGCTTGCTGGCTCGGGGTGAAGTCGGGCGGAGTGAGATGTTATTCAAACAGAGGGCAGGCCCGGCACTTCTCCGGCCGAAGTATTTGCTCTTCGGTCAGCGCAAGCTGGCGCACAACGAACTTACCGTCCTTGAGGAGATCTGGCTCGCCTGCGTCAGCCAGATAATCTCCAACCAGCTCCAAGGCGCGATACTTCGCCGGTGCAAGCACATACAGACTCTCTGTTCCATGCAAGCTGATTTCGTAAAGATTCATAGCCTCACTCCCGAGTTTAAGTCTGACCACTCCCGCCTCGAGTGCCAGGCCCGTGCGGACCGGCCACTGATGGAGTTTATCTCCCGGGGCGCGCCGGCATGTAGTGATGACGCTCACCGCTCATCGTGAGCCCGGTCACGAGAAACGGACAGCAAACGCGGTGCCCTTGTTCTCCTTCTTGACTTCCTTGCGAGCTGTTGTAACGTTCCTTACTCGTGGCGTGCGCCGGGACTTGCTGGATAGCGGAGTAACCCGGCCTCCGCGTTTCACGATCCACGGAAATTGTCTAGCTAACAGGAGGCATTTCATGAGTCCCGTAAAGCCGATTCCGGAAGGTTATCATTCCATCAGTCCTTCCCTGACTTGCAAGGATGCTGCCAAGGCCATCGAGTTCTACAAGAGCGCTTTTGGCGCCACTGAATTAATGCGCTCGAGGACGCCCGACGGCAGCAAGATCACGCATGCTGAGCTCAAAATCGGCGACTCGATTATCTTCCTCAATGATGAATTGGGGCCGATGACGTCCGGCGCCCCCGGCGCGTCGAGAATTTCTCTCTTTCTCTACGTCGAAGACGCCGACGCAACGTTCAAACGAGCCCTTGCAGGCGGCTCTACCGTGGAGATGCCACTCGACAACATGTTCTGGGGAGACCGCTACGGCTGCATTACGGATCCCTACGGCCATAAGTGGGGCATCGCCACCCACATCGAAGACGTCGCGCCGGACGAGATCTCGCGACGCGCGGCGGCATTCTTCGCCAAGGTCGCGGGCCACAACTCTTAGCGAGACGGGAAACTCGAATCAGCCGGAACTGGCGGAAGTAGCGGCGCCTGTGGCTACCCGCCGGGCGCGCACACGCAGAACCTTGCGCTGATTGGCCTCGAGAACCTCGAATCGCAGGCCATCGGCTTCGATCACTTCGCCCGTCCTCGGAACATGTCCAGCCACGCTATTCAGCAAACCTGCGACAGTCGTCGCGCCGGAGTGCTCCGGCAAACCCTCGAGCGGCACACGAAATAGTTCGCCAACTTTATCTACCGGCACGCTGCCGCGCATTACCAGGCTGCCGCCCGACTCGCGGACCACGTCCGGCGCCGGACGGCGGTCCTCTTCCCCGATTTCGCCCACGATTTCCTCGACGAGATCCTCCACCGTCACGATACCGGCCAGCAGTCCATATTCATCAATCACGATGGCCATCTGCTGATTCTTCTGTTGCATTTCCTTCAGAAGCTCGGAGCCGAATTTCATGTCCGGCACGAAAAGAGCCGGCCGCATCAGTTCGCGCACCGCCCGATGGGCGGCCTCGGTATCGGGGACTTCGAGCATGTCGCGCGACATGACAATCCCCACAATGTCATCGAGCGACTTTTCGTACACAGGCAGCCGCGAATATTTTGTTTCCACCACCAAGTCGCGCAGGTCTTCGAGCGTGGCACCGGCCCGGATCGCGACCACGTCCGGCCGCGGTGTCATGACGTCGCGAACGCGCTTATCTCCGAATTCGATCACCTGCTCGATCAATCGGGCGTCTTCCTGCTCGATGATTCCCTCTTCCGTGGCCGCATCCACAAGGGCCTCGATGGCCTGTTGCTGCTCGAGCGCGGGAGCGACTGCGTCCTCTTCCGACAGGTGCAGGACAGAAATTTGCAGCTCGAGAATGGCTTGCACCGGCCAAATCACCACGATGAACGCCCGGACAACGGGCACAAGCGGTCCGATCCAATTCCCCGGCGTGCGCGCCAGCAGCAGTGACGGCAAAAACTGCATTGCTACCACTACTTCAGCGGCGAGGAAGAAAACCATTTCCACCGCCGCCTCCCATGTTCCCGGTACGAAGAAAATCACGCCGCGAGCCGTAAGCGCAGCCACGAGCACCAGCCACAGCCGTGAAAGCAGGCTGAAAGCCAGCGCCGCCCGCTGGCGCTCCAGTTTGAAACGCGGTTCGATTTCGGCTTCGAATGTATCCAGGTGATTGTGAATCCGCCCGGTGGCGACGCGGCCAAGTTCCCGATAGACGCGATCAAGGTAGGAGAAGACGACAAGGCCCGCCGTTAGCGCCAAAACACCGATCGTGTAGAGAAGTATTGCCATCGCTCAGGCCAACCCGAATTGCCGGCGCAAGCGCCGCTCGCGGCGGTCCATCTCTCCGTTATCCGTCTCGTGATCGTAACCCATCAGGTGAAGAATCCCGTGGAGAACGAGAATGCACATTTCTTCGCTGAGAGTCCGGCCAAATCGGCGGGAGTTCCGGCGAGCAACGGCCGGCGCAATCGCGATATCCCCGAGGTAGCCGTCTCCGGGCGGACTGGGAGCGCGCGAAGGAGAATATGGCGCAAGATTGTTTGAAAAGCTCTTGCGGCGCCCGGCTTGTTTCTTCGGCATGGAGGGCACGTCATTGGCTGGGAAGGACAATACATCTGTAGCGCCTTTTTTGCCACGGTAGGTGTTGTTCCACCGGGCGATTGCCGCGTTGTTCACGAGGCAGATTGTCACTGCGTCCACTGGAATCCTCAGCACGCTGCGAGCGCGCGCCACGAATTTCTCCAGCTCGCGAACGGAAACACGGACGCCGCGCTGGTGATTGAGAATCATGGATGCGAAATTACTCCGGGCGCTTCTGTTCGCGGGACGCTCCCGCTGGACCCGAGGGGGAAGGGCGGTTGTGATGTCCGGGCTGGCCGGCGGCGCGTTCGTCATAGGCCTTGATGATGCGCTGCACGAGGTTGTGGCGCACGACGTCGTGCTCGTCGAAGTAGATGAACGCGATGCCCTCGATATTGCCGACCACTTCAATCGCTTCGATCAACCCTGAGCGGCGCTCATTCGGCAAGTCAATCTGCGTGATGTCGCCGGTGATGACCGCCTTTGAATTGAACCCCAGTCTCGTCAAGAACATCTTCATCTGCTCGCTGGTCGTGTTCTGGGCTTCGTCGAGAATTACGAAGGATTCATTCAACGTCCGGCCGCGCATAAAAGCGAGCGGGGCGATTTCGATGATTCCCTTTTCGAGGTAGCTTTCAAGCTTGTCGGCCTCGAGAAGATCATGCAGCGCGTCGTAAAGCGGCCGCATGTAAGGATCCACCTTTTCCTGGAGCGTGCCGGGCAGAAACCCGAGCCGCTCGCCTGCCTCGACCGCCGGGCGCGCCAGAATGATGCGGTTCACTTGCTTCGAGAGCAGCGCCGCCACGGCCATCGCCACCGCGATGTAGGTCTTCCCTGTCCCGCCCGGGCCGATGGCGAAAACCATGTCGTAAGTTTCGAGCGCTTCCACATACCGGTGCTGGTTGGCGCTTTTCGGTACGACGCGCTTTTTGCCGAAGGTGCGGGCGCGCGAAGGCGAGAAAGCGCCGCGCATCGGCGTTACCGACGCGCCTGTCGCTACGCGCAAAAGAGACTTCACCTCTTCGCTGTCGGGCGTGTGTCCCTCGCGGATACGCTGGTTATATTCGCCGAGAATTTGGGCAGCGCGTTCAACTTGCTCGGGCGAGCCATGAATTTCGAGGTCGTGGTCCTTCAGATGCGTGGTCACTTGTAGAGCGGACTCAAACAGCTTTATGTTTTCGTCGAGGGTGCCGTAGAGTTCGTTGAGCCCCCCGGCTATTCGCACAGTTTGCTTCATGAATTTTGCTGGCTGCGATCCTCCGTCCCTTCCACCTCGGAAAGTTGCACTCTCTTGTGAGAATAGCGTAGCGCGGGCGGTCTGGAGGGTCAAGCCGGTGGGAATGGAATTCACCGAGAAGTAACAAATCCTTCCGGAGAAATCAGCAACTTTGGCCCCCGGCCGGAGCGTTTCGATTGACCAATCCGGCCGGCTCGGCGAGACCAGGTCCGTTTACTTGTGGGCTACCGATGCCCCCGCAAGCCGCCCAGCGGTGCTAATCTCATGATTAAGCGCAACAGGGAGATGAGAAGGGACATTCATGACTGAACAAAAGCCTTCGACCCCCAGTGTGGCCACTGAAAATTATGCGGAGCGGAGGCGTTCGCAGCGCGTGGTCATCGCTATGCCTGTTCTCGTCCGGGGGAAGAATGGGGGCCACCCGTTTGAGGAGGAGACCACCACGGTGTCGGTGAGCGCGACCGGCTGCCTCGTGCGGCTCGCCGCGCCCGTCGTGCGTACCCAGGAAATCGCCATCGTCAATCCGAAGACTGCTGAAGAGCTCCCTTCCATCGTGACTTTTGTTGGCCTCAAGGATGCGGGCAAAACTGAAGTGGGAGTCGAATTCGGCGAGCCCTCGCCTCTTTTCTGGCGCATCGCCTTCCCACCGCCGGATTGGGACGCGGCTGATCGAAAACGTCCAGCGGCGCATAAACCGCCGGCCAAACCTTCCAAGTAGTATCCCGCGGCCGCGATTCCTCCGAAGCGCGCACAAATTTCAGCGGAAATTCTATCGGTTTGGACCTGGGAACTGGACTTTAGGCGCTTCGCGCGACCCTTCAGCCGCCTGAAAGTAGGCGTCGTTGCGATGGTAGCCTGCCCAAGCAGCGAAGATGCTATTCGGGTATTTTCCAATATAGGTGTTATATGCCTGAATCGAATCGTTGTAGCGCTTTCGCTCGACCGCAATGCGATTCTCAGTTCCAGAGATCTCGTCCTGGAGCCGCAAGAAGTTTTCGTTGGATTTGAGTTGAGGATAATTTTCGACCAGTTGAAGCAGCTTGATCTCAAATCCGCGGAGTTGTTCGCTGGCTGCGATCTTGTCCGCAGGCGTCTGCGAACTCAAATACTGGGCACGAGCCTTGGCAATGTCGTCGAAAACGGTTTGTTCCTGGGCCGCAAATCCTTTCACCGTCTCGACCAGGTTCGGAATCAGGTCGGCGCGGCGTTGCAGGACGACGTCCACTTCCGCCCAGTTGGATTTCACCTGCTCATTCAGGGTGACCATTTGATTGCGGCTGCTGACGTACATCCATCCGCAAATCAGCGCGACCAGCAAGGCCAGGATCAGAATCCCCGCGATTGCCCCAGAGAACGCTTTCATGCGAACCCTCCCTCAAGTTCAGTTTCGCCATCTTCCGGTCATCCGCCTTCGAGGCGGCGATCCACTTCGTTGGTTGCAATCTCCACAAATTCCAGATACGTGTGCAGCATCGCTTCAACATCCATCCCGCCTTGCTTCCGCTTCTCATCCCGCAAATCGAGTATGGAGTGAAAAGCCGAAGGATCGGCGCCCGTCACCGTTGCCATCGCGTCCACCGCCTCGCGCTTGGTGCTGGGCAGCGGCTGCCCGAGCGCCACGAGGGCATGCCGAAACAGGGCACAAAAGGCCGAGACCGACGCCAGCATGATACTCAATTGCGCCTTCTTCTTTTGCGGTGCTACTAAGACCGCTTCGCGCAGCTTCAGCCAGTCGGTGCGCAGCTCCCGCTCCACTTGCAAGCGGTGAAAATTCATTGGGACTTCGAAATGTTTCAGAAAATCCTCGCCGTAAAGTATCCGGTGGCGCGCCTTTATATCGAGCAGCTCGATGGAAAAAACGTCGGCGGATCGCCTCAGTTCATCGAGCGTGAAAACCAGCGGCGCCGGATTTTCCGCGCGCATCCACCATTGTGCGGGGGAGCGCAAGGCCTCGAGCTCTGCGGCTCCAGCGTGTTCCACGATGCAAAGAATATTCAAGTCGGAATGGCGCGCGGAAAATTCGCCTGTGACGGCGGAACCGTAGAGCACCACAGACTTCAAATTGTCGAGCGCCGCCGCCTTCAGCCGTTCCACAATTTCCTTGAGTTTTGCTTCCATCTCCGAGCGCCATCTCCCGTCTTTGTCTAATCGTCCGCTGCCGCTCGCTTCTTCCAAAAACCGGCTACCAACTCCCGCTTGCGCCGCCGCCCCCGAACGAGCCTCCCCCAAATCCGCCGAATCCTCCCCCGTCCCCTCCGCCTCCAAAACCTCCGCCTCCCCAGCCTCCAAATCCGCCGCCCATTCCGCCCCCAATCATCGGCCCCACCCACCATCCGCCTCGGCCTGAGCGGTAGTTGCGCGAGCCTGTTCTGCCGGCGCTCTTTATTGCCGCATAGACCAGGAAAAATATGAGCAGCGCGAATATCAGGAGTGCTGTCCGCGAATAGTCCTGCTGCTCTTGCTCAGTCCCGAATTTGCGCGGCGGCGGAAGACTCGTCCCTACCGTCAGCGTCACGCCGCGATCCTGCGCGATCACTTCTGCGACGCGCCGCGTCATTACGAGCAGCGCCGCGTCATAATTCCCTTCCTTCAAAAACGGAACGGACTGCCGCCCGATGCTTCCTGTCTTTCCACCGGGCAGGATTGGTTCGAGGCCATAACCAACTTCAAACCGGTACCGGCGGTCCTCGATCGCCAGCAGAATCAATACCCCTCGTTCTGTTTGCTTCGGCCCGATTCCCCATTGCGTCGCGAGATCAATCGAATAGTCCTCGATCGAACGGCCGTCGAGCGACTGGACCGTGACAACCGCAATCTGCGCGTGCGCCTTTTCGTCCACTTCCGTGCACAGCGATGTGAGCTGAAATTTCGTCGCCTGGCTCAACACGCTCGCAAAATCATTCACGTACCCTTGCGGCTTGAGTTTCTTTGGGGATTGTGCGCGACCAGTGGCGGCGAGGAAGACAGCGCAAAGGAAAAATATCGCGGTCCGAGCTCGCGCCCCGGGAGTTTTACACTGTCGCATGAATGAGGTTGGCTGACCCGCGGCCATGGTAGTGCGTGCCCGAAAAGGTGTCAACGCGCAGGCCGGGCTCCGTGCGCGGATTGTCATGGCTTAACTGCAATGCTACACTCGCGTGTCCGCATGTTCGTAACCGCACAGCGCTGGCCGAAAACGAACATTCCGCGCGACGGATTTCCCGTTTAATCGTCTAATTTCAACTGGTTACACGTGGCCGCCGTGTTGCACCATGTTACACTTTTTCGGCGAAACAGAACTGGGGCTGCGCACGTTTCATTTTCTTGCGGGTTAGCACGCATTTGTGGATTCCCTAGAATTGGAGAGGAAAAAACGATGATAGGAAGGCTCATGCATTTGGCGGTCGTGGTACTGACGGCTGCTTCGCTCGTCATTTCCCCTGTTGCCGCCCAGGCTCAGGATACGCAGACTCCGCCGTCCCAGCCGCAGAACCAGTCCCAACCCCAGTCGTCCTCGCAGGCGCAAGCGCCAGCAGGTGCCACCGAGGCCGAGAATCCGCGAAACCTGAAAGTCACCATGGGACCTGACTATTCGAATGGGCCCTCCTGGTTTCCGAACTTCCTTTCTCCGTACAAGCCGGTCAGCGTTGCCGAGCCCATGCTGACCAACTCGCCGCGCGTCGATCAGTTGATTCGTGACGCCAAATTGATGCTGAGCCTGGATGATGCGATTTCCCTTGCTCTCGAGAATAATCTGGACATTTCCGTGCAACGCTTTACCCCGTGGATCGCCGAAACCCAGGTTCTCAAAGCCAAAGCCGGTGGGATTCCCCAGTCCGGTTCCTCTCAGCAGGTGATTCTAGGCTCCGGCCCATCCGTATCGTTCGACCCCATATTCACCTCGGGCATCAACTGGTCGCGCGCGTCCACCCCGGTGAATAACCCGCTGCTCTCCGGAGTTGGGACGACTCTCGCCGCCATTCCCAATCTGATCGATTACAACGCAAACTATAACTTTGGTTACACCGAGGGATTTCACACCGGCACGAACGTTTCGATCAATTTCGTGAACAACCGCTTCTCAACAACTTCCCCTGACGTAATCCTCGATCCCTCCGTGCAATCCACGATGACCTTCACCGTCACGCAGCCCCTGCTCAACGGCTTCGGTATCCTTCCCAACACGCGCTTCATCATTGAGGCCAAAAATTCGCTGAAAGTGGCCGACTCGGTCTTCGCGCAACAGGTGATTACCACTGTTTCCCAGATCATGACGGACTACTGGGAGCTCGTGTACGCGCGTGAAAATGTGAAAGTCGAGCAAGCCGCCGTCGGCGTCTCGACCAAACTTTATCAGGACAACAAGAAGCAGCTTGAGATTGGCACCATGGCGCCCCTGGATGTACTCACCGCCGAGTCCCAATTGGCAACGGACCAGCAAAACCTGATCGTGGCGCAGACCAATCAACTCCAGCAGGAAACGATTCTTCTTGTTGCCATTACAAAGAATCCGCTCGCTGCAGATTTGACCGGCGTTGAGATTATTCCCACCACTCCCATCGGGATCCCGGATGTGATCGAAAACTTTCCCCTTCAGGACCTGGTTGCTGAAGCGTGGCAAAAGCGGCCGGAACTCGTCCAGGCGGGCTTGAACCTGAAGAATGCGGGTATCGAAGTGAAAGCTACGAGGAACGCCCTCCTCCCCCAGCTCAATCTGTTCGGGCAGTACAGCGCCACCGGCCTCGCCGGCGACCGCACGGTAACCACTCAAACCCCGACGGCCTTTGTCGCGAACCCGGACGCACAGATCGTTGACGCCGCCGGCAACCCCATTGGGTTTCCTAACCCTGTCGTCCCCGTGCCGATTTTGGCCGGCACCCCGATCGCTTTCAATACCACCAGCAGGGTCATCCCTGGCGGCCTGAGCGACGCGCTGAACAACATGATCAACAACAATTACCCCACCTATGGTGCGGGCGTGAATTTGACTCTGCCGATTCGAAATCGCTCTGCCCAGGCGGACAACGCCCGGGCGATCCTCGATGAGCGCCAGCTCGAGGTTCAGTACCGTTCGACCCAAAGTTCCATCGTATTGAGTGTCCGCAACGCACTCATCGCCCTCCAACAGGATCGTGCGCAAGTCGCCGCGGCTGCCAAGGCCCGCGAGCTGGCGCAGCAAACGCTCGACGCCGAGCAGAAAAAATATCAGCTCGGCTCCTCCACAGCCTACAACGTCGTCCTTCGCTCCCGCGACTTGACATCGGCGCTGGGCACCGAAATCCGCGCCAAAGCAAACCTCGAAGAAGCGGTCGTCAATTTCAATCAGGCCATGGGTCGCACGCTTGAGGCCAACCACATCATCGTCGCCGGCGCTCTGAAGGGGCGAATCTATCGCGAGCCGAATATTCCCGGCTCGCCCGAAATCGAAACGCTCGCGGGCAAATAGCTGGCTTCGGCCAGTTCCTCAAGCGGTCCGTCTCGCGCTTGTGGGTTGGCGGCCCTTGGCCTACAATAAATTTCTGGCCGTCAGACGCGCGTTTCGAACTCCGCACAGCGAGGAGCCGCGAACATGAGCAAGGACCTTAAGACCGCTCCCCCTTCCACATTCGAGTCCGAGCGAAGGCCCACTTCCGGCGAACTCGACTGGGAAAAGAACACGCTGCGGCCGACACTCGAGAAATCCCCCGAAAGGGACGCGGATTTCACTACCGTTTCGAGCTATCCCGTCCGCCGCCTCTATAGCCAGGCCGATCTCGCGGGATGGGATGCCGAACGTGATCTGAATTATCCCGGCCAGCCGCCCTACACGCGTGGCATTCACTCCACCATGTACCGCGGCCGTCTTTGGACCATGCGCCAATTCGCCGGCTTTGGCGCCGCGGAAGACACCAACGCGCGCTTTCGCTACTTGCTCTCACAAGGACAGACCGGTCTTTCGGTCGCCTTCGACTTGCCGACGCTGATGGGCTACGACTCCGACCACCCTCTCTCCGAAGGCGAAGTCGGAAAATGCGGCGTGGCCATCAGTTCGCTCGCCGATATGGAAATTCTCTGTGACAATATCCCCCTCGCCGACGTCACCACCTCGATGACCATCAATTCTCCCGCCGCCGTCATCTGGGCGATGTATCTCGCCGTCGCCGAAAAACAGGGCGCGGACTGGAAGAAAATTTCGGGAACCCTGCAGAACGACATTCTGAAGGAGTACATCGCGCAGAAGGAGTACATCTACCCGCCAGAGCCTTCAATGCGCCTCGTGATTGATACCTTCGAATTCGGCGCCAAGCACACTCCCAAATTCAATTCCATTTCCATCAGCGGCTATCACATCCGCGAAGCCGGCTCGACCGCGATTCAAGAACTTGCCTTCACCCTGCGCGATGGAATCGAGTACGTGGACTGGGGCGTCCGGCGCGGCCTCGAAGTGGATGATTTTGTTCCGCGGCTATCCTTCTTCTTCAATGCGCACAACGACTTCTTCGAAGAGATCGCCAAGTATCGCGCCGCCCGCCGCATCTGGTACAAGACCATGCGCGAACGCTTCGGCTCCAATAATGCCCGCTCCTGGGCGCTGCGTTTCCACACGCAGACCGCCGGCTGTTCGTTGACCGCGCAGCAGCCCTACAACAACGTCGTACGCACTGCTTTGCAGGCGCTCGCCGCCGTCCTCGGCGGCACGCAATCACTGCACACGAATTCGCTCGATGAAGCGTGGGCGCTCCCCACTGAATTCGCCGCTACGCTGGCCTTGCGCACGCAGCAGATCATCGCCTACGAAAGCGGCGTCACGAACACGGCCGACCCGCTCGGCGGTTCCTATTTCGTCGAAACGCTCACGAATGAAGTCGAGCGCGGCGCCTGGGACTACATCGAAAAAATTGACGCCCTCGGCGGAATGGTCGCGGCCATCGAGCGCGGCTACCCGCAACGCGAAATCGCCGAAGCCGCTTATCGCTACCAGATGGCCGTGGACCGCAAGGAAAAGATCGTCGTCGGCGTGAATGATTACGTCGCCCAGGAAAAGCCGCTCGAGATCCTCCAGATCGACGAGACCGTCGCCCACCGCCAGGCCGATCGCCTCCGAAAACTGCGCGCCGATCGCTCGAACGACGAAGTGGAACGCCGCCTCAGCGCGCTGCGGAAGGCTGCCGCTGGCTCCGAAAATCTCATGCCGTTCATTTTCGAAGCGGTCAAAGCCTACGCTACCCTCGGCGAAATATGCGACGCCATGCGTGCCGTTTTCGGCATCTACGAAGAAGTCGCCATCACCTAGTGAATCGAGTTCAATCCATGCGGACCTCGCCCTTCTTGGCACAGCGTCTCCGTGCCCTCAAGCCGTTCTCAGTGTTCTCTGTGGTAAATTCCAACGTAAGAACATGCGAACACCTAGGGAAGGCCTCACCGGTAAAATTATCGGAGCAGCCATTGAAGTCCACCGAATGCTCGGTCCAGGCTTGCTCGAATCCGCGTATGAAGAATGTCTGGCCCGCGAATTGGTCTTGCGAGGCATCAAATTCGAGCGCCAAAAGCCACTTCCGGTCGTTTACAAAGATGTCAAACTCGAATGCGGCTACAGAATGGATTTCCTCGTCGATGGTGAAGTTGTCGTCGAGCTCAAGTCCGTTGACGCAATCGCGCCGGTACACGAGGCCATCGTGCTGACCTACCTGCGGCTCTCGGGCAACCACCTTGGATTGCTCATCAACTTCAACGTCGCCACGCTGAAAGACGGTCTGCGTCGGTTCGTAATTTGAGAGATGGATGACAGCGGATTTAACACAGAGCACACCGAGAAAAGCATGAGGACACGGAGAACCCTGGACCGATTTCTGGCGATAACCGCGAAATTCAACAACGGAGCGTTTCTATTTCTTACACTTCTTTCGCTGATAGCACCTGCCATCGCGTCTGGCGCAACCAAAGACAAGAATCCGCCGGGAACCAAGAGCGGCTTCGTCACCACATCCGACGGCGTCAGGATTCATTACCTCGAAGCCGGCCACGTAAAAATCTACGGCGCTGCCCAGACGAGCGCCCCTTCCTCCGGCGACAAGCTGCCGACCAGGGGCGATATTGTCCTGAAAAGTCCTTACCAGGTGCCCACGCTCCTCTTCATTCCCGGCTGGACTATGCCCGCGTGGATCTGGGAAAAGCAGATTGCGTACTTCTCGAAGGATTATCGAGTTGTCGCCATGGACCCCCGCTCGCAAGGCGATTCCTCCCAGACCGCGGACGGCCTCTATCCCGCATCCATGGCACGCGACATCAAGGCTGTCATCGACAGCCTGAAGCTTTCTCCGGTTGTGATCGTCGCCTGGTCCATGGCCGTCGTCGAAACTCTCGCCTATGTTGATCAGTTCGGAACCGGATCGTTGGCCGGCATCGTCCTCGTGGATAATGACGCAGGCGGCCGCTCGCCCGGCGACGCCGATCAGGATTTCGCGCTTCTGAAAGGAATCATCGAAGACCGAAACGCCACGGCAAACGCCTTCATTCGTAAACTCAACTT
>Ga0187781_10001120_pt1 | contig 20141 bp, 15 predicted proteins | sample 0715_SJ02_MP02_2_FD_132447 | JGI IMG/M metagenome (GOLD analysis project Ga0187781, IMG submission 132447) | Tropical peat soil microbial communities from peatlands in Department of Meta, Colombia - 0715_SJ02_MP02_20_MG | ecosystem: Environmental > Terrestrial > Soil > Wetlands > Peat | place... | reverse complement strand
GTTGCCCGGCGCCGCGAGGATGACGACTTCCCCGCCGGGACCGCATTGGTGAGGCTCGACGACGTGATGGACAAAACCCGCCGCCACCGCTCCGTCGAAGGCGTTGCCGCCGCGTTCGAGCATGGCCAACGCGACCTGGGCGGCGATCGCGTGGCTTGCCGATGCGACGCCGAACGTGCCTTCGCTGAGTTGTCGCGTATATCGCGTAGAGGAAGCGCTCATTCGTTGTCGCCTTTCACCATAGGGGCCATGACCGGTGAACCTGCTTATCTTGAGAGGATTATCCCGGCGTGGCGCGTTGCCGCGGGCGATGCCGGGCCGCGCCGCCGCAAGGGGCGGGGCTTCGCTTCACCGGTTGCGTTGTCGATCCGCGGCAACGCCGCCGGCATTTGCCGGCGCGATTTGGCTTTCAAATGGATGCTCCGCGGCGATTCGATGCCGGCCGCGGCTCGATCTTCGTGACGGCGCCGAGAACGCGACTGGATCGACATCGATTTTATCGCTGTCTGCCGCATGGCATGGACGCTGATGACGGGCATCGTCCCCGAGCCGACCGCCTACTGGGACCAACCCGTCGGCGCTCGATCCCAGCGATGTCGTCTGAGTTCCTTCATCAAGGGCTTGGAGAGGCGGCGGCCGTCGCTGACCATCATATTGCTTCGGACATGCTCAATTCGCCGCATCCCTGGAATGACGCAGTGGACAAAGGGACTCTCCAGGATGAATCGCAACGCCAGTTCGGGCAGCGACGAGCCCGGCGGCACGATCGGCTTGATCGCGTCCGCGCGATCGACGCTTTCATGGAGGTTCTCCGGCACAAAATACGAATTGCGCCAGTCGCCGGCCGGCCACGTGGTCGTCTTGGCAAGTGTTCCGGTCAAAGTCCCCTCGTCAAAGGGAACCCGGGCAATCACTCCTATATCGAGCTCGCGGCAGGCACCGAACAACTCGTCCTCCGGGGCTTGATCGAATATGTTGTAGATGACCTGCACCGTATCGATCAGGCCGGTGCGCAGCGTTGCGATGACGTTCCAGGGTTCCCATCGGTTGACGCTGACGCCGATGGCGTTGATGACGCCTCTGGACTTGAGCCGGTCGACGATGCGCTGCCAGGACGGATCGCCGGCCCAGCTATCCTCCCATACGTGGAACTGCAGGAGGTCGATGCGATCGAGGCGGAGATTGGCCCGGCTTTTTTCGACGTATTCTTCGATGTGCTCCGGCGGGAACACGTCGCAGAGCCGTGACGACCGCCGCGAGGGCCATGTGCGATCCTTGGGCGGCACCTTGGTCGCTATATAGAGCCTGGATTGGACGTGCCGCCGGATGAACTCGCCCAGCAGCACCTCGCTGTGTCCGCGCCCGTATATCCAGGCGGTATCGAAGAAATTGCAGCCCAATGCCACGGCTTCTTCCAAGCTCGCCATGCTCTCGGGGTCGCTGGCGCCGGTCCAGCCGCCTTCGCCGCCGCCCACGCCCCACATGCCGTATCCGACCTCGCCGACATTCCAGCCCAGATGTCCCAGTCGTCTCGTGCGCATGGTGAAGCCCCAATCATCCCGCCGCGGATTTTTGTTCAACCTTGGACGTTCGATGACCCCTGTCCCGATGGAAGGCGGCATAGGCGTCGAGCGCCCCCAGCCTTGGCGAGGGCCACCTGATCCCCCACCGGTCGAGCGCGGCGAGGGTGTTCGCGCAGGAAAAGCGCAGGCCCGCATTGGCGAAGATTTGCGCGACTTTGGCATCGGTTCGCGCGGCGTCGGCCTCCGCCGGCTCCGGCATCAGAGCGGCGGTCAGCAGCAAGTCCTGATCGGCAGCGGGCCCGTCGCAGGCCCGCCGCAGAGCCTCGTGAAAACTGCGGTAGGAAACGGGTCGAAGCGGAAAACCGGCGTTCCGAAGGCTTTCGAATATCGTTTCAAGAGCCTGCCCTTCGGGATGGAAAACATGAAAAACGGACACCGGCGGCGTCGGCGCGGCCACGGCGGCGGCCACGAAGCGAGCGATATAGTCCACGGGAGTGTAATCGAATCGCAGCGGTGTCGCGAAGCTCAGGCCCAGTTTCAGGCAGGAACGTATCAGCGTATCAAACAGCGCCTGGCTGTTCGCGATGCCGGTACGGGAATGGGGCATGACTTCGCCGAGGCGGTAGGTGGTCGCGGCGACGCCTCGGCGCCGAGCCTCGCTCACCAGGCGTTCCGCTACGGATTTCGATTGCCCATAGCCGCCCGCCGGGAACCTGGCCTCCGCTGCAAGTTCGGTCTCGTCGAACGATGCGCAAGTCTCGACGTCGATCGCCGAGAGCGTCGATATGTAGTGGAGCCGCTTCGGCCGGCGCGCGGCGGCGAGCCTGATTATTTCCGTCGTGCCGCCGACGTTGACGGAGTGAAGCGTCTGGTAGTCGAGCAGGAAGTTGACCGAGGCGCCATTGTGCACGACCGCGTCGACGGCGCCGGCGAGGTCGTTGTAAACGCTCTTGGGGATACCGAGCCGCGGCAGCTCGAGGTTCCCTGCGACGGCGGTGACGCGCTCCAACCCGTCGTCGTCCTCCAGACGATAATGCCGGAGAGCCTGTCGCACCCGTGCCGCAGCCGCGGCGTCATTTTCCGCGCGCGCCAGGCAAATCACGCGCGCCGAGGTGTATTCCAGGATCTTTCGCAGCAGATGGCTGCCGACGAACCCCGTCGCGCCCGTCAGCAACACCAGGCTCGCGGTTTCGGCGGCCGTGCCGGGGCTGGCGTGGATGGCGGGGTCGAGGCGCGCGGCGGCCCGAAGTGTCGTCTCGGGATCGTCGCCGGCCGGAAGGGGCGCTCTCTCGAGGCGCTTGTCGACAAGCGCCGCTTGCGCGCGGATGGTGCGGTGGTGGTAGACGTCCCGCGCGGATACCTTGCCGCTGAAGTCGCTGCTGAGCTGCATTGCCAGCCTGATGGCGGCCAGGCTGTCGCCGCCGAGATCGAAAAAATCGTCGCGGACGCCGGCATCGTCGAGCGCCAGGAGCCGGAGCCAGGCCGCCCTTATCCGCCGCTCCGCCTCGGTTATCGCCTCGTCCGCGGGCGGCTCGCCATGGCGGCGCGCCATCGCGGCAAGCGCCTTGCGGTCGGCCTTCCCGTTCGGCGTCAGCGGTATTCGGTCGATCATGAACACTTGCTTCGGCACGCAATAGGCGGGCAGGGTGCCGGCGACCGTTTGCTTGATGTCTTTCGGCGAGATGCCGGCATCGGCGACGACGTAGGCCACGAGACGCTGCAGCTCCTCTCGCCGGCCCTCCACGACGACCTTGACTGCGCGCACCGCCGGGTGAGCCGCGATCGCCGTTTCTATCTCCGCCAACTCGATGCGGACGCCGCCAAGCTTCACTTGATGATCTTCGCGCCCGACGAAAAATATATTCCCGTCGGCGCGGTGATAACCGAGATCACCGGTTTTGTAGAGGCGCTCGCCGGGAATTTCCGCCAATGTATTGACGACGAACGCGGCGCCGGTTTTTACGGGATCGTTGAGATAACCGCGGCCCAGGCAATCGCCGCCGATCATGATCTCGCCGACGACGCCGGGAGGAACGAGCATTCCTCGCGGGTCGAGGATGGCCACATAGCAATTGTCGATCGGCTTGCCGATGGGGATGGACCAGCCGTCCTCGTCGCGGACTTCATGAAAAACGCATCCTATCGACGCTTCCGTCGGCCCGTAGGTGTTGGTTACGCCGCAGCCGGGAAGGAAATCGCGAAATTTCTGAACCGCCTTTGCGCCGATCTCCTCGCCGCCGATCAGCAGGTGCCGAAGCGACGCCAAGCGCGGAATGATGGCGCGATGGGCCTCCATCAGATCGACGAGCGTATTGAAGATCGAGGGTACGAAATCCGTCATCGTGATGCCGTGCCGCTCGATCAGCGACACGATGTATGACAAGTCGAGCAGGCCGGTCGCGCGCGGCATCACCACTTGGCTGCCCGTCGTCAGCGGCCATAGAAGCTGCCAAATCGAGGAATCGAACACGTGCTTGCTGTTCTGCAGGACGACATCGTCGCCGGTCGCGCCGAAGCGGCGGCTCATCGCGAGAAAGCGATTGAGCAGCCCGCCATGAAGATTGAGCGCGCATTTCGGTATTCCGGTCGAGCCCGAGGTGAAGAACCCGTAAATCAGGCTGTCCGGAAGAAGCGTGACGCTGGTCGGCTTGTCGGCTCGCTCTTCGAGCAGCGACGCTGAGAAAGAGAGGCTCGGGATTTTTGCGACGGCGACCTGCGCCGGGTTCTCGTACAGCGCCAGCTTGGGCTTCAGTTCGTCGAAGATTACCTGCAGGCGCTCGTCTGGCCAGGCGGCGTCGACGGGGACGAATGCCGCTCCGAGCTTCATCAGAGCGATCATCGCGATCGGCAATTCGACGCCGCCGCCGGTAACGACCGGGATCAAGTCGCCCTTGCCGACCCCGGCGTCATGGAGCCTGCTCGCGAGCGCATTGGCCTTCCCGTTGAGCTTGGCATAGCTCAACCGGTCCTCGCCGGACGTGATCGCCGGCCTATTGCCCGCACGAGCGGCGCACTCCTCGAACAGATCGAGGATTGTGCGGTCCTTTCGGTGGGGAACCGGTTGACCGTTGAATTCGACGAGAAGCTTGCGCCGCCACGCCGGAGACACGAGTCGCAACTGCCCGATCGTCGCGGACGGCTCCTCTGACAGGCATTGGGCGATCTCCGAAACGACATCGCCGATGACGGCGGGCGAAATCCGATGGTTCGCCGCGCCTGCTGCTCGAACCGCAAGCCGCAGGACGTTCGCGTCGCGAACGAAGTCGAAGAGAAGGTCGACCCGGTCGTATCCGATCGCGCGGCATGGCGTCATCGGCGACCATTCGCCTTCCTGCCAGGTGACGACGGCGTCGACAGGGGCGTCCCCTTCGACCGCCAGGCGCTCGGTCGGCCCGTCGACCCCATCTCCCGCGACGGCGGCGCCCTTGCTCCCGTCCAGCGCCTTCGACGCGATGGCGGCAAGCTCGCTGAACCCGCCATCCGGAGACACCGGTAGATCGATGACGATGGCGGCTTCGGCGGCTCCGCGGCGATCCTCACCGCCGACGCCGGGCAGAGACACGGCCAGCCTTACGCGGTCGCGCGCGCGATATCGGCCCAAGACGCAGCCGACCACGGCGACAAATACCGGTATCGCCGCCGTCGCGCCGCCAAGAAGCTGTTCGGCAAGTCTCGCAACCTCCCGGCAGACGATCCGGCCGTCCCGGCGCCGACCTTCGTCGGTAAACAGAGGGCTGCGCGAGAAGATGGTCCCTGCGTCGAATAGATCGTTGGGAGGAACCATGGCACCGGTCTCCATCAAAATGGATCTCGCCGCGATCCGCCTTCGGTCGACGGAGCTGCCGGCGAAATCATGCTTCGCAAAAATTTTTCCACAGCCGCGCGTAGTAATTTCGATAGAACCGCGGGTAGGTTTCGCCGGTCGTCTGGATGAATTTGTGGATCTCGGCGTCAATGGCGGCGAGGTGCCGGATCGGCGCCGACGGCATCCAGTGATGCGAGGTGTGGAAGTTGTTGTTGTTGACGAACCACGCCGCCACCCTGCTTGCCTCGATCGTCCGGCTGTTGCGCAAGGCGTCGTTCGTCGCGGTGTCGCATTGGTAGTGTTCCGGCAATTGTATGTGGAAGTTGACGATGCCGGCCACCGCCAACGGCAGCAGCCAAACAAGAACGAAGGCCGAGGTTTCGAAGATGACGGAGCTCAACGCCGCGGTGGTTATCGCTCCCAGCATTATCCGATAGTCGCGATTGACCGCGGCGCGAATGGGCGGCGGTGCGTCGACCTCGCCGCGAATCGCCAGGTAAATCTTCGCGAAGGCATCGCGATAATGTTCGAGCATCAGGAAATGAGAGAACAGTTCGAAGAGCCCGTTGATTTCCTCGAGTTTGAATTGGAACCCCTCATTGCGCACGTCCGCGTGGTGCTTCTGATGCGAGTACCGCCACTCTTCGAAGCTGGTTAGCATCGGCAATCCCAGCAGGATCCCGAAAAACCGGTTCGCGCGGCGGCTGCGAAACGCGAGGAAGTGCATGCACTCGTGCATCAATTCGAGATTGCGGGCGAAGGCCGCGCCGATCAGGCCGATGCCCGCGATCGAGAGCAACGGGCCGTGAGCGCCGAGCGCCAGCCAGCCGCCCGCTCCCGCTATGGCGATCTGTTCGGCGAGCCTTATGACGAAGGCGATGTCCTTCACTGCCATCATCGCCGGCCGTGCGGTCAAGCTGACGCGAATGGCCTGAAGCGAGGGTTCACCGGGCAATGGGGCCGCGCTCGCCGATGTCTCAAGCATTGGCAAAGACCTTTCTCGCATGACCTGTTGCGCCAACGGAGCGGCGGCCGGCACGGAGGATTCAAAGAGCGCTCATTATTTCCGGCCTGTCCGTATAGATGGCTTCCGTCGTCTCGTGAGTAATCGTCCGACCAAGATCGGCGGTTCCCGCCCAAGCCATGTTGACGATTACCCTTCGGCTGCTTCCTTGCAGGGGATATACTCTGTGAAGGGTGGTGTCCGGCCTGATAAAATAGAGATCGCCCGGGTCGAATGCATAGGAGCGGATAGGTTTCTCTATGAAAGCCCGGCACAATTGCGGATCGTTTTTATTCCATTCCGTTCCAGCGACACATTGGACAAAGCCGCCCAGCTCCGGCGGCGGGCTCTCGACAATCCAGACGAGCCCAAAGCGGTAATCGTCCCAATGCCACCCGTGGGTGTCGCCCGGTTGCGAGAGCAGGGAAATTACGAACTGCTCGTCCTCATAAGGGCAGATCAGAATTGGCTCTTGCGTGATGTTGGCAAGGAAGCGCCGCAAGACGGACGAGCGGTATAGCGCGGGAATAAGCCGGCCGTATCGATTGATGTAGGAGCGGCGAACGGACATCAGCCGACGAGGACTGCCGCCGGTCGTCGCGACGTGGATGTCCTGACGGACCGAGTAGCTATCCAGCAGCGACTGAGCTTCGGCGGCGAAATGCGCCCAAACTCCGCGCGGGCAAATTTCGCGGACCCTGACCAGTCCCTCGGCGAGGTACCGTTCGCGCCACCGCTCAAATGTCGCATCGCGCTCCAGCCCTTCGAAATGCGCGGCGAGTTCGCGGTCGACCTGCGCTTGGAAAGGGTCAACCGCTGTCCCCGGCTCTGGTCCCGTGTGCTCGGCAATCGGATGCATCTTTAGCAACCATTCAGTTATTTTGTAATCATATTTCTATTATATGAAATCAACCATAAATTGATATGTGTGTCAAACACTTTAGGAATCCGGGGGCATCCACGCGCATCGCGCCGAATTCGCGCTTGCGCGTTGTCGGAGGAGGTCCGGCCGTCGTGGACATCGTGGCAATGGGGGATGATGGCGCCCATCGCATCGCCTGTGACTTTGGCGCCGATAGGACCGAGCTGCCGTCTCGATCGCGCCGCGCTTGAGATGCGGTGCTATCGCGCGATGCTCGGGCGCTTCAAACGCGATCGGCACCGGCCCGCCCTCCGCCGCCATCGGAGGACGGTCTTTGAAATCCCGCGACTCATTGCGGCCAATGAATTGGCTCGGCGTCCGACCGCCGATGCACCGGTCGGATTTGAAAATTCCGCGCTAACCGCGCTGGCGCAGCTCGCGCCGCATGATCTTGCCGGTGACGGTCATCGGCAAGGCGTCGACGAACTCCACCTGCCGCGGATATTCGTGCGCGGCGAGCCGCGTCTTGACGAAATCCTGGATCTCTCGCGCCAGCGCCGGCGTCCCTCCTTGGCCCGCCTTGAGCACGAGGAAGGCTTTGACCACTTCGGTGCGCACCGGGTCGGGAATTCCGACGGCGGCGGCGAGCGCCACCGCCGGATGCTTCATCAGGCAATCCTCGATCTCGGCCGGGCCGATGCGGTAGCCGGCGCTGGTGATCACGTCGTCGGCGCGTCCCCGGAACCAGAAATAGCCGTCCTCGTCCCGGCGCCCGATGTCGCCGGTGATGAGATAGTCGCCGGCGAATTTGTCGCGCGTCGCCTGGGGGTTGCGCCAATATTCCAGGAACATGACGGGGTCGCCGCGGCGGACGCCGATATGACCGTCCTCGCCGGCCGGCAGCGGCGCGCCGCCGTCATCGACGATGGCAAGCTGATGGCCTGGAATGGCGCGCCCCATCGAGCCCGGCTGCACCGGGAACAGCTCGGCGTTGTTGCCGATGGTGAGATTGCATTCGGTCTGGCCGTAGAATTCGTTGATGGTGACGCCGAGCGCGGCGCGGCCCCAATCCAGCAGCTCCGCGCCGACCGGCTCGCCGCCGCTGCCGATGCTCCGCGGCTCGACGCCCGGCCGGCGCGCGTCGCCGAGCTGGCGCATCAGCTTGAGCGCGGTGGGCGGCATGAAGGCGTTGCGCACGCGGTATCTCGCCATGAGATCGAAGGCTTCCTCGGGGTCGAATTTGCGCGCGCGGTGGGCGAGCACGGGCACGCCGTGATGCCAGGCGGGCATCAGCACGTCGAACAGCCCGCCGATCCACGCCCAATCCGCCGGCGTCCAGAAGAGATCGTCGGGAGCCGGGAAGAACTGGTGCGGCATTTCCACTCCCGGCAGGTGGCCCAGCAGCGCGCGATGGGCGTGCAGCGCGCCTTTCGGGTTTCCCGTCGTGCCGGAGGTGAAGATGATGAAGGCGGGGTCGTCGGCGGCGGTATCGACCGGCGCGAAGTCGGGTTTGGCGCGCGCCAGCTCGGAATGGAAACCGACGGCGCCGTCGCCGCCGCCGGAAACCGCGAAGATCGACCGGAGATCGGGCAGCCGGGCCCGAATCGGCCGCAGCTTTGCCAGGCCGGTCTCATCGGTGATGATCGCCCTGGCGCCGCTGTTCGACAGCCGGAACTCCAGCGCGTCTTCGCCGAACAACGTGAACAGCGGCACCGAGATGAGGCCGGCCTTCCACGCCGCGACATGGGCGATCGCCGTCTCCGGCGCCTGCGGCAGCAGGACCCCGATGCGGTCGCCGCGCACCAGGCCATGGGCATGCAGCACATTGGCGAAGCGATTCGATTGTCGGCGGATATCTTCGAAAGAGAATCGCTGCTCGCGTTGCTGCTCGTCGAGAAAGATGAGGGCGAGCCGACCCATAGGCTGGCGATCGACGACGTCGACGCCGATGTTGTAACGCTGCGGCACCCGCCAACGGAAGCGGCGGACCACCTCGTCGTAGCTCGACCCCCTCGGCAGCACGGTTACGGCCTGCTTTCCCGTCTCGCCCGTCAGACGATGACATTCCTGGCCGGGCGACGCAATCGGCTTCCCCCGCCGGGTCGGGCACCATATATTTCCGTGGAGGAGGACGGGGATTGCCGCGCGATTTTGTAGCTTCGGTTTGCCCGCATGATTGTCCGAGCACCTGTGCGCTCGAGGTCGAGCGGCTCGATTCCTCGACCATCGGCCGGGTCCATGGCCGCAAGGACCATCCCTACACCGCCGGAATCGTCTGCACCAAGGTCAGCCGCTACGCCGAGCGCCAGCACCATCCGCAGCGGCTGCGGACGCCGCTGCGCCGGACCGGCGATCGCGGCGCCGGCTGGGGGGCCTTCGTGCCGATCGCCTGGGACGAGGCGCTCGACCGCGTCGCCGAAGCCTTCGCCCGCGCCGTCCGGCGCCATGGCAGCGAGACGGTGTGGCCCTATTACTATGCCGGCACGATGGGCTTGGTGCAGCGCGACGGCATCAACCGCTTGCGTCACGTGCTGCGCTATTCGCGCGAGCATTTGACGATCTGCAACATGTTGTCGGATTCCGGCTGGCTCGCCGGTGCCGGCGTCAAGCGCGGCGTCGACGCGCGCGAGATACCCTTGGCCGATCTCGTCGTCATGTGGGGCGGCAACCCGGTGGCGACGCAGGTCAATGTGATGTCGCACATCACCCGCGCGCGCAAGGAGCGCGGCGCCCCCTTCGTCGTCATCGACCCCTACCGCACGCCGACCGCGGATGTGGCCGACAGCCATCTCGCCTTGCGCCCCGGCACCGACGGCGCGCTGGCCTGCGCGGTGATGCATGTGCTGTTCAAGGAGGGCTATGCCGACCGCGCCTATCTCGCCGCTTATACCGCCGGAGCCGACAAGCTCGAGGCGCATCTGCGATCGCGCGATCCCGCCTGGGCGGCGTCGATCACCGGGCTCACCGAGGCGGCGATCGTCGATTTCGCCCGGCTCTACGGCCGCACCAAGCGCAGCTATCTGCGCATCGGCTACGGCTTCTCGCGCACCCGCAACGGCGCGGCGCAGCTCTTCGCCACGAGCTGCCTGCCGGCGGTCACCGGCGCCTGGCAGTATGAGGGCGGCGGCGCGCTCTACGCCAATGGCGGCGGCATCTACAAGCTCGACCGCGGCCTGATCGAGGGACTCGACGCCGTCGATCCGAGCACGCGCATTCTCGATCAATCGCGCATCGGCCCGGTCCTGACCGGCGACCGGCGCGATCTCGGCGACGGGCCGCCGGTGACGGCGCTCCTCATTCAGAACACCAACCCGATGGTGGTCGCGCCCGAGTCCAACGCGGTGCGCCGGGGCTTTTCACGCGATGATCTCTTCACCTGCGTGCACGAGCAGTTCCTGACCGAGACCGCGGCGATGGCGGATATCGTGCTGCCGGCGACCACCATGCTCGAGCATGACGATATCTACACCGCCGGCGCCCACACCTTCTTGCAGGTGGCGCGCAAGGTCGTCGAGCCCTTTGCCGAGGCGCGGTCCAATCACTTCGTCATTTGCACGCTGGCCAAGCGGCTGGGCGCCGAGCATCCCGGCTTCCATTTGACGGAATGGGAGATCATCGACCGCACGCTCGCCGCCTCGCGCCTGCCCGATGCCGCGACCATTTATGGGAAGGGCGGCCACGATCTGGCCTTGCCCTTTGCCACCGCGCATTTCCTCGACGGCTTCGGCCATGCCGACAAGCGCTTCCACTTCGAGGCCGATTGGGCGGCGATCGGCGCCAATCACGAAGCGCTGCCGCCGCTGCCCGATCATGTCGCGGTGATCGACCGGGCGGATGGCGAGCACCCCTTCCGCATGGTGGCGCCGCCGGCGCGCTCCTTCCTCAATACCAGCTTCAACAACCTGCCCTCGAGCCTCGGTCGCGAAGGGCGGCCGACGGTGCGCGTCCATCCCGACGACCTCGCCGCGCTCGGTCTCGGCGACGGTGCCCGCGTCCGGCTCGGCAACCGCCGCGGCACGGTCGTGCTCCAGGCGCGCGCCTTCGACGGCCTGCAGCGCGGCGTCCTCGTCGTCGAGGGGATCTGGCCCAATCACGCCTTCGAGGAGGGCATCGGCATCAACGCGCTGGTCAGCGCCGATCCCGGCCTGCCCAATGGCGGCGCGGTGTTCCACGACACCGCGGTTTGGCTGCGCGCGGCCGATTGTCCATTGTCCTATGACAATGTCCTATGACAATGTCCTATAGCCGTGCCTGAAACCTCGCCCCTTTGGCCCGCCGATCTCGACCATCTCCGCCTCGATTCGCCGGCGCCGCAAGCGCTCGCCGAATTCTATGCCCGCGCGCTCGGCATGAGCGTCTCGCCGCTTGGCGGCGATGCCTTTCTCGTCGAAGGCCCGCGGCGGCGGTTGGTGATCGGCCGCGGCGAGGCGCGCGGCCATCCCTGGAGCGCGTTCGCGCTCAAGGATGATGCTCAGCTCGAGCGCTATCGCCGCTTCGTCATCGCTCGGGGCGGGACGCCGCTCGCCTCGCCCACGCCGCTCTTCGCCGAGGGCGGCTTCGCGGTCGGCGATCCCGACGGCCGGCTTGCCGTGTTCGGCCTGCGCGGCGCAGGCGCGACGCCTGTCGCTTCCGGCGCCGCCGCCGAGTTTCCGGCGCGGCTCCAGCATGTGGTGGTGGCGTCCCGGCGCTTTCCGGCGATGATGGCCTTTTATCGCGACGTCCTGGGCTTCCTGGTCTCGGATACCGTGCATGTCGATGACGGCAAAGGCGGGCTCGGCGAGGCCAATGTCTGCTTCCTGCGCGCCAATCTCGAGCATCACAGCTTCGCCGTCTTCCGCGCGCCCCACTCCGCCAGCGACCACTTCGCGCTCGAGGTGCCGGGCTGGGACGATGTCCGGCGCTGGGCCGATCATTTCGCCGCGCTCGATATCGGCATCTGGTGGGGGCCGGGCCGGCACGGCGCCGGCAACAATCTCTTCTTCATGGTCAAGGACCCCGACGGCAACAACATCGAGATCTCCGCCGAGCTCGAAACGCTCGCCAAAGGCGAGCCGGGCAAGCGCTGGCCCGCCGGCAGCAAGGCGCTCAATCTTTGGGGTCCGGTCTGGGTGCGCGACACCGCGGGTTAAGCCGCGCGCGTCAGCTTCACCGCCGTGCCATAGGCGACGATCTCGGTGACGCCTTCGGCGATCTCGCCGGAATCGAAACGCATCATCACCACCGCGTCGCCGCCACGCTGCTGCGCCTCGGCGACCATGCGGTCGATGGCGTGCTGGCGCGCGGTCTGCAACATCTCCGTGTATTGATGAATCTCGCCGCCAACGATGGTCTTGAGGCTGGCAAGGAGATTGCCGATGGCGCCGCGGCTCCTGACGGCGATCCCGAAAACCTCGCCGAGCGTCTGCGACACCTCATGGCCGGCAATCCGTTCCGTGGTTGCAATGAGCATGGTCAGGACCTCGCCTTGTTGATCGCGGCGGAGCGTAGGTCAGAATGGTTGCCGGGGTGTTGCCGCCAGCCGAAGGCCGTCGGCACCCTATATATTAAGATCATGGCTAAAGACGACGAACGCAGGGATCAGCTTCCGGCCGACCGCAAATCCTCGGCGGTCGAGGCCTTTCTGCGCGAGGTGCGGGCGATGCCGGCGGTGCGGCCGGCAAGCGGGCGCGGCCGGCTGATTTTTGCGCTCGATGCGACGGCGAGTCGCGAGGCGACCTGGGATCGCGCCTGTCGGCTGCAAGGCGAGATGTTCGAAACGGCGGCCGGGCTGGGCGGGCTCGACGTGCAGCTCGTCTTTTACCGCGGCTTCGACGAGTGCAAGGCGAGCCGCTGGCTCGACACGGCCGCCGCCCTCCACCGCGCCATGCGTGGCGTCTCCTGCGTCGGCGGCGAGACCCAGATCGGCCGGGTTCTCGCTCACGCGCTCAAGGAGGCGCGCGGCGAAAAGGTGAACGCGCTGGTCTTCGTCGGCGACGCCATGGAGGAAAAGGTCGACGCGCTCAGCCGTCTCGCCGGCGAGCTCGGCCTCCTGGGCGTCCCGGTCTTCATCTTTCATGAGGGCGGCGATCAGACCGCCGGTCTCGCCTTTCGCCAGATCGCCAAGCTCTCCGGCGGCGCTTATTGCCCGTTTGATGCCGCCAGCGCCGACCAGTTGCGCCAGTTGCTGGGCGCGGTGGCCGCATACGCCGCTGGCGGGCGGGGCGCGCTCGCGCTCTATGGCCGCCGCGTCGGCGGCGCCGCGCTGCTGCTGGCGGGCGCGGTCGACGGCGCGAAGACGTAGCGCCATGATCATCTATCTCGGCCTCGGCGTGCTGGTGCTGTTGGCGGTGCTGTGGCTGTTGCGCGTCTTTGTCGAGGCCGACCCGGCGCGGCTGGTGCGCGCCGCGCGCATGTCCTTCATCGCTTTGGGCGTCAGCCTGGCCTTGGTGCTGCTTGTCGTGCTGGTCGCCAGCGGTCGTCTTGGGCTGGGACTGGCGGAAATCGGCGGGCTCGCGCCCTTGGCGCTGCGTGGACTCGTGCAGTGGCGCCGCCGCCGGGCGGCGACGGCGCCGCCGCCGGGACAGACCTCGGAGATCGAGACCGATTACCTCCGCATGCGGCTCGACCACGATACCGGCATCATGTCCGGCACCGTCCGCCGCGGCCCTTTCCAAGGCCGGCATCTGAGCGAGCTCGGCCGCGACGAACTCGTTGCCCTTTGGCGCGAATGCCGCGCCGAGGATGCGCAAGGGGCAAGCCTGCTCGAGGCCTATCTCGACCGGATCATGGCGGGATGGCGCGAGGCCGGCGAGACCGAGGGCGCTGCCGCGCGGCGGCCGAGCGACGCCATGACCCGCGAGGAGGCTTATGCCGTTCTGGGCCTGGCGGCCGGCGCCAGCGAAGCCGAGATCCGCGCGGCCTATCATCGGCTGATGATGAAGATCCATCCGGACCAGGGCGGCTCCACCTACTTGGCGGCCCAGATCAACCGTGCCCGGGAGGTCCTTCTCCGCGGTTGAGCGCCCTGGCGCGGGGCGCATGCCGGGATTATAAACGCCCCTTTAAGGAGGGAGGGGCCACTCTCCGTAGGATTTGCGCCGCGGGGGAAGAAGCGGACGGGGCCTTCCGTTATCGGCACGGCGTCCACCGACCGAGAAGAGAGGTGCATGGCACAGCCCATTCGCAAGGCCGTCTTTCCCGTTGGCGGGCTGGGAACGCGGTTCCTGCCGGCTACCAAGGCAATGCCCAAGGAGATGCTGCCGGTGGTGGACAAGCCGCTCATCCAATACGCGGTGGAGGAGGCGCAGGCGGCGGGGATCGAGGAGTTCATCTTCGTCACGGGCCGCTCGAAGACGGCCATCGAGGATCATTTCGACCACTCCTACGAGCTCGAGACGACGCTGAGGGAGCGCGGCAAGGAGGCGCAGATCGCTACGGTCAACTCCTGGATGCCGAAGCCGGGGCAGATCGCCTACACGCGCCAGCAGGTCCCGCTGGGGCTCGGTCACGCGGTGTGGTGCGCCCGCAACCTCATCGGCGACGAGCCTTTTGCCGTGCTGCTGGCCGACGACCTCATCCTCGCCGACACCCCCTGCCTCAAGCAGATGGTCGAGGTGTACGGCAAAACCGCCGGCAACGTCGTCGCCGTGATGGAGGTGCCGCGCGAGCACACCAACCGCTACGGCGTGCTCGATGTCGATGTCGATGACGGATATCTCGTCCACGTCAAAGGCGTGGTGGAGAAGCCCGATCCCGCCGTGGCGCCGTCGAACCTCAGCATCATCGGCCGCTATATCCTGCAGCCGGAAGTGTTCGACCATCTCGCCAAGCTCAGCCGCGGCGCCGGTAACGAGATCCAGCTCACCGACGCGCTCGCCGAATTGATTCGCGGCAACAAGCCGTTCTACGGCCTGCGCTTTTCCGGCACGCGCTTCGATTGCGGCGACAAGGTCGGTTTTCTCCAGGCCAACATCGCCTTCGCGCTGGCGCGGCCGGATCTGGCCGGGGCATTGCGCAAGATTCTCAACGAATATTGCTGAACCGCGAGGCAGCTATGGACGGTGGCGGCGGCCGCGTTCTCAATCCGACCATCCTGCGCGAATACGACATTCGGGGCGTCGTCGGCGAGACGCTTGACGCCGCCGATGCGCACGCCATCGGCCGCGCCTTTGCCGCGCTGGTGGCGTCGACCGGCGGCCGGCGCGTCGCGGTCGGCCGGGACGGCCGGTTGAGCTCGCCCGAACTCGAGGCGGCACTGGCGGCAGGACTGGGCGAAGGCGGCGTCGATGTGCTGCGCATCGGCCTTGGCCCGACGCCGATGCTCTATTTCGCCGTCAACACGCTCGAAGTGGATGGCGGCATGATGGTGACGGGCTCGCACAATCCCGGGACTTATAACGGCTTCAAGCTGATGCTCGGCAAGAAGTCGTTTTTTGGCGAGGACATTCAGCAGTTGGGGCGCATCGCCGCCGCGCCGCCGCGGGCCGTGCGGCGGGGCAGCGACACGCGGCTGGGTGGGATCGATGACGCCTATGTCGCGCGGCTCCTCGCCGATTACGACGGCGCCCGCCCGCTCAGCGTCGCCTGGGACGCCGGCAACGGTGCCACGGGCGAGGTGCTCGGGCGATTGGCGCGGCAACTTCCCGGCCGGCATGAATTGCTCAACCAGGGGATCGATGGGCGCTTCCCGGCGCATCATCCCGATCCCACAGACGCGAAGAATTTAGCGCAGTTGCAAGAAGCCGTAGTGGCGCGGCGCTGCGACCTCGGCATTGCCTTCGACGGCGACGGCGATCGCATCGGCGTGGTCGACGGCAAAGGTCGTATTCTCTGGGGCGATCAACTCATGGTGCTGCTGGCGGGCGACGTCATACGCACACGGCCCGGTGCCACCATCATCGCCGACGTCAAGGCGAGCCAGGTGCTGTTCGATGAAATCGCGCGGCTGGGCGGCACGCCGCTGATGTGGCGCACCGGCCATTCGCTGATCAAGACCAAGATGGCCGAGATCGGCGCGCCGCTCGCCGGCGAGATGAGCGGGCACATCTTCTATGCCGACCGGTACTACGGCTATGACGACGCGCTCTATGCCGCGGTGCGTCTGCTGGGCATCCTCGGCCGCGGCGGCGAGAGCTTGGCGGCGTTCCGTGACCGGCTGCCGGCGGTGGTGAATACGCCGGAACTGCGTTTTCCCTGCGCCGATACCCGCAAATTCGCGGTCATTGCCGAAGTGCGCGAGCGTTTGACCGGCGCTGGCGCGACGATGTCCGATATCGACGGCGTCCGCGTCATGACCGAGGACGGCTGGTGGCTGTTGCGCGCCTCCAACACTCAGGATGTCCTGGTGGCTCGCGCCGAGGCCAAGGACGAGCGGGGCCTTGCCCGATTGAAGGGGCTCCTGGCGGCGCAATTGACCCAAAGCGGCATCGCGCCGCCGGTCTTCTGACACCGGCGGGACCACGCCACCGCCATTGCCGCTTTATCTCTGGGCTTCGCGTGGAAGAGGACGGCTCGTGCGGCGGCGCCGGGTCAGCCGTGGCGCGTGGTGTTCGCGGCCATTTGCTCGGTGGGGCCGGGGGCGATCACGGCGCATTGCGCGTGCTTCTTATGCAACGCGCGGCAGGCCTTCTCCGCTTCGCGCTCGGAGAAATTGACGATGCGCGCGCGGAAATAGCGCTCGCTCTGGCCAGGCGCCAGCACCTGCACCGACCGGCCCTTGCCCGCCGGCAGCCGGGCGAGCGCCTTGGCGGCGGCCTTCTCGGCGGCGCTTTCCTGGCTGAAGGCGCCGACCTGGATGCTCCAACCTCCGGCCGCTTCACGGCTGTGATGGGGATGCGGCGGCGTTGCCGCCTCGGCGCGCCCCACCGGCGAGAGCTGCGCCAAGGTCTGGACGGCGCTGCGGGTCAGCGGGCTCTGATCGGCATCCTCATCGTTCTCGGCGGTCTGTACCGGCGATGCCATGGTCTTGCCGGCGAAAGCCGTGGTCAGCAGCCGCGCCATCTCATTGTCGCGGGCATGCGCCGTGAGGCCGCCCATGACGATGCCGATCAGCCGGTGATTGTCGCGCACGGCCGAGGCGGCGAGATTGAAGCCCGAGGCGCGGATATAGCCGGTCTTGATGCCGTCCATGCCCTCGAAGCTCTGCATGAGATGGTTATGATTGGTGTGGGTGATCCCCTTATAAGTGAACTCCTCGGTGGCGAAGTAGGCGTATTCCTTGGGAAAATCGCGGTAGAGCGCCAGCGCCAGCCGCGCCAGGTCGCGCGCCGTGGTGAGCTGCCCCGGATTGGGCAAGCCGGAGGCATTGCGATAGACGGTGTGGGTCATGCCCAGCGCGCGCGCCTTTTGCGTCATGCGTTCGGCAAAGGCGGACTCGCTGCCGGCCATGTTCTCGGCCACCGTGACGGCGGCGTCATTGGCCGATTTGGTGACGATGCCGAGGATGAGATCGCGTATCGCGATGGTCTGTCCCTCGCTCAGGCCAAGCTTGGACGGGGCCTGGACCGAGGCCCAGCGGGAGACCGTAAACTGCTGATCGAGTTTCACTTTCCCCTGCTCCATCGCCTCGAACAGGAGGTAAAGCGTCATCATCTTGGTGAGCGAAGCCGGATAGTTCTGGGCGTCCGCGTTATGCTCGGCGAGCGCTTTGCCGTTCTCGGCGTCGACGACGATGAAGGATTCCGTTTTGGCGAAGGCCGGCGATGCACAGGCGAAAAACGACGCGGCCAACAAGGCGATCGGCAATTGTGCAAAGACGAATTCCGTAACTCGCCACCGAGACATCAAGCTTCTCACTGTTCTCCCCCAATCCCCCAGTAACCAGGGATAGGATTCAATCAAAGAGAGATTAAAAAACCATGGACTCCTTGTCCAGGATTTCTATCCACAGGGCAGGAACTTTTTTTGCCGCGGAAAAGTAGGCGCCGGTCGCGCGGATGGCGTCGGGATTTCGCCTTCGGAGGGCAAGGAAATCGCGAATAGATCCCATCAGCGCAAACTATAGAGTCCCGGCCCGCCATGAATTGGTGCAGTCCTCCATAGTAATCGATGCCGCCGCGCCGCCGTCGGATATGCGCGGGATTGCCGCAACGGCCCTGTTGCAATGCACAAATTTTTCTTGAAGCGATTATGCAAAGCGCCATATAAGACGTGTTGCGTTGCAGCAAGTCGGGGCCGCGAGCCCCATGACCGGGAGTTATGAGCGATGGCGAAGACGAAGAAGCCGGCGACCCCGGCGACGGATGCCAAGGCGGATGGCGAGGCGGCGGCTGTGCTGTTTGCCGGCTATGAGGAATTGGCCGACCTCGGCCGCGAGAACATGGCCGCCGTGATGCGCGCCAATACGGCGCTGTCCAGCGGTTGGGAGGCGATCGGCAAGGAGGTCATCCTCTATGCCCGCAGCTCCTTCGAGCAGGCGGCCGAGACGGCCACCGCCTTGCTTGGCGCCAGGACGTTCGAAGACGTGTTCCAGCTCAATTCCGACTTTGCCAAGGCCAATCTCGAGCGGATGATCGAGCGCTCCGCCAAGCTCTCCGAGATGGGCATCAAGCTGGCCAGCGACGCGTTCGCGCCGCTGGGGAGCCGGGTCGAGGCGACGATCCACAAGCTCGGCAAGCCGCTTACCGTCTGACGTCGGCCGATCGCGCCGAGAGGGGAAGGACCCGGCCGCCGGCCGGGTCTTTTTTTTGCTCGCGCTCGGCCTTTCCCGGACGTTAACTATACTGTTGCTACATTCTGTCGCGGAGGGCCGCCGGCGGCGTTATCGGCGCGGCGAATAGGCGCGACGAGCGATGGAAAGGTCTTCCCCCGGGATCGGCGAACCCAATATCATGGGGGAGGTTGGAACGGACGGACCGTATCGTGATCGACCGAAGATGAGTGATGTCGAGAAACGGAACGGTGGCGAGGGACCAGCCACCGGCGTCATCGTCAAGGCCAAGCCGAAGACGAAGAAGCCGTCGATGTACAAGGTCCTTATGTTGAACGACGATTATACGCCGATGGAGTTCGTCGTTCACATCCTGGAGCGGTTCTTCAACAAGAACCGGGAGGAGGCGACGCGCATCATGCTTCATGTCCATCGCCGCGGCGTGGGTGTTTGCGGCGTTTACACCTATGAGGTGGCCGAGACCAAGGTGACCCAGGTGATGGACTTCGCCCGCCAGCATCAGCACCCGCTCCAATGCACCTTGGAAAAAGATTGAGTAGGAAAGCCCAGTCGGAACCATAAGAGGATTAGGCGCAGATGCTCTCGCGCAACCTTGAAAAGACGCTGCATCGGGCCCTTGCTTACGCCAATGAGCGGCGGCACGAATACGCGACGCTCGAGCACCTTCTGTTGGCCCTGACGGAGGACCAGGACGCGGTTGCGGTGCTGCGCGCCTGCACCATCGATCTCGAGAAGCTGCGCCGGGACCTGCTGGGGTATGTCGACAACGAGCTGGTCAACCTGGTCTCGACCCATGTCGAGGACGCCAAGCCGACGGCCAGCTTCCAGCGCGTGCTGCAGCGCGCCGCCATCCACGTGCAATCCTCCGGCCGCGAGGAGGTGACGGGCGCCAATGTGCTCGTCGCCATGTTCGCCGAGCGCGAGAGCCATGCCGTCTATTTCCTGCAAGAGCAGGACATGACGCGCTTCGACGCCGTCAACTATATCTCGCACGGCATCGCCAAGGCGCCCGGCCGCTCCGAGACGCGCCGCGTGCAAGGCGCCGAGGAGGAGGAGCGCACCAGCGAGAAGCAGCAGAAGCGCGGCCACGACGCGCTCGACGCCTATTGCGTCAACCTCAACAAGAAGGCCAAGAACGGCAAGATCGACCCGCTCATCGGCCGCGAGGCCGAGGTCGACCGCACCATCCAGATCCTGTGCCGGCGCTCCAAGAACAATCCGCTTTATGTCGGCGATCCCGGCGTCGGCAAGACGGCGATCGCCGAAGGGCTGGCGCGGCGCATCGTGCAAAAGGAAGTGCC
>Ga0187781_10001118_pt1 | contig 20144 bp, 23 predicted proteins | sample 0715_SJ02_MP02_2_FD_132447 | JGI IMG/M metagenome (GOLD analysis project Ga0187781, IMG submission 132447) | Tropical peat soil microbial communities from peatlands in Department of Meta, Colombia - 0715_SJ02_MP02_20_MG | ecosystem: Environmental > Terrestrial > Soil > Wetlands > Peat | place... | reverse complement strand
CGCGACAATCCGCGGCTCGGTTGGCGCCAGGATCATATTGTCGAGCCGGTAGTCGCCATGGACGAGGCGCGCCGGCTGCGGCGGCGGCAGATGCGCCGGCAGCCAGGCGATCAGCCGGTCCATATCCTCGATCTTCTCGGTCTCCGAGGCGCGGTATTGCTTCGACCAGCGCTCGACCTGCCGCCCGACATAGTTCTCGGCGCGGCCGTAGTCGGCGAGCCCGATCGCCGCCGGCTCGAAACTATGGAGCCGCGCCAGCGTCGCATTCATGGCGTCATAGACCTTGGCTCGCTCGGCCGGATTGGACGCCGGCATCCGCGGCTCCCAGATCACCCGGCCCTCGACATGCGCCATCACGAAGAACGCGGTGCCGACGACGCTCTCATCGGCGCAGTAGAGCACGGGCTCCGGCACCGGGAAGCCCTGCGGATAAAGCGCGGCGATGACGCGATACTCGCGGTCGACGGCATGGGCCGAAGGAAGGAGCTTGCCCGGCGGCTTGCGCCGCAGCACGTAGCGGCGCGCCGGCGTCTCCAGGAAATAGGTCGGGTTCGACTGGCCGCCCTTGAACTGGCTGACGGTGAGCGGGCCGGCGAAGCCCTTTACCTGCTCCTGGAGATAGGCCTCGAGCCGGCCGACATCGAAGCGCAGGCGCTCGGCGATCTCCTTGGTGCCAGAAAAGGTCGTCTGGCGGTCGGTGGCGTTCATCCCCAGTACTCCGTTCGGCGACCGTTCCGGTTCGTTTGTTCGTTGATCGGGAGGCCGCGATGCGCGCCGCGGCGATGGCCTCCACGAAACGAATATATCGAACGCGGTCGCGAGGCCAGCTTACTGACCGGCCTTAATTTTCCCGCTCGGCGGCGCGCCAGCCAATGTCGTGCCGGAAGTAGCCCTCGGGCCACTGGATGCGCGAGATCGCCGTATAGGCGCGCGCCTGCGCCTCCTTAACGGTCTTGCCGAGCGCCGATATGTCGAGCACCCGCCCGCCATTGGCGAGGATGCGCTCGCCGTCCGATCGGGTGCCGGCATGGAAAATCTCCACGCCTTCGACCGCGGCGGCCGCGTCGAGACCTTCGATGACCGATCCTCGGTCATAGGGACCGGGATAGCCTTTGGCCGCCATCACCACGGTGAGCGCGACCTCGGGATACCAGCGCAGATCGCAGGATTTGAGCATGCCGTCACGGCTCGCGGCGAGCGCCGGGACGAGATCCGACATCAAGCGCAGCATCAGCACCTGACATTCCGGATCGCCGAAGCGCACATTGTATTCGATCAGCTTCGGGCCCTGCGCCGTCATCATCAGCCCGGCGTAGAGCACGCCCTTATAGGGCGCGCCCATCGCGCTCATCGCGCGCAGGGTCGGCTGCACGATCTCGCGCATGACCCGGGCGCTGATCGCGGCATCGACGATCGGCGCCGGCGAATAGGCGCCCATGCCGCCGGTATTCGGTCCGCGGTCGCCGTCAAAGGCGCGCTTGTGATCCTGCGCCGAGGCAAGCGGAATGGCACTGACGCCGTCGCAGAGCGCGAAGAACGAGGCCTCCTCGCCGGTGAGACATTCCTCGATAACGATCTCGCCGCCGGCCTCGCCGATGCCGCCGCTGAGCATCATGTCGATCGCCGCATCGGCGATAGCGAGGTCGTCGGCGACGACGACACCCTTGCCGGCGGCAAGGCCGTCGGCCTTGACCACGATCGGCGCGCCGCATTTGCGGACATAGGCCTTGGCCGGATCGGCGGCGCGGAAGCGTTCATAGGCGGCGGTTGGGATGCCATTGGCCGCGCACAAATCCTTGGTGAAGGCTTTCGAGCCCTCGAGCCGGGCCGCGGCACGGCTCGGCCCGAAGGCCTTGATGCCGGCCGCCTCGAGATCATCGACAATCCCGGCGCATAGGGGTGCTTCCGGTCCGACGACGACGAGATCGACGCCATTCTCCCGGCAGAACGTGATCACCGCCGCATGATCGGCAAGATCAAGCGCAACGCACTCGGCCTCGCGCGCCATGCCGGCATTGCCCGGCGCGCAGATGAGCCGGTCGGTGAGCGGGCTTGCCGCGATCTTCCAGGCCAGCGCATGTTCGCGCCCGCCGGAGCCGAGAATGAGAATATTCATGGCCTGCAACGCCTTGCTGCGGCCCCTGTAGCACGCAAAGAAGCCGGCGCAAGGCGGCCGCCGCAATTGTCCAGGGGTCTTGACCCGCGCCGGCGATAAAGACCATTAGCTTTCGCTTGCAGTTGCGCCTCGTACCAAAGGCTTCGTGGCCGGCCATGAATGAACCGCGCCTTAATCTGCCGGAACTGACCGTTTCCGAGCTCTCGGCTGCGCTCAAGCGCACCATCGAGGATGCCTATGGCTATGTCCGGGTGCGCGGCGAACTCGGCAAGGTCAGCTATCACGGCAACGGGCACGTCTATTTCGATCTCAAGGACGAGCGCGCCTGCATCGCCGGCGTGATCTGGCGCAGCACCGCGCAGCGCATCAGGCTCAAGCTCGAAGCCGGCCTCGAGGTGGTGATCACCGGGCGGCTCACCACCTATCCCGGCCGCTCGCAATATCAGATCGTGGTCGAGACGCTGGAGCCGGCCGGGCTCGGCGCCCTCATGGCGCTCCTTGAAGAACGCAAGAAGCGGCTCGCCGCCGAGGGCCTGTTCGACGAGGCGCGCAAGCAATTGCTGCCGCATCTGCCGACGGTGATCGGCGTCATCACCTCGCCGAGCGGCGCGGTCATTCGCGACATTCTGCACCGGCTCGCCGACCGGTTCCCGCGCCGCGTGCTGGTGTGGCCGGTCAAGGTGCAGGGTGAGGGCTCGGCGCTCGAGGTCGCCGCCGCGATCGAGGGCTTCAACGCGCTACCCGAGCGCGGGCGGATGCCGCGGCCCGATCTTCTCATCGTCGCGCGCGGCGGCGGCTCGCTCGAGGATCTGTGGTCGTTCAACGAGGAGATCGTGGTGCGCGCGGCGGCGGCGAGCCTCATTCCGCTCATCGCCGCAGTCGGCCACGAGACCGACGTGACGCTCATCGATTTTGTCGCCGACCGACGGGCGCCGACGCCGACCGCGGCCGCCGAAATGGCGGTGCCGGTACGCGCCGAGCTCATGATCGACGTCGCCAATCTCGGCCGGCGCGCGCTCGCTTCTTGGCGGCGTAATCAGGAGGCGCGGCGCAACGCCCTGCAGTCTGCGGCGCGGGCGCTCCCCGACGCCGAGGAGGTCTTGGCGCTGCCGCGGCAACGGCTCGACCATGCCGCGGAGCGGCTCGCGCGTGGACTGCGGGCCAATGCGCATATGCATCGCGTCGGTTTTTCCCGCGTCGGCGGCCGGCTGAGCGCCCATCTTCTGCGCACCCAGGTCGAGCGCCGCCGCGAGCGCCTCGGCACTCTCGCGGCCCGCGCCGGGCTGGCGATCGATAACATCCTCGATGCGCGCTGGGCCCGCTGCGAGCGCGACGCTCAATTGCTCGCGGCATTTTCCTATCGCGGCGTGCTGGCGCGCGGCTTCGCGCTCGTTCGCGACAAGGCGCGGCGGCCGCTGCGCACCGCGGCCGCCGTGACCGCCGGCGCGCCGATCGAGATCGAATTTTCCGACGGCCGCGTCGGCGCGCGCGCCGAGGTCGTTTACGTGCCGACCACGCCGCGGGTCGAGCCGCCGAGGCGGCGCAGCCGCCGCAGCGATCCGGGGCAGGGGAGTTTGTTCTAGGCGAGCGGAGACGCGGCTCGGCGGCAATTTTTTGTCGCCGCAGGCGCGAGGCGGGTTTCGTCCTATCGCGTGAGTGATTATGTTCGGCGCTCTGCGGCCTGTTCTCGCAGGAGGTTCGATTTGCTCAACCGTACCGATCGTCCGTCCCCGATGCCCGGCGAGGCCGAGGTGAAATACCTCGACGGCGATTTCCGCGTGGTGCGGCCGGGGGCGTTCGTGCGCTGCGCGGTCACCGGCACGCCGATCCCGCTCGACGAGCTCAGATATTGGAGCGTCGACCTCCAGGAGGCCTATTCCACTCCCGAGGCCGTCTTGCAGCGGCATGCTGCCGCGTATATGCGGAAATCCTGACCGGTCCCTCCGCGCTTAGCGGTTCGCGGCGTCCGGAGCGAGGCAACTGCGCTTCGCGGCGTTGCGGATCATGTCGCCGAACGCGTCCGCTTCCTCGATCGCGAGCCGCACCGGCAGCGCGGTTAGCCGAGCGGCGAGCGCGGCGAGGCGGGTGTCGCCGGCAAGCCGTGCTGCGTCTTTTTCCGTGGTGAGCAGGACGAGGTTCGCGGCCTCCGCGCGCGCGACCAGCGCCTGCGCTTCCGTGGCGGTGTAGCGGTGGTGGTCGGCGAAGCCCGCGCGCTCGGCGACGTCGATCCGGGCCTCCTCGAGCGTCGCGAAGAATTTCTGCGGATCGCCGATGCCGGCAAACGCCAGCACCCGGCGCCCTTTGAGGGCGGCGAGCACGTCCCGGTCGGGTATCAGGCGGCCGTGGAAGATCGGCATGCCGCGCCGGTGCGCGGCCTCCGCCGCCGGGGCGGCGCCCGCCGGCGGGCCGACGATGATGAGGGCGTGCGCGCGCGAGATCTGCGTTTCGAGCGGCGCCCGCAGCGGCCCCGCCGGAATGATCTGGCCGTTGCCGATGCCGCGGCGGCCGTCGACGAGGAGAATCGAAAGATCCTTGGCGAGCGAGGGATTCTGAAAGCCGTCATCCATCACGATGACGCCGGCGCCGCCGAACACCGCGGCCATCGCGCCGTCGATGCGGTTGCGCGCCACGATCGTCGGCGCGAGGCGGGCAAGCAGCAGTGGCTCATCGCCGACCTCCGCCGCGGAATGGTGCGCGGGATTGACGCGCACCGGACCGCGCTGGCGCCCGCCGTAGCCGCGGCTCAGAAAGAACGGCCGCTCATGCGCGGCGAGGAGAAGCAGCGCGACCGCAAGCGCCGCCGGCGTCTTGCCGGCGCCACCGACGGTGAGGTTGCCGAGGCAAATCACCGGCACGCCAACGCTGCGGCCTTGCAGGTGCATTCGCAGCGCTGCCGCCACCCCATAGAGCCGGGCGAGCGGGCCGAGCAGACTTCCGGTTCCGGGCCGCCACCAAAACGCGGGCTCGCGCATCACCGCATGATCCCGATCAAGCCGGCTCCCGCTTCATGCCGGACGGAAACGGATGGTCGCCGGCGATCACGCGCAATCTACGACGCCTGCTGCTCGAGCCGAAGCCTGACGAGATAAGGCTCGAGCGCGGCGATCGTACGCTCGAGCGCGCCGCCCAGCTTTGCCGCCGTGGTCTTGCCGGCATCGGCCACGGCCGAGCGCACCGCGGGCTTCGCCAGCCATTCCGCCAGACGCGCAGTCAGGGCATCGGCGTCGCCGACCAGTTCGGCGCCATGCGCGGCGTCGAGCGTGGCGTAGATCTCGGCGAAGTTCCAGACATGCGGGCCATGCACGATGGCGGCGCCGAGCCCGATCGCTTCGATCGGATTCTGGCCGCCATGAGTGGCGAGCGAGCCGCCCATGAACACGATCGGCGCCAGCCGGTAGATCAGGCCGAGCTCGCCGAGCGTGTCGGCGACATAGATATCGACGTCGGGCTTCGGCGGATCGCCGCGCGAGCGCAGCGCGACGGTAAGGCCCGCCGCGCGCGCAATCTCGGCGATGCCGGGGCCGCGCGCTGGATGGCGCGGCGCGATCACAGTCAGCAGCGATGGACATTTCGTGCGCAGCCGGCGGTGCGCGGCGATGATCGCGCTTTCCTCGCCGGCATGGGTCGAAGCGGCGGCGATGACCACGCGCGAGCCGATGATCGCGCTCAATTTCTGCAGGGTCGGCTGATCGACCGGCGGGGCGGGGACGTCGAGCTTGAGGTTGCCGATGCTGCTCACGCGCGGCGCGCCGAGCTGGTCGAAGCGCTGCGCGTCGGCCCGCGACTGCGCCAGGCACAGATCGAAGCGGTCGAGGAGCGCGGCGATCGAGTGCGGCAACAGCCGCCAGCGGCCGAACGAACGCTCGGAGACGCGGCCATTGACCAGGATCATCGGGATCGCGCGATCGGCGCAGGCCAACACCAGGTTGGGCCACAGATCCGATTCGACGAACAGCGCGAGATCGGGGCGCCAATAGTCGAGGAAGCGACCGACGAATCGCGGCGCGTCGAGCGGAATGAACTGATGCACCGCCCCGGCGGGGAGCCGTTGTTCGGCAAGCTTGGCCGAGGTCACGGTGCCGGAGGTGACCAGCACGCCGAAATGGCGCGCGCGGATGCGCTCGATCAGCGGAATGACTGCGAGCAACTCGCCGACGCTTGCGGCATGCACCCAGATCATCGGTCCTGGCGAGCGCGGCAGGCTGGTCTCGCCGTAGCGTTCGGCGAGGCGGACCGGGTGCTCCTTGCCCTGTTTGAGGCGCCAGGCGAGCCACCGTGGCGTAATCGGCGCCGCCGCCGCGGACGCGAGGCGATAGACTCGCAGCGCGAGGGGCAGGCGATCACGCAAACTCAGACTCCCCGGTGCGGCCGATCGACGATCTCATAGGCGCGTTGCGTCGCCGCCGACAAGCGATCTTCGAGCAGACTGCGGCAAGCTTCAAGCTCCTCGGCGCCGGCGTCGGCAGTGACGCGCACCGGCTCGGTCACGACGCCCGAGGCGCGGCTGAAGGGCAGGTTGATCGTGGTGCGGTCCCAATTGTTGAGCATGAAACGGCGGCTGGTGGCGTAGGCGGCACCGTAGATCGGGCGGCCGGAGGCTTGGGCGAGCTTGATGATGCCGAGCCCGGCGACCCGCGCCATCTTCGGCACGTCCGCCGAAAGCACCACGGAAAAGCCCTCGGCGAGCGCATCGAGCATGGCCTGGAAGGCCACCACGCCGCCCTTGCGCACGAAGGTCTTGCCGAGGTTGCCCGATCCGCGAATGGTGCCAACGCCGAGCCACTCCGCCGCCACCGCGTTGATTTCGCCGTCGTGGTGACGCGAGATCAGTATTTTCGCGGGAACGCCGGCTTCGCGGGCGAACGGCAGGAGAAAGTGCTGCCCGTGCCAGAGCGCAAGAATGATCGGCTGATCCGCCGCGACGCGCTCGTAGATGTCCGCCGGCTCGACGGCAAAGCGGCTCGTCAATCCGACGAAGCGCAGATATTCGGCGGCCGCCACGCCGAGCGCAACCTTGGCCCATCGTTGTCGGCCGATGTCCTTCCACAGCCGCATCTCAAGTCTCAGCGCTGCGGCGCCTGGCTTTGCGGGTCGAGCAGCCGGTGCAGATGAACGATGAAATAGCGCATTTCGGCGTTGTCGACGGTGCCCTGCGCCTTCGCCTTCCACGCTGCATAGGCGCTGGCGTAGTTCGGATAGATGCCGACGATGTCGAGCCTGTCGAGATTCTTGAACGCGACGTCCTGCAGATCGTCGAGCTCGCCGCCGAAGACGAGATGCAGCAATTGCTTCGATGGCGCTTTTGCAGCGGTATCCGGCATGCGACCTAATCCACGCGCTCGATCTGCATTCAGGCGGATGCGATCCGTCGCTCGCTGATGAGATCGACGAAGGCCGCATGCCGCTCTCGGCCGGCCGCGATCAGCATCCCGTGCCGCGGCACGGCACGGTTATAGCTGACGGCTCTGCCCTCGAAATGGCTCATCGCCCCGCCCGCTTCGTGCACCAAAAGGTCAGCGGCCGCAAGGTCCCAGTCGTGGCTGTTCTCGCCGGCAATCGCGATGTCGAAAGCGCCCTGCGCGACGCGAGCGAAGCGCAGCGCGAGCGAGCGCACGCGCGGCATCATGGTGAAAGGCGGCGCGACGGCGGCGAATTTGTCGAGGAAGCCTTTTGGTCCGGCGATCCGGATTTTGGCGAGCGTTGCGCCGCCTGTCGTTGCGATCCGGGCGCCGTTGCATGTGGCGCCCATACCTGCGACCGCCAGGAAGAACTCGTCGGTCACCGGAGCGTAGAGGCAGCCTGCGACCGGCCGTCCGTCATCCACCAAAGCCGCGGAGATGCTCCAGTCCGGCAGACCGGCTAGGTAGGCGCGTGTTCCGTCGATCGGATCGACGATCCAGACCTGGCGCGCGGCAAGCCGGGCCGGATCGTCGGCGCTCTCCTCTGACATCCAGGCGACGCCATCGCCGGCACCGACGAGCCGCTCGCGCAGCACGCCATCGACCGCGATATCCGCCTCGCTGACCGGCGACGAGCCGCCCTTGGTCCAGGTCTTGATCGGGAGGCGAAACATCGAAAGCGCCAGCGCGCCGGCTTCGCGCACGGCCGCAGCGAGGCGTTCGGCAGCGCGCACGCGATCGAGGCCGTCAATGGCCGGCAACGGTCAATCCCTCGACGCGAACCGTCGGCGCGTTGGTGCCGTAGCGGAAGATGAGGTCGTTCGCCGGCGTGAGACTGGCGAACATCTCCAGAAGATGTCCGGCGATCGTCACCTCGCTGACCGGATAGGTGCACTCGCCGTTCTCGATCCAGAACCCGGACGCGCCGCGGCTATAGTCGCCGGTCACCAGGTTGACGCCCATCCCGATCGTATCGGTGACGTAAAAACCGTCCTCGATCTCGCCGATCAGCTGATCCGGGGTCTTATCGCCGGGCGCAAGGTGGAGATTGCTCGCGCTCGGCGCCGGCGTCGAGGAAACGCCGCGCTGCGCGTGGCCCGTCGTCGTCAGATCGAGCTCGCGCGCGGTCGCGGAGTCGAGGAGCCAGGTCTTGAGCACGCCGTCCTCGACCAGGTTCAGCCGCTTACCGGCGATGCCTTCGGCATCGAACGGCCGCGACCGCAAGCCGCGCGGCCGCAACGGATCGTCGACGATGTCGATGCCGACGGCGAAGATTTTTTGGCCGAGCTTGTCACGCAGGAAGCTCGTCTGCCGCGCAATGGCGTTGCCGTTGGCGGCGCCGGCGAGGTGCCCGACGAGCCCGCCCGAGATCCGCGAATCGAACACCACCGGCACGCGGCGCGTCGCCACCTTGCGCGGATTGAGCCGCTTGACGGCGCGCTCGCCGGCACGGCGTCCGATCGCCGCCGCGCCGTCGAGGTCGGCGGCGTGCAAGGTCGAGGAGTAGTCGTAGTCGCGCTCCATGGCGGTGCCTTCGCCGGCGATCGCCGACATCGAAATGCTGTGGCGCGAGGCAAGCGTGGCGCCGCAAAAGCCGTGGCTCGTCACCAGCACCACGCCGCCGACGCCGGCCGAGGCCGAGGCGCCGTCCGACTTGGTGACGCCGGCAACGCCGAGACCGGCGGCCTCGGCTTCGCGCGCGCGGGCCTCGAGCACGCCGACCTCCGGCATGTCGGGATCGAGAAGGTCAAGCGCCGGCAGCGCGCGCGCAAGCTGCGCCGGATCGGCAAGCCCGGCGAAGCGATCCTGCGGCGCGGCGCGCGCCATGGCGATGGCGCGCTCGGCGAGCGCATCGAAGCCGTCGCCCTTGAGGTCGTTGGTCGAGACCACCGCCTGGCGGTGATCGACGATGACGCGCAGCCCGAGATCGTCGCTCTCCGAGCGCTGCGATTCCTCGACCGCGCCGTCGCGCACCTCAACAGCGAGCGAGACCGAGCGCACCGCAAGCGCGTCGGCCTGATCGGCGCCGGCGCGCCGGGCGGCGCTGACCAGACGTTCGGCGAGATCGGTGAGGGCGGATTGGTCGAGGAGCGAGGCCATGTAGGTTGCTGGTTGGTTTATGCGTGCCGGCAAATCAAGACAAGGCGAAGATGTGGCCGCGTGGCGAGCGATTCAACCGGCAGAACCGCCGTCTGCGCGTACCAATCGCGACAAAGCCGGGTCGTCACGGCAACCGCTCGTCAATCATGCGAGCCGTTCGTGCCGGCAAGACGAGCGATTAACCAGCCTTCTTAAGCCGATCGCGACTGCGCTCTGGCATCCTGGCGCGACAACCGGGCGGCCACAGCCCGGCGGGAGCGCAAGTTTCGGGGCGTCAAATGGAAGCCGGCGGGATCGCCGCCGGGTCGAGCCGTATGGCGCGGCTCGACCCTTTCTCCTTGCCCGTGCGTTTTGCGGCCGCGGATGAGACCGCCGACGAGTGCCTGCGCATCATCGATCTCTATCGCGAGCGCGTGGTGCTGCGCCGGTCGGTGCGCGGCATGCGCATGGCCCTGAACTTGCCGGTCGCGGCGTTCCGCGGCGTCGCCATCCGTCTGAGCGGCAAAGCAGGCGAACCTCCGAGCGCCATCGCCGTCGTGCTCGAGCACGGCGACCCGGCTTTGTCGCTGCCGCTGTTCTCCTCGAGCGAGAGCGACGAGATCGTCGCCGAATGGCAGTCGTGGGGCCGGGTGCTCGGGCTGCCGCTCCTCATCGGCGAGCGCGACGGCAGCCTGCGCGAGCCGTTCGCGCGGCTTGGCCTCCTGCGGATCGAGGCGCCGACCTGGCGCCGCCGCCGCCGCACCGTGATCGCGCGCCGGCGCCCGGCCTATCTGCGGCGCCGCCGCGTCCTCGTGCCCGAGATCGCAGGCGTGCACCGTGGTGAGCGCGAGATCATCGCCCGGAATTGAACGGGACGAGGCCGCTAAGCGAGGCGCCGCGCCGCGGCGTCGAGCAGCAATCCGGCAAACAGGATCAGTCCGGCATCGCGGTTCGATTTGAACAAAGCGAGGCAGCCGTCCGGATCGGCGATGTCAAGGCGCACGACCTGCCAGCCGAGATGCGCGGCAAAGGCGAGGAGGCCAAGCGCGAACACCGGCCCGGCGCCGGCGGCGCGCGCCGCCGCGCCGATGACGAGCACGGCGAGCGTGTAGAACAGAACAAGCATCGGCTTGGTGCGTTCGCCGAAAAGGAGCGCCGTCGATTTGATGCCGATCAGGGCATCGTCCTCGCGATCCTGGTGCGCGTAGATCGTGTCGTAGCCGATCACCCAGGCGATCGATCCGGCATAGAGGAGGAACGCGGGCAAGGCGAGGCCGCCGAATTGGGCGGCCCAGCCCATCAGCGCGCCCCAGGAGAAGGCGAGGCCGAGCACGATCTGTGGCCAATAGGTGATCCGTTTCATGAACGGATAGACGGCGACGATCGCAAGCGAGGCGATGCCAAGTCCGATGGTGAAGCGGTTGAACGAAAGCAGCACCGCAAGGCCGATCAGCGATTGCAGGACGAGAAACGCGGCAGCCTGCGCGAGGCTGACCTGGCCCGAGGGAATCGGCCGCGAACGCGTGCGCTCGACGCGGGCGTCGAGCTCGCGATCGACGATGTCGTTCCAGGTGCAGCCGGCGCCGCGCATCGCGAAGGCGCCGACGAAGAACAGCGCGAGGTGCGTCGGGTTCGGCGCCGCGTCGCCGGCGGCGATCGCAGCGAGCGCGCATGACCACCAGCACGGCATCAGCAACAGCCACGAGCCGATCGGGCGATCGAGCCGGGCGAGCCGCAGGTAGGGACGGGACCAAGCCGGTGCGAGCGTATCGACCCAATTGCCGGTCGCGTCGGCGACCGAACCGGACGACCGGCTCATTTGGCCAGCGGGTTACCGTTGAGCGTGTCGAGGGTGCCGCGTCCGGTCTTGGTATTGCCGGCGCTGTCAACCGTGGGCGTGCCGATGGCGTCGCTCAGCGTCGGCTGTTTGCGCTGCGCGGCTGGCGCCTCGGTGCAGGCCGCGGTGCGGAATTTCGCGGTGCGCTCGTGACCGATCTTGGCCGACTTGATCGCCTCGTCGGGAATGCCGCACCAGGTTTTGTTGTCTTCGAGGAATTTCACGATCGCCCCCTCGGCGGCGTAGAAGCCGGTCACCAGCGTGCAAAGCTCCTTGCGATCGGCCTTGCGTTCGCCGGCCTTGCGCACCGCCATGCCTTTTTGCTCGGCTTCGGCCCTGAGCTTGAGAAAATCGTTGCACTGCGGCGGGGCTTGCGCGGCCGCGATGCGGCCTCCGATCAGGACGAGGGCGACGGCCAGCGCCATGGCCAGGCTCCGCTTCATGCTTTCCTACCTCTTCCGCTGTCCCCGCGACTCGGCTGCGCCGTGTCGCGGCCGCGAGAAAACGCGTTGATTCCGGCGACAAGGCGGCAGAACGTCCGCAAGGCTAAGGGTGCGACGCCGCCGCCTCGCCCGAATCTTAACGCCGGCTGTCGTCGCGCCAATATCGCCCATATCGCAAGCGTTTTCCATGCCTCGATACGACTTTCGCAGCCCCCGCCTTTACGTCGATGCTCCGCTCGGGGAGGGGGCAACGGTGGCGTTGGGCAGCGCCGCGGCGCATTATCTCGGCGCGGTGCTACGCCTCAAACCCGGGGCTCGCGTCCTCGCCTTCAACGGTCGCGACGGCGAGTGGAGCACGGCGATCGCGGCGCAAAAGCGCGCGCTGAGCCTTGTCGTCGGCGCGCGCACGCGGGTTCAGACCGCTGCCGCGGACCTGCATTATCTGTTTGCTCCCCTTAAAGCCGCGCGGCACGACTACATGGTGCAGAAGGCGGTGGAGATGGGCGCTTCGCTGCTGCAGCCGGTCCTCACCCGCCACGGCCAGGTCGCCCGCGTCAATCTCGAGCGGATGCGCGCCAACGTCATCGAGGCCGCCGAGCAATGCGGCATCCTCTCGCTGCCGGAGATCCGTCCGCCGGCGGCGCTGCCGGTGCTTCTGGGCGCGTGGGATCCGGCCCGCCGCCTGGTGTTCTGCGATGAAGAGGCTGAGGTTGGCAATCCGATCGCCGCGCTCGCCGATCTGCCGCGCTCACCGCTTGCGGTGCTGGTCGGTCCCGAAGGCGGCTTTGCCGAGGAGGAGCGCGACGCGCTGCTCAAGCTGCCGAACGTCGTGCGTCTCTCGCTCGGCCCGCGGATCCTGCGCGGCGATACCGCGGCGGTCGCCGCGCTCGCGCTCGTTCAAGCGGTCATCGGCGATTGGCGCTGAGCGCCGGCGTCGATCCGGATCAGTGGATCATCCACGGCCGGTCGATGCAGACGAAGCTGATGTAATCGCCATAGTGGCGGTGGTAGCTCGTAATGTGCGAGAGCCGGTCCCAGCGCGCGCACCAAGTTGCCGCCATCTCCCGGTAGGCCGCGGTCCCAATATCCGGCGCGTATTGGATGATGCCGCCGGTATCGTTGCCCGTGAGCCCCGTCCACGGACCGACAAAAATCGCGCCGGCAAAAGCAGCACCGCTGACGCCTGGCAGCGACAGCGCAAGCGCGACGACAACCCACAGATTGCGTCGGATCACGGCAAATCTCCCCCTCACCAGCGCTCCCCTGACATCCCGCCTAACCTTAGAGCTTCGAGCCGGCAATGATACCGATTTACGCCGCGCTGTCGAACACCATTTCATAGGCGCTCGCGACCGTGCCCACCGGCCGCTTATCCGACGCGGCAAGAAGCGTGACCCGGCCGAAGCCGATATTGCGGCTGATGCGCACGACGCGGGCATCGGCGATGACGTCAAAACTGACCGGCCGCAGAAAATGCGTAGTCTGATCGATGGCGCTCATCGGCCGATAGCCGTTCCAGGCCGCCGAGCAGGCGATCACCATGGCGGTGTCGGCGAGCGCGGTTAGCGCCTGGCTGCACACTACATTGCCATCGCCGCAGATCTTCTCGGAATACGGCAGACGGACCACGGCGCCCGGCTGCCAATCCTCGCTTGCCCCGGGCGGTCGTATCGCCTCGACGGTTTCGACCAGCAAGTCGAGGTCCTGCACCCAAGGCGCGAAAATCCGGTTGATCAGGCGCCCGGCCGCCTGCACGCCGAACGACGGCTCGGAAGCTGCCAGTCGACGCGCCCCGGCCATGTCCGGTCACTCTCCGTTTCGCAACCCAGCGCCGCGGGCTCAATCCCGGCCCGTAGCAGCGAATCAGCCCGCGCAACCTTACGAGGCGCGTCCGCGGCGAGCCAGAGTCCAGGCGCCGAACGCCAATTGGGCGAGGCGAGCGTGGCGCGATTGTCACGGTCGGCGGCAACTCGCGGGGTTGCCCCGTTGCGGCCTTGACCGGCAAGTGACGGCGCGGCACGCTTGCGCGCCCGTTCGGGGAAGAGGGGCTCAAAAGGGGCTAGGGCAATGTCCGGCCGGATTTCGTGTTTTGCGCTGGCGCTGGTGCTCGCCGTTCTTGGCTCATCGCAGCCGCGGGCGGCGGACTGGTTCGAAATGAATTTCTGGCTGTCCGGCCCGCGTTACGAGCGCGATATTCCGCGGTGCGACTTCGCACCCGCCCTTAGCCGCATCATCGCCAATTTCGGCGTTAAGGAGGCTCGGTTCTGGAACTCGGAGCTCGAGATTGTCGGCATCGAGAATATCCACGAGAACGCGGAGCTGCCTTGGGCCGCGCAATCGATTCCGCGGCGCTTTTGCAGCGGCACCGCGGTGGTCAGTGATGGGTTGAAGCGCCCGATCTACTATTCAATCGCCGAAGACACCGGCATGGTCGGCATGGGCTGGGGCGTCAATTTCTGCGTCGTCGGCCTCGACCGCAATTGGGCCTACGAGCCGGCCTGTCGCGCGGCGCGACCTTAGGACTCAGGGTAAGCCCGTCGCTAAGCCCACAAAGCTCACGCGTTGCGTCGGCGACGTGCGCAATTGGCGCCTAAAAATCCAGCAGTTTTGCGGTTGCACAGGTTCCTAGCCTCGGCAAAGGTTCCCGGTGAATGTCTCTCCTGCTCCAGGAACGGCGGTTCCCGCCGGGCCGTTGGTTAGCCATGGAAACATCGCAGGATTATCGGAAATTCGCGGAGGAATGCCGTCGCCTCGCCAAGGAGGTCAAAGACGGCGAGCATAGGCGCGCGCTGGAACAGATGGCCGAGGCATGGCTGCGCCTGGCCCGCGAAGCGCAGCAAGAGGAGTCATAACGCCTGGTCTGAATCGCCGTCGGTTTCGTGAGTGCGGCCCTGGGGCGATGCGTCGGCTTCGTCGGCAAGCCGCGACCACACCTGCGCCATTTGCAGCATCACCGCTCTGGTCCGCTCGTCCCTCATTGCCCGCGCGATTTCAAGGCAGCGCACGGCAAAACGCCGATACTCGGCAGACCGCCCCATCCTTTGCTGCCTTCCCAACGTCGCTAACCGCAACGCCGCCGCCCCCAAGACCGTTCCCGCTCACGCGAGCGGGTTGCGCATGCGCTCTCCCCGCACGTCGGCCGGCGGTTTGTTCTTGATTTGTTCGCAATAAGCCCGTAGTCTGCGAAGATCGGTAACAAAGTCGGGGCAGGTCATGGGTGAGCAGGTCGTGGTTGAGTCAGGCATTCGTGCGGCGCTCGCGGCTGCCGCTCTCGTGTTCACGACGGCGACTTGGGCGCTCGCCCAGGATGCGCGGCAGAACGAGGCCGGCCAATTCGATTTCTACGTGCTGTCGCTGTCCTGGTCGCCGTCCTTCTGTGCGGCGGCCGCGGAGCGCGACGCCGCCCGCGGCGCCTCGATGCAATGCGGGGCGCGGCCCTATTCGTTCGTCGTCCATGGCCTGTGGCCGCAATACGACAAGGGCTTCCCGGAATATTGCCAGGTGCCGGCGCCGCGCCTCGATCGCGCCATCGTCTCCTCGATGCTCGACCTGATGCCGGCGCCGCATCTGATCTTTAACGAATGGGACCGCCACGGCACCTGCTCGGGGTTTTCGCCGCGGGCCTATTTCGAAGTCGTACGCAAAGCCCGCGCCGTGGTAAAAATTCCGCCGCAATATGTCGACCTGCAGGAGCCGTTGAGCGTGTCGCCGGCGGCGGTCGAGGACGCCTTCATCAAGGCGAATTCAGGTCTCTCGGAGAGCGGTATCGCGATCGGCTGCGACAAGAAGCGGCTGACCGAAGTTCGGCTTTGCCTCTCCAAGGACCTGCAATTTCGCGACTGCCCCGAGATCGCCCGGCGCAGTTGCCGGCGCGACGAGCTCATCATGCCGCCGCTGCGCGACTGAGCGAGGATCGCCTCGACCCGCGCCCGGCGCGGCCCTAAAAGCGGACCTTGGCCCTGCGCGACTGCGCGCGGGTCCGAGTGCTGCGGCGTTGATCCTTCGGCGTTTTCAGCGATGAATTATCGCCACGCCTTTCATGCCGGCAATTTTGCCGACGTGCACAAGCACGCGGTGTTGGCGCGCATTCTACTCCATCTGCGGCAGAAGCCAGCTGCCTTTCGCGTGATCGACACCCACGCCGGCGCGGGGCGCTACGACCTTCTCGGGCCGGAGCCGAGCCGCGGCGGCGAATGGCGCGGGGGGATCGCGCCGATCTGGCACGCAGGGGAGGGGATGGCGCAGGATCTGCTGGCCCCTTATCTCGAAACCGTCGCCGCGCTCAATGCTGACGGCAAGCTGCGCGTCTATCCCGGCTCGCCCTTGATCGTCGCCAAGCTGCTGCGGCGCCATGACCGCCTGATCGCTTGCGAGCTCGAGCCGGGCGCGGCCGCCGCGCTCGCGGCTGCGCTCCGCGGCGATCCTCGCGCCAAGACTCTCGCCATCGACGGCTGGACCGCGCTCCGCGCCTACGTCCCGCCGAAGGAACGCCGCGGTCTTGTCCTGGTCGACCCGCCGTTCGAGGAGGCGCAGGACTTTATGCGTCAGTCGACGGCACTGGCGAGCGCGCACCGCAAATGGCCGACCGGCATCTATATGCTCTGGTACCCGATCAAGGACCGCGCCGCCCCGGACCGCCTGACCCGGCGGCTGCAGCAACTCGCGGTGCCGAAAATGCTGCGCTGCGAACTCAGCTTGAGTCCGCCCCGCGCCGACGCCGGTCTTCTCGGTTCGGGGCTGATCGTGGTCAATCCGCCGTTCACGCTCGAAGCGGAGTTGCGACGGTTACTGCCAGCTTTGGCCGAGATGCTGTCGCCGCAAGCCGCCTGGCGGCTCGATTGGCTCGCCGGACAACCTTAGTGGGCATACTCGCGCTGGAGTTGACTGATGATAGTACCACTTTTCGACACGCGCGATTTGGTCTATTTGAAGGCGGCTGGCTTAGACGTTCCGCCTCCTGTGGGGGCCGGCGGAGTGACTGCGGCCGTCCGCGGCTGAAACTTTGCCCGTGTGGATGTCCAGCCGAGCCGTCGTGCCGTGGGGGCGCGGCGGCGAAGCAACGCGGGGGAGGAGTTCTCGATGGCGATGACCGGTACGGTCAAGTTCTTCAATGGCGAGCGAGGTTATGGCTTTATCAAACCTGACGACGGCGGACGAGACGTATTCGTGCATATCACCGCTGTCGAACGCGCGGGGCTGAAGTCACTGATTGAGGGGCAGCGCATCAGCTTCGATGTCGAACCCGACAAAAAGGGCAAGGGTCCGAAAGCCGTCAATCTGGTCGTCACCGGCTAGAATGGCGGCGCTGTCGCGCGCGAGCGCAGCACGGAGCTGATGTTGCGCGGCGGGCCTCGCCGCCGCCGGCAAAGATTGTTTGTTCGCGCGAGTCTGTAGCAGTGGTTGTAGCCCGCCGACGGTGCTTGATCTGATGGAAAAACGGTCGACCGAATTGCGCGTGAATGCCGGCGGCTGTGGCGGCAACGCCACACCGCATGGAAAATCATGCGCCGCCGGGAGGCAGCATTGGCGCTCGTTGCGAACTACGGTAATGGTCGGGGAAGTTGGTAATCGCGTTGCGTGTTGAATGCCGCTGAAGTGCTGACAGCGTGGTGGATAGAGACGTGTCCGTCGACAATGCGACCTCCGGCGTGCCTCGCCTGGTGACGGCGCCGGAGCATTTACCGCTGCCGGCCGGTACCAATCGGCGTCGCATCTATTGGCGCTACGCCTTTGGTGTCGCCGGCTATCATTTGCTCGGCCTGTTGGCGTTCGATCCCTGGTTTTTCAGCTGGACCGGCGTGACGCTGACTTTGGTGGGAATTTTGCTGTTCGGCACCGTCGGCATCAATCTTTGCTATCATCGGCTCTTGACTCACCGCAGCTTTCAATGCCCGCTCTGGCTCGAACATATTTTCGCGATCCTCGGCGTTTGTTGCCTGCAGGACGCGCCCGCGCGTTGGGTGGCGGTGCACCGGCTCCACCATCACCGTGCGGATCATCAGCCCGATCCTCACAGTCCTCTGGTCAGCCTGTTCTGGAGCTACATGGGATGGCTGTTCATGGAGAATGCCGATCTGTCCCGGCTCGCCGTCTACGAACGCTATGCGCGCGACATTCTTCGTGACCGCTTCTACGTGATGCTCGAACGCTATTCCGCCTGGATTATTCTACTGTCGTGGGCAGTTTTCTTTTATGGCGGATTTCTTGCGGGAATCCTGCTTGGCGAGCCGCTCGGAAAAGCGGCGCAGTTCGGACTCAGCGTCTGGCTTTGGGGCGTCATTGTACGCACGCTCGTGGTCTGGCACATCACTTGGTCGGTGAATTCGTTCCCGCATCTTTATGGCTACCGCAATTACGAAACCAACGACAACAGCCGTAACAATTTCATCGTCGGCATCATTGCCAATGGCGAGGGCTGGCATAACAACCATCATGCTGACCCGAACTCGGCCAGTAATACGCACCAATGGTGGGAGTTCGATTTGACATACCTATTGATACGGTTATTGGCCGCCGGCGGCCTGGCATGGGGTGTCATAACGCCGAGCCGGCGCATCACGACGGCCGGCGAGCCGGCAAAATAGCCGGCAATTCTCCCCGATAGTCGGTCGCGACTGACTACCCTTCGAAGGCGCCGGATTCTGTACACTGCGCCATTCGTCGTGACGGGATCTTACAGGCTCGAGTGGATGCCATGATGATCTTGCGCTCCGCATCGCCTTCGCCCTTCGTTCGCAAGGTACGGATCGCGCTGTCGCTCCTCGGCCTCGACGACGAGGTGCGGATCGATGCCGCCGATACCACCGACCCGAACGACAGCCTGCGCGCACAGAATCCGGTCGGCAAGATTCCGGTGCTGATCGTCGAGGATGGCACCGCCCTCTACGATTCCCGGGTGATCCTCGACTATCTCGACGACCGCGCCGGCGGCGGCAAGATCATCCCGCGCGAGCCGGCCCAGCGCTTCGCCGCCCTGCGATTGCAGGCGCTGTGCGACGGCATTCTCGATGCCTCGATCTTGACTGTCTACGAGGGCCGCTGGCGGCCGCCGGAGAAACACGAACCGAAATGGCTCGAGCATCAGGCCGGCAAGGTGACGCGCGCGCTTGCTGTGCTCGAAGCCGCGCCGCCGCCGCTCGGGCCCAAATCCGCAATCCCTCACGTCGGACTGATCGCGCTCGCGTGCGCGCTCGGTTATCGCGATCTGCGCTTCGGTGGAACCTGGCGCGCCGACCATCCGCGTCTCGTCGCCTGGCTCGACGAGTTCGCCGCGCGCGTGCCCGCCTACGCGGCGACCGCCGCGACGCCGTGAATCGGCGTCGCGTCGACGCTTCTATTGGACGCTTGCCGAGGGCTCAGAACCGGTAGTTGACGCCGGCGCGCAGGATGTTGGCGTTGAACGACACGTTGTCGGTGAAGCCGCCGCCGCAATTGGGACCGCAGTTGAACCGGCCGAGATCGACGAACAGATACTCGGCCTTGGCGCTCCAGTGGCCGGCGATTGCGAACTCGATGCCGGCCCCGAGCGTCCAGCCGGCGTTGCTCGTGCTCGCCCCGACGAGCCCGGGCGAAGAAGCGTTGATGTTGCCGAACGCGGCGCCGCCGGTGATGTAGGGCAGGAAACGGTCGGCGGCATAGCCGATCCGGCCGCGCACGGTGGCGAGCCACGAGTTGCCGACCGAGCAGCCCGGCAGACAGGTCGCGGTGTTGGTCTTGCCGTTGATGTCGGTCCAGTCGATATCGCCCTCGGCGCCGAGGACGACCTGGCCGATCTGGTAATTGTAGCCGACCGTGCCGCCGACGAGGCCGCCCGACACGTCGAACGATCCGACCGAGTCCCAGGTCGAGCGGCCGAGCCCGCCGCCGCCATTCACGCCGATATAAAATCCGGTCCAGCTGTAGGCCGGGGCGTAAGCCGGCGCCTTGTAGTAGGGCGCCGACAGGTCGGCAGCCGCGGCCGCGCCCGCCAACGCCAATAGCCCGGCGCAGGCCAGAAATACCCTTTTCATTGGTGGTTCCCCATTCGCGAAGTTGTCGAGATAGTATTCGAAATTTATTTTTCGTCTAGTGTAAGAAGGACACAGCTCTTCCCTCTTTCTGGACTGGATTGTGGCAAGATTAGATCAAGTACAGTCACGATTATAACTAATAAACTATTAACAGAGACTGACGAGGTAAGAGAAATGCTAAGGGCCTGGCGCACCGCAAGCCGGAGCCGCCGACCGGCGGAACCGATCACGATGGGGGTGCAAAGCGTGGACGAGCGGCAT
>Ga0187781_10001113_pt1 | contig 20209 bp, 16 predicted proteins | sample 0715_SJ02_MP02_2_FD_132447 | JGI IMG/M metagenome (GOLD analysis project Ga0187781, IMG submission 132447) | Tropical peat soil microbial communities from peatlands in Department of Meta, Colombia - 0715_SJ02_MP02_20_MG | ecosystem: Environmental > Terrestrial > Soil > Wetlands > Peat | place... | reverse complement strand
TTGAAGGCGATCAGCGGGCTCCTGCGGCCCGAGCGCGGCGAGGTGACCAAGGGCGAGATCACCTTCGCCGGCAAAAATCTGCTGGCGCTCGATCCGCCCGACCGCGTGCGGCTCGGGCTCGCGCACGTGCTCGAGGGCCGCCGCGTCTTCGTGCATCTGACGCCGCGCGAGAATCTGTTGGCGGCAACCTCGATGCATCATGATCGCGCCCATATCAACAGGCTGATCGAACGCACCTTTACCTGGTTTCCGCGTCTCGCCCAGCGCGCCGACGCCCAAGCCGGCTATTTGTCCGGCGGCGAACAGCAGATGCTGGCGATCGGGCGCGCGCTGATGACCGAGCCGAAGCTCCTCTTGTTGGACGAGCCGAGCCTCGGTTTGGCCCCGCTATTGGTCGACGAGATCGTCGACATCATCAAGCGCATCAATCGCGAAGGCAAAGTGGCGGTGCTGCTGGTCGAACAGAACGCCGCCATGGCGCTCGAAATTGTCGAGCATGCTTATCTGATGGACAGCGGCCGCGTCGTCATGAGCGGAGCGGCCGAAGTGGTGAAGTCAAACCCCGACGTGGAAGCCGCTTATCTCGGCGGCAATCACGGCGTGGATTATCTTGCTGTGAAACACTATCGTCGGCGCCGGCGCTGGCTCGCCTGACGCCCGCAAATACGCAATTGGATGCTCATTGCGAGGAGCGAGGCGACGAAGCAATCCGGCTGGATTGCTTCGCTTCGCTCGCAATGACGCGAAAAAATTCCGCTTTAGAGGCGGCCGTGCGTCTCTTTGACCTTGGCGCGATCGATGGCACCCGCCGCTGTCTTCGGCATGGCGTCGACGAACGCGACAAATTTCGGACGCTTATAGCGCGCAATACGCCCGCCGACGAAATCGATGATCTCCTGCGCCGTCGCTGTCTGTCCTGATTTGCAGCGGCACACCGCTTTGACCGCTTCGCCCCATTGCGCGTCGGGAACGCCGATCACGACCACTTCGGCAATCGCCGGATGCGCCGCGATCTCGCGCTCGACTTCCGCCGGATAAACGTTTTCGCCGCCCGGCTTGATCAGTTCCTTGGCCGGCGAGCGGCCCTTGTACCAGAGATAACCATCCGCATCGAACGAGCCTTGATCGCCGGTGTGGTGCCAGTCATTGCGGAACGTGAAGGCGTTGTCCGCATCGCTATTCCAATAACCCTTGAAGACGGTCGGGCCACGCACCGCGATCTCGCCGACCTCGGCGATGGCAACGGGCCGATCCGTATCGTCGAGCACCGCGACATTAGCCAGGAAGGTCGGCTTGCCGGCCGCGCCCGGCTTGTCGCGAAATCGTCCCATGGTGACGAAGCCGGACGTTTCCGATTGTCCGAACACCGACCAGAAGCGCGCCTGCGGGCACATGCGTTCAAACCGCGCGATCGTCTCCGGACTGTCGAGCCCGGTCGCGATCCGCAAGCTGGCGAGTTCGGCCGGCCGGATCTCGGCGCCATCGAGCAGCGTCGTCAGGATAGGCGGGAATTCCGCGAGCATCGTAACCTGCTCGCGGTAAATTGCGTCCAACGCGGTCGCGGCATCGAACTTCGGCACGATGATGCTTGCACCGCCGGAATACTGCGCGGCGAGCAGCATGCCGAGGCCGGCGACATGAAACAGCGGCAGCACGCCCAGATTGACGTCATCTGGCGCCAGCGCCCAATAGTGCAAGAGTTGCGCGCTGGCCGCGATCAGGTTTGCGTGCGAGAGCAGAGCGCCACGCGGCCGTCCGCCGACCGCAGCCGTGTGAATCATCACGAGACCGGCGCCGGCGTCGGAATGCGGCGGCGCCGGCAAGCTTTGGTCCGCGCCATTGAGCAGATCGGCGTAAGGCGCGAATGGGCTGGAACTGGCGCCGATCCCATACCAGCGTTCGACCATCGGCAAGTTGGAATAGGCCGCCTGCAGCAACGGCTGATTGGTGGCGTCGGCAATCATGATTTTCGGCGCGGCGTCGGTGATGACATAAGCGACTTCTTCCGCGCTCAAGCGCCAGTTGATCGGCACCAGAATGGCGCCGAGCCGTGCGACCGCCCCGTAAAGATCGACAAATTCGAGATTGTTCTGCGACAGCACGCCGACGCGATCGCCTGGCCGGATGCCCGCGCGCGCAAGCCCAGCCGCCAGCCGTTCGGCGCGCGCCAAGTAGGCGGCATGTGTGAGCCGCTCGCCGTCGAGCGCGAAGGCGAGCCGGCTGGGATAGAGGCGCGCGTTGCGCGCGACCATGTCAAAAAGCGTAAAGTCGCGCAGCCCCATGTTCGCATTCCTCCCGTTGCCGGCTTTATAGAAGGCCCATCCGCGCCGGAGCAAGGCAAGACCCCGCGATACTTGCTGCCCCGGATTTCTTTGTTACCATGGCTGCCCAGCCTTATAGGAAGCCAATGCCCGTCTACGACTATCTCTGCGGCCGCTGCGGACCTTTCACCGAAATGCGGCCGATGGCCGAGGCCGACCTGCCGCACAAATGTCCGACCTGCCGGAAGAAGGCCCCGCGGGCGTTTTTGACCGCGCCCTATTTTGCGACCAGCGGTCGCGGTGCCGTGCGGGTCACCGGCGGGCGAGGCGCGCCTGGAAGGCCATTACCCGCCTCTCATCGCGGCGGATGCAACTGCTGCTCGGGCCGGTCGCTGCGCTACAACAAGCAGCGCACGCGCTAGTGTGTCTGTGCCACTTGCGGAACACGTTTCGTAATGCGTCATTGTGGGAGCAGCGTCGGCGTTTTTGCGCCAACTGGCTGGTGACAAGATTTCTATTTCTCTACCAATTGCTGTGAGGGGCATCTGCCGGCTCCGACGCGTCTGTTGGGATGCGCAATCTCGCAACAGGATGAGCCTTTACTGCTCTCTTCCTTCGGCGGCTAGGCTGCTGTCGTGTTCCACACGGACTACAAATCCGGCTTTCTGTGCCAATCTCGATGAGTGTTGTCCGTCGCATTTCGCGCGCAATCGGGAAGCTTATTGGTTTGACACAGCCGCCACGACGCTGATCCGGCACGCATATGGTTTCGTGCGGTGATTGAAGATGCAGTGCTGCCGTTGAAGCAGTAGGCCCTGTCGCGCCGGCCTGACTGGCACGCCTGTTTCAAAGCGTGACCGCGCCCAGCCTGCGGACGCCACAAGACCGATTGGCGGATGGTTCGTTAGAATTCGAGCGTATCTCGCCAAAGCTCGGTGAGGCGGTCGTTTCAGTGGTAGCCCAGGATCCGGAAAATACGCCGGTGCTCAATCCCCGGCGGAGCCTGCCAAACTCGTCGTGCCGATGCTCGAACGGTTCGTGTCAGCCGATCCGGAGTTGGCGAAAAAACGGCAAGCAAATCCGCCTCATCCCGCGGCTGCGCTCGCGAGATTCGGATAACGCTCGCGCAAGATGTTGAGGATTAGCCCAAGTGTCGGATTCTTGTTTGCTTCGCGCGAGTAAGCCGCAAAATGGAAATCGTTGACCTTCGTCGTCATGAACCTCCCGAGCTCCGGCTGGAGTTTCCCGAGGCGCTATTCATGAATGGCTGCGCAGCGCATTCCGACAGCCGCACCCTGCTGATTTGTGAAAGCGTCACAGCGCGCATGCTCGCAATCGTACGGTTATTACACCACGTCACACTGTCTTTCGGTCGATACAAACTGCTCGACGGAAGTCATCGATAACACCGCAACCAGTGACCGGTCCGACAATTGAAGCGCATCAGCTAGTAGGTTGGTGATTTGCGCAATCATGTCCTGCCGCTCTCTCACGGTGAGGTCTCCACCAATGATCTGAACGACTACAGGTGACCCTTTCGGTTGAGCCGCCGCCGCGGGAGCGGCGCGAAGAGGGCCTGTGGCGATGGAGAATGCGACCGCTGAACCGGAAAGTGTGAACTCGCGACGATTTAGCGCCGACGTCATGATGGTCCTCGTTGCTGAGCGGTGTAGATCGTCAGCTGCTGCGCCGACGGCAGCGCGTCGGCGCAGCAGCAATGCGCGAGCCGCGTTACTGTCGTGGCACGTCTGGATCAACTCGGGCGCCCTTTTGGATCAACTCGGGGAGCTCAGAGCGGAGATAGCCGTGCCCTGCCACGCCCCAGCCACCATCTGGCACCTCATTGATCAGCACAGTCACATACGGCCGCGCGCTCGGCGGCAGTCCTTCAACCGAGGCGATGACGTCTGTCACACCCTTGATAATGGCGCGGCGCTGATCGAGCGTAAGCGCCCCTTGCGGAACGAAGATTTGAGCGAGCGGCATGGTAACTACTCCTTTGGTTGCTTCTAGGGAGGGACGAACGGTTATGCGTCTTGCATGGCAAGACCGGCGTTCGGCGCGGCGTTCGGACGCCCGGGCGCAGCGGCGCGGTCGTCCATGCTCCATTGCAGCGCCGCAGCGGCGAGGCCGACGACGATCATCGCTGTCCAGGCGGTAGCGTAGGACCCCGTGAGATCGAAGGTGACGCCGCCCAGCCACGCGCCGACGAAGGCGCCGATCTGATGGCTGAGGAAAGTGAGACCGAACAGCGTGTTGAAGTGCCTCAGCCCGAACATCCGCCCGATGAGGCCGCTCACCAGCGGTGCCACACTCAGCCACAGGAAGCCCATGCCGGCGGCGAAGACGAGGGTCGAAGCGGCGCTGATCGGCGCGGCGAGGTAGACCGCGATCGCGAGGGTGCGCAGCAGATAGATGAGTGCGAGCAGCCGCTTTTGGCTGTAGCGGGCGCCGAGCAGCCCGACGACGTACGAGCCGACCGCGTTGCCGAGGCCGATCAGCCCGAGCGCGCTGGCGCCCACCGACGGAGGCAGGCCGCAGATCACCAGGAACTGCGGCAGGTGGGTCGTGATGAACATCAGTTGAAAGCCACAGGCGAAGAATGAAACGGCCATGGCGACGTAGCCGCGATGGCCGGCCGCCTGGAGCAACGCGACGCCTGTCGAAGCCGCGGCTTCACCGTCGCTTGGCGCGGGCGCAGTTGCGGCAGGGCGGCCGATCAGGGCCGCGATCGCACCCATCAGCAGCGCAACGCCGGCGAAGGCGAGGAGCGCCGTGCGCCAACCATAGCCGTCGATCAGCGTTTGCCCGAGCGGCGCCAGGACCAAGGTCCCGAGCGAGCCGGCTGCGGACACCAAGCCGACCATCTGGCTGCGCCGCTCGACCGGCACCGCGCGCGATACCGCGCCCAGCAGCACGCCAAAGCTGGTGCCGGCCACGCCGATCCCCGCGACGACGCCGCCGCCGAGATCGAGCCCGAGGGCCGGGCCGCCCATGGCCATGAGCAGCAAGCCGGCGGCGTAGACGAGCGCGCTCGCGATCAGTACAGGCCGCGCGCCATGGCGGTCGCCGAGCATGCCGACGACGGGCTGGCTCAGGCCCCAGACGATGTTCTGCAGCGCCATCGCGAAGCCGAAGGCGGCCGCCGAGACGCCGAGATCGGCATTGATCGGACGCAGGAACAAGCCAAGGCTCTGGCGCAGGCCTATGCTCAGCGAGAGCACGATGGCGGCGACCACGATGAGCACGATCACGCGCGCCGGGAAGGCGGATTGCGGGGCGGGCTTCGCGGCGAGCATGGCAGCGCATCCTTCGGCAGATCGGACACCGCTGACATCGGTGTCACATGTCGAGGCGCGAGTATTGATCAAAGGGTCCGTTGTGTATATTCACTAGTCGGTATACAATGAGTCATGGCACGAAATGCGAGCGCGACCCGCGAGCAGATCATTCAGGCGGCCGACGATCTCTTCTATGGCGAGGGGATCCGCAGCGCGAGCATGGACGCGATCGCCGCGAGGGCGGGCGTCACTAAGCGCACGCTGTACTATCATTTCCCCAGCAAGGACGACCTCATTGCGGCCTATCTCACCGCGCGCGACGAGCCGACGTTGAGCCGCTACGCAGCCTGGCTGGACGAAACCAAGGGTGATCTGCCCGAGCAGATTCTCGGGGTCTTCGAAAGACTGGCTCGGGTGACGAAGTCGGCGCGTTGGAAGGGATGCGGATTTCTACGCGCCGCAGCCGAGTTGGCAGGCACTCCAGGCCATCCCGCACTGAAGATCGGATCGGCGCACAAGAAGAAGTTCGAAGCGTGGCTCGCAGGCTGCATCGCCGCGAAAGGCCTGAGCGAGCCTGCGCTCCGTGCCCGCCAGGTGATGATTGTCATCGATGGCGCCGTGGCCCAGGTGCTGATCCACCGCGATCCCGCCTATGCGCTGGCCGCCGGGCAGGTCGCGGCGGCGCTTGTCACCAAGAAGGCGTAAAGCACGGCGTTCGTCGAACAACAGGCACGCCGGAGCGAACATCATATCGAAAGCGCAAACCGCTCAGGTTTTCAGACAGGAGAGGATCCTATCGCACTCCTTTCCAGATGGGAGCGCCTTGACTACGCTGGGGGACATTGGGATCGAACGCCGCGGCAAGCCCGGACCCAAAATATACGGTGGCATAGTTAGGCAGATCGAGGTTGCGGTAATTCACACACGTCCGCCCCGTATGGCCCCAGTCGCGCATGCGCAGCCGACATTGCTTGCGCGCAAGCAATTGGGTGCGTGAGGTCGCTAGCAAATGTGGTAGCCGCAAAGAGGGTCAGCATAACGCTGCCTTCGGCGGGGCGCCCGACCGACAGCCCCACCGGACCGGCCGCCAAGGATCAGTTGCCCCAGCAGCGGCCAAATATATACCAGCCCTCCGTGCACTGATGAAGAAATGTAGCTTTCTTCATCAGTGCACGGAGATTGGCCGTAAAAATGGTAATTCCTTACGAGCTAACATCTGATGGAAGAGGCGACTCTGCCCATTCGCACTAATCTTTCTTTTGAAATGCGCACGTGGAGTAAGCTGCCGCGGTGAGAAAGTGGGGGCGCCTTATGGTTTGTGCAGGCTCGCTTGCGCCGGCGAAGGCTTCGCTAGCGCTCCGTCAGTTCAAATCGGTTCTTCGTCATGGCCGGGCTTGTTCTGGCCTGTTCCGGTTATCCGCCTCTTGTTGCAGGCGAGGACTTAAGGCGTGGATGCCGTTTACCATCCCCCGCTTGTGCTGGCGACTTGCCCGGCTAACATGCAACTGAGCCTGTCTGCATAGCTCACCGGGTCGCACCCGCCGATGTGCGAATGAGTTTCCATGCCGATCATCGAGAGCCGGATCGATCCACAATCGGAGAGTTTTCGCGCCAATCGCGACCAGATGCTGGCGCTGATCGGCGAATTTCGCGCGCTCGAGCAAAAAGTGCGCGACGCTTCGAACGCCAAGCGTGAGCGTTTCCGCGCGCGCAAGCAATTATTGCCGCGCGAGCGCGTCGCGCTTCTGCTCGATCCCGGTGCGCCATGGCTCGAACTTTCGACGCTCGCCGGCTTCCGCATGCATGACGATGACGGCGATGCCGGCATCCAGGGAGGCGGCGGGATCGCCGGCATCGGCTATGTGTGCGGCATTCGCTGCATCGTGTCGGCCAACGACAGCGCCATCAAAGGCGGCACGGTGACGCCGATGGGCGTCAAAAAGCATCAGCGCGTGCAAGAGATCGCGATGCAAAACAAGCTGCCGATGCTGCAGCTTGTGGAATCCGGCGGCGCCAATCTTCTCTACCAGGCCGAAATGTTCGTCGAGGGCGGCCGTGGCTTTGCCAATCAGGCGCGCTTGTCGGCTGGGGGTATTCCGCAGGTCACCGTCGTGCACGGCTCTTCAACGGCCGGCGGTGCGTATCTGCCCGGCTTGTCCGACTATGTGATCCTGGTGCGGGGCAGGGCGAAGGTGTTTTTGGCCGGGCCGCCGCTCTTGCGCGCCGCCACCGGCGAGATCGCAAGCGACGAAGAGCTCGGCGGCGCCGAGATGCACGCCACCGTCTCCGGGCTCGGCGAGTATCTCGCGGAAGACGATGCCGACGGCATTCGTATCGCGCGCGAGATCATGGCCAAGCTGCCGTGGAACGAACAACTGCCGGCGATGCCGCAAAAATCCTTCAAGGAGCCGCGCTACGCCGCCGAAGAACTCGCCGGCGTCGTGCCGACCGATTATCGTAAGCCTTACGACGTGCGCGAAGTGATCGCGCGCATCGTCGATGATTCCGACTATCTCGATTTCAAGACGCTGTACGGTCGGCACACCATCTGCGGCCAAGCCGCGATCGAAGGTCTTGCGATCGGCTTGATCGGCAATAACGGGCCGATCGACGCCGACGGCGCCAGCAAGGCGGCGCAGTTCATTCAGCTTTGCTGCCAGGCCAGCATGCCGATCGTGTATCTGCAAAACACCACCGGCTACATGGTCGGGCGCGAAGCCGAACAGGACGGCATCATTAAACATGGCTCCAAGATGATCCAGGCGGTGGCCAATGCCACGGTGCCGCAGTTGACGGTTCATATCGGCGCATCGTTCGGCGCCGGCAATTACGGCATGTGCGGCCGCGCCTATGATCCACGGTTTATTTTCGCCTGGCCGAGCAACCGCATCGCAGTGATGGGCGGCGAACAGGCGGCAAAAGTCATGGCGATCGTCACCGAGGAGAAGCTCAAACGCGAAGGCAAACCGGTCGACACGGCAAAACTTAGTGGCATGGAGCAGGCGATCATCAAGCGCGTGGAGGCCGAATCCACGGCGCTTTATGCGACCGCCCGGCTGTGGGACGACGGCCTGATCGATCCCCGCGACACTCGCACAGTGCTAGGCTTCTGCCTGTCGATCTGCCGGGAGGCGGCTTTACGTCCGCTCAAGCCCATTACGTTCGGCGTCGGGCGCATGTGATAAGTTGCCGGCAATAATAAGAGCAAACGCCAATAGAAAAGGAAACGCCAATGTTGTTCACGCCCGAGCATGAGGAGCTGCGCCGCAGCCTGCAAAAATTCATCGCCGCTGAGATCAATCCCAGCGTCGATGAATGGGAGGACGCCGGCATTTTTCCGGCTCATGCACTGTTCAAGAAAATGGGCGGTCTCGGCTTTCTCGGCCTCACCAAGCCGGTCGAATATGGCGGTCAGGGCCTCGATTATTCCTATGCGTTGGTCATGGCCGAGGAGCTTGGCGATATCGCCTGCGGCAGCGTGCCGATGGCGATCGGCGTGCAGACCGACATGGCGACGCCGGCGCTCGCCCGCTTCGGCTCGGCCGAGGTCAAGCGCGAATTTCTTGCGCCGTCGATCGCTGGCGATTATGTCGCTTGCCTGGGCGTCTCCGAAGTCGGCGCCGGTTCCGATGTCGCCTCGATCAAGACCACCGCGCGCAAGGATGGCGGCGACTACGTCATCAATGGCGGCAAGATGTGGACCACGAGCGGCACGCAAGCCGATTGGATGTGCCTTCTTGCCAACACCTCCGAGGGCGCGCCGCACAAGAACAAATCGCTGATCTGCCTGCCGATGAAGACCAAAGGTGTCGAGATTGCCCGCAAGCTCGACAAGCTCGGCATGCGCGCGTCGGACACCGCCCAGATCTTCTTCGACAATGTCCGCGTGCCGCGGCGTTTTCTGATCGGCGAGGAGGGCAAGGGTTTCACCTATCAGATGTTGCAATTTCAGGAAGAGCGGCTGTGGGCGGCGGCCGCCAATCTAAAATCGATGGAGCGCGTGATCGCGCAGACGATCGACTATACGCGCAGCCGCAAGGCGTTCGGCAAATCGATCCTCGACAATCAGGTCGTGCATTTCCGGCTCGCCGAGCTCGCGACCGAGATCGAACTGTTGCGCGCGCTGGTCTATCGCGCTTGCGAGCTTTACCTCGCCGGCACCGACGTCACGCGGCTCGCGTCGATGGCCAAGCTCAAGGCCGGACGCTTGCTGCGCGAAGCCGCCGACGCCTGCCTGCAATATTGGGGCGGCATGGGCTACATGAACGAGAGCCCCGTCAGCCGCGTCTATCGCGACGGCCGCCTCGGCTCGATCGGCGGCGGCGCCGACGAAGTCATGTTGACCATCATCTGCAAGCTGATGGGCACGCTTCCCGGCACCTCCAACGCGCCCGACGCGAAGGCCGCGCATGCGTGACCCGGCGCCGTCTTCTCGGCACGTTTGCGGCCAGGGCCTGTGAGCCGCTTCAGCAAAATCCTGATCGCCAATCGCGGCGAAATCGCCTGCCGCATCATCCGCGCGGCGAAGGCGCTCGGTTATCGCACGGTCGCCGTGTTCAGCGATGCGGACGCCGACGCCCTGCATGTGCGCCAAGCCGACGCTGCGGTCCATATCGGATCTGCGCCCGCGCGCGACAGCTATTTGAACGTCGACGCCTTGCTCGCGGCTGCCAAACGCGCGGGGGCGGAGGCGGTGCATCCCGGTTACGGCTTTCTATCGGAGAATGCGCCGTTCGCCGAAGCCTGCGCGGCGGCAGGGCTCGTCTTCATCGGTCCGCCGGCGGCCGCAATCGCCGCCATGGGCAACAAGGCGCGCGCCAAGGTACTGATGCAGGCGGCCGGCGTTCCCTGCGTGCCGGGCTATCAGGGCGAGGATCAATCTGACAAGACGATGCTGGCCGAAGCGGGCCGCCTCGGCTTTCCGCTGATGGCGAAGGCGGCCGCCGGCGGCGGCGGGCGCGGCATGCGGCTTGTGACCGGCCCGCACGATCTTGCCAACGCGCTGGCAAGGGCGCGCTCGGAAGCGGCGCGCGCGTTCGGGTCGGACGAACTGATTCTCGAACGCGCCATCGGCGAGGCGCGCCATATCGAGTTTCAGATTTTTGCCGATCAGCACGGCAATATTATTCATCTCGGCGAACGCGATTGCTCGATCCAGCGCCGGCATCAGAAAGTCATCGAGGAGGCGCCATCGCCTTTCGTCTCGATGGAATTGCGGGCGCAAATGGGCGAGGCCGCGGTCGCGGCGGCGCGCGCTATCGACTATGTCGGCGCCGGCACCGTCGAGTTTCTGCTCGATCCATTCGGCAGATTCTATTTTCTGGAGATGAACACCCGGCTGCAGGTCGAACACGCCGTCACCGAGGCCATCACCGGCCTCGATCTCGTCGCCTGGCAATTGCGCGTGGCCGCCGGCCAACGGCTGCCGCTCGAGCAGCACGAGGTGCTCTTGAGCGGCCACGCCATCGAGGCGCGGCTCTACGCCGAGGATCCGGACGATGGCTTCCTGCCGCAAAGCGGAACGCTGATCGATTGGCGGCCGGCGAGCGGCGAGGGTCTGCGCATCGATCATGGCTTGGTGCCGGGTTGTGCGGTCAGCCCGTACTACGATCCGATGCTGGCCAAGCTCATTGCGCACGGGGCGACGCGCGACGAGGCTCGGCGCCGCCTGATCGTCGGACTCGAAGACACGGTGGCGCTCGGGCTGACGACCAACCGCGGCTTTCTCATCGCCATGCTGCGGCATCCTGCCTTCGCGGCCGGCGAGGCGACGACAGGCTTTATCGATCGATATTTCCCGATTGGAGGCGACGCCGGCCAGGCAACGCGGCCGGAGATGCGCACGCTGGCGTTGGCCGCGGTTCTGCTGTTCGAGGCGCGCGCACGAACGGTGCCAGGTAACGCGCGCGTCGGCCAGCACTGGTCGTCGACCGGTATCGCCGTCTGGCCGTTGCAAATAAGCCTGGGCGACACCCACCATGCCGTCAGCATCACGGCCGTCGGAGCCGACGATTATTTGGTCGCGCTGGGAAGCGACAAGGTCGAAGTCGCGATCGTTCATCGCGCTGACGGCGTGGTCCGCGTCGTCATATCCGGCGTGCAGCAGAGCGCGCGCTTCGCGGTGCAGGACGATATGCTTTACCTCGACCTCGACGGCGACGTCTTTGAGGTTCGCGACACGACTCTCGCGCCGGGCGCTTCGCGCCACCGCGCTGGTTCGTTGCGGCTGCTCGCGCCGATGAACGGCGTCATTATCGGCGTGCTCGCCAGGCCGGACGAGGCGGTCGTCAAAGGACAATGCGTGGTCGTGCTTGAAGCGATGAAGATGCAGCACGAGGTTCTCGCCGAGCGCGACGGCGTGATCGACAAAATCCTGGTCAAGCCGGGCGACCAGGTTGCCGCACGCCAGCTCTTGGCCGAGCTCAAGCCGGATGCGGCCGCCGCCCCGCCGCGTGCGGAGGCCGTGCCATGAGCGACAAGGCCGTCATCACCTGCGCGCTCACCGGTGTGCTCACCGATCCACGTCAACATCCGGTGCCGGTCAAGCCGGCCGAGATGGCGCGCGAGGCCAAAGCCGCCTTCGACGCCGGCGCCGCCATCATGCACGTGCATTTCCGCCAGCAAGCGCCGGGCAAGGGCCATCTGCCCTCATGGGATCCGGAGGTCGCCTCGGCCGTCATGCAAGCGATCCGCGACGCGTGCCCGGGTGTAATCCTCAACGAGACCACCGGCACACTTGGCGCGGACATTTCCGGACCGCTCGCCTGCTTGCGCACGGTCAAGCCGGAGATCGCGGCCTGCAATGCCGGGTCGCTGAATTATCTGAAGGTGCGCGCCGACGGCTCCTGGGCCTGGCCCCCGCATCTGTTCGACAATCCGGTGGAGAAGGTGAAGGCCTATCTCGATGTCATGCGCGAAACCGAGACGCAGCCGGAATTCGAATGCTTCGATGTCGGCATCGTGCGCTGTGTCGGCATGTATGCCAAGAACGGCATGGTCGCCGGCTTGCCGCGCTACAACTTTGTCATGGGCGTAGAGTCGGGCATGCCGGCAGATCCGGACTTGCTGCCCATCCTGTGCAAGCTGATCGTTACCGGCGCGCCGTGGCAGGTCACCGCGATCGGCCGGGCGGAGATTTGGCCGCTGCATCGCCGCGCCGCCGAGCTCGGCGGACATTTGCGCACCGGGCTTGAAGACACATTCTATCTGCCGGACGGCAGCAAAGTCGCGTCGAATGCGGCGCTTGTGGAGACGCTCGCGCGCTATGCGCGCGAAGCCGGCCGCTCGCTCGCGAGCCCCGCGGAAGCGCGCACGCTCATGGGCCTTGCCGCCGCAGGTTGACCCGCCTGCAAGAGTCTATCGGCACCAGCGAGCGGCCCGGTACATGCAACGATTGAGTTGACGCTCGCAGCCATAGGAGCATTGCTGCAAAAAGGGCGGCCGCGCCGGCCAGGCAACCGCGTCGGTCAGCGCGCCGCAGTTACGATAGCAGTGATAGTGCTGCGCATCGCAAAATGCCACAAACGGACAATAACCTTGCGCCATGGCCGCTTCCGAGCCGCAAGTAAGGCCCCAAGTAAGTAAAACCATGAAGACTGCCGCGAACAACCGCATGCCCTGAGCTCCCCAGATTCCGACGGCCACAGCATACCAGTATTTTCCAATGATTGTATTTCTCGAACCGCCGGCGCAGTACGACCATCCCTATCCCGGTCAGGTAATCGAGCAGCGGTTGTCAAGGCTGCAGATCATCACCACCTGCCACGGCCCTGCGGAAAGCTGTTCGTGGGTCGGCAAAGGCGTCTGCTATATCGCCTTGCCGCAGGATGAGAAGGACACGCGCCTGCTTGCGTACATCCGCCAGCACGAGATCGGACATTGCAACGGCTGGCCGTCACATCATCCCAATGCCCGCCGCATCGAGTATGACCCGGACGCCAAGGGCGGGGCCCCGAGGAGCGGCCGTCTCAAGCTGGAATTGGAGTGAGACACCGACGCCGCTGCGACAGGCTCAGTGGACCTGCCGTTCCTCTCCCGCCCAGAACGGCTTGCGCAGCTCGCGTTTGAGGATTTTGCCGGTCAATGTGCGCGGTAGCGTGTCGACGAAATCGATCGAGCGCGGCGCCTTGTAGTGCGCGATCCGTTCGCGTGCGAAGCCGATCAACTCGTCGGCCGTCACGGCCGTGCCCGGCTTGCGCACCACCATGGCCTTGACCGCCTCGCCCCATTTGTCGTCCGGAATGCCGATCACGGCGACATCGGCGACAGCCGGATGTCCGAACAAGGCATTTTCCACCTCCGCCGGATAGATGTTCTCGCCGCCGGAAATGATCATGTCCTTTACGCGGTCGTAAATGTAGATGTAGCCGTCCGCATCGAGATAGCCGGCGTCGCCGGTATGAAACCATTCGCCGCGGATGGCGCGGTCAGTCGCCTCCGGCTGGTTCCAATAGCCGAGCATGTTTTGCGGCGAGCGCGTAATGATCTCGCCCACTTCGCCGACGGCGACATCGCTGCCGTTTGCATCGACCACGCGAATTTCGATTCCGGTCATCGCCTTGCCGCATGACTTCAAGCGTGCGGCATGGCGCTCGTCGTGATCTTCGGGCGGCAGATAGGTGATCGCACCGGTGGTCTCCGTCAGCCCATAGACTTGCGCCAGGTCGCAGCCGAAGGTCTTGAGCGCATTGCGCACAAGATCGATCGGCGCAGGCGAAGCGCCATAAGCGATCAGTTCGAGCGAGGAGAGGTCCGTGGTCTTGCACAGCGGCACCTGCATCAAGAACAGAAGCAGGGCCGGCACCATGAAGGCCTTGGTGATGCGGTATTCCGGGATGAGTCGCAGGATCGCGGCAGGGTCGGGATCGCGCATCAGCACGGTCTGAACGCCGCAATAGAAACCGACCAATGCCCAGCCGCTGCCGCCGATGTGAAACAGCGGCATGCAGACGAGATTCACGTCGTTGTCATGCCAGCGGCCGAATTGCCTGAGCGCGCCCGGCAACAATGTCAGCAGATTGGCGTGGCTAAGTTGTGCGCCCTTCGGATGTCCGGTGGTCCCGCTGGTGTACATTTGTATCGCGCAATGGTCGCGCGCGACGGCGATCGCCGGATCGAGATCCGGCTGGTCCGCGAGCCATTCGGCATAACCGATCCAGCTCTTGTGCCCGCCGTCGAGCGCAATGATGCGCCGGATCGATTTCAGTTGATGCGCCACTTTCTCGACCAGCGGATAGAAATCGGCGCTCACGAACAGAATCTCAGCGCCGGCATCGTCCACCACATAAGCGACCTCCGGCGGCGCCAGCCGGAAATTGACCGGTACCAGCACGATGTCGGCCTTGGCGGCGCCGAACCAGAGATCGAAGAAGGCCGGCGAATTCTTCGACAGATAAGCGATGCGCGCCTGCGGGCGCACGCCTTCCGCGATCAGGCCATTGGCCGCGCGGTTGGCACGACGGTCGAGCTCGCTGTAAGTGGTGTGCTGCCCTTCGAAATGAATCGCCACCCGATCAGGACGTTTTTTGGCATGGTGGCGCGTGATGTCTCCGATCGTCAGGATGTCGGCGAGGCTTTCGCCGTTGAGCATGCTGCCCTCCCCAATAGTCTTTTTGTCGGCGTGGCGACTTTGCGCGTGCCAGTTGTATAGCACATTTTTCAGTGACGATGCCGCCCGACAGCGCCGTCAGGCAGCGCTTGCCGCATTGCACAACTTTTATCGAAGGCGACGCGAATTTTTATTTCTTCTCGATCCGCGCGGCCGCGAACCGATGCTCGGTCAGTCCGTCCTTCACGATCCGCACATTGAGATCGGGCCGCAACTTGGCAAATTCGGAAACGTCGGCATGCGGAATCAGCAGCCATGCCGGCGGATTGAGCGCGGCCATGCCCTGCAGGTCGAGACAGTGCAACGGCACATGCACGTAAAAGAAAATATTGGTGTCGAGCCGTAGACAATAGGCCGGCGCCGGCTCGGCAAGGATCGCCTGTTCGATGGCTTTGCCGGCGATTCTGTTCTCACCGAACCGGTCGTAAAGAAGCGGCACGACCACCGTGGAAATCACGAACTGATAAATAACGAGCAAACAAAGAGCAGTGGTCGCCACCCGCCGCATGATCGCATAGCGCGATACCTCCAGCCGGTCCCAGGCGATGCCTGCGAGCACGGCGAGCGACGGCGCGATCGGCATGGCGTAACGCGTGTTGAAACCCGGCCACCACACCAGGATGGCGGTGCAGGCTCCGGTGTAGAGGATCATCGGCGCGACGACCGGCGGAATGCCGGTCGCTTCGTCCTTTCGGCGCCACGGCCACGGAATAAAGGGGATCAGAAGACTAGCCGGCAGCAATTCCAGATAGAGGCTGCCGATGTCGTGGATGCTGCGGGTGACGTAATTGTAGAAGGGCGGCCATCCGTTGAGCCTTGCGTAGGAGATCCAGGCCCCTTCGTCGCCGGGACGATAGACGGCGGCTCCCCACGCCACCACCGCCGCCGCGGGCATGATCATGCACAGGACCCAACCGGGCAGGTCTCGCCAGCGGCCTTCGACGAGCAAATAGGCCAAGACGCCGAGACCGAAAAATGCGGCCGGCTGCGGTCCTTTCGCCATGGCCAGCGCGGAGAGCAGAAGACCCGAGCCGATCCAATGCAGAATGGTCAGCCGCCCGGCCGCAACGCCGTTCCACCAAACGACAAGGGCGGCGAACGACAGCATCGTTACCAGCGTGTCGGGCTCGGCTATGGTCAGCTTCTGCAACAGCAACGGACAAAAGATGAAGGCCAGCGCCGCAAACAGCGAAGCGTTGAGGCTTGCATATCGGCGGGTCACCGCTTGCACCATCAGCGCGGTGATGAGCACCGAAAGCATGGTCGGCAGCCGCGCCGTCCATTCATTGACGCCGCCGGCGATTGCAGCAAAGCCAGCGATCAGCCAGGACAGCAGCGAGGGTTTCTCGTGCCAGCGAATGCCATAGACGTAGGGCTGAAGAAAATCCCCACGGGCCAGGATGTCGCGCGCGATTTCCGCGTTGGTGCCCTCTTCGTAGATGAAGGCGCGCAGCGGAAGGTTGGGCAGAACGGCGCAAGCCCACAGGACGATAATCAGGATCGGCACCGCGCCCGGGCGGCGCAAATAGGCCTCAAAGCCGGCGGTTGCTTCCGTCAGCGATCGATTGAAGCCGGCGAAGATCGAGCCCGCAGTCATTATTTTTACCCCTGATGCCGAACCGCGCGGCCCGTCGCTGGGCGGCACAATACCATTGATAAAATTGGAGAAAAGCGCGCTCTGCGCGGGCCGGGCCGTGCGGCGGACAGAGTTTACCCGCCGCGCACCGGGCCAAATGTCGGTAAATGCTCCCCCGTGAGCGCTGGTGCTCAGCGGGCCCAGCCGCCGGATCCGCAAACCGGCATCGGCGCCTGGACCGACGATGAATTCGTCAACGCACTCAAGAACGGCACCGGCCGCGACGGCAATCGGCTTTATCCGGCCATGCCTTACACCTATTACACCAAACTCACGCGGGATGATGCGCTCGCCATCCGCGCTTATCTGAATACGGTGGCACCGGTCTACAATCCGGTGCAGCCGAATCAATTGCCGTTTCCCTTCGATATCCGTACCTCGATGCTGGCCTGCGACCAGCTCTTTTTTACGCCCGGAACGTTTCGGCCGAACCCGAACAAGAGCGCGGAATGGAATCGCGGCGCTTATCTCGCCGAGGGTCTCGCCCATTGCGGCCTGTGCCACACGCCGAAGAACGTCCTCGGCGGCGACCGCAATGCCGAATATCTTCGCGGCTACGCGCTGCAGGGCTGGTTTGCGCCGGATTTCACCAACGATCCGCGGCGCGGGCTCGGCGGCTGGTCGGAAGATGAGATCGTGGCCTATCTGAAGACCGGTCATAACAGCACGAGTGCCGCAACGGGCTTGATGGCGGAAATGGTGGATCGGTCGGCGTCGCATATGGCCGAAGCCGATCTCAAGGCCATCGCCGTTTATTTGAAGGAGGCGCCCGGCACTGCGACCGAAACGCCAGTGGCGTTGGAAAAGCCGGACGAGAAAACGATGAAGACCGGCGCCGCCATCTACGCTGACGAATGCGCCGGCTGTCATGCATCGAACGGGAAGGGTACGGCTGGTCTCTTCCCGTCGCTCAACGGATCGCCGGCGGTCCAACAAACAGACGCGACATCGCTATTGCGCGTCGTGCTGCGCGGTGCGCGCAGCGTCGCGACCGATGGCGCGCCGACCGGTGCAGCCATGCCGCAATTCGCCTGGGTATTAAACGACGACGAAGTCGCCGCCGTCCTCACCTATATCCGCAATGTCTGGGGCAATTCCGCGCCGCCGGTTTCCGCCGCCGAAGTCGGCAGAGCGAGGCAGGCGCTGGCCGAGCGAAACGACTGACCGGGCGGCCGGATCTGGCGTCAGACGTAAATCAGATAGACGATCAAAATGCCGTCACCACTGCGATGAGGCCGAAGGCGAGGCCGAAGCGTACATTGCGCCTCGTCGGCGTTCCCGCAAAAAGGAGGGAACCGGAACCAAAGAAAGACGGCGCGACGGAAAACCGTTGCGCCGTCATTCAACTTGGCTGACGCCGAATGCCAATCGAAGGACGATCCTTCGCTTAGTTCATCGTGCTCAGCCAATCTTCCACGTCTTTGCGCGCCCGGTCCTTGGCGACGCCGTAGCGTTCCTGGATCTTGCCTTCGAGCTGATCGCGTCTGCCGTCGATCTGGGTGAGATCGTCGTCGGTGAGTTGGCCCCACTTCTCTTTGATCTTCCCTTTGGTTTGCTTCCAGTTTCCTTCCACACGATTCCAGTCCATTGTCTTCCTCCGAGCGTTATTCATTCCGACAACGTTTAGCCGGCGACGACGTTCCAACAATGAAAGCTCGGTCTTTCGCAGCAGACCAAAATAAGCGCACGGCTCCGCGGAGGCCGGTCGCGCCGCGCGCAGCGCATGCGCAAGCCGGATCGACGCAGCGTCAAGCAGCGGCTCGTCTTCGACCATGGCCGTCCGGCGCAGGCCTCTTCGCCGAGCCGTCGATCGCCCGCTTAAGCGTTCGGTCCGATGCGGTCATGGTCTGGACGAGGCGAACTGGCGGAGGCCGCGTTTCCGGGCTGCCCGTGCTTTGCCGACGTATGGCAGCACTGCATGTTCCCGGCTTCTCCCCCCGACCCACGTCGAAACCCTGGCAAATACCGTGATTTCTCGCCTCCCATGACGATTTGCGCAGGATCAAGGCGATCGGCCGGAAGGCTGCGTGACATATGGCAGTCGAGATGGATGGGTGATAAATATTTGAAGCCTAAACTATCTGTGGCGGGTAGAATATGTAGACTGGCACGGAGAAACATAATGCGCATCGTTTGCATCGGGGGCGGCCCGGCCGGGCTTTATTTCGGCCTGCTGATGAAAAAGGAAAATCCGGCACACCACGTGACCGTGATCGAGCGGAACAAGCCTTACGACACGTTCGGCTGGGGCGTCGTCTTTTCCGACGCGACCATGGAGAATATGCGGGCCTGGGATCCGGAGACCGCGCAGTCGATCGAGACCGCGTTCAATCATTGGGACGACATCGAGGTCTGGATCAAAGGCCGGCGCATGCGCACCACCGGCCACGGCTTTGTCGGCATCGGCCGCAAGAAGCTGCTCAATATTCTGCAGGAGCGCTGTGAACAGCTCGGGGTCGAGCTTGTGTTCGAGCGTGAGGTCGATTCCGACCTCGAATTCCCCGATGCAGATCTCATTGTCGCCACAGACGGGATCAACTCAAAGATTCGCAATCGCTATGCGGCGGCGTTTAGGCCGGATCTGGTTGTGCGCCCGAACCGTTTCATCTGGCTCGGCACCGAAAAGCGCTATGATGCTTTCACTTTCGATTTCCGCCGCACCGAGCACGGCTGGTTCCAGGCGCATATCTACAAATTCGACGAGAACACCTCGACTTTCATCGTCGAGACGACCGAAGATATTTTCAACGCCCACGGCCTCGACAAGGCCGACGAGGCGCGCTCGATCGCATTTTGCGAGGAGTTGTTCAGCGAAGTGCTCGACGGCGCCAAGCTTATGAGCAACGCGCGGCACCTGCGCGGCTCGGCCTGGCTCAATTTCAACCGCCTGATCTGCGGCAAATGGAGCCACTTCAACGGCAAGAGCCATGTCGTGCTGATGGGCGACGCCGCGCACACTGCGCATTTCGCTATCGGCTCCGGCACCAAGCTCGCGCTCGAGGACGCTATCGAACTCACCAAGCAATTCCGAGCGCTCGGGGCCACTGCGGATAAAATCGCGGACGTGCTTGAAGCCTACGAGGAGGTGCGCGCGGTCGACGTCGCCCGCATCCAGAACGCCGCACGCAATGCCATGGAATGGTTTGAAGTTGTCGGCAGCCGCTATGCCGATACGCTGGAGCCCGAGCAATTCATGTATTCGCTGCTGACGCGTTCGCAGCGCATCAGTCATGAGAACCTGCGCCTGCGCGACAAGGCCTGGCTCGAGAGCTACGAACGCTGGTTCGCCGCGCGTGCCGGCATCAATATCGATCCGAGCGGACCACCGGTGCCGCCGATGTTTACGCCCTATCGCGTGCGCGGGCTCCGGCTGGAGAACCGCATCGTCATGTCGCCGATGGCGATGTACTCGGCCAGGGACGGC
>Ga0187781_10001110_pt1 | contig 20233 bp, 8 predicted proteins | sample 0715_SJ02_MP02_2_FD_132447 | JGI IMG/M metagenome (GOLD analysis project Ga0187781, IMG submission 132447) | Tropical peat soil microbial communities from peatlands in Department of Meta, Colombia - 0715_SJ02_MP02_20_MG | ecosystem: Environmental > Terrestrial > Soil > Wetlands > Peat | place... | reverse complement strand
TCCGCGGGCTCCGCTCCCGCCATGCCCGGCGCCACCCCCGTGGCCGGGAAGGCCCGGGGCCCCGCCGTCGCCACCGACTCCAGCGTCTCCGGGGCAGGCGGTGTCATCCTGTGCGCAGTTGTCAACGCCACCGGCACCTGCGGTCACGGTGTTGTGGGTGAAGCTCACCCCTGACTCTGTGGTGAGCGAGGTATTGTCGTAGATCGCCCCGCCCATCGCGTCCCCTCCAGCTCCGCCGTTGCCCGAGGGACCGCCGCTGCCACTACGGCCACCGGCGCCGCCGTCGCCGGCGTTGCCGCCGGTGCTCACCGGTTTCGCGCCGCTGCCGCCGTTGCCGCCCGACCCGCCTCCGCCGCCGGAACCACCGGGACCGCCCCGGCCCCCGCCGCCTCCGGTACCGCCCAAGCCCCCGACGGCCGAACTGTCGTTGAAGTGGTCGTGTTCCAAGATCAACTTGCCGGAGCTGTAGAGCGTTCCGCCCCGGGCCGTGCCGCCGTCGCCGCCGATGCCGCCCCGACCGCCGGTACCGCCGGCGCCACCCTCGGCTCCGTTCGTGGCGGACTGGCCGTTACCCCCATGCCCGTTCGCGCCGTGATTGATTCCCGAGCCACCCGCGCCGCCGGACCCGCCGGTTCCGCCGGTGCCCCCCGAGCCGCCGGCACCACCGACCCCACCGGAGCCACCGGTCCCGCCATCTCCGCCGGTCGCCGTGCAGAAATCGAACCAGTCACGGGTGATTCGTCCCGTGCCCGACGAGTAGACCGCACCCCCGTCGGCCAATCCCCCCGCTCCACCGGGCTCACCGTTGCCCCCGACGGCGCCGGTCGCTCCCGCCGCGGCGGGCGAAGCAAACCCGCCAGGCTGTCCGGCTCCACCTTTCTCCCGGAGCGAGGAGTTGTTGGCCCCTCCCGTTCCACCCGATCCGCCTACCCCGCCAAAAGCCCCGTCCCCCCCGTTGCCGCCGGCACCGGAGCCGGCTTCGCCCGCCCCGCCGATGCCGCCATCGCCGCCGGTTGCGAAGCAGTACTTCGCGGTCGAACCGTTGAGGACTAGGTTCGCGGGCGGCGCGAGCACGTCAATCAAGAAGTTGCCAAAGAAGAAATCCGGGGACTCGCTGGACGAAGCAACGCATCCTCCGTACCCGGCCCCGCCGGCTCCGGCGAAGCCACCATCCCCGCTTAGTCCGGCGAAACCCGCGGGACCCCCTCCGGAGGCCTCGGCGCCGGATCCGCCCTCTCCTCCGGGGCCACCGGTGTTCGGGTGGGGAGTCGGGTACCCGTTTCCGCCGATTCCTCCGCCGCCGCCGTCCCCGCCTGTGCCGCCGGTACCCCCGGAACCGCCTGCGGATCCGGATCCACCTTCGCCACCGACACCGCCTCGGGCCACGTCGTCCTGGAAGAAATCGTGTTGCGCCACGAGATTTCGGCCGCTGAAGATCCCGGCTCCCATCGCCACTCCTCCATTGCCGGCGTCGCCGCCGACCGAACCGTCACCCCCGCCACCTCCGGCAGCCCCACCGGACGCCCCGCCTCCGGGGCCGCCTTCTCCTCCCGACCCGCCCGCCAGTTCGGGCGTCTCACCAGCCCCGCCGGCGCCTCCGCCGGCGAGGCCCCCGCCCGAACCCCCGGAGCCGCCACCGGTGCTCCCGGTTCCTCCGCCTCCACCGTGACCTCCGTAGGCGGAGCATGATGTGAAACTTGAATCACTGATACGGAGCGTGCCGACGCTGTAGACCGCGCCGCCTTCCGCGATCCCACCAATCCCGCCGTCGCCTCCGGCACCGGCCGGGCCGCCATCCCCGCCGACACCGTTCGCGCCGCCGCCGCCACCGCCGCCGCCCGGGGCGGCGTGCGGCGATGGGTCGCCGTCGCTCCCGCCCAAACCCCCGGAGCCACCGCTCCCTCCGTCGCCACCCGAACCCCCGAGGCCACCATTTCCGCCGTCGCCGCCCGGGCCGCCTTCCCCGCCCGCCCCGCCGGCACCGCCTTCCACGATGTCGCTCACGAACGAGTCGTTGGTCAGGTTGAGAGTGCCGGCGTTGTAAATCGCCCCGCCGAGCGCCGCACCACCCGCACCTCCAACCCCGCCAGGAGCCCCGTTGCCGCCCGTACCACCTGCCGCGCCCGCGCCTCCGGCCCCGCCGGGTCCTCCCGTCGCGGCCGCGTCGTTGCCGGCAGCGCCCGAACCGCCGTCGCCCCCGGCTCCGCCCGCTCCGCCGGCCCCGCCCGCTCCACCGGCACCGGCGATCGCCATGTCACCCGCGAGGGTGTCGTTCGTCAAAACGACCCAGCCGCTCGTAATCTGAATCGCGCCGCCCTCTGGGTCTCCACCGGGCGTCCCGTTTCCGCCCACGGTTCCGTTCGCACCCGGCGACCCTGCGGTCCCGTTCGGCTGACTGGATCCTGTCCCGTCGCGTCCGGAAGCTCCCGGGGAACCCGCAGTACCGGCCACCCCAGCGTTGCCCGGGAGGGCAGTGGCGTGTGCATAGTTGAGAGATATTCCGGTGATGTTCAGGTGCCCGCCACTGACGAGAAAAAGCTGAGAGATGCCGAGTCCCGAAAGCAGCACGGTGAACCCGCCAGAAGCGATGGTGATCGAGATCGTGGACGGAATCGAGATCGGGGAGGTTATCGCTAGGGAAGTGCAGTTCTGGGCGAAGGACGCGGTGCCTCCGGCGGCGATCGCCGCCGTCAGCGCCGTTTCGGTGCAGGCCGTGATGGGCGTACCCGGCAAGGGCGTGGTCGAACGAATCTCCGAGCCCGCCGAGTTCGCGCTCCCCGCCCCCGCGAGGCTCGGGAGGTAGGCGAGTAACAGGACCGAAACTATGGCCACGATCACGACGAGACTTGTGTTGTTTCTGCTCATGCGCTGATTTCCGGGTGGGTACCGAGTTACCCACCGTGTTCCGGTATTTGAAGGACCAACGTGGGCCGGGACCTCGGTCGACTCTCGCACGACGAGTTGTACGCCCGTAGCCCCGGGGGAGCGCGTGGCCCCGATCATGGTGGGGACGAAAGGGCTCGCGTGTTAGGTCGGGGTATCCGGACGGAATTCCCCACCCCGCATGAAGCGGGACACGCGTGCGTCGCGCGCACCTTCCGTGAAATCGAGATGAGCGTTAGCGGTACCCTGACGGGGCCCCATTTCGGTCTCAGATTTGTCCCGATTTCGAAACCGATTCGGAAGACGCAATCGGGCTTGATATACTGCATCACGGATGGCCCGCTGGTGGAAGGTTTGGCGCGCTCGCGATTCACCGGTGCGGTCGTCGTTGCGGTCGGGTTCATCGGGGTCTGCTTGCTCCTCGCGTGCATCCCCGCCCCGTCGGGGGGTTCCGTCGCGCTCCCCGCGAACGTTTCCGGAGGCCACCCTTCCCCCGGGCTAACGACGACTCTCACGACCTGCTCTGAAGCGGCGCTATCGGCGGCGGTGGCCCTGGGTGGGAACGTCGTTTACGGTGTCGGTTGCTCGAGCGTTCCGTTCGACGCGCCGATCACTATTCCCTCCACGCTCACGGTCAACATTTCCAGCGGGGGGAACCTGGTCACGCTCGACGTGAACACGGTGACCCAGTTCTTCCTAGTGCGCGGAGGACACCTCAACATCACCGGTCTGACGCTGGATGGGGGTGCGGTGTACGGTGCTACCGGCGTGGCGGGCTCGACCGGGAAAACCGGAGCCAACGGCGCGAACGGATTCGACGGCAAGGACGGTCTCTACGGGTCCGGAGGCAACGGGGGTCCGGGAACGAAGGGCGGACCCGGCAAGAACGGAACTTCCGGCGGCGCGGGGTCTCCCGGCGGTGCTGCGAAGGGTGGGGCTATCGAGATTTTGAGCGGCAGTGTGGTGGTTCTCGCCCACGACGAATTCATCGGCGATACCGCGGAGGGAGGCGGAGGCGGCTCTGGCGGGTCGGGAGGGGCCGGAGGATCCGGTGGCACGGGAGGTACCGGGGGCGCGGGCGGCACGGGCATGACCGCCCCCAACGGAGGCACCGGTGGAAACGGGGGTCATGGTGGGGCCGGGGGCCTCGGCGGCCATGGAGGAAACGGTGGCAAGGGCGGCGTCGGCGGTAGTGGGGAGGGCGGAGCGATCTACAATGCGGGGCTCCTCACCCTCGAATTCGATACGTTCAACGACGATTCGGCGCTCGGCGGAGATGGGGGAAATGGCGGGGCCGGCGGCATGGGCGGCAGCGGCGGGTTCGGCGGCCCCGGCGGCGATGGCGGGGGCGGTGGAAGCGCCACGGTGAGCAGCGGGGGCGCCGGAGGGAACGCGGGCAGCAACGGGGCCGGGGGCAGTTCGGGATTCGGCGGAGCGGGTGGCAATGGCTCGGTGGGTGGTGTCGGCGAGGGCGGCGCCCTGTACAGCTCCGGCAGCGTGACGGTCCTCAACACGAGCTTCACCGAGTGCATTGCGTTCGGCGGGTTCGGCGGATACGGCAACGACGGCAACGACGGGGGCAGCGGCGGCGCCGGAATGGGAGTCGGAGTTGCCGGCGGGTCCGGTTCTTCCGGCAGTTTCCCGCCGTCCGGAGGCAATGGCGGCGACGGCGGTGCTGCGGGTCACGCGACCAAGGGCTCGACGGGCACGGCTGGGTCGAACGGCGGCGCGGGCGGCACGGGCGGTCCGGGGGGCGTAGGGGCCGGAGGAGCGGTCTATGCGACGGACAAGATCACGATCAACGGTGCCTCGTTCTCCGACGATAGCGCGCTCGGAGGATCGGGCTCCTACGGCGGCGGCGGCGGAGCGGGCGGAGACGGAGGTACCGGTGGGGGCGGTGGATACGGTGGCGACGGGGGCCCCGGTGGACCCGGGAGCCCCCCGAGCGCGGGTGCGAAGGCGGACGGCGGAAATGGCGGACCCGGTACCGCCGGACAGGCGACCGGCTCCGCCGGCAATGCCGGTGCAGCCGGGCCCGGAGCGGCGGGCGGCGCAGGCGGGGCCGCATGGGGCGGCGGGGTCTACTTCGACTCCTCGTCGAAGACGCTCACCATCACGAACACGACCTTCGGTTCGGACCAAGCGACCGGCGGTCCCGGGGGACTCGGGGGCCTCGGTGGCGCGGGTGCGGAAGGAGGGTACGGCGGGGCGGGAGGCCTAGGCGGGCAGGGAGGATCTGCCGGCAACGGGGCGAACGGGGGCGGAGTCGGTTCCAACACCCCCGGGCTCGACGGAGCGGCGGGCGGTGACGGCGGCGCCGCGGTCGCGGGCGCCCCCGGCGGTGCCGGGGGGGCCGGCGGAGAGGCTCAGGGCGGCGCGGTCTATGCCGTGGGCACGGCCATCGTTCGGAATGACGAATTCACTTCTTCGATCGCGACCGGTGGCGCCGGGGGTGTCGGCGGCGAAGGGGCCGACGGGGGCCTGGGCGGCAACGCCGGATCGAGTGGCAGCGGAGGGGCCGGCGGGTACGGTGGCACGGACGGCGTATCGGGAGGAACGCCTGGGAATCACGGTGGCAACGCCGGTCCGGGGGGAAACGGGGCCCCGGGTATGATCGGGGGGACCGCCGCGGCCGGTGGACCGGGTGGGCTCGCCGAGGGCGGAGGACTCTACAGCTCCGGTTCCCTCACTCTCGTTTCGGACGCGTTCACGTCGGATAACGCGACCGGCGGCCCGGGAGGATCCGGCGGATCCGGTGGCAGCGGTGGTTCCGGCGGGAACGGAGGGGGCGGCGGCGGTGGAGGCACTGGCGGCATGGGCGGTGGATACGCTGGCACCGGCGCCACCGGAGGCAGCGGAGGCAACGGCGGTCGTGGGGGCTCGGGGGGCATGGGAGGGGCCGGGGGAAACGCCGGACCGGGCGGCCGGGGGGGAAACGCCACCGGCGGCGCGATCTATCACACGAAGACGCCGACGCTTTCGAAGTCGCTCACGTTCAGTATGAACACGGTGTACGCGGGCGCCGGAGGCGTGGACGACTGCGCCGAGGAGCTTGCTTGCCCCGGTGTGGGGGCCGCCGGAGGGACCGGCGGATTGGGAGGGCCGGCCGGCCAGGGAGGCCTGGACGGCTCCGGCTCAGGCCAGGGCTCGAACGGTAGCGCCGGTGCCGACGGCGCAGCGGGACCCACGGGCGCGAACGGTGCGCCGGCATCGAGCGGCGTGCCGGGAGTTGCCAAGAACCCGAACGAGAACTAGACTAGACCAGGCCGGAGACCGCCGCTCCCACCGGTGCAGTCGGCCCTCCCTCGGCCTCGTGCGCGGGCGAAGCACGAGATTGCCCAGGCGTGCGAGAGGCGGAAGTTCGCCCGCGAAGCGGCCTTTCGAGATAAGTCCCATATCCCCGAACCCGAACGGACCGGTACGGCTTCGCCCGTCGGGCCACCATCGAGACGAACCACGACAGACCGACCGCGCGCGGGCGCGGCGTCGCAGGAACGGCGGAAGTGACCACCCCTACGTGTCCCCGCCGGAGGTCGGTCTCGGGTCCCCCCCGGCCACGTAGACCAGGTTGTTCGCGGGGTCGTACGTGACGCCCGCACCGTACGGTACGAACCCGAGGTACACGGTGAGGGCCGTCTTCGTCCCGTTCAACACCGTGAGCGTCCCGGCGCCGGTGTTCGACACATACATGAAGCCCGTCTTGGAGTCAAAAGCGACCCCGAACGGGTCCGGTCCGACGTTCAGGGTGGTCACGATCTTGGTGCCCAGGACGAGCGAGACCTCCGAGCACGCGTAGTCGTCCACGTACATCTCCCCGTTGACGAAGTCCTCCGCGATGTTGGCCGCCGCGCAGGGAAGGGATATCGTCGTCGTCTTGAGTCCGGTGATGACCGTCAGAGTCCCCCCCATGTTGGCGGTGTAGATCGTGCCGATGAACAGCGGCAACGGGTTGAACGCGACCCCGAACGGTTCGGAGCCAGTAGAGAGAGTCGCGACGACCGTGTTGAAGGGGCTGATAAGACTCACGCTGTTGCTGCCCTCGTTCGCGACGTACATCTCGAAATTGTAGAGATCGTAGGCGAGCCCCTGGGGATTCTTTCCCACGGAGACGGAACCGATCGGACTGTTGGTCCTGGCGTTGACGTAGGTGACGCTGTTCGAGCCGGAGTTAGCGACCAGCATCTCGTTGTTCGCAGGATCGTAGGCGATTCCGGACGGGTCCGTACCCACCTTGACGGTGCCGACGATCGTGCTCGCGGAGTTGAACAGATAGACCAGGTCGGATGCGTGGTCGGAAGAGTACATCAGCCCGTTCGCCGGGTCGTACGCCATCTCGTAGGGGTCGATCCCGATGCTCGGGATCACGGCCTCAACGCCGAACACCGGGCAGAACGCGTACATCGACCCCGGCAGAAGGTCCGTGCTGGCGGAAAACGAGGCGGCGGCTCCGGTCGGCGAAACCTCTGCGACCCCGCTCGGGTTGGTCGGCGAATCGCTCGTCACGAGGGCGTCGCCGGCCAGGCTCGTGAAGTCGCTCGAGGGGAAGGCGTACACAGCCCCCGCGGATTCGTCCGCGACGAAGTAGGAATCTGTACCGTCGAACGAGCACGTCGTCGCGGGCACGGTCGATACACTCCAAGCTCCGGGCCAACTCGTAACGGTGGTGACCCCACCCGCGGGGGTGACGGCCGCCATCGTGTTCGCCGCGCCGGTCCCGACGAGCACGTCGCCGGCGTAGGCACCGAAAGTGAGCGGCGCAACGGCCGGGCCCTCCACGGGGTACCCCACGCTCCCTACGACCGTCTGCCCGGCGGTGGAGGAGACGGTCAGGATGGTGCCGGTGGGCCCCCCGGACAGCACCATCTGGAAACCGAACGTACCGACCGTGTCGAAGGTGATACCGGTCGGCTGATTCGGGTTCGTCCCGAACGCCGAGACGGTGGTGAAGAGGCTCATCGAGCCTCCCTTCGGGCCGACCTCAAAGACGTAGGGACCCTGGGTCAGGAATACCTCACCCTTCGCGAAGAACGCGAATCCGGGGGAGACCGCCGGGTAGGCCGCTTCGCAGGCGGCGTCCAGGTCCGGGGCGGTCGCGAAGGTCGTCACGGTTCCGGTGCTCGAGATCGAAAAGATCGTCGTGCAGTCGTTGAATTCCGTGGCGAGGAGGCCCGTCGAGTTCACCGCGACGCCGACGGGCAGAGGCAGCTTCGCGAACTGGGTCCCTCCGGTCGGTGGTGCCAGGGAGGTGACCTTGAACGATGCGGTGGCGCTGTCGAAGCTGCCGTCCGACCCGGTCGCCGTGATCGAGTAGCTCGTGGCCGGGGTGCCGGTGACGGTGAACGTACAACCGCTGAACGCCTGCGACGCGCTCACCGAGCAGGGGCTCGCCGAGCTGATCAGCCCGCCACTCGAGATCCCGAAGGTGATCGACACATACGGAGTGAATCCCGTCCCTGACGCCGACTCCAGTGCGCCGTTCGGACCCGTGGCGGGAGTGAGCGTGAGCACCGGCGTCGTCACGAGGAACGGCGCGCTCCCCACGTCGTTGGGTCCGCCGTTCCCCTTCACGGAGATCGTGTAGGACCCGGTCGTCCCCCCCACCACGAACGAACAGCTCGTAATCGTCTGGTCGGATGCCGCGCACGTATAGCTGGCGACCGCTCCGCTCGGTTTGCTCGAAACCGCGAGCGCCGTGTCGCTGCTGAAGAAGCCGCCCCCCGTTATGGTCGCCGTTGCGCCGTCCGGGCCACTCGTCTCGAGTAACGTGATGCTTGGCGTTGTCACGAGGAACGAACCCGTCGCACGGTCGCTGGGTCCTCCCGTCCCGGCCACCGTCACCGTGAATACTCCGGGGCCTCCTCCTACCACGAACGAACAGCTCGTGATCGTCTGGTCGGACGCTGTGCACGCATAACTGGACACCGCTCCGCCGGAGACGGTCAGCGTCGTGTCGCTGCTGAGGAAGCCGCCTCCCGTTATCGTCACCGTTGCTCCGTCCGGACCGCTCGTCTCGAGCAGCGAGATACTCGGCGTGGTCACTGTGAACGACGCCGTCGCGTGATCGTTGGGTCCTCCGCTCCCGGTCACCGTGACCGTGGATTCCCCAGGACCGCCCCCTACGACGAACGAGCAAGTCGTGACCGTCTGGTCGGAGGCCGAACAGCCGTAGCTCGCGACCGCTCCGCCGGAGACGCTGAGCGTTGTGTCGCTGCTGAAGAAACCGCCTCCGGTGATGGTCACGGTGGCCCCGGCGGGCCCGCTGGTCTGGAGCAACGTGATGCTCGACGTCGTCACCGTGAACGACGCCGTCGTGGAATCGTTGGGTCCTCCGCTCCCGGTCACCGTGACCGTGGAGGGCCCGAGGCCGCCTCCTACCACGAACGAGCAGCTCGTGATCGTTTGGTTGGACACCGCGCACGCGTAGCTAGCCACCGCTCCACCGGAGACGGTGAGCGTCGTGTCGCTGCTGTCGAATCCGCTTCCCGCTATCGTCACCGTCGCGGCCGTTGGACCGCTCGTCTCGGCCAGCGTGATGCTCGGGACGGTTCCATCGAACGTGGCCGTCGCCGCGTCGTCCGCCGGGCTCGCCGTCGCCGTGACCGTGGTCGGGCTACCGGCGCCGCCGCTGAACGCGAACCCGTTGGCCGCGTTCGCAAAGAAAGTGCACGTCCCACTGATCGACCCCGAAACGATGGCGCAGGTGTTGAGGTTCTCGTCCGCCGAGTCCCAGAGGGTCACCGAGGTGTCCGTCGACGCGAACCCGGAGCCGGTCGCCGTCACCGTCACTCCGCTCGGGCCCGATGACGGGCTCAGCGAGAGAGTGGTGACGGTTCCGGTGAACGTGGCCACGGCTGCGTCGTTCGCTGCCGCCCCCGTGGCCGTGACCGTGTTGGAGGTCCCTCCGCTGCTGAAAAGGAATCCGTTTCCCGAGGTTGGGACGAAGGTGCATGCCCCACCGCCCGACCCTCCTGTACTGATCGAGCAAATCGTCGCGGACGTAGGACTCGTCACGCCAATCGAACCGTCGGTGGATGCGAACCCCGACGCCGTCGCGGTGACCGTCACCCCGTTCGGCGCCGACCCCGGGCTGAGCGTCAGGGTCGCTACCGTTCCGGTGAAGGTCGCGGTCGCCGTGTCGTACGCCGGAGTCCCCGTCGCCGTGACGGTGGTCGGGCTACCGGCGCCGCCACTGAACGCGAACCCGTTGGCCACGTTCGCAACGAAAGTGCACGTCCCGCTGATCGACCCCGAGACTACGGTGCAGGTGTTGAGATTCCCTTCCGTCGAATCCGACAGGATCACCGAGGTATCCGTCGACGCGAACCCGGAGCCGGACGCCGTCACCGTCACTCCGCTCGGTCCCGACGACGGGCTCAGCGTGAGGCTGGGAATCACCGTGAACGTCGACGTGGCGGAAGAGGCGTTCTCGTCGACCGCGTCGACCGTGTACGCCCCGCCGGGTGTGAGCGGCACGGCGAAGCTGCAGCCGAAGGAACCGGTGCCATCCTCCAGGAACGAACACACCGGAGTCGCGTCCGCGCCGAAGTAGACCGAGCCCGTGTATCCCCCCGGGAAGCCGCTGCCCGATACGCTCACCAACGCTCCCACCGCTCCCTGGGAGGGCGTGAGCAGAATTGTCGGGGTCGGATCATTCCCCGCGGTGAAGGGAGCAGGGGGCGAGGCGCCTCCGTCGCTCCGGGCGAGTGCGGTGGATATGGCGACGTTGAAGGAGCTCGATAGCGTGACCGCTACGACGGCGATCGCCACCGCGACGAGGATCCCCGTTCTTTTCGTCGTTTTGGCTCGACAGCGTGCGCTCGACTCGAACGGCTCCATGGCAATCCCCGGCTCCAAGGGCAACGGACTTCTCCGATATGAAACAAGCAGTATAACCGGGAGGGTTTCTTGACGGAGCGGATGCGCACGATCGGACTGCGCTCCCGCGCTACGCGACGCGGGGAGCGTCTCCAACCCGAGCGGCCCGTATGGGGCCGCTGACTAGCTCCTCGAGGGCTATGGCTTGCTCGGGGTCGGTCTTCGCGCCGATCTTCGCGAAGTACTCGGTGGCCAGCTCGAGCAGCGGACTCGCGGACGCCGGCCGCCCCGACTCTCGATAGACCGCGGCCAGGGCGACGCGGGCGCGGGCCAGGTCGTAGTGCCAGCCGAGCTTCTTCCAGAGCCCGACGCAGACCTCGAAGTGGGAAACCGCCGTCTGCAGGTCGTTCTCGTGGATCGCCCAGAACCCCTCGGCCCGCTCGGTGTACGCTCGGCCAATGTCTTCCCCGAGCGCGACCGAGAGCCGGGAGAGTTCGGCCCGGGAACTCGCCGCCTCGGAAATCGATCCGGCCTTCAAGTTCGCCTCGACCAGCATCTCGAGGGCCTCGAGCTGGAAGATCGTCATCATCGCCGGGGGCCCGGCGCTCGCCGCGAGATCGCGGGCCGCGGCCAAGTGCTCCAGCGCCGCGTGCAGCCGCTGGCGCCGCAGGGCACACCGGGCCAGGCCGAGCTCCGTGTGCGCCCGCTCGCTCCAGTCCCCGCCTCCCTGCATGAGGCGTTCGGAATCCCGAAGCCAGCGCTCGGCTCGGTCGAGGTCTCCGCGCGCCTGCGCGACCTCCCCGAGTACGATGAACGTGGTCGAACGGGCCCGCAATGGGTCCTCGCCGGCGTACCTCCGATACTCCTCCGCGACGCGCTCTGCCCGTTCGAGGTCGCCGAGGCGAAGATGGGTGTACGCGACCAGGTTCCCTTTGAGGGCCATCTCGGAGGAGTGGTCGCTTCCCTTTCGGGCGTACTGGATTCCGTCGTCCAACCGGCGGAGGGCGGTCGTTCCGTCGCCGGAGATGTGAAGATGGGCCAGCCCGAGGCCCATGTACACGTCCGGTACGAGGCCTCGGAGGTCCGACCGGGTTCCGATCTCGACCGCGGTAGCGAGATACTCGAAGACCTTCGCGCGCTCGCTCGGAGGAAAGACGAACGAGAGGAGCATTCGGGACGAGACCTGGACCACGGGGTCTCCCACCCGTTCCGCGATCCGGATCGCGCGCTCGAGCATCTCTCGAGCCTCGGTGGGCTTGCCCGCCTCGTAGAGGACCCCCCCCATCGTGTCGTAGAGACGGGCGAGCTCGACGCTTTCCGGGCCGGACTCGAGCAGCCGTCGCGCTTTCTCCCAATACTCCATCGCGCGGCCGGGGTCGTTGTGCGCATCGAACTCGCGGGCGACTTTGCGGTAGAGATTGCCCGCCGGGAGGACTAGGCCCAGCTTCTCGTACACCGCCGCGGCCTCGCTCCGTAGGCCGAGGGCCCGATCGGGGTCTCCCAGGAGCGTGAGTTGGTCCGACATCCGTTCGAGGACCTCGCCGCGGCGGCGGTCCTCGGGGTGGGATTCGAGGAGCCCCAGCGCGGTCTCGTAATGCCGCTTCGCCTCTTCGGGGGCGTAGAGCCGCGCCTCCTCGTCGGCCGCTTGCAAGGAGTACTCGAGTCCTTTCTCCGCGTCCTGGCCGAGGAGGTAGTGTCGAGCCAGCTCGGCAGGGCGCGCATGACCCCCCGACTTCGCGAGGGTTTCGAGGGCCCGGCCCGCCGAAAGGTGGTACTGCCCTCGACGGACCCGGCTGATCTCCTCGTAGAGCGCTTCCCGGACCTGAGGGTCCACGAACTCGTAGACCGAACCCCCCGCATCCGTGGGGTGTTCCACGAGGAGGCGGGACTGCAAACTGCCTTCCAGAAGGGCGAGGAGCTGTTCGTCGCGCAGATCGACCATGCGGCGCAGGGCGTCGAAGGAGAACTGGTGCCCCAGCACGGATGCGACCCTCAGAACTCGACTCGTCTCGGGGTCGAGATGGGAGAGCCGGTGGCGAACGATCTGCTGGACCCGCTCGGGGAGGCGGATCTCGGCGCCCGGCCGTGGGGCCCAACCCTCGCCCGACCAGACCAGGGACCCCTCCTCGATGAGCGTCTGCACGATCGCCTCGAGGACCATCGGGTTCCCGCCCGCCTTTTCGAAGACCATGTTGGACCACGCGGACGGCGCGACCCGAGAGCCCAGGATCTGACTCAGCAACTCGGTGGATTGCTCCGCATCGAAACGCTTCACCGGATGGGGCAAGAACTTGTGTTCCCGCGCGAGCTCCTCTAGCACCGAGAGCAGGAGCCCGTGCTCCTTCGCCTCCCCCTCGCGGTAGAGCAACATCAGCATCGTGCGATGCCCGGAAAGCTTTCGTGCGAGATACTCGAGCAACCGGATCGAGTCGTTGTCGGCCCGGTGCAGCTCGTCCAGGATCAGGAGGTACGGCGACTCCTTCGCCAGATTCTCGAAAAACCGAGCAATCCCCTCGAAGAACCGCAAGCGCGCTTGCTCCGGGTCCGGAGGTCCCGGTTCGAAGTCCGCTCCGAGGCGGTCCGACAGGTCCGGAACCAGCCGCACGAGCTCCGCAGAACAGTTTGTCGACATCTTGTACAGGAGAGGGTTGGGAGAATCGCGCACGAACTCCCGGACGACCTCGGACCACAACCCGTAGGGCGCGACGGTGTCACTTCGAGACCCTCGTCCTCGGAGGACACGAAATCCGTACTTCTCTGCTTGGTGTCCGGCCTCCTCGGCGAGCCGCGTCTTCCCGACGCCGGACTCCCCGGAGAGCGCCACGACGCTGCCTTCTCCCCGACGGGCGCGGTCCGCGAGGCCCCGGAGAAACTCGAGGTCCGTTCGTCGGTCCGTGAACGGAGTTATGCGCGCGATCGAAGGAGGTTTCCAAGGAAGCTCCGCCGCATAAACCGTGACCGGGGTTTCGATGTTCTTGAGGGACACCCGCTCGATCTGTCTCCAGCGAAACGCAAGCTTGTTCGCCACCTGTTCAAGGACGGGGCCGGTGATGCAGACCCCGGAGGGTTCGGCGAGCGGCTCGATGCGTGATGCGATGTTGACCGCGTCGCCGTAGACGTCCTGTTCCAGGTGGATTACGTCCCCGACGTGAATCCCGATCCGGATCTCCACCTTGTCCTCGGGCCGGTTCCGGTTGCGCTCGAACAGTGCCCGCTGGACCTCGAGGGCGCACTCCGTGGCTTCGAGGGCGCTGCCGAACTCGACCAGGAACGCATCCCCGATCGTCTTCACCTCCCGACCGCCGAACCGGGGGAAGATCGGTCGTAGGATTCCGCGATGCTCTTCGAGGAGACGGAGGGCCGCCGGCTCATCATGTTGGGTCAGCGCGGAAAAGCCCACGATGTCCGTGAACATGATGGCGGCGAGTCGGCGGCCAGTGGCCATGGCTCGAAATCCACCTCGGTTAGATTAACCCCTCGACCGGCACCCTCGAGGATCTTGGGACGAGGGATTGCGTCCGGTCGTTCCCTCCGGCTGCGCGGCTCAGGGTTCGGAGCAGCGCCGCCGTCCTGCCCAATCCGGCTCCGACAATCCAAGGGGTGGTTCGAGCCGGGAGAGTACTTTTCCCCAGGGCTCGAAAGTGGGTGATTCAGACACCGGCGTGGGCGCTCAAGACCGGGGAGCGAAGAGAATTCGCGCCCTCCCGACAACTCACCCCGGGCGCACCCCGCCGGCGTCCGAGGGAGTCCGACCTACCGAAAGGACAAGCGACCCGATTCTTCCGCGCGCGCACGCTCACGGTTTCGGCGGGGACGCCGGACCGGACGGAGGCATGGCTTGGCTCGTTCCGGGGCCCGAGCCACCGCCCGCGGGAGGGAGGAACGAGATCATAGGTCCTCCGAACGGATGACCGGTAAGGCCCGCCACAAGCCGGTCGATGCCCATGACGAGGAGGGCGAGGCCCAGAAGGAATATCAGAAGCCACACCGCGAGCAACGGATCCGCGAGCACGATCAGGGCGGAGACGATGCAGAGGATTCCCACGATGACCGCAAGGGTCCGGTACCACATCGGCAATTTCATCGTCGCGGCTGCCATACGTACCTCGACTCAGCATCCGGTTCGGTCTCATATATTCGTCTACAGGACGTTCACTGGGAACCGCGCGGCCCGCTTGGCGCATCCGGCCGGATGGGGGGCTTGGGGCCGTGGCGACGACGTCGGTAGTACAGCAGGAAGGCGATCGTAGCCACAACCAGGACGACTCCCCCGACGGCGAGGTAGTCGAGGGAGGAGAGACCGCTCGACCTGGTCGGAGCGGTGGCGAAACTCACCGGCACGGGCCCCGCGTTGGACCCGCTCACCGTGAACTGTCCCCCCGGACTCGCAAAGCCGTTCGCTGAGACGGAATACGTGTACGTCCCGTTCGGGGCCAGGAACGAGAACGTCTCGGAGGTGGACGAGAACGACTGCCCGCTCGAGAGTTCCACCTGCCATGGGGTGCCCGACGGCAGTCCGTACTCGGTGAACGCCACGGAGTAGCTTGCCGGGGTGGCGAAGACGCTCACGTTGTCGGAGGCGTAGTTCGGGACGTAAACGTCCCCGGTCTCGTTGTCGTAGACCGAGTAGGTCGGGTCGGCTCCCACGCTCAGGGATCCCGCCACGGCCGTCCCGTTGATGATCGTCACCGCAGACGAGCCCCCCGTAACGTAGAGCTGGCCATTGCCGCTGTCGTAGACGATCGAGTGGGGCGCGTTCCCGACGTCGACCGAGCCGACCGGGGAGGTGCCCCGGATCACGGTGACGTTCGACCCCCCCTGATTCGGAACGTAGACGCACCCGTTTGCGGGGTCGTACGTCGGCAGCCACGGACCGTCGCCGACCGACACGTTGGCGAGGACGGTAAGGCCGCGGAGGACACTCACCGTTCCCGAGTTGTGATCAGAGACGTAGACCAACCCGTCGTCGTCATCGTAGACCGCGAAGATCGGGGAGATCCCGACGCTTACCGTGCCGACGAGGGTGGTTCCGTTGATGACGCTCACGGAGTCCGATTCACCGTTCGGAACGTAGACATACCCGTTGTCCGGATCGTAGGTCGCGAGCCAGGGGGCCGAGCCCACGTCGAGCGATGCTACGACGCTCGTGGCGTTGATGATGCTCACGTTGTTGGTGCCGGAATTGGGAACGTAGACGTAGCCGTTTTCGGGGTCGACCGTCACGAAGAAGGGGCCCCAGCCGACCCGGACCGAGCCAACCCATGTGGTTCCTCGGAGGACGCTCACGTTGCGGCCGTCGTTGTTGGAGACGTAGACGAGGCCGTTGTTCCCGTCGTAGGTCGCTGAGGTCGGGGAGACCCCGACCCCGACCGAAGCGATGATCGAGGTGCCGCGGATGACGCTCACGTTGTCCGAGCCCCAGTTCGGCACGTAGACGAACCCGTTCGCGGGGTCGAAACTGGCCGAGAACGGGCCTTTTCCCACATTCACCTCATCCGGACCGCTTGACGAGGAACGGACCGAAGTGACGAAATGGGCCCCAAGTGCTGGCCCAGACGGGGCAAGAGGAAGGACCTGCGGCCGAACCGGGGGACTCCAGGGACCCACTATCCCTACTGGGTAGGGGAGGGTCAGTACGATCGCCAACGCCACGAGCACCATAATCCCGAGAAGGCGAGGCGTCGCGCGGGTCCCCGACGACCCCGGGGCCGTCACGGACACCGACAACACCCGAACTCGATATAGTCCTGTTCCGAGCCGCGGGGGTTGAGCGCGGGAACCCCCGCGCGGGCGGTCGCTCAGCTACGGCGGACCTCGATCGGGACCTCGTGGACCGAGTTGTTGCCGAGGCCCCGGTAGTTCCATTTCGCGGAGAACGGTTGAACGTTGCCCCGTTCGTCGGTCGCCCGGACCCGGACGACGTAGAATCCCGGGCGGGAAAGGCTGCACGAGAACTCCCAATGGGTCCATGCGTGCGGGGACGCTTCCTCGCGGAGGGTAGCGGCGTGCCATGTCTCCTCTTCGAGGGACTCGGAGAGGCCCCCCACGCTGACCTCGACCCGGGCGATCCCTCCTGCTCCCGACCAGGCCACGCCACGGATCCGATGGACCCCTTCGTCCAGGATCTGACCTTCCTTCGGCGAGGTGATGAGCGATTTCACGCGGACCGTCGTGACCGGTCGGTGGAGCGCCTCGGCCTTCTCCCCCTCCATGATGAATGCGTACGCCCGCGCCCGGAAGTATCCCCGGAACGGGTGGCGGAGTACCACGATGCGGGAGAGCCATTTCACCGAGGCCATGCCGTACCATCCGGGCACGACGGCGCGGACCGGGAAGCCGTGACGCGGGGTGAGCGGTTCGCCGTTCATCTCGTCGGCGATCAGCGTCTCGGGGTCCCGAGCCTTCTCCAGAGTGACGCTCATGCCAAAGTTGAGCTCCCCTTCGACACCGGGTTCCGTTCCGTGGTCAAGTCCCTCGAACAGCACCTCGATCGCTCCCGCCCGCACTCCGGCCCGGTCGAGCAGGGCGGCCAGCGGCACGCCGGTCCATCGGGCCGTGCCCACGGCTCCATTCCTCCATAGGACTCCTTCCGGCTTCGGCCGGACGGTGGACCGGCTGTTCCCGGCGCATTCGAGGACGGCGGCCAGCTCCTTGTGAGGGAGGGCGCGGAACTCGGCGTAGGTAAGGGTCTGAGGTCGCTCGACGTCCCCCTCGATGACGAGCCGCCAGCTCTCCACGTTGATCTCGGGAGTGGCGAAGTGGTTCCGCACGAAGAACCGGCTCGTGGGAGTGATTGGCGTGTCGAGCGCGCTCAGGGGGGTCTCGATGCAGAGGGCATCTGGCGTCGGGGGTCGCACCTCGAGGGGAGACTCGCGGACATCGGGCTCCTGGGCGACGTCGCCGCGAGAATTGGAACGAGGTAGCGGGGTTGAGCCCATGCGACTCCGACGGCACCGACCGGACCCGAACCGGGACGGTCGAAGGAAGGTGCGCCGTCGGGGGACTTAAAACTGACGGCCCGGGCCTACCGTCAGGGCTCCCGAGGGGCAGGGGTGGTCGTGCGGTGGGTCGCCCGTGTCGCCGTCAGGGGTCCCTTGCCGCGTGCACGCCCCAGGCAAAGGTTTACTGTGCCCCGACCCGCTCCGGTTCCTCGGACGTCACCCCGTCCTCCCTCCGGGGAGGTCCCGAGGCCGTCGCCCGATCTATGCCAGGTTCCCGTTCCGCGAGGGAGGCTGACGCCAACTCGACCTCCCGCGCCGACCGCATTACGGCGGGCCGGGCGCTGCGTCGGAGAGTCCCGCGGTCGAGTGCGGCCGAGTGGACCCCTTCGCGGGACCGACCGGACCCGGTCGACCTCATCGAAGCGGCGGACCGGGACCGGATCGCCCGCCTGCTGCCCATACGCTACGGGCGGATGTCGCTCTCCCCGTTCACCTTCCTGCGCGGCGCGGCGGGCCTCATGGCCCGCGACCTCTCCTCGACCCCTGTGACCGGTCTCACCGTTCAGCTGTGTGGGGACGCGCACTTGAGCAACTTCGGAATCTTCGGGACGCCCGAGCGCGAGATGGTGTTCGACATCAACGATTTTGACGAGACCCTGCCCGGGCCCTGGGAATGGGACCTGAAGCGCCTCGCCACCAGCTTTGTCGTCGCGGGGCGAGTGCACCGCTACCCCCGGTCCCAGCTGAGGAAGGTCGCCCGAGCCATCGTACGCGCGTATCGGGAGATGATGAGCTCGTTCGCGACCATGCGGTACTCGGACATCTGGTACTACCACCTCGAGGTCGGCGACCGGGCGATCCCCGAGGGGAAGGGGACGCAACGCCTGCTGGCGGGGGCGGCCCGCAAGGCACGTCGCAGGACGAGCCTCCACGCATTTCCCAAACTCGCGAAACCGGTGGGCGGCCGGTACCGGATCCGGGACCACCCGCCCCTCATCGTCCACTACGAGGATTCGGCGGCCGAGGAGATCTCGCGGTCGGCCTTCCGACAGTACCTCTCGACTCTTCCCGAAGAGCGCCGGATGTTGCTCGACCGATACCACGTCGAGGACGTCGCACGGAAGGTCGTGGGCGTGGGGAGCGTCGGCACGGCCTGCTCGGTCCTTCTCCTGCTCGGAGATCGGGACGTGGAGGACCCGGTCTTCCTGCAGCTGAAGCAGGCGAGCGCGTCGGCGCTCGAGCCGTACCTCCGCGCGAGCCCGTTCGCGAACCACGCGGAACGGGTGGTGGTGGGGCAGCATCTCGTCCAGGAGGCCAGCGATATCTTCCTCGGTTGGGGCCGGCTCCGGTCGCAGGATTTCTACGTTCGGCAGCTTCGGGACATGAAGTTCGCGAACGACATCTCGGCCCTCGGACCCCGCGAGTTCGCCGGTGAGGCCGTGCTGTGCGGGACCGCGCTCGCCCGGGCCCACGCCCGGACCGGGGACCCGGCGCGGATCGCCGGGTATCTCGGCAACCGGGACGTGTTCGACCGGGCGGTCGCCGCCTTCGCCGACTCGTACGCGGACCAGACCGAACGGGACCATGCGGCCTTCCGGAAAGCGATCCAGAGGGGCCGTCTCCCCGCCCAGGTCGACGTGTAGACGCCCTCGCGCGGAGCCTCAGCGCAGGAACAGGTACCAAGCCCAGAAAATTCCGAGAACGACGACCCAGACCCCGAGGAAGCTGAGCGGGAGTACCTCGGTCAGATTCGTGGGGTCGACCCGGTCCATCCACGAAATCGACTTGGACCCCGAAAACCGACGCTCGTGCGACTCGAACGGGCGGAGAAGGTTGACCGAGAGGCTCGCGCCGGAGCGCAGGGTGACCGGCGCCTCCCAATCGCCGGCGATCGGCGGGTCCGTCTGTTCCAGTCGGAGAGCGGCCTCCCGCCACAGCCGCTGCGCATCGTTCGTCCGGTGGACGAGGATCGCCCAGACGACGGAGATGAGCAGGCCGAGCACGCCGAGGAAGGTGACGACCGGGAGGAGGAACCGCGGGTTGTTGTTCAGGTCGCCGATGGCCACGACGAGGCCGGTGATGAGCACGGTCCCGATCGCGGCATAGTAGGACGTCCGGAGCGAGAGGAGCTGACCCTCCTCGGCCGCGAGACGTTCGTACTTGTCGTGCAACCAACGGCGGTCGTCGTGGGAGAGCTCGGGCCCGGTCGCGGTCGTCCCCGGGGTCCCCGGTGGCCCGTGCACGCGGAGAGCACGACCGCCTCCGATGGTAAATCTGTCGGTCGAGCCGGGCCCGCTACCCCCCTGGGGAGTTCGGAACGTCGAGGGACCCCGCCCGCGCACGTCGGGCGAGCTCGTGCTCACGCGACCGTCTTCGGTCGCGTGTCGATCGTCCTCGACGGTTTCCGCACCGGCACCTTGACCCCCGAGATCTCGAGATGCCGCTCCGGGGGACCGATGTAGACCTGACGCGGCCGGGCGATCTTCTGCTCGGGGTCCTGCACCATCTCGATCCACTGCGCGAGCCAGCCCGCCATCCGGGGGATGGCGAACAGGACCGGGAACATGTCGAGCGGGAATCCCATCGCCTGGTAG
>Ga0187781_10001109_pt1 | contig 20238 bp, 17 predicted proteins | sample 0715_SJ02_MP02_2_FD_132447 | JGI IMG/M metagenome (GOLD analysis project Ga0187781, IMG submission 132447) | Tropical peat soil microbial communities from peatlands in Department of Meta, Colombia - 0715_SJ02_MP02_20_MG | ecosystem: Environmental > Terrestrial > Soil > Wetlands > Peat | place... | reverse complement strand
GAACAGGAAAGCGCCGGTATCGCATCGCGCGGCGTTTCAGCCGCGCCAAGTGGAACGAAACTCGAAAATCGAAACTCGAAACGTGGCAACCGCTGCTGTGGCCCCTCGAATTTCGAGTGACGAGTTTCGAATTTCGCTTTTTGCGCCGGAGCTCGAATGGCTCGCCTCGCTCACTCAGGAACAATTCAGCGAGATCTTCCGTGGCAGCGCCGTGAAGCGCGCGAAATGGCGCGGTTTGGTTCGCAACGCTTGCGTCGCGCTCGGCAACTCGAAAATTGTGCGCGGCACCGAAGCCTACGAGCGTGTCACGCTGCTGCTGAGCCGCATCGCCGACGCGGACGACCAGATGATCGCCGAGCACGCCCGTTGGGCGCTCGCGCGCTTGGCCCTTCAGGCCCCGCTCCCGGCTCCTTTGATTGACCTTTCGTTTTGAATTCTTGTAAGTTGGCTGCGGTCTTCGCGCCCGGAGGAATCATGGCTGCTTTACTTCATACGCTGTGGATAATTTTGGCCCAGCCGCAATTCAGTTTTCCGTCGAACCCGATTGCCACCGAGCAAATCATGCTTCGCTGGCTTCATTTCATTTTTGGAATCATCTGGATCGGCCTGCTCTACTTTTTCAATCTGGTCGGCTTCCCCACGATGAAGCAGCTCGACGCCGCCGTCCGCGGCAAATTGTATCCGGTGATGATGTCGCGCGCGATGAATTGGTTCCGCTGGTCCGCGCTTGTCACGGTTCTCGTCGGATTGCGCTATTACTGGATGATCCTGGCGGCTGACGCGCAAAATTCCGGCAACCCGTCTCTCGTCTTCCGCTGGTTCGGGTATTGGCTGCTCGTGTGGCTCGTCGCTTACGCGCTGATTTATCCGTTTCAGTTCCCGGGAAAAGGGCTGCTCGACAATGGTTGGGTTCGCGCCATTGCGATTGCCATCATCGTGATCGCCGCGGCGTGGGTCGTGCTGATTCTGAACGCTGGCCCACAAGTATCAAACGGCCATCTTTCGATCAGCATCGGCGGCGGAATCGGTTTCCTCATGCTGCTCAACACGTGGGGAGTCGTGTGGCGCGTGCAGAAGCGGCTAATTCAATGGACGCGCCAGAGCGTCGAGCAAGGCACGCCCATGCCGCCCGAAGCGGAAAGACTGGCTCGCTGGGGTTTCATCGCCTCGCGCGTGGGATTCTGGCTGTCTTTCCCGATGCTCTTCTTCATGGGCGCCGCCGAGCATTACCCGTTCCTCAGCAGCATCGCGGCTTAATCGCGGTCAGACGGGTCAGGGAACAACGACGCTAACTTTTGCGTTGTGGATGTATCCGTTGGCCGTTCCCGTCACAACGACACTGTATACGTTCGCGTTGGGGGGCGGCGGAGGCGGCGTCGAAGAAGACGTGCCATTGCCCCCGCAACTCGCAATAAAAAGCAACACTGCTACGAGACTTACGCCGGCTGCCATCACAAACCGGCGCTTGCGAATGGTCAATCCCATCAATAGCACGACTCCGAGCGCGACGCCGCCTCCCGCGCCGGGCCACAAGATTACAAAGCTTGTGCGGGCAGGTCGGGTAGCCGGCGTCGGCATCGGCGTGATCATTAGCGTCGCCGTGGTGGACCCGTTGAGCATCGCCGACGGCGGGTTCACGCCGCACGTGACGGCACCCGAAGTCGAGCAGGACAAGTTCACGATCCCATTGAAATTGTTCACCGAGGTCAGCCCGATGCCCACGTTCACGGAGTTGCCGATCGCCACGCTGACCTGCGGAAGCTGCGGCGCCAGCAAGAAATCCCCGACCAATTGCGTCACCGTGATGCTGGCCGCGTTGCTCGTCGAAGGCTGATAATTATTGTCGCCTTGATAGATGGCGGTGACTTGATTTGGCCCGTTATTGAAAAATGCCGAGGAGTTGAAAGAGAACATGGCCGACGAGGTGGCGCCGGACTTTGCCGGAGTCAGGACGTCAAGAGTTAGGAGAACACCGTTGTCATAATAAAGGACAAGTCCGCTCGGGGCGATTCCGGAGTTTCCCGACCCTGTTACGGTGGTCGTAATCTGGGCAAGTTGTAAACCTGAAATAGTGCTGGGAGTAATGCTCAAAGCCGTCGTCGAGGCCGTGAGCGCGGGCTGGGGTCCGACTACAATGTTAACCAGGTCGAGCAAACTGGTTTGTTGCCAATTCGCGTCACCACTGTAGGAATAAGTGGGGAAATACTGCCCTGCGGCAAGATTCGTGAAAGTCAACGTGGCAACAGAGCTCTGAGCATTCTCGCCCACGACGGATGAGAGCGTAGCCGTCTGGGTATAGCTCGGATTCACACATACTTCTTCAAATCCCAGGCAAGCCGTCAATGTGCCAGTTGGTGGCGCTGTCCCAGAAATTGTGTTGAATGGCACGACGACGACGGTAATCACCAGGGTACCGCCCGTATTCACGTTGACTTGAGGCGCGGTCGAGGAAAAATTTCCCTGGATCGAATCTCTGATGAAAGGGACACCCTTTGTTACGGTAAACATGACGGGGCTGGCCGAAGAGGAATTGAAGCTGGCGTCGCCGAAATACGTGGCGCTCGCCGTGTGAGTTCCAATCGACAACGCAGGCGGAGATAAACTGGCAACACCGACGGAATTCAAAGCCACAGTAGTGCTTGTTGAATCAACCGTGAACGTGGCCGTGCCGGTGGCATTGCCATCCGACTTGCCCTTTGGAGCATGAATGCCCGTTGGCTGAATACTGAGCGCCAACGGCGTGCCGTATAGCACTTGAGTGCTACTCGCAACAGTTGCAAAATTGTTTTCAATCGAAATTGCAATCGTGGAGTCTTCGGGATTGACATCGAGAAGAACCGGCGCAGAACTGCTGTCGCCGAAGATACCGTCGCCCTGATAGTTTGCAGTGACGTCGTAAGAACCCCCGGGAAAGAAGTTCACAGTGCTGCTTCCTGTTCCGCCGCTCAACGGGACAAAAGTCTGAGATTGACTGGAGGGCAAAGGAGAATTGGTCAGGATCGCGACATTGCCTGTCGGAGTCTCAGCGCCGGCGGAAGATGACGCTACAGTCGTGGTCACCGTAATCGGTGTTCCATGCGTGATGTGACTGGCTGAGAGTTGTAGAGCCGTCGTCGTGGGTTTGAAGCTGATGGAATTCCAATTGTTCACCAATACGTTCGCGTCGACCGAGCCGAGCCCGGTCGCCATGTCGTATCCCGGGCCGGCGGAGTAAACAGTAGTCTCAAATATTCCATTCGCATTCTGGGCGCAATTGGTCGTTCCCTGGTCGCACAGTACGGTGTTGTTACCCAATGTTATGTCGTGGAAAGCGGTGGGTTTCTGCTGCGCCAGGGGGTAGAGCGTGAAATCCGCCTGGCCTTGCCGCCCATACTTCGCGACGACGAGTGCCAAGATCCCGGCCATGAGTGGGCTCGATGCCGATGTGCCGCCTACAAAATCCACGTTGACAGTGGTCGCGGTTCCGGGAGTGCACGCGCCTTCGAAATCGCAGATTGGGTAGGCGCTCAAGTTGGCGCCATTCGAAGCGTAAAGCGCTACATCGGGCATATCGCGAGATCCGTCGTTGGTGACGCCCGGACCCGATTGCCAGCTTGGTTTCGTATAGCCACCCACGCACTGGTTTGTCGTGGACGATATTGTGGTGCAATTACTCGGCCCGCCGCCGCCCGCACCAATCTCGCCGCGCGCCAGGCCGTCGGATATCACATCCAGTCCAAAACCATCATTCCACGCTTGTTCTGTCAGGGGAGCGATGAGCGAGCCGAGGCTCGAATCATTTGCCGCATTCCAGAAAGTAGTCGCGCTAGCGCCGCCCGTGGCGTAATCGGCGTAGAAAAAGTCGGTACCGCCGACCGCCACGTTCCAGGGCGTGGAAGCGATTCCGCTCACGGCGTTGGGAAAAAATATGTTGCAGTATGGCCCACTGTCCCCGGAGGCAACGAATACCGTCTGTCCCTGCGCCGTTGCTTCCGCCCAGAGCGAGGACCAGAATAGATTGCCGGCATCACCTAGCGTAGCTTCACAATTTCCAAAGCTCACGCTCAAGATTTCCGCCTGATTGTCCTCGACAGCACGGATCGCAGCGAGCGCGAGCGGATCCGCCAGATCGCTGCCGTTCGAAATGTATAGATTGACTGTGCTCTTCGGCGCGATAGCGCCGCTCACTTCCACGTCGAGATACGCTTCGCTCGCAACGAAATCCAGAACGCCGGGATCGTCGCCGTCAATCACGACCTGTGGCGGATTGACGGGAATGTTGAACAATTGCTGGTAGGCTTCCACCAGGCTGATATCGATGTTCGACTCGTTGATGATCCCGATGGTCACGCCTGTGCCGTTGATCCCGGCCTGATAGAGCGGCGTGATGTCGTATTGTGTTGCCAGATCCTCCGGCGCCACCAGAAATGCCTCGGGATTGGGGGTGCCGAAAGGGTTCGGAATCGTCCAATACGGAACAGCTTTCTTTGTGGCTGGCGAGTAGTGGGCCGTCCCTTCGCGCCGCAAGTACGACTCGGCCCGGAAATTGTTCAGTGGCGCGAGTCCTCCAACTATCCCGGCCAGAGCCTGCGGAATGCTGATCTCAGTGGCGTTTGCATAGTGCATTTCTCCTTGCACGCTGTACTGATGTATCTGGGTGCGGAAAGCGTCACGCAGTTGTCCCGCTGTACCGGAAAATTCGAGGAATTGCTTGCTCTTTGTCACCCGCGCAATCCGGAACCCGTGTGATTCAAGCCAGCCTGCCACCGCCTGAATGTCGGAATCGGCTGGCCCGAACCTGTTTCCAAATTCCTCGGGAGTGAGCCATTGATGGAAGCTTGCGGATCCGCGGCGGTGGACGTCATTTAAGAATTTCTCGAGGGCGGTCTGCTGTTCCGGCGGGCGATTTAATAGCAGGAGCACGCGTTCCGCGCGAAAGGTATCGGAGACCGCGCCTTGGTCGTACTTCGTCTGCGCCAGTGGGTGGACGTTGCCGTGAAGCAAGACCCGGTTTGAGTCATCTACGGGCTCGGTCACAAGAGGCCGGGTCAGATTCTGGGCCGCCGCGGGAAGCGACAGTGTTCCCCCCAGCACGAGCATCAGCAGTTTCGATTTCACGGCAGGCTCCTCTGCGGAATCGTTTAGTCACACAATTTCGCGTCACCCTCTCTCAACCAATCCGCTGGCGCATGAGGTACTTGAAGAATGACCGTTAAGGAAAAGATACTCTATCGCCGCCCGTACGGAAAATCAACCTATGGATTGCCTTTCTGCCGCACCCACCAAAATGTGTCCGGGAGGCCTTCGTTTGACAGCCTCGTGGAATGCGATTATTCTGGGTGTCAGCGTGACTGCAATGTTTGCCGCGTTCTATTAGCGCTTACCCTCCTGCCCCGCATGGGGCTGCTGCTTTCGCGGACGTTTGTCCATTTTCTATTTTCCGATTTCAATTTCCTGTTCTTAGATTGAGGCATTGTCATGGCTAATTTAACGCTGTTTGAAAAGCTAGAAAATATCGAGTCGAAATACGAGGATCTCACCCGGGAGCTTTCCACGCCCGAAGTTCACGGCGATTCGGCGCGCTACCAGAGGCTTGCGAAGACGCATGCGGAAATGTCCGGCATCGTGGCGAAGTATCGCGAGTGGAAAGATATCGAAAAGGGATTGCAGGGCGCGAAGCAGCTTCTCGTCGAAGCAGACGACCCGGAAATGAAGCAGATGGCGCACGACGAGGAGCGTGCGCTCGAGGCGCGCCGCGAGTCGGTCGAGCGCGAATTGAAATTTCTGCTTCTCCCCAAGGATCCGAACGACGAGAAAAACGTCATCGTCGAAATCCGCGCGGGCACCGGCGGCGACGAGGCTTCGCTCTTCGCCGGCGAGCTTTTCCGCATGTACTCACGCTACGCCGAATCGCAGGGCTGGAAGGTGGAGATTCTCGAAAGCTCGGCGTCATCCATCGGCGGCATGAAAGAAGTTGTCGCGGCGATTCAGGGCAATAAGGTTTATTCGAAGCTGAAATACGAGAGCGGCGTGCACCGCGTCCAGCGCGTGCCGGCGACGGAGCAGCAAGGGCGCATTCACACTTCCGCTGCGACGGTGGCAGTGCTTCCGGAAGCCGACGAAATTGATATCAAAATCGAGCCCAAGGATTTGCGCATTGACACGTTTTGTTCCTCCGGCCCGGGCGGGCAATCCGTCAACACGACATATTCCGCTGTGCGCATTACGCACATTCCGACGGGGCTCGTGGTGTCGCAACAGGACGAAAAATCGCAAATCAAGAACCGCGCAAAGGCCATGCGCGTCTTGCGCGCGCGGCTCTACGAGTTGGAACAGGAAAAGCAACACCAGGCGATCGCCGCGGAGCGCCGCGGCCAGATCAAGACCGGCGATCGCTCGGAAAAAATCCGCACTTACAATTTTCCGCAGAACCGCGTCACGGACCATCGCATCAATCTCACGCTTCATCAGCTCGATCTGGTGATGGACGGGAAGCTCGGGCCAATCGTGGACGGTCTCGTGACGCACTACGAATCCGAGCGGTTGAAGCAGGAGTTGGTCGAGGCGTAATTGAAGCAGACGTCAGAATCCGCCCGCGTATCGCCCGTCGGCATGGACGTCCGTGGCGCGTTTCGGGAGGGAATTGCCCGCCTTCGCGATGCGAAGGTGCCGTCGCACACTCTGGCCGCCGAGCTGCTGCTAATGCACGCGCTCCATCGCGACCGGACTTGGATTTACACGCACCCGGAAGCGCTGCTAGATCCTGCCGTAGCGGAAAAATATTTCGCACTGGTTGCGCGGCGGGCAGCGGGCGAACCTACGCAGTACATCATCGGCAAACAGGAATTCTGGGGATTGGAATTTGAGGTTACGCCCGCCGTGCTCATTCCGCGGCCGGAAACCGAGCATGTAATGGAAGTGGCGCTCGAGCGGCTTGGGCCGCGTGGGATCAAGATTAATCTCGCAACGGGCGCGCCCAGTTCGCCATTGCGAATCGCGGATGTTGGGACCGGGTCCGGGTGCCTCGCGGTTGCGCTTGCCTGGCAACTGCCTCATGCCGAAATATTCGCTACGGATATTTCCGCTGCAGCACTCGAAGTCGCGCGTCGCAACGCAACGCGCCATGCTGTCGCGGACCGCATCCATTTTTTGGAGTGCGATCTCTTGGATGGGTTCGCTACCGGTGAATCTCCACGCGTAGGGGCACGGCATGCCGTGCCCCTACGGCGTAACCACCAAGCTTTGCTCGACCTAATTGTGAGCAATCCGCCTTATGTTGCCCGGAATCAAGCGCACGACCTCGCGCGCGAGATTCGCGAGCATGAACCTGCCTCGGCTTTATTCGGCGGACCTACAGGAGTGGAAATCTACGAGCGCTTGATAAAGCAGGCGGGAGGCCTGTTGCGCGCAGGTGGAATTCTCGTACTTGAGCTTGGTTACAATTCAGCAGCCCACGTCCGCGCGCTTCTAGACGCGCAGTTGGATTGGGGCATCATCCGAATCACGAACGATCTCGCCGGCATCCCCCGCGTCATCGCCGCCGAGCGCCTCTAACTTCTAAAGTTCCGCCAGCGCTCGGTGCACCAGGTAAACCGCGATCGCCCCTTCGCCGACCGCCGAAGCCACGCGCTTTACATTGCCGGAGCGGACATCGCCGACCGCAAAGACGCCGGGCAAGCTCGTTTCCAACATGGAGGGCGGACGTGCAGCAGTCCATGCCGCCTTTCCTGTCAGGCCATCCAAATCGCGTCCCGTGAGAATAAATCCCTTGTCGTCGAGAGCGACGCAGCCTTGCAGCCAATCGGTCCTTGGCGACGCTCCCGCCATGATGAACACATGCCGAATGTTGTGGGTGGATGTTTCGCCCTTCCCCTTCTCGTGCCAGGTCACGCGCTCCAAGTGGTCGCCGCCCTCGAGCGCGGTGATCTCGGTCTGGTAATGCAGTTCGATTTCGGGATTCTCTTCGATGCGCTGAATCAAGTAGCGCGACATGGTGTCCGACAACCGGTGTGACCGCACCAGCATCTTCACTTTGTGGCCGGTCTGCGAAAGATAGACGGCCGCTTGCCCCGCGGAATTCCCGCCGCCCACGACGATAACGCCATCGGTGCCGCAAAGCTGTGCTTCCATGTAAGTCGCGCCGTAGTAGACGCCCCGGCCCTCGAACTTCTCGAGATTTGAAATTTTCGGCTTCTTGTACTGCGCGCCCGTGGCAATCACGACGGCGCGCGCCGCCAGCTTTGCGCCGTTGTCCAGCACCACCTTGATGGGGCGCTTCGCGCAATCGAGCTCCTTGACGCAGTGCGCCACCATCATGCGTGCGCCGAATTTTTCCGCTTGCACGGTCGCGCGCGCGGCCAGCTCCTGGCCCGACACGCCCGTCGGAAAGCCCAGATAATTCTCGATCTTCGAGCTCGATCCCGCCTGCCCTCCCGGCGAAACCGAATCAATCATCAGCACATCGAGCCCTTCCGAAGCGCCGTACACGCCCGCTGCCAATCCGGCCGGGCCCGCCCCGATGATGATCAAATCGCGGATCTGCATCTCGTCGATTGGATCATTCATCCCGAGCGCATCCGCCAATCCCTGCACCGTCGGATTCCGCATCACTCTATTTGCCCGGCAGCAAAGGACCACCGGAACCTCATCGGGCCTGATTTCAAACCGGTCGAGCAGTTCCTGCGCATTCTTGTCCGTGTCGAGGTCCACGTAGTTGTAGGGATGTTCATTCCGCGTCAGAAATTCGCGCAGGCGAAGCGTGCTGGCCGAATAGCGCGAGCCCATCAGCGTGATATTGCCGAAGCCCCTGTTCACAAGCTCCACGCGCCGCAGAATGAATGCGCGCAAAAAAATCTCGCTCAGCTCGGCATCCTTTGCCACCAGCGAGCGCAAACCCTCGCCGCTCAATTCCAAAACCTCGCCCGGCTCGGTGACACGCCCGCGCGCCAGCGAACGGTGCCCGGAAATCATAGTCATCTCGCCCGTAAATTCGCCGGCGACGTGCGTGGCGATCATCCGCTCGCCATTCAAGTCCGGCTGCACCACTTCCATCGCGCCGGAAAGCAAGACGAAGAACGGAATATCCGTGTCGCCCGGTTCAAAGAGGATGTCGCCCTTCTTGACCGCGCGAAGTTTGCTCAGCGCCTGCACGCGGCTGATTTGTGCGGCAGTCAGAATCGGAAAAGCCTGTCTCTGCTCGTCCGTCATGCTGGTCACTATCTGCGTAGCCATTTTTCCCTCACATCAGATGCTACCGCACATATTAGACCACGCCCGAAGCCTCTAGGATGCAACTGCGCAGCCGGTCCCGCCACCCGTAGGGGCACGGCATGCCGTGCCCTTACGGCGTGCCAATATGCTCATACTTGACTCCTTGCCGCACGCGGACTCCAAGAATTTCAATTGTCGGCGGCTTGCCGCCGCTTGCCCACTAGCGTAAAAATATTTGGATGGCTGCTTCCAGCTCCCCCGCACCCGAGCGCGGCACGCTCTCCAAACTAAAATTCGTCGCCATCAACGCCTTCCTTATCTTCCACATTCTCGCCATCACCTGCTGGGCTTTGCCGATCACGACCCCGCTGACAGTCGCGGCCAGGAGCTTCCTGCGCCCCTATCTCATCTGGTCCGGGCTCTTCCAATCCTGGGACATGTTTTCGCCCGACCCGAAATCGAAAAATATCTATCTCGAAGCTGTCGTCATTTATAAGGACGGCTCGACCGAACTATGGCCATTCCCGCGAATGGAAATGCTCTCCCTGACGCACCGGTATTTCAAGGAGCGCTACCGCAAGTACGAGGAGAACTTAGCGAACGACACTTACGCCGCGCTGCGCCCCGACGCCGCACGCCACATCGCGCGCGTTGCGAACACACACGCGAGTCCGCCGCAGAAGGTGATGCTCGTCGTTCGATGGACGGACATTATTCCTCCGCGCACCACGGAGAGCAACGATCGCGGCCCCTGGGGCGTGGAAATTTTCTACACCTACGACGTTGAGCCCGGGGATTTGCAGTGAGGCTGAAATCCCTCGCGGAGGCGTGGAACTCCTTTTTCTTCACGCCGCAATCTCCCACGCCCATCGCGCTGTTTCGGATCATTTACGGCGTGCTCGTCGTTGCCACCCTGGCTTTGCTCCGCCCCGATTGGCTGAACTGGTATGGCACTCATGCCTGGATCAGTTGGCCGACCGAGCGCATTCTCGAACCTGGTCCGCGCCTGGACTTCTTCGCCATCCTTCCGCAAACCAACGCTTGGATCGAAGCCTTCTTCTGGGTCTTCCTCTTCTCGGCCATCCTCCTTACCGTGGGCCTTCTCACGAGGCTCAATAGCATTTTCGTTTTTCTCTGCCTCGCATCCATCCAGCAGCGAAATCTTTATATCACTCACGGCGGTGACACATTCCTGCGCGTGGCCGGCTTCTTCCTCATTTTCGCGCCCGCCGGCGCGGCTTTCTCCGTGGACCGGCTGATTCGCATGAGGTGCGGAAAGGAAGATGCCGAAATCCAGCCGCGCGCTCCCTGGGCGCAGCGGATGATTCAGTTTGAGCTGGCGCTCATGTACTTCACGACATTTTGCTGGAAGATCAAAGGAGTTCCGTGGGTGGATGGAACTGCTCTCTACTACATCTATCACCTCGACGAGTTCCAGCGGTTTCCAGTGCCCTCGTGGCTTCTCGGCCCCACGATCCTGAAGCTCGAAACCTGGGCTGGCCTCGTGTTGGAATTTTCTCTGGGCGTTCTGATTTGGGTGAAGGAGCTGCGCTACTATCTTCTAGCCCTTGGGCTGCTGTTCCATCTCTGGCTCGAGTATTCCCTCAACGTTCCCATGTTTGAATGGGACGTGCTCTCCGCCTATATTCTTTTCGTGGATCCCGCGGACCTCACACGCTTCTGGAATTGTATAAAGGCGCTTCGGCTCCCGCGCCTCGCCAGGCAAACTTAGCGCCTCGCCGTCACGTCTCCCACCTCTTGAAAATCTCGCTGACCTCCACCGGGTTCACCGCGCCTCTTGAATAATTAAAGGTCCCCTGCTCTTTCATCTCGCGCGCGGCATGAAGGAATGCGCCCAGTGCCGTCCGGTAAAGAGAGCTTCCCACGCTCACGCGCCTCACTCCCAATTCCTCGAGCTCCGTCAAGCTCACTTGCACTCCTCGAAGTCCCATCAGCACATTCACCGGCCGGTCCACAGACCTGATTACAGCGGCAATTTCATCCTTGTTTCCCAGCCCGGGGGCGTACAAGACATCCGCGCCTGCTTCCTGATAGGCCTGCAGGCGCGCAATGGTGTCCTTCAAGTCCGGCCGTCCCCACAAGAAATTTTCCGCACGGGCCGTGAGTGTGAATGGGAAGGGCAGTGAGCGCGCCGCCTCCACCGCCGCGCGCACCCGCTCCACCGCCAGTTCCTTCTCGAAGATCGGATCGTCAATTCGGGCTGTCGAGTCTTCCACCGAGCCGCCCACCGCTCCCGCGCCTGCCGCAAGCCGAATCGTTTCCGCCACAATCTCCGGCTCATCCCCATAGCACTTTTCTAAATCGGCGCTGACGGGCAAGTCGGTCGCCGCCGCGATGGTGCGAATGTGTTCGAGCATCTGCTCGCGCTTCACCGTCGTGTCCCGCTGCCCCATCGAGAAGGCATAGCCCATGCTCGTCGTGGCTAAAGCTTCGAACCCCAGGAATGCGAGGATCCGTGTCGACCCCACGTCCCAGGGATTTGGAATAATGAATGCGCTTTTCCTTTCATGCAGCGCGCGAAACACCCGTCCCTTTTCCGCCTGGCTCTTCATCGTTGGTCAACTCCTCCGGGCCTCAGGCCATTTGCGTGGGATTGCCAAACGTTCCCTCGACCACTTCCACGAAGTTCCTCTCTTCGCGAAGGATCAGGCGCCTCGACTGCGCCATCGTGAAATTTTCACGCGCTTCCTTGTCGGTCCGCAACCGCGCCCGGTATGCCTCGTATGACGCGAGGCTGTCGAAAGCGATCAGTCCCCAGGCCACGTCGTTCGTCCCTTCGTGCGGCAGAAAATACCCGACCAGATGCCCGCCACACCTTGGAATGATACGCCCCCAGTTCTCGGCATACTTCCTGAAGTCGTCGCGCTGAAACGGGTCAATTTGGTAGCGAATAATGCAGGTGATCATCGCAGGCTTCCTCCTGGATTCCGAGCTTACGCCTTGCACTGCATCCATACTTCGCTTAGAATCAAACAATGATTGCAGCGGCCCACGAGGACGCTGACCTTGCCGTCTCCCGCATTGCCGCCGCCATCGGCGAACCCGCGCGCGTCCGCATCCTCTTCTGCCTGATGGACGGCCACGCGCGGACCAGCACCGAACTGGCCGTCATCGCGGGCGTCAGCCCCTCCACCACGAGCGTCCACTTGAATCGCCTGAGGAAGGAGCGCTTGGTTCGCGTCCTCTCGCAGGGGCGGCATCATTACTACAGCCTGGAAGGGCCTGACGTAGCGGGCGCGCTCGAAGGCTTGAGCGTTGTCGCAGGCGGCTCTCCGGAAAAATTCGTGCCGAGCACTCCCGTCAGCTTGCGTGCCGCGCGCACTTGCTACGACCACATGGCGGGTACGGTTGCCGTCGCGCTTCACGATCGTTTTCGCGCGCTCGGCTGGCTCGCGCCGAAATCGTCAAGCGGCAAGAGCGCCTACGATCTCACGCCCGCGGGGGCCAAAGCTTTCGAATCTCTTGGCGTGGATATCTCCGCTACGCGCGCGTTGCGCCGCCGCTTCGCTTACCCGTGCCTCGATTGGAGTGAGAGGCAGCCGCACGTCGGCGGCTCATTGGCTGCCGCTTTCCTGAAGATCGCACTGAAACGGAAGTGGGTCGCTCAGGAACTCGATAGCCGCGCCTTGAGCGTCACAAGCCTGGGCCGCCGCGAATTCCACGTTCGGTTTGGGCTTGCATTGCCTGCTCCGCCTACCGCTGCGAGGCTTCTCCCGACGCGACTCGCGCGTTGAATTCCGCCGATTTTCGCCGCGGAATCGTCAGCGAATTCCAGTCTGGCCCGGCAAAATGCTTCGCAATGCAGACGATCTGCCCCACGTGATACGAGTAATGCGCCAGTTGCCGGTTGATGGCTTGCATGACCGAATGTGGCTCTTTCCGCACCGTCACCGTGCGGCCCAGATCTTCGTCCTTCACTGTTTCGAGCGCGTCGAACACGTGCTTCCATCCGCGCTCCCACATGGCCAGCAATTCCGCGCGCGATTGCGGAGGCGTCTCGAATTCCGTGTCACGGTTGCGGTCGGGCTTCTCGCCGTCTGAAGTTAGAAAATCCGTCCAGCGAGAGCGCATATTTCCCGCCAGGTGCTTCACGATGATGGCGATGGAATTCGATTCGGCATCATCCAGTGTCGTCACGAGCGCCTCATCCGGCACCTGATCCATCGCCCGCTCCGCCAGTTTCTTGTAATAGACGAAGAGCGACGTGGAATCCTTCACGTAGGAGGTGGTGAATTCGAGCGCCATGGAGTTCTCCTCTTCTTACGGTTTCGCGGCGGCTGCTCCGCTTCGCGCTGCCGGTTGATATTTCCCCGGCACCGCCCGGAACGCGATGGCTATCCGGTTCCAGCCGTTGATCGCCACAACGAGCAACGTCAGGTTGACCAATTCTTCCTCGCTGAAGTGTTTGCGCGCCTCTTCATACACAGAGTCCGGGACATGATTCTCGTTCACCAGCGTGAGCGATTCGGTCCAGGCCAGCGCCGCCCGCTCGCGCTCACTGTAGAAGGGCGTTTCGCGCCAGGCGTCGAGTTCATAGAGGCGCTGCTCGGTTTCTCCATTCGCGCGGGCGTCTTTCGAGTGCATGTCAATGCAAAAAGCGCAGCCGTTGATTTGCGACGCGCGCATTTTTACGAGTTCCCTCAATGCAGGCTCGATGCCGGAATGATTCGTCACGTATGCTTCGAGCGCGAGCATGGCCTGGTATGCCGGCGCCGCAACCTTGCGAGGGTCGAGTCGTGCTTCCATTTTCTCCTCTCCTTTCGCTCCTAGGATACGCCCGGTGCAGCCTTGCATAAATGGCCGATTGAGTCCCTAAATCTCGAGTTGGTCGTGCGTCTCGGCTCTCGCCCCGACGACGGCGCCCCGGTGTATATTGTGACGAGAAATTCCCATGCCCCGGCTGGCTCATTTTCGTGCCAAGCACGACGCGGCCGCGACGCCTTCGCCGGAATCGTCCGCCTCGATTCTGCACATTGATATGGACGCGTTTTTTGTCTCTGTCGAGCTTCTCACCCGCCCAGACCTGCGCGGATTGCCCGTCATTGTCGGCGGGCAGCGTGACCAGCGCGGTGTGGTCACGTCGGCGAGCTATGAGGCGCGGCGCTTCGGCGTCCATTCGGCGATGCCTCTGCGAACGGCCGGAAAACTCTGCCCCGAGGGCATTTTTCTTGATGGGCATCACGGGCTGTACGAAAAGTGGAGCGACCGCGTGGCGGAAATCCTGGGGAAATTTTCGCCTGTCGTCGAAATGGCCTCGATCGACGAAGCCTATCTCGATCTTTCGGGCACGGAGCGCTTGCTCGGACCGCCCCTTGCCGCGGCGAACAAACTGCTGCGCGCCATTAGTTCTGAGACAGGGCTGCCGAGCTCCGGCGGACTCGGTGCCTCGCGCCTCGTCGCCAAAGTTGCGAGCGACCAGGCCAAGCCGCGCGGCCTCGTCTGGGTTCCGCCCGGCAGTGAAGCGGCCTTCCTCGCTCCACTTGCGGCGCGCAAGATTCCAGGCATCGGACGAGTGACCGAATCCGGGCTGAAAAGCCTGGGGATCGAGACTGTGGGCCAACTTCAAATGATTCCGCTCGAGCGGCTCGAAGAGGTCTTCGGCCGCTGGGGCACGGCGCTCTTCCGCAAAGCCCGGGGAATTGATTCCTACGAATTTTTTGTGGATGCCGAGCCGAAATCGCTTTCGCACAACCAGACTTTCGGAGTGGATACGAACGACCGCGAGCTTCTCGAGTCCACTTTGAGCTACCTTTGTCAGAAAGCCTCGAAGCGGCTGCGTGATGCCGGGCTGCATGCCCGCACTGTCGGGCTCACTCTTCGCTACAAGGATTTCAAGACCATCACTCGCCATCAGACGCTTCCCGAGCCTTCCGACCTCGATACTGTCTTTTTCAAGGCGCTGCGCGAGCTTTTTTCCTGCGCCTGGGACGGCAAGGCGATGCTTCGGCTGGTTGGCGTGGACTTTTCCATGTTCGCGCCGGGCTCCGGCCAGCTCGAACTGCTTGATCCCGGCCGCCGGGAAAAACTCGAGCGCCTCGCCCGCGCGACGGACGGCCTCCGCGACCGCTTCGGCTTCTCGAGGGTGCAGTTCGGCGGCTCCCTGAATGTGAAGGGCCGGCATGATTGACCAGCTCACGAACGCGCGAGACCTCGCAGATCGCATTTGCGGCACGCTCCGAAAGGCCGGGCATCAGGCCTACCTCGTGGGTGGTTGTGTCCGCGACATTCTGCTGAAACGCGAGCCTGCCGACTACGACGTCACGACGGATGCGACCCCGGATCGGGTGCAGCAACTCTTTCCCGGCAGCCTCGCCGTCGGCGCTCAGTTCGGCGTCATCATCGTCACCGAGGGCGACGCGCAGGTCGAAGTCGCCACTTTCCGCTCCGATATCGGCTATACCGATGGCCGCCATCCGGATCGTGTCGAATACACCACGTCGGCTGAGGCCGACGTGCGTCGCCGCGATTTCACGATCAACGCCCTCTTGATCGACCCGGCCACGGGCGAAATTCTCGATTTCGTCGGGGGGCGCAAGGACCTCCAAGCGGGCATTATTCGCGCTATCGGTGATCCTACCGACCGGATGCAGGAAGATAAGCTACGTCTCGTGCGCGCTGTGCGCTTTGCCGCGCGGTTTCGCTACGCCATCGAAGCATCTACTTTCCGTGCTGTCGCGCAATTGGCGCCCCAAATCGGCCAAGTTTCTGCTGAAAGACTGCGCGATGAGCTGACGAAACTGCTCACCGAAGGGGCCGGGCGCCGCGCATTTGAGCTCCTGGACGACACTTTACTCCTCGAGGAGCTCCTGCCGGAGATTTCGCGCATGAAAGGCGTCGAACAACCCCCGCAATTTCATCCCGAAGGCGACGTTTGGACGCACACGCTCCTCATGCTGGAACAATTGAGGCCGGATTGCTCTCCCACACTGGCCTGGGGCGTCCTTTTGCACGACGTGGGGAAGCCCCCGACCTTTACGCCGCCCTCCGGCCCGAATGGCCGCATCCGGTTCGACGAGCACGTGGAGGTCGGCACGCGCATGGCGGAGGAGATTTGCCGCCGCTTGCGCTTCTCGAATGAGAACGTCGAACAGGTCACCGCTCTCGTCGCTAACCACCTCCGTTTCAAAGATGTGCGGCAAATGAAGCTCTCGACTCTCAAGCGCTTTGTCCGGCTGCCCCACTTCGAGGAGCACCTTGAGCTGCATCGGCTCGACTGCCTCTCGAGCCACCGGAACCTCGATGCCTATGATTTTGTCTCCCGCTTTCTGGCCGAAACCCCCCCCGAGCAGGTCCACCCCCCCCGCCTCCTCTCCGGCGACGACCTGATCGCCATGGGCTTTACTCCCGGCCCTTCCTTTAAGGTCATGCTTGACGCGGTCGAAGATGCGCAGCTAAACGGCAAGCTCCATACCCAAGAGGAGGCCACCCAGTTCGTTCAGGAAAGCTACCCCCTGCCATCCTAGTCAGCATAAACGGCTTCGTATCAATGGGATGCTAATGGAAGGAAGATCAGCCCAATACTTGTATTTTGTAGGTGAGTATGATATGCTCAATAGGGTTTATTGTGTCATGTTAAACATAAGGAGTCTTTCTAGACCCGTCCGCATCTAAACATTTAGGCGGCCGATAAGCTGCCTGAAGGACTCATTCGGCTTTATAGCTGAAGGGGGACATAGTGAGTACAACTAAGAGAGTCATACCAGCAGAACTTGGCATTCTTCCCGTGCGCGAAACGGTTCTCTTTCCGGGCGCCGTAATCCCGCTTCCGATTGGGCGCGAGAGTTCGCTCGCGCTGGTGAATTCGCTCGATGGCTCCGAGAAATTGCTCGGGGTAGTGGCCCAACTGGACCCTCGCGTCGAGGAGCCGACGGGGTCGGACTTGCACGGCGTTGGGACACTGGCAAAGGTGCACAAGAAAGTGCGCATGCCCAACGGAAACCTGGTCGCGTTCCTGGAAGGTCTCGAGCGCATCCGCGTGACGGAAGTAATCGGCATCAAGCCGTTCCTGCGCGCGCGTGTCGAGGAGCAGGCAGATCTTGAAAACGAGCCGGACACGGAATTGACGGCGCTCCAGCGAAACGTGCAGGAGCTGTTCCGCGAAGTCGTGGCCCGTTCGCCGCAGCTTTCCGACGACCTTCAAAGCGAAGTCATGAACATTGATTCGCCCGGACGATTGGCGGACTTTGTGGCCGCCACGCTGCCTTCCCTGAGCAGCATGGTGCGACAGGAGCTGCTGGAAACCTTCAGCGTGCGCAAGCGCCTGGAGACTTTGATCAACGAGCTTTCGAAGGAAAAGGAAGTCCTGGAGCTGCGCAACAAAATTCACGAGCAGGTGCAGGAACAGGTGAATCAGACGCAGCGCGAGTTTCTGCTGCGCGAGCAAATGAAGGCGATTCAAAAGGAACTCGGCGAATCGGACGACAGCCATGCCGAAATCGACGAGCTTCGCAAGAAGGTTGAGGAGTCGGGCATGTCCGCCGAGGCGAGGAAGGAATGTGATCGTGAGCTGAAGCGTCTCGCGAAGATGACGCCCGCTTCCGCTGAATACATGGTGTCGCGGACCTACCTTGAGTGGATGACCTCTCTGCCTTGGACAAAAACTTCCGGGACCGAGGACATTGACATTGCGAAGGCTCAGACCACGCTCGACGAGGACCACTACGACATCAAGAAAGTGAAGGAGCGCATCCTAGATTACCTGGCGGTGAAGAAGCTCCAGCCGGGCATGAAGGGCCCGATCCTTTGCTTCGTTGGGCCTCCGGGTGTCGGCAAGACTTCCCTCGGTAAGTCCATCGCGAAGGCCATGGGCCGCAAATTTGTGCGCATCTCGCTCGGTGGCATGCACGACGAAGCGGAAATTCGCGGGCATCGGCGCACTTACATTGGGGCACTACCCGGACAGGTTATCCAGGGAATTCGCCGGGCTGAGACGCTCGACCCCGTCTTCATGCTTGACGAGGTGGACAAACTCGGCCGCGACTTCCGTGGTGATCCGGCGGCGGCGTTGATGGAAGTGCTCGATCCGGAGCAGAACGGCAGCTTCCGCGATCACTACCTGGATGTGCCGTTCGATCTATCGAAGGTCCTTTTTATCGCGACGGCCAACTGGATGGATCCCATCCCCGAACCGCTGCGCGACCGCATGGAAATCATCGAACTCCCCGGCTACACGGAGGAGGAAAAGATCCACATCGCGAAGAGGTTCCTGATTCCGCGCCAGACGAAGGAGCACGGGATCGCGCTGGGTGAGCAAATCGAATTCACCGACGAAGCGTTGCACGACCTGATTCACAACTACACACGGGAAGCGGGCGTGCGCAACCTCGAGCGGGAAATCGCCACACTCGTCCGCAAGCAGGCGCGGCGGCTGGCCGATGGCAAGACGGAAAAGCACATCGTGACGCCCGAAGTGATTCGGGAAGCGCTCGGTGTGCCGAGAGTTCGCCTCGAGAAAGAAGTCGAAGAGCGCGTCAAGAAGCCCGGCGTTTCGGTCGGGCTGGTCTGGACGCCAGCGGGCGGCGACATCGTCTTCATCGAAGCCAGCAAAATGCGCGGCGGAAAGCAGTTCACCATGACCGGGCATCTTGGCGAGGTGATGCAGGAGTCCATGCGCGCGGCGCTGAGCTGGGTGCGTGCGAATTCCGAGCGTTACGGAATTGACGCCGATTTCTTCCGCAAGTGGGACCTGCACATCCACGTTCCGTCGGGCGCCATTCCGAAGGACGGCCCATCGGCAGGCGTGGCGATGGTCACGGCACTCGTGAGCTTGCTCAGTGGGCGGGCTATCCGCCCGCGCGTGGCGATGACGGGTGAAATCTCACTTTCCGGCATCGTCCTGCCGGTCGGAGGGATCAAAGAGAAGGTGCTCGGCGCGAAGCGCGCGGGCATCCGTGAGGTGATCCTGCCGTCGGAGAACGAGCCAAACGTGAAGGAAGACCTGCCGGAGGAAATTCTTGGCGACGTGAAGATTCACTTCGTCCGCACCGCCGAGCAGGCTCTCGAAATTGCCCTGGGCAGATTCGAAAAGCCGGTTCATCCGATTCCGGGTGAGCCTCACGGCGAACAGCGGACCATCATCGGGCCCGTTCACTGAGCCGCTCGAAACGGAAACAGAGACAGCCAAGCACCAACGAAAGGCCCGGAGGAGAACCTCCGGGCCTTTTCTTTTTGCGCACGAAAACCGTTTCCTGTTGCGGCGCGCGGGACATTCGCGTACACGTAGAAATTCTCCATGCCCTATCGCCCCCGCGAACTCGTGGTGCGTGCGCGTGAAGCTGCGGCGCTTGTGCTGACGACGCTCGACCACGACGAAATGGTTCAACGCTTTCTCGATATCTACGCCGCGGAAAATCGCCGGCCTGGGCGCGCTGATCAGCCGGCACATTATCGCGAGCAGCTCGAAACGATTCGGCGTGAGGCGATTCTGGCAATGGTGTTGCGCGTGCAGTCGGCGCTGCCCGCGCGGTTGAAAGTGCGCGTAACCATGCGCGATACGGCTCGCCGTCCCGTCAAGAAACTAAAGAAGGGGAAGAAAGGCAAGAAGACAAAGAAGGCGAAAAGGGCGACACTCGAACTCGCGATCCCTTTGCTCGACCTCTTCCGGGAGGAGTTTTTTGTCGCGCTCGGCCAGGCCATGCAATGGACCGAGTCCGATACCAGGGAATTTTGGCGCGACCTCGAATTGTACGAAACGCTGACGCGCTACGAACCGCGCCGCCAGGCTGGCCAAACGACGCGGGCGGTCGCGTCCGGCCCATTTGTTGACCGCACCGCGCTTTTACTCGATCCATCGCTCATGGAGCAGGCTCGCCGCGCGGCAGGAAGATTTCAAGCCGACCTCAATGCCGCCGCCGACCGCGTACTCCGAAAAGTCTTCTCCCGCCGCCGAACCAATTGAGCGGTCGGCGTGTATGTAGATTCCGCACAAGGATTTCGGCGGATCGTTCCACTTTGAAACAGGTCTGCTATCCTCGCGCCAGTGCAAATAGCCTTCTATATCCTCGTCATCCTTCAAATCCTCCTAGGACT
>Ga0187781_10001108_pt1 | contig 20239 bp, 16 predicted proteins | sample 0715_SJ02_MP02_2_FD_132447 | JGI IMG/M metagenome (GOLD analysis project Ga0187781, IMG submission 132447) | Tropical peat soil microbial communities from peatlands in Department of Meta, Colombia - 0715_SJ02_MP02_20_MG | ecosystem: Environmental > Terrestrial > Soil > Wetlands > Peat | place... | reverse complement strand
TGTGGGTCTGACATCCAATGACCACAAGATACGGTATCACTGCGGCGGCGCCTCGCAAGAGGATTCTGCAGCCTAAAAGCGAGATTGACGGGGATAACTCTGGCAATGACGCTGTCCCTTCGCCGTCAACCGCCCGCCCGGCGCCACCTTGCCGCGGGCCTGTCCCTGGAGGACGGTCGGGCCGCCGCTGTTCGAGGCCGTGGTTGCCGCCACGGTGAGCGCGGCGGTTTCCCTCGGCTTCCGGCGAGGGCGAGCCTTCGGCTCAGATAAGCTGGATCGACGAGGCTTCGCGGCCGCGCCGCGCCTGCGCCACCATCATCCGCACGGGCTGGCCGGGCTCGAGCATCTCGATGCCGGAGCGGCGCAGCGCCGTCACATGCACGAAGATGTCCTTGCTGCCGTCATTGGGAAGGATGAAGCCGAAGCCGCGCGCGGGATCGTACCATTTGACGACGCCGTCGAGCGATTCGGTCGGGCCCGATGCCTCCTCATAGCTCTCGTTGCGCCCGCCACCGCCGCGGAACCGGTTCTCGCGCGGCGCCCGGGGCGTCGCGGTCGAGGTATCGATCTCGATCACCTGGGCCACCGCGCGGCCTTTCGGCCCTTGCGTCCACTCGAAAACGATCGAGGCCCCGTCCGGCGCCTCGCTATGCCCCGAGCGCTCGAGCACCGACAGCGGCAGGAACACGTCGCCACTGCCGTCATTCGGAATGATGAAGCCGAAGCCCTTGCTGCGGTTGAACCATTTGATCTTGCCGGCGAGGCGGTAAGTCTCGCCCGGCGATTGGAAAGCGCTCATTGACGCACCATGAAGACCCCCGCCCTTCCCCTTCCGGCTCGCGCCTTCACCCCGCCGGGGGCGTCGCCGGCGGAGATCTATGACTCATAAGGTCGAAACTCCGACTCGGCAAGGCTCTTTGAAGCCTGCGGTTGAAAGCGCCTCCGAGCCCATCCCGGCTCCGCAACCGGCCCTCAGACGGCTTCCGGCGCCTTGACGGCGAAAAGCAGGTAGTTGACGTCAAGATCGCGGCCGAGCGACCAGCGGTCGCCGAGCGGGTTGTAGGTGAGACCGCTGACCTCCTGGACCGCAAGTCCATGGGGCCGCAGACCCCGGGCAAGCTCGGAGGGCCGCAGGAACTTGTCCCAGTGATGCGTCCCGCGCGGCAGCCAGCGCAGCACGTATTCGGCGCCGACGATCGCGAACAGGAACGCTTTAGGCGTGCGGTTGATGGTGGCGGCGATGAGCGCGCCGCCGGGCTTCACCAGCCGCGCCGCGGCAGCCAGGAACAGTTCCGGCTCGGCCACATGCTCGACCACTTCCAACGCCAGCACCGCATCCCATCGCTCGTCCGTGGCGGCGAGATCCTCGGCAGTCGCCTGGCGATAATCGACGGCAACGCCGCTTTCGGCTGCATGCCCGCGCGCCACCTCCAGCATCGCTTCGCCGGCATCGATGCCGGTGACGGCGAACCCCAGCCTGGCCAGCGGCTCGCTGACCAGTCCGCCGCCGCAGCCGATATCGAGCAGGCGCAGACCGGTAAAAGGCCTGGGTTGGCGGATGTCGCGGCCGAACCGTGCCGCCAGACGGTCGCGGATGAAGCCGAGCCGAACCGGGTTGAGCTTGTGCAGCGGGCGGAACTCGCCTTCGGGCTCCCACCACGCCTTGGCGATGCGCGCGAAGCGCTCGACTTCCGCGCGATCGATCGTGCCGGCGCCGGTATGCTCTGCCGTAGACCTGCCCATGCTGCCGTCCGCCCCGCCTTGCTTCGCCGCCATCGATAAGAGTATGTATAGCTGCCGTTTTTGGGCAAGTCGCCCGCGGCAATGATGGTGCAGGGTTTTCAGCGGGTTTGCGATCCCATGGCGCGTATCGTGCAGAAATTCGGCGGCACGTCGGTGGCCGACATCGACCGCATCCGCGCGGTAGCGACGCGCGTCAAGCGCGAGATCGATGCCGGCAACGAGGTGGCGGTGGTGGTATCGGCCATGGCCGGCGTCACCAACCAACTGGTCGACTGGACGCGCCAGACCTGCAAGCTGCACGACGCGCGCGAGTACGATACCGTCGTCGCCTCCGGCGAGCAAGTGACGGCGGGGTTGCTGTCGCTTGCCTTGCAGGACCGCGGCATCAACGCCCGCTCGTGGCTTGGCTGGCAGGTGCCGATCCGCACCGACGGCATCCACGGCAAGGCGCGCATTCGCGAGATCCCGACCGACGAGATCATCCGCCGCATGCGCGAGGGGCAAGTGGCGGTGGTGGCGGGTTTCCAGGGGCTGGGGCCGGACAATCGCATCACCACGCTGGGGCGTGGCGGCTCCGACACCTCGGCGGTGGCGCTGGCGGCGGCGCTTCAGGCGGACCGTTGCGACATCTTCACCGATGTCGACGGCGTCTACACCACCGACCCGCGCATCGTTGCGAAGGCGAAGAAGCTCGATAGAATTACCTATGAAGAGATGCTGGAGCTGGCCTCGCAAGGGGCGAAGGTGCTCCAGACGCGCTCGGTCGAGATGGCGATGAACCATCGCGTGCGGGTACAGGTGCTGTCGAGCTTCAACGACGCGCCGGGAACTCTGGTCGTAGACGAGGACGAGATCGTGGAACAGCAAGTGGTGAGCGGCATCGCCTACAGCCGCGACGAGGCCAAGATTACGCTCATCAGGGTGCCCGACCGCCCGGGCGTCGCCGCTGCGATCTTCGGCCCCCTCGCGGAGCACGCGATCAATGTCGACATGATCGTGCAGAACATCTCCGAGAACGGCGCCTTCACCGACCTCACTTTCACCGTCGGCAAGGCCGATCTCGACCGTGCGGTCAAGGTGCTCGAAGAGAGGCGATCGAGTCTCGGTTTTGCCGCGCTCAAGCCCGATTCCAACGTGGTCAAGATCTCCGTCATTGGCGTCGGCATGCGCAGCCATGCCGGCGTGGCGCAGCAGATGTTCAAGACGCTGGCCGACAAGAACATCAACATCCAGGTGATCTCGACCTCGGAAATCAAGGTGAGCGTGCTCCTCGCCGAGGAGTACACCGAGCTGGCGCTGCGTGCGTTGCATACCGCCTACGGCCTGGACGCAAGCTGACCAAGATGATCTCCGACGCGGATCGCCGCATCGCTCCCGGGTCGGGCTCGGACGGCGCCGGCGCGCATGACGCCGCCGCGCGGTTGCGCGCGCGTCGCCGGCTCGATCGTCTGTGGCGCCGCGGCGCCGAATTCCTGGGGACGGAGTTCGCCATCATGGGCGGCGCCATGACCTGGGTGTCGGAGCGCGGCCTGGTCGCCGCCATCTCCAACGGCGGCGGCTTCGGCGTCATCGCCTGCGGCTCGATGAGCCCGGCGCAGCTCGACGCCGAGATCGCCGCCACGCTCGCGCTCACCGACCGGCCGTTCGGCGTCAATCTCATCACGCTGCACCCGCAACTGCTCGATCTCATCGACGTCTGCGCCGCACGCCGCGTCGGCCATATCGTGCTTGCCGGCGCACTGCCGTCGGCCGCCGCGGTGGCGCGCATCAAGCACTCGGGCGCCAAGCTGCTGTGCTTCGCGCCGGCGCTCGTCATCGCCAAGCGGCTGGTGCGCATAGGCGTCGACGCCATTGTCATCGAGGGCATGGAGGCCGGCGGCCATATCGGCCCGGTCGCCACCGGCGTGCTGGCGCAGGAGATCCTGCCGCATATCTGTGACGTGCCGGTCTTCGTCGCCGGCGGCATCGGTCGCGGCGAAGCGATCGCCTCCTATCTCGAAATGGGCGCCGGCGGCGTGCAGCTCGGCACGCGCTTCGTCTGCGCCCATGAATCGATCGCGCATCCCCGCTTCAAGCAGGCTTTCCTGCGCGCCAGCGCGCGCGATGCTGTGCCCTCGGTGCAGCTCGACCCGCGCTTCCCGGTGATCCCCGTGCGCGCGCTGGTCAATGACGGCACGCGGAAATTCCAGGAGCTGCAGCGCGACGTGATCGACCGCTGTACCCGCGGCGAGCTGTCGCAGAAGGACGCCCAGCTCGAGATCGAGCATTTCTGGGCCGGCGCGCTGCGCCGGGCGGTCATCGACGGCGACGTCGAGACCGGCTCGATGATGGCCGGGCAAAGCGTCGGCATGGTGACGCGCGAACAGCCGACCCGCGAGATTCTCGAGGAGTTGGTAGAGCAGGCGGTAAGCGCGCTCGCCGCGCGCGATGTCGACGACCATGAAGATGGTTACGCCGATCGGGGCGGGCGGTCGCGGGCAGGGATGTGATGGAAACGGCCACCGGCTCTCGCCGCCTGTTGCGCCGGCTGCGGGACGTGATGGCCGGCTCCGGTACGGCGCAGGAGCGCCTCAACGAGATCGTGCGCATCATTGCCGCCGACATGGTGGCGGAGGTCTGCTCCTGCTACGTCATGCGCGCCGGCGAGGTGCTCGAGCTTTTCGCCACCGAAGGCCTGCGCCCGGAAGCCGTGCATCGCACCCGGCTGCGCGTCGGCGAAGGCCTCGTCGGCGTCATCGCCGCCACGGCGAGCCCGCTGGCGCTGGCGGATGCGCAGTCGCATGCCGATTTCGCCTATCGGCCGGAGACCGGCGAAGAGATCTACCACTCGCTGATGGGCGTGCCGATCCTGCGCGGCGGTCGCGTGCTCGGCGTGCTGGTGGTGCAGAACCGCACCCAGCGCCACTACACCGAGGACGAGATCGAGGCATTGCAGACCATCGCCATGGTGCTGGCCGAGCTCGCCGCCGGCGGCGAGCTGGTGAGCCCGGTGGAGCTGGCGCCGTCCAACGGCCTCGGCTTGCTGCCGACGCGGCTCGACGGCGTCAAGTTCAATGCCGGCCTTGCCATCGGCGTCGCGGTGCTGCACGAGCCGCGCGTCGTCATCCGCCAGATCGTCGCCGAGGATTCGGAGGCCGAGCTGGCGCGGCTCAGCGCGGCGGTCGCCGCCATGCAGAGCGCGATCGATGACCTGCTCGCCCGCAGCGACCTTGCCGTCGGCGGCGAGCATCGCGACATCCTCGAGACCTACCGCATGTTTGCAGCCGACCGCGGCTGGCTGCAGCGCATGACCGATGCGGTGCGCAGCGGGCTTACCGCCGAGGCGAGCGTGCAGAAAGTGCAGGACGAGACCCGCGCGCGCATGAGCAAGGTGAGCGATCCCTATCTGCGCGAGCGTCTCGCCGATCTCGAGGATCTCACCAGCCGGCTGCAACAGCATCTTGCCGGCCGCCATTTCGCCGCCGATGCCGCGCTGCCGACGGAATTCATCCTCATCGCCCGCAGCATGGGCCCGGGCGAGCTGCTGGATTACGACCGGCGCCGGCTCAAGGGGCTGGTGTTGGAGGAGGGCTCGCCCACCGCGCACGTCGCCGTCGTGGCGCGCGCGCTCGACATCCCCGTCATCGGCCGCGTCAAGGGTGTGCTGGAGAAGGTCGAGCCCGGTGATCTCGTCGTCGTCGACGCCGATGAGCATCAGGTCTTCCTTCGGCCGAGCGAGGACGTCCAGCAGGCGGTGGCGACGCGCCTGGAATTGCGGCTCGGCCAGCGCCTGAGCTACGCCGCGCTGCGCGACCTGCCGGCGGCGACGCGCTGCGGCACGCGCGTGGCGTTGCAGCTCAACGCCGGGCTGCTGCTCGACCTGCCTTACCTCGACGAGACCGGCGCCGAAGGCATAGGCCTTTTCCGCACCGAGCTGCTGTTCATGATGCGGCACGATTTCCCGACGGTAAGCCAGCAGGCATCGATCTATCGCCGCGTGCTCGAGCATGCCGGTGAGCGGCCGGTGACCTTCCGCACCCTCGACGTCGGCGGCGACAAGCTGCTGCCTTACATGTCGGAGACCCCGGACGAAAACCCGGCCATGGGTTGGCGCGCCATCCGTATCGCCCTCGACCGTCCAGCGCTGCTGCGCCAGCAACTGCGCGCGCTGATTCGTGCCGCCGCCGGGCGCCGGCTGCGCGTCATGTTTCCGATGATCGCCGAGATCGGCGAGCTCGATGCGGCGCGCGCCGTGCTCGATCTCGAGCTCGAGCACGCCGGCGCGCGCGGCACGCCGCCGGCCAAGGTCGAGGTCGGCGTCATGTTCGAGGTGCCGGCGTTGCTCTGGGAGCTGCCACAACTGCTGCCCAGGATCGATTTTCTGTCGGTCGGCACCAACGACCTCGTGCAATTCCTGTTTGCCGCCGACCGCGGCAATCCGCGGCTCGCCGAGCGCTACGACGCGCTGTCGCTGCCGGTGTTGCAGCTCCTCGGCGAGGTGGCGCGCGATTGCGCCGGGGCCAAGGTACCGCTGGCGCTGTGCGGCGAGATGGCGGGCCAGCCGCTCGACGCCATGGCGCTGATCGGCATCGGCTTTCGCACCCTCTCCATGGCGCCCGGATCGGTCGGCCCGGTCAAGGCAATGATCCGCAGCCTGGAGCTGGCGCCGCTCGAGACGTTGCTGGCGACGCTGGCGACCCTGCCGCCGCGGACGCTGCGCGGCAAGCTGCACGATTTCGCCAGGGATCATGGGGTCGCGGTGTGAGGGCCGGGATCGCCGTGCCATCAATTATTGCGACGAAGCGGCTATATTTGATAGTCTTGGCGCATAGCCGCGGTCAAAGCGTGTCGGCCTTTACGGTTTCTTCACCCTATGTCTGCCGTATTTAGTGGGCGGCGGGCACAGACCGGTTTAAGCGAATGGCGCTCTTTTCGCGACGTAAGGATACCCCGGAGGAAGCGGCTTCGGGTAAAGCGCCGGCATCGGCGATGGACACGGTGACCGAGATCCGGCCGGCGCGGCGCCGCACCGTCGGACAATTGCTGCGCGAGACGCGCGAAGGCTATGGCAGCGATATTCCGCGCGTCGCTTCCGCCTTGCGCATCCGCGCCGCCTATCTCGAGGCGATCGAGGAAGGCCGCTACGACCGCCTGCCGGGGCCGGTCTATGCGCTGGGCTTCGTGCGCGCCTATGCCGTCCATCTCGGCCTTGACGGCGAGGAGGCGGTGCGCCGTTTCAAGCTCGAGGCCGAGGGTTTCGAGGCACAGCGCGACCTCAGCTTTCCGGTGCCGCTCACCGAGCGCAGCATTCCCGGCGGCGCCATGGTGCTGGCGGCGATAATCCTGGCGGTTTGCGCCTATGGTATTTGGTATTATCTGTCCTCGACCGTCGGATCGCGGCCGGAACGGGTAGGCCCGCTTCCGGCCGAGCTCGCCAAGCCCCAGACGCCGACAGCCCCTGCTCCCTCCGCGACGCCGGCCCCTGACACGGCACCGGCTCCTGCTGCGGCTCTGCCCCCCGCACCGCCGTCCTCTCCGGCGCCTTCTCCCGCGTCGGCGTCTCAGCCGTCGCCTCCCGCCGGAGCCACGGCGCCAGCCCCGCCGGCCACCACCGTGCCGCCGCCTCTCCCGGCCGTCGGCTCGTCCATGCCGGTCGTCCCGCCGCCAAACCCCGCCGCCGGTTCGTCCACGCCGGTTGCTCCGCCGCCGCCACCGAACCCCGCCGCCGGCCCATTGGAGGGCGAGGAGGATGCCCCGGTTGCCGCCGCGCCGAGCCCGCCGGCGACGACCGAGCCCGCCTTGCCCCTGGTCCCTCCGCCGCCGGCGCAGACCGCGGCGCTGCCCGCCATTCCCGGCGGCGGCGCGACACCGGTGCCCGATCAGCCGCACGTCTACGGCCTTGCCAATGGCAATACGCGCATCCTGATCCGCGCGCTCAGCGATAGCTGGATTCAGATCCGCGACAAGGACCACAAGCCGATCTTCACGCGCCAGCTCCATGCCGGCGATACCTATCACGTGCCGGATGGGCCGGGTCTCACCATGAAAACCGGCAAAGGCGTCGGGCTGGCGATCACCGTCGACGGTCGCCAGGCGCCGCCCATCGGCGGCGCGGTCAGATCCAATATCTCCCTCGATCCCGACCGGCTGCTGGCCGGTACCGCGCTCGGCGACTAGCCGGCGCCTCCCGTTCTTTTGCTCGCGCGCGAAACGCGCTATATAGCGCTGGCGGTTCCTGGTCTTCGGCCGGCGTGGCGAGGTCTTCCGTGAGCGTGCGTCCCTATCGCGACATCGATCGGCGCAAATGCCGGCAGGTCCATGTCGGCAAGGTGCCGGTGGGCGGCAGTGCGCCGATCACCGTCCAGTCCATGACCAACACGCTCACCCATGACGTGCCGGCGACGGTGGCGCAGATCAAGGCGCTGGAGAAGGCCGGCGCCGACATCGTGCGCGTCTCTTGCCCCGACCGGGAATCGGCGCTGGCGCTCAAGGACATCGTCCGCCAAGTCGAGGTCCCGATCGTCGCCGACATCCATTTCCATTACAAGCGCGCCATCGAGGCGGCCGAGAGCGGTGCCGCCTGCCTGCGCATCAACCCCGGCAATATCGGCTCGCCCGAGCGCGTGCGCGAAGTGGTCAAGGCGGCCAAGGATCACGGCTGCTCCATGCGCATCGGCGTCAATGCCGGCTCGCTCGAGCGCGACCTGCTGGAGCGGTATGGCGAGCCCTGTCCCGAGGCCATGGTGGAGAGCGCGCTCACCCACGCCAAGATTCTCGAGGACAACGATTTCTTCGAGTTCAAGATCTCCTGCAAGGCCTCCGATGTCTTCCTTGCCGTCGCCGCCTATCAGCAGCTTGCCGAGGCCTGCGACTATCCCTTGCATCTCGGCATCACCGAGGCCGGCGGGCTCATGACCGGCACGGTCAAATCCTCGATCGGCATGGGCTCGCTGCTTTGGGCCGGCATCGGCGACACCATCCGCGTCTCGCTTTCGGCCGATCCGGTCGAGGAGATCCGCGTCGGCTACGAGATGCTGAAGGCGCTGGGGCTGCGCCACCGCGGCGTCAGCGTCGTTTCCTGCCCCTCCTGCGCGCGCCAGAACTTCGAGGTGATCAAGACGGTGGAAGTGCTGGAGCAACGCCTGGCGCACATCACCACGCCGATGACGCTTTCGGTGATCGGCTGCGTCGTCAACGGCCCCGGCGAGGCGCGCGAGACCGATATCGGCCTCACCGGCGGCGGCAACAACACGCATCAGGTCTATATCGCCGGCGTGCCGCATCACCGCTTGAAGGATCAGAGCATCGTCGATCACCTCGTCGAGCTGGTTGAGAAGAAGGCGGCCGAGATCGAAGCGGCCAAGGCGAAGAGCGCGACCGCCGACGCGGCGGCGTCCTGATGCGATAGCTCTCCATCATGCCCGCCCTTCAGCCGGTGCGCGGCACGCAGGATCTCCTGCCCGACGAGCAGCGCCGCCACCGCGTCGTGACCGACACCGCGCGAAGCGTCGCCGAGCGTTACGGCTATCAAGAGATCGCCACGCCGATCTTCGAATTCACCGAGGTGTTTGCGCGGCCGATCGGCGAGACCTCGGACATCGTCACCAAGGAGATGTACACCTTTGCCGATCGCGGCGGCGAGGAAGTGACGCTCCGGCCCGAATATACCGCCGGCATCATCCGCGCCGTGATCTCCAACGGGCTGACCCAGGCGCTGCCGTTGCGCTTCTTCGCCAGCGGGCCGATGTTCCGCTACGAGCGGCCGCAGAAGGGCCGCTTCCGCCAATTCCACCAGATCGACGTCGAGCTGATCGGTCTGGCGCAGCCGCAGGCGGACGCCGAGGTGATCGCGCTCGGCGCCGACATTCTCGACGCGCTCGGCGTCCTGCCGCGCACCATTCTCGAAATCAACACGCTGGGCGATGCCTCGAGCCGGCACGCCTATCGCGAGGCATTGCTCGCCTATTACCGCGAGCGCCGCGCGCTCCTCTCCGCCGACAGCCTGGCGCGGCTGGAGCGCAACCCGCTGCGCATTCTCGATTCCAAGGACGAGGGCGACCGGCGGGTCAATGCCGAGGCGCCGTCCTTCGTCGAGTATCTTACCGCCGAGGCGCGCGGCTTTTTCGATGCGGTGCGCGCCGGGCTCGACCTTCTCGGCATCGCCTTTCGCGAGAGCCCGCGCCTGGTGCGCGGCCTCGATTACTACTGCCACACCGCCTTCGAGTTCGTCACCGCCGACCTCGGCGCGCAAGGCACCGTGCTCGGCGGCGGTCGCTACGACGGCCTCATGGGCATCATGGGCGGGCCCGAGACGCCGGGCGTCGGTTGGGCGGCGGGAATCGAGCGCCTGGCGCTGCTCATCGGCGAGCCGCCGCGCGGGCCACGGCCGGTCGCGGTCATTCCCGTCGGCGAGAAGGGCGAGGCGCCGGCGCTGAAGCTCGCCCATGCGCTGCGCCGCGACGGCTTTACCGTCGAGCTGGGATATTCCGGCAATGTCGCCCGGCGCATGAAGCGCGCCAACAAGATCGGCGCGCGCGTGGCGGTGATCCTGGGCGAGGACGAACTGGCGCGCGACGCCGCCACCCTGCGCGACCTCGATACCGGCGAGCAGATCGAGGTGCCGCTGGCCGAGCTCAGGGATCGGCTCGCGCCCTTCCGCTAGCGGGGCCAATGCCCGGCGCCAACGAGGCCGGGGCGGGCAGTGGCCTGCTCGTCATCGGCATCAACCACAGGGCCGCGCCGCAGCGGCTGCGCGACTGCTTCGCGCTGGTCGAGGCCGACCTCGCCGGCGCGCTCGAGGAGCTGCGCGGCGCCGGCCTCGGCGAGGTGGCGCTCATCGCCACCTGCGACCGCGTCGAGCTCGTCACCACCGCCGGCGATGCCGCGCGCGCCGGCGCCGCGCTGGCGGCGCTGCTGGCGCGCCGCGGCGGCGGCGCTGCCGAAGCTGCGCTCTATCGTCACGACGGGCCGGCGGCGCTCAGGCATCTCTTCGCCGTGGCGAGCGCTCTCGACAGCCTCGTCATCGGCGAGCCGCAGGTGCTGGGGCAGGTGAAGGCGGCGCATCGGCTCGCCGCCGAGCTTGGGCTGGCCGGCGCCGAGCTTGAGGCGGTTTTTGCCGCGGCGGCGGCGGCGGCGCGCCGGGTGCGGCGCGAGACGCGCATCGCCGAGCGGCCGGTGTCGATCGCCGCCGCTTCTCTCCAGCTCGCGCGCGACATCCATGGCGATATCGGCCGCTGCTGCGCGGTGCTGCTGGGGGCGGGGGAGATGGGCGAGCTGATGGCCGAGCAGTTCCAGCGCGCCGGCCTCGCCCATCTCGTCGTCTGCGGCCCGCCGGCGCGCGCCGAGCGCACGGCGCAACGCCTCAATGCCCATCTGCTGCCGCTCGAGCCGATCGAGGAGGCGCTCGCCGGTGCCGACATTGTCATCGCCGCGCTCGGCGCCGGCCGCGCCGTCCTCACCAAGCCGCGCCTTGCCGCCGCCTTGCGGCGGCGGCCGACGCGGCCCATCTTTGTCATCGATCTGGCGATCCCCGCCGACGCCGAGCCGGCGGTGAATGATCTCGACGGCGTCTTCCTTTATGATCTCGGCGATCTCGAACGCGCGGCGCTGGCCGGCCGCGCCACGCGCGAGGCGGCGTCGGCCGAGGCGTGGCGCGTTCTCGAGGCGGAGCTCGAGGGCTTCGCCCGGCGCCGCGCCGAGCGCCGCGCCGTGCCCGCCGTGCTCGCCCTGCGCGAGCATGTCGAGGCGTTGCGCCGCCAGGCGCTTGCCGAGGCCGGCGGCGACGCCGAGGCGGCGACGCGGCTTCTCGCCAGCCGCCTGCTGCACGCGCCGTCGGAAGTGCTGCGCGAGCGAATGGCGGCGATGCCCGACGAGGCCGAGGCGATGGAGGCGCTGCTGCGCCGGCTGTTCCGGCTGGAGGAAGGCGAGGAGAGGAGCGAGTGACGGCGCAAGGCTCATTGGATGCGAAGCTGGACAAGCTGGTGCGGCGTCACGCCGAGCTCAGCGACGCGCTCGGCGATCCCGCGCTGCCCGGCAGCGAGGTGGCTGCGCTGTCGAAGGAGTACAGCGAGCTGACGCCGGTGGTGGAGAGCATCGCCGCGCTGCGGCGGGCGCAGGCCGAGCTCACGGAGCTCGCATCGCTTGCCGAGGATGGCGGCGATCCCGAGATGCGCGCGCTGGCCCAGGCCGAGCTGCAAGCGGTGAAGGCGCGGCTGCCGGCGCTCGAGCATGAGGTGCTGCTGCTGCTGCTGCCCAAGGACGAGGCCGACGAGCGCAACGTGATCCTCGAATTGCGCGCGGGCACCGGCGGCGAAGAGGCGGCGTTGTTCGCCGCCGCCCTTTTCCGCATGTATCAGCGCTACGCCGCGCAGCATGGCTGGCGCTTCGAGGTGATGAACGTGTCGGAGACCGGGCTCGGCGGCTTCAAGGAGGCCATCGCCTCGATCACCGGCCGCGACGTGTTTCAGCGCCTCAAATTCGAATCCGGCGTGCACCGCGTGCAACGGGTGCCGGAGACCGAGGCGAGCGGGCGCATCCACACTTCGGCCGCGACCGTGGCGGTGTTGCCCGAGGCGGAAGAGGTCGACATTCACATCGACGAGAAGGATCTACGCATCGACGTCTTCCGCTCCAGCGGCCCGGGCGGGCAATCCGTCAATACCACCGACAGCGCGGTGCGCATCACCCATCTGCCGACCGGCCTCGTCGTCTCGCAGCAGGACGAGAAGTCGCAGCATAAGAACAAGGCCAAGGCGCTCAAGGTGCTGCGCGCCCGGCTCTATGAGCGCGAGCGTCAGGCGCGCGCGGCCGAGCGCGCCGCTTCGCGCAAGAGCCAGGTCGGCAGCGGCGACCGCTCCGAGCGCATCCGCACCTACAACTTTCCGCAAGGCCGCGTCACCGACCACCGCGTCAACCTGACGCTCTATAAGATCGACAAGGTGATGAACGGCGAGGCGCTCGACGAGTTCATCGACGCCCTGCTCGCCGAGGATCAGGCGGCGCGGCTGGCGGAGGTGGAATGAGCGCCCTGGCGCATGGTGCGTCCTTGCCGCCGCAAGAGGGGGGACCGGTCGGCGGAGAACGCATGACCGCCGGCGACGCCGTCGATGCGCTCGCCCGGCGGCTTGCCGATGCCGGCATCGCGGACGCGCGCCGCGAGGCGCGGCTGGTTGTCGCCCTGGCGATGGGGGTCGACTCCGCCGCGGTGCTGGGCTGGCCCGAACGCCTCCTCGACGCGCCGGCGCGGGCGCGACTTGCCGAGCTTGCGGCGCGGCGCGCGGCGCGCGAGCCCTATGCGCGTCTCGCCGGACGGCGGTCGTTCTGGAGCCTCGATCTCACGCTCTCCCCGGCAACGCTCGATCCGCGCCCCGACAGCGAGACGCTGATCGAGGCGGCGCTGGCGCTGCTGCCCGATCGCGCCGCCTCCTTGCGCATCGTCGACTTCGGTACCGGCAGCGGCTGCCTGCTGCTGGCGCTGCTCTCGGAGCTGCCCAATGCCGGCGGGATCGGCATCGACATTTTGCCCGGTGCCGCGGCGGTCGCGCGGCGTAATGCCGCAGCGTCGGGGCTCGGTGGCCGCGCCGCCTTCGCGGTCGGCGATTGGGGCGAGGCGCTGGCCGGCAGGGTGGATGTCATTCTCGCCAATCCTCCCTATATACGGTCGAGGGATATCGTCAGCCTTGCCCCGGAAGTTGTTCGCTACGAGCCGCGCATCGCGCTTGACGGCGGCGGCGACGGACTCTGCGCCTATCGGTGCCTGGCCGGCGACATTGCCCGGTTGCTGTGTCCCGGCGGCCTTGGCTTTATCGAGCTGGGCGAGGGGCAGGCGGCGGCGGTGGCAGGACTGATGGACGCCGCCGGGCTATCGGTCCGGCAGAAGCGGCGGGATCTCGCGGGGATCGAGCGGGTGCTGGTCGTAATGCAACCTCAGAATAGGCGAGGTACCTAAAAAAACTTGTTGGAATACGCGGGCTTCCCGTCTAGGGTGGAACCGCGAAGATCAAGGAGCCACGGGCTCCTGCGCCTCTCGGCGCCGGTATTGCTTCCCTACCGATAATGGTGCTGACCGCTGCGGCGGGCAGGCGCCGGAGGAGCATCCGCAGCAATCACAGATGTTGTGAGATGATGTCGTATCGCGATTTCAAAGGTGTCATGAGACCAGGCCAGAACAAGCGGCATAGAGGCCGCAACAATGGCGGCAACCCCAACAATCCGAACCGCGGTCCGCGTCCGCCGCATCGCATGCAGACGTTCGACAGCAACGGTCCGAACGTCAAGATTCGCGGCAATGCCTACCAGGTATTCGAACGTTATGTGGCGCTGGCGCGCGAAGCGGCTTCGGCCGGCGACCGCATTGCCGCCGAGAACCTTTATCAGCATGCGGAGCATTATTTCCGCATCATGAACGCCGACGGGCAGGGCCCCAACAACGCCATCGCTCCGCCACGGCCGATGACCCCCGCGGACACGGAACTGACTGGGCCCGACACCGACCCCGAGGCCGAGAGCCGTTCGGCGCTGCAACCGGCGCCACCGCCGGGCGATCCCGAGACCCCGCCAACCGCCTGAGGTTGAGGCGCGGTCGCATCGCAGCCGCCCGCTTTACGGGTGTATGCTGTTTTTCTGCCCGTTTTGCGGGCGGGCGAGTCGCCGCGGCAGGGCTTGGTGGCCCTGCCCACGCATCCCATATTGGTGAACTGGAAGGCCCGTCCGGTTGCCTCGAAGAGGGACCCGCGGGCCGGTTCGCGATGGGGGTCCCATGGCCTTCGAGAATTATACCGAGCGCTCCAAGGGCTTCGTGCAAGCAGCGCAGACCCTGGCGCAGCGGCGCGGTCACCAGCAGATCACGCCCGACCATCTCCTGCAGGTCTTGCTCGACGACAAGGAAGGCTTGGCGTCGAACCTGATTGCCGCCGCGGGCGGCGATGCCAACCGCGCCCGCGCCGCAGTGGCGGCGGCGCTCGACAAGCTGCCGCGCGTCGAGGGCAGCGGCGCGGGCCAAGTGTTCCTCGCAGCGGAAACGACGCGGCTCTTCGCCGAGGCGGAGAAGATCGCCGAGAAGGCCGGCGACAGCTTCGTCACGGTCGAGCGGCTGTTGCTGGCATTGACCTTGATGAAGGGCACCGCCGCCGCCAAGGCGCTCGCCGATAGCGGCGTCAGCGCGCAAAGTCTCAACCGCGCCATCGAGGAGGTGCGCAAGGGCCGCCGCGCCGACAGCGCCAGCGCCGAAGAGGGCTACGACGCGCTCAAGAAATACGCGCGCGACCTCACCGCCTCGGCGCGCGAGGGCAAGCTCGATCCCGTGATCGGGCGTGACGAGGAGATCCGCCGCACGGTGCAAGTTCTGTCGCGGCGCACCAAGAACAATCCGGTGCTGATCGGCGAGCCCGGGGTCGGCAAGACGGCGATCGTCGAGGGCTTGGCCTTGCGCATCACCCATGGCGACGTGCCCGACAGCCTGAAGGACAAACGCCTCCTGGCGCTCGATCTCGGCGCGCTGGTCGCCGGCGCCAAGTTCCGCGGCGAGTTCGAGGAGCGGTTGAAGGCGGTTCTGTCGGAGATTACCGCCGCCGAGGGCGAGATCATCGTCTTCATCGACGAGCTGCACACGCTGGTCGGCGCCGGCAAGGCGGAAGGCGCCATGGACGCCTCGAACATGCTGAAGCCGGCGCTGGCGCGCGGCGAGCTGCATTGCGTCGGCGCCACCACGCTGGACGAGTACAGAAAGCACATCGAGAAGGACGCCGCCCTGGCGCGGCGCTTCCAGCCGGTCTTCGTCAACGAGCCGACGGTCGAGGACACTATCTCGATCCTGCGCGGCATCAAGGAGAAATACGAAGTCCATCACGGCGTGCGCATCACCGACGGTGCCATCGTCGCCGCCGCGACCTTGTCCAACCGCTACATCGCCGACCGCTTCCTGCCGGACAAGGCGATCGACCTGATGGACGAAGCGGCTGCGCGGCTGCGCATGGCGGCCGAGTCGAAGCCCGAGGCGATCGACGAACTCGACCGGCGCATCATCCAGCTCAAGATCGAGCGCGAGGCGCTGAAGAAGGAGACCGATCCGGCCTCGCGCGACCGGCTCGAGAAGCTCGAGACGGAGCTGGCCGAAGCCGAGCAGCGCTCGGCCGAGCTTACCGCGCAATGGCGCGCCGAAAAGGACAAGCTCGCCGGCGCGAAGAAGCTCAAGGAGCAGCTCGACCAGGCGCGCATCGAGCTCGAGCAGGCGCAGCGCAAGAACGATTGGGCGCGCGCCGGCGAGCTCACCTATGGCGTCATCCCCGAGCTCGAGCGCAAGCTCAAGGCGGCCGAGGCGGCGGAGAGCGACCGCATGATCGACGAGGCGGTCACGGCCGAGCATATCGCCGCGGTGGTATCGCGCTGGACCGGCGTGCCCGTCGACAAGATGCTCGAGGGCGAGCGCGAGAAGCTGATGGCCATGGAGGACAATCTGCGCCGCCGCGTCATCGGCCAGGACGAGGCGGTGATCGCCGTCTCGAACGCGATCCGCCGCGCGCGCGCCGGGCTGCAGGATCCGAATCGACCGATCGGCTCCTTCCTTTTCCTCGGTCCCACCGGCGTCGGCAAGACCGAGCTTACCAAGGCGCTCGCCGAGTTCCTGTTCGACGACGAGAGCGCGATGATCCGCATCGACATGTCGGAGTACATGGAAAAGCATTCGGTCGCGCGCCTCATCGGCGCTCCGCCGGGCTATGTCGGCTATGACGAAGGCGGTGCGCTCACCGAGGCGGTTCGCCGCCGGCCCTATCAGGTCATCCTCTTCGACGAGGTGGAGAAGGCGCATCCCGACGTCTTCAACGTGCTGCTGCAAGTGCTCGATGACGGGCGGCTCACCGACGGGCAGGGCCGCACCGTCGATTTCCGCAACACGCTCATCGTCCTCACCTCCAATCTCGGCAGCGAGATCCTGGCCAACCTGCCGGAAACGGTCGAGGTCGCGAGCGTGCGCGGCGAGGTGATGCAAATCGTGCGCGGCGCGTTCCGGCCGGAGTTCCTGAACCGGCTCGACGAGATTCTGATCTTCCGGCGCCTCTCGCGCGCCGATATGAAGGGCATCGTCGACATCCAGCTCGATCGGCTGCAGAAGCTGCTCGCCGACCGCAAGATCGTGCTCGCGGTCGACGCCGCGGCGCGCGCCTGGCTCGCCGAGGCCGGCTATGACCCCGTCTATGGCGCACGGCCGCTGAAGCGGGTGATCCAGCGCTCGCTGCAGAACCCCTTGGCCGAGCTTATTCTCGCCGGCCGCGTCAGCGACGGCGAGACCGTGGACGTCACGGCGGGCGAAGGCGGTCTCGCCATTGCCGGCCGCGTCGCCAAGGCGGCGGAATAGGCCGGGGCGGCGCGGATCGCGCTGTGTTGCTGCCCAATCGGCGTGCAGGCGGGGCGCGCAATTGAGCGCCGCGCCGCGTCCGGTCGCGCGGAGGCGCGTGCGACTTATGGCACGGCCGTTGCACGGAGCGAGCGGGCGGATAAGCTCGCTTTCGGCGGGCACAACGTCCGCGCCAGGGAGGCAGCCATGACACGCGCCGAGCTTACCGAGAAGATCGCCGTCATCAAACGCAAGCGCGGACTCTCCTGGAAGGAGATTGCCGCCAAGATTGGGCCGGGCTCGCCGGTCTACTACACGGCGGCGCTGCACGGGCAGATGAAGCTCGGCAAAGCCGAGGCGGAGGCGGCGGGCAAATTGCTCGGCCTCGACGAGGATGAGGTGGCGCTGCTGCAGGAGGTGCCCTATCGCGGCTCGCTGCCGACCGCCGTGCCGACGGACCCGCTGATCTACCGCTTCTACGAGTTGGTGCAGGTTTACGGCACCACCTGGAAGGCGCTCATCCAGGAGGAGTTCGGCGACGGCATCATGAGCGCCATCGATTTCGACATGGCGATCGAGCGCCAGCCCGACCAGAAAGGCGACCGCGTGCGCGTCAGCATGAGCGGCAAGTTCCTGCCCTATAAGCAGTACTGAGGCGGCCGGCAAGGCGCGGTTGCCAGGGAGCGGCGGCGCGGCGCATCATGTGGCGCCAGAATGAAGAAAGAGGCGCGCCTATGCTGGACGGCAAAGTGGCCTGGATCACCGGCGCCGGCACCGGCATCGGCCGCGCCGGCGCTGGCGAGCTGGCGCGGGCCGGGGCGCGCGTCGTGCTGAGCGGACGCCGCCCGCACCAGCTCGAGGCGGCGGTTGCCGAGATCGTCGCCGCCGGCGGCAAGGCCGAAGCGGCGCCGCTCGACGTCGCCGACCGCGACGCCGTCGCGCGCGTCGCCGCCGGCATTCTCGAGCGCCACGGCCGCGTCGACATCCTGGTCAACAGCGCCGGCATCAACCTGCCGACCCGCCTGTGGAAGACGCTCACGCCGGAGAGCTTCGCGGAGATCGTCGGCATCAATCTCAACGGCGCGCTCTATTGCATCCACGCGGTGCTGCCCCAGATGCGCGCGCGCAAGGACGGGCTTGTCATCAACGTCTCTTCCTGGGCGGGCCGCTTCGAGACCTACATCACCGGTCCCGCTTATAACGCCAGCAAGCATGCCATGGCGGCGCTCACTCTCTCGCTCAATGACGAGGAATGCGTCAACGGCATCCGCGCCTGCGTCATCTATCCCGGCGAGGTAGCGACGCCGATCCTCAAGAATCGGCCCAATCCACCCTCGCCCGAGGAGATCGCGCGCATGCTGCTGCCGGAGGATCTCGGCCGCGCCATCGCCTTCGTCGCCGAGATGCCGCCGCGCGTCTGCGTCAACGAGATCCTGATCACTCCGACCTGGAACCGTTTCTTTCTCGGCGGCGCGGACATCGCGCGCCGCTGATAGGCCGCCGCTATCGCGCCAGTCGCGCACTGGGCAGGTCGGCGACGATAGTCTCCGCGCGCAGCGCCAGGAGATCGCGATCGGTCGCCTGCGTCGCGGCTTGGAAGCGAGCGATATCGGCGCCGGAGAGCGGCTGGCCCGGTCCAGTCTTGACCGACATCGGGTTCATCGGCTCGCCCTGGAGCCGCACCTCGTAATGCAGATGCGGACCGCTGGCGCGGCCGGTGGCGCCGACATAGCCGATGACCTCGCCCTGGCGCACCCGCATGCCGGGCCTCAAGCCGCGCGCAATGCGGCTCATATGCGCATAGGCGGTCTCATAGCCGCCCTCATGCTTCAGCAGCACGAGATTGCCGTAGGCGCCGGACGCGCCGGCGCTTTCGACGACGCCGTCGCTCGCCGCCATGATCGGCGAGCCCGGCGGCGCGGCGAAATCGACGCCGCGATGCATCTTGGTATAACCGAGGATGGGATGGAGCCGCATGCCGAAGCCGGAGCTGAGCCGCGCGCCGTCGACCGGCGTCCGGAGCAGCGCCTTCTTCGCGCTTTCGCCCGCTGCGGTGAAGAACTCCGCCATCCTGGCGCCGGCCGGGAGATAGCGATAGAGCCTCAGCGTCTTGCCCGAGAGCGTCATCGCCGCATAAGCGATCTCACCCGTGCCCACCGCCTTGCCATGCTCGTCATAGAGGCGGTCGTAGAGCACCTCGAAACTGTCTTCGGGCTGCAGATCGCGCTGGAAATCGACGTCATAGCTGAAGGCGCCGATCATCTCGCTCAGCACCGGCATGGGCACGCCGGCATCGCTCGCCGCCTCGAACAGGCTGGTACGGATGACGCCAGCCGCCAGCTCCGGCACGCGCGTCAGCTTCCGTGCGCGCGGACGCGCGATGTAGCGGCCGTCACCCGCACGGGTGACGACGATGTCGCGGTCGATGCCCGTGGCGAGGCGGAGCTCGCCGAGCTCGAGGCCGATGAAGTCGAGCGCCATCTCCTGACCGGGCTTGAGCGCGCGCGGCGGAAAGAGGGGAGCAATCGCCGCGATCGCCGCCCGCGCCTCCTCGGCGCCGACGCCGGCTTCCGCCAGCACGCTTTTGAGCGTATCGCCCGCGGCAAGCCGCAGCAGGCGCGTTGTCGATGGCGCGCCGAGAATCGGCGCGAGCGGGGTAACGAGGATCGACGCGGGCGGAGCGATCTCGGCGCGCGCTTCGGGCGCTTCGGCGGCCGGTGCCACGAGCCACACCACCAGCCCCAGGGCGAGGGCGGCGCAAAGCGGCTGCTTGGTCCTCACGCGGGCTCGCGCCCGTCGATACCGTCCATGATCCCCCCGGCCCATGGCAGGAATGCGTTAACCATAACCGTCCCGGGCAGGATTCGCAGACCGGGGTAGGCCTGTCAACCCAAAGCTCGCCTGCGGCAGGACGATTTCCTATGTGAATTGAAGGGTATCGGCGCCGGCGTGGCGCGGACGCGGCGCCTGTGTCTGCCATGCGCCTGCTGTTGCAGCATTGCCGCGCCGCGCCCGATTTCTGTGGATAGAAGGGCGATCACTGTTGACTTGGAGGGGGTCGGGGCTTATAAGCGCCGCTCCCTTCGGGGGAGAGTTGGTTCTTTGACATAGTAGAGAAGAGGAAGGGATGCGCGGGCGGCGGCGCTTAGGCGCCGCTGTGGTTTGCGCATCTTGGAATGGAATTGT
>Ga0187781_10001107_pt1 | contig 20239 bp, 16 predicted proteins | sample 0715_SJ02_MP02_2_FD_132447 | JGI IMG/M metagenome (GOLD analysis project Ga0187781, IMG submission 132447) | Tropical peat soil microbial communities from peatlands in Department of Meta, Colombia - 0715_SJ02_MP02_20_MG | ecosystem: Environmental > Terrestrial > Soil > Wetlands > Peat | place... | reverse complement strand
GAGGAAGGGCTGCACTCCGCCAGATCAAAAGCGCGACGCACCACTAGTTAGCTAGCCTGCCCAAGGAATCATCCCGTGGGGAGGCGACCGATGACCCGCAGAGCGTCCGTAACCAGGTTCCCATCGTCACGACAACCGGGGAGGTGGTTCGGCGTCTGTCGGACAGCGGTCCCCGGTGCGTTGATGGTTGGCTGCCTGCTGGGGATCGCGCCGGCTGCTGTCCGGTCGGATCCTGTCCCGCGAGTCCCGAAGGTTGCTCCGGGCCATTGGAGCAAGATCGGGACCGACATGGCGGCCAACGCCTCGATATGGGAAGCCCCCGATGGCAGCGACTGGGCTATCTGGGCGGAGAACAGCACGACCTACGACGTGGCCCTGCTAGCGCCGAACGGCGGCGGCAAGGAAGCCACGGCCCTGCACTGGGCGGGCGGAGGAATCGCCAATAACCCGGTGCTCGTGTCCAATGGAACGGAGCCGCTGCTCATCTTCGGGGCGGGAGGACCACCTCCTTACAACACAGGCGCTCTGGTGGGCTTTGTCCCGAGCAAATGGGGTGCCCTGTGGACCGGGCTGTCGTGGTCACTCTCGAATTCCACGATTATCGATGGCTATTTCGGGGCGGCGCGCAACAGCGCCGGGGAGTTGTCCGCAGCCTGGAACACGGTCGGCCCGTACGTAAGTTATCGCATCGGTACGGCGGCGACGATCCCGGCACCCCCACCCGACCAGCAGTTCACTTTCCCCAACGGGTATGTGGGGTTCATCAACGAAGCCGTTGACCCGAGCAACGATGACTTCTACGCTGCTTTCGCGCGCTATTTCACGAAGCCGTCGAGCACCGACGGGGTCTACGTCGCCGATCTGACGACGCACGGAGGGATCACAAAGGCCCCGGGCTCGGGTACAGAATCAGTCTCGAGAGAGAGCCTGGCCGTTGCGTTCGCGGCCTCCACCGGCAAGCACGGTGGGCTCTTCGCCGTGTACTGCGACAACACCGGGAGCTGCAATCACCTGCTGTTCTGGCGGGTCGGCAGCCCACACGCGCTGGTCGTCCCCGGCAGCACGGCACAGTTCCCGGGAGACTGGCCGGCCTTGGCGGCGGGACCAGACGGTCGTATGTGGATTGCCTGGTTCAACGGGGCGAACAGCATGGTGTACACGGTCCGAACCAACGAGGCGGATACGAGGTTCGGACCGGTCGAGTCCTACGACGATCACCTGGTCGACCTCAACAACATCGCAGTGAGCGGTGGCGGCGCCGGTCGGCTCGACGTCGTGCTAGGCGGCTTGATCAGCAGCAATCTAAAGCCTGAGATCCTGACCACGCAGTCGCTTACCGGCCTACAGCTGTCCCCCGGGAGCGTGTCGTTCCACAACACGACCACAGTCAAGGTAGTCTTCACGGTCACCGACGCGGGCGACCCAGTCGCGGGTGCCACGGTGACGGTCGCCGGTCAGAGCGGTACGACCGATGCTGGCGGGGCGGTCACGTTCGCGTTTCCCAAAGGCATTAGCCCTGGTAAATACGCGGCGACAGCAATGGACGCCGACTACTTCTCCGGGCACGCGAGCGTAGTTGTGCTGAGGTAAGCATCCTCGAGGCGATATGGCAGCCGTGACACCGATCGGGTCCTGTTCATCGCCGCCACCTCGGCGTCTAGGGAGGAGGTGCTTATGGCGCTCCGCCGACATAACCGAAACGCCGGCGCATGACGCGATGATGTCCTAAGTTCCCAGCTGACAGCCATTTTTCTGGCTCTTGGAGCACGACAGAATGGGATGCCGCGACCGAGATGACCCGCACCCTTCCCGGGACCGGCGGCGCCTACTTGCCGAACCTCGCCGGAAGCCAGCGATTCGGGTTATAGGCGGTCACGAAGTCCTCGGTGAAGGTGTTGCTCTCAGACGACGTCTGTGAATGGAACCAGAAATACAGGTACGACTTCACTCCGGTTGTGGAGGCGTTGACGCCCGGTCCGCAGTCGGTCGTGCGGGAGGGATCGCAGTACGAGACCTCGTAGACCTTGAGGGTGACGGACTGCGCGGGGACCTTGCCCTCGGCCTCCTCCAGACCCTCCAGTTGCAGCCCGAAGTCGGTACTCGGTCCCGACCGACAACAGTGGCTGCGGCGCTTGCGGCCGGCAGCAATGCCCCCACAAGGCAGATGACGACGAGCAAAGCGCGTACCACACCGCTTCGCCGGCTCCGCGGCCCCGGCATCCCTCGCAATGTCGTGAACCCCCTTCAGACCAGCGACCGCCGCTGACGAGTCGCAACCGGCTCGAGTGCTGGCGAACGATATCAGGGTGTCGCGCCGGTGGGCGGTGTCGCTGCGGCAGCGGTCATGGCTCATTGGCAAGGATCGCCGCCCCGCCATTGTTGAGGAGACCGACCGCTCGACAGCCGCCGGTCGCGCCGCACCATATTCCCTCGACGTCAGCCAAATCGCCCGGCAGCTTCTCCGTCAGCCACGTGTCGCCCGCGTTCGTGGTCGCCACGATGTCGGCCCCGCCGGCCGACGTGGTGCCGACGGCCCAACAGTGTTCGGCCGTCGAACAGGACACACCGGACAGCGGACCGGTGTCAGAGGGGAGTGACTGGGCATCCCAGTCTTCACCGCCGTCGCTCGTGGCCATTGCAAAACCGAGAAACGGCGACGCCAGCCCAACTGCCACACAGGAGGAGGTGGTCGGGCAGTAAAGGCTGGCCAGGACGTAGATGCCGGTCGCCGGGGACTGCTCCTCCCAGCTCGTCCCGCCCTTCGTGGTTGCAACGATGACGTTGCCGGAGGTGCCGAGTCCGAGAGCCCAGCAATCTGTGGTCGTGGGGCACGACACGCTCTTGAGCAACCTGATTCCCGCCGGGAGAGGCTGCACCGTCCAGCTCGTGCCGCCGTCGGCGGTCGCCAGGACAGTCCCGGTGTCAGATGTCGATGAACCCACCGCCCAGCAGTCAGTCGCAGTCGGGCACGACACGGCGCTCAGGCTGCTGATGTTGTGCGGAAGTCTGCCCGCAACCCAAGTCCGGCCTCCATTGGCCGTGACGGTGAGACTGGCGCCGTGCTCGCCTGAACCCACTACCCAGCAATCGAAGCCACCGACGCACGTCAGGTCGCTCAGGATCTCAATCTGCGGTGGGATGTGCTGGCGATGCCAAGCACTCCCGCCGTCGGTGCTGGCGTCGATGGCGGCCCCGTTCGAGGCCGAGCCGACCGTCCAGCAGTGACTGGCGGTCCCGCACGAGAGCGCGCTGAATGCGAGGATTCCAGCCGGAAAGGACGCAGGCGACCAGGTTCTGCCCCCGTCTGCCGTGTGGACCGCCCCCGGCGCGCCCGTCTGTGTCGCCCCGACTATCCAGCAGTCAGAAGCGCTCCGGCACGAGACGTTCGTCAATTCGGCCAGGCCACTCGGTGCAAGGGGGTCCGGGAGCCTCTGTGTCTTCCACGCGCGGCCGCCGTCGGTCGTGGCCACGACATCGGCGACATCTCTGGAGGCGTTCTCCGTTCCGACCAGAAAGCAGTCGTCGGCCGTCGGGCAGGACACGCCCGTTGGCCCGGCAAAGCCGCCAATCAACGACGTGATCCAGGTACGCCCGCCGTTCTTTGTTGCCGTGACGATGCCCGCCCCGGACGCCGTTGTCCCCGACACGAGGCAGTCCATCGCCGTCGGGCATGACAAGAGGTATGCCGCCGCGATCGTCTTCGGCTCGAGCTTGGTCCTCCAGGTGCGTCCTGCGTCGGTCGTGGCGACGACGATCGGTGATTGCGAGGAGCGGGTTTCTCCGATGGCCCAGCAGACACTCGCTGTCGGGCAGGACACGTCCCACAGGACGAACACCGCTTTCGGCACCGACTCGCTCGTCCACTCACCGCGGCTGTTCGTGGCTACGACGGCGGGGTCGTCCTCGGCAAGCGGCCCGCTGTCACCGACCGCCCAGCATTGTGTCGCTGTCGGGCACGACAGCCCCGACAGGATGCTCGTACCGTTCGGGAGCCGTTGCCTCTTCCAGATCCTGCCACCGTCTGTTGTCACGACGACGCCGGCTCTAAAGGTTGGAATACCCAGGTTCTCGCCGGTGTCATAGCCCACAGCCCAGCAGTTGGTCTTCGTTGGGCAGGAGATGGCTCGCAGGTAGTGCAAGCTCAGGGTGGCGCCGGAGTTCCAGGTCCTGCCTCCATTGGTGCTGCTTGCCAATGCGCCGGCATCCGAGGACGTCGTTCCCGCCACCCAACAGTCAGAGCTGGTCGGGCATGACAAGCCGACCAGGCTGTCGATCACGGGCGGGTAGGACTTCTGCACCGTCCATGCCTGCGGGTCGACACGTCCTTGAAGACGCGCCCGGACCGGCGCCGACGCGCGCCCCAACCCGGCCGGAGCCGACAGCAACGCCCCGGCAAGCAGGGCTCCGAGAAAGCGACCAGGTCTGTTCGTGTCGCCCGACATTATCGAGCGGCGGCGGACGTCCTCATCTGACGAGCGCCATCACGCAACCCCGGCTCCCTGCGCTGGAGGCAGGCGGGGCCGGGGTTGGTGACGAGACGTGACCGTGAGGTCATCGTCACCGGCACGCAAGGATGCGGCCGGCACCGCTGGCTCACGTCTTGACCAGAACCTTCCCGAGGGCAGGGAAGTAGTTGGCTGCCGATGCCGTCACCGTGTAGCCGCCCGGGCTCGTTCCCTTGGCGAAGGTGACGGCGGCTTTCCCGGCGGGGTCGGTGAACGCCGTGTGCCCATCGACGCTCACCTTGGCGCCGGCCACGGGGTCGCCGGCGTCGGTCACGACGAAGGTAACCGTGTTGGTGCTCGTGTTGGCAATCGTCCCGCCTCCCGAGACTGCGAGGGCAGTGAGCGACTGCGTCGCGAGGAAGACGGGCTTGAGGCTGTTGTTGTCGCCGGCTGCGGTGACATCGAGACGTCCAAGTGGGCCCCCGCTGATCGCAAAGCTGTCCAGCGTGAACAGGGGTGTCGAGTACTTCTCTACCGGACCGAACTGCGTATCCGCCTCGTTCGTACGGACCGTGTAGAGCGTCGAGGCGCTCTTGTCCATCCAGGCGATCCAGAGGCGGCCGCCGGGGCCAGACGCCATCTCGTAAAAGAACGCGCCGGCGCTGTCGGGGACCACGCGGGCGTGCGGGGCTCCGGCGTGCCAGAGCATGAGGTGCGAGCAGGAGGTCCCGACGCAGTACGCAGCGAATACACCGCCACCGTTGCCTGTCCGGTTCGCGAAGGCGACCGGCTGGCTGTTCGGCGCTGTGCTCGTGTTGTAGGTGCCCGAGCCGGGCGCCTGCATAAGGGGGCCGTTGCTGGTGAGGTCCTTCACCCACACGCCGTCGCCATTCGCCGGCTTGGAGAAGTAGCGATTGAACCCCAGGTAGAAGTCACCGTTGCCGTCGGTGTCGACGACGTCGTGGAACTCGTTCTCAGGCCCCTTCCCGATGAGGAAGGACGGGTCCGTTCCTGGCGACGGAATGGAAGGAGACACGCCGATCTGGTAAAAGACGCCGCCCCCGATCGCTCCATAGGCCGCTGAGATCACGCCTTTGGCATTGACGGCCGCGCTCCCCCAGCCGACGTTCGACGAGTCGCAGGCGCTGGAGAGCGACCACCCTGTTGCTGTCCAATAGGGCGCGCCCGGCACGGCTCCGACAATGCACCCGAAGTCGTACTTACCGCCGTTCATTCCGCTGAAGACAGCGAGCGGCATGCTGCCGTTCGAGATCAGGGTCGGGTTGTTGGCGAGGCCCGCCCATTTCATCGCCAGCTTCGGGGCGGCGACGATGCCACCGTCAGGGGCGAGGAGGGCAAGGTCGTAGGTCGTGGAGTTCGGCGCCCACATCACCCAGTCGCGGTTGTCGGGCGCCCGCCACATGGCCGCCGGTCCCCCCGAGTTGGTCGTGCCGATCTCCGTCCACTTACCCGGTGCGGGGGACGTCAGCGCCCTCGGCGACGTGACGCGCCGCGGCGTGGTGGCAGCGCCGGCAGCCGTGCTCGCAAAGCCGACAACGAGCACCATGAGGCCGGTGAGAAGCAGCCGGAGCGCCCGCGCACCAGGCCCGCCGCACCTGGGTCGTGGGCGAGCGGCCCGAGCGAGGCCGAACGGGTTCTTTATGGTCTTTTGCATCGCACTCCTTCGTTGTGTTGTGGAAGTCAGATTCGTCGTGGAAGCCAGATGGGGCATGGAGGTCAGATGGCGGAGGGACGGTCGGGCTTCGGCGTCAGCAGGCCGATGAGGCGGCACGGCACGATCCGCTCGAAGCGAACCGCCGCCTGCTCGCTCACGGCTCTCACCTCCTCGAGGGGGCCTGCGAAGAGGCAGAAGACGACCTCGTCCTCCGGCATGAGCAGGGCGCCCAGATAAGAGACGCCCGTCACGGCGGGCAAGCCCCCCCTCACGCGACGATCGAGTGCCCGCGCCTGTTCCTCGGTGATTCCTGGGAGCATGCACTCCACGAGCTGGCAGCTGGACTCGGCAACCTGGGCCATGGTTCGACCGTAAGCAAACCCGGCGGCGCCGGCATCGGGGGAAACCCTACGCTTGCCCTCCGCCGTCCCTCTTGGACGCAAGCTGCCGCTCGAGGGATGCCCGCGAGCGGATACCGAGCTTGCGATAGATGCGAGTCAGGTTCGCCTCGACGGTCTTCGTCGTCACGAACAACTGGGCGGCGATGTCATCGTTGCGCAGGCCCGCCGCCGCCAGCTCGGCGATCGACAGCTCGGTGGAGGTCAGCTCGGTGTCCGGGCCTCGGCGAGCGCGCGCCCGTTCGAGGTCCCGGCTGGCCGTCTCCGCCCATCGGAGGGCGCCGGCTGCCTCGAAGGTCGAAAGGGCGTCCTCCAGGCATGCCTGCGCCTCCCGACGTTCACCCCGGCGGCGGTGAAGCCGGCCGAGCGCCAGCAGCGTGCGACCTCGCTCAACGGGCATGTCGAGCTGCTCGTGGGCGGCGAGGGCCAGCCGACAATCATCTATCGCCCCGTCCACATCACCCCGCGCCGCCCTGAGCAGACCGCGGCATCGGGCGGAAACAGCGAGAATCCACGGCCGAGGGAGGTGGCGAGCCCTCTCCTCCATGGCCTCGATCATCTTCTCGGCTCGCTCGAGCTGCCCGAGCCGGATGGCCGCCTCGGCATGATCAGCCTGGATCCGGTCGGCCGCCGGCTCGCGGGTGTGCAGGGCGTCGAGGATCTGCTGCGCGCGGCTGAGCTGGCGGTCCGCCTCAGCGGGATCGTCGCCGGCCAGCGCGGCCGATCCGAGCATCCCCCTCGCGATGGCCTCGAAGGTGAGATCGGGCTCCGCCTCGAGGCGCTTGAGCACTTCCTCACCGGCCCGTCGTGCCCCGGTGAGATCGCCGCGATGGGCCGCTACACACCCTCGGGCGTGCAGCGCCAGCGTGACGTAGGTCTCCTGCTCTGTCTGACGCGCCAGTTCGAGCGCCTGCTCGGCCAGCTCCCCGGCCCGCTCGGCGTGTCCGGTGATCGCCTCGAGGACGGCGAGGTGGCTGAGGATGCCGGCGGTGCTCGCCTCGTCGCCGGTCTTCTCGAAGGCTCGCAGGAGGTCCTCGTTGAGGCGACGAGCCGTCGCGAAGTCGTCGAAGAGCCGTGCCCACGTCGCCGGGACCGTGCTCATCTCCCAGGCAGCGGCCGCCTCCTGCAGCCTTGTCCCGAGCTCGACGGCGGCGTGGTCGGCGACTCCGCGGGCGTAGAGCTTCCACATCGCCATGTTGTGAAGGGCGAAGGAGTACAGCAAAGGATCCGCGCTCTCGTCGATGAGGCGCAGAGCGGCCTCCGCATGCTCGAGGCCAGCGTCGCAGTCAAGGGAGAACGAGGAGATCCGAGAGTGGATGCGGGCGCGCAGCGGCGCGCTCTCGGCCTGTTCGAGTGCCTCGGACAGGAGGGCGAGACCGTTGTCCGGCTCCCCTTGGGTCCACAGGACGCTTCCGAGTTCGAGCAGTACCTCGGCGCGATCCTCGCCCGGCAGCGGTCGTAAGAGCATTTCCTCGAGCTGACGCCTGGCCCCCGTGGCGTCCCCGGCAAAGTAGCGACGGTCAGCCAGCTCCCGCTCCCTACGGAGGGCGGCGGCCTCGTCCTCTACGGGGGTGAGGCGAAGGGCCAGCTCCTTCAGCTCGACGGCGGCGTCCGCCGCGCCGCGACGCATGGCTGACTCGGTGGCCTGGTCCAGGAGGTCAGCGGTGTCGCCATCGGTCGAGCTTGCGGCCAGCGCGCGGTGTAGAGCGCGTTCTTCGAGCGTTTCGACCCGTTCGGCGATGCGGGCGTGCAGGGCGCGCTGCTCGTCGGGCGAGAGCGACGAATACAGCGCCGAGGCGAACAGCGGGTGGCTGAACGAGACGCGACCGCTCTGATCGACCTCGACGATGCCGGCACGCTCGGCCGGGGCAAGGTCGGTCGGAGCGACGTCACCAGCCGCCGGCCGAGGGAGCGCAGCCACGACGAGGAGCGCTTCTCGAGTCCGCCGGGGAAGACGACGGAGCCTGAGGAGAACCACCTCTCCGTGATCGGTCGTCACCGGCAACGGCTCTCCCGGTCGCAGGGAGCCCTGCCGCAGCACCTCGCGCGCGATCTCGAGGGCGTAGAAGGGGTTTCCGCCTGCAGCCCGGTGGATCCTCACGAGCACCGGCCGGGCGAGTGAGGCGCCGAGGGCACTTCGCACCAGCTGGTGGATGGCGGCGACGCTGAGAGGTCCGACATCGAGCACGGAGATCGACTCGGTGCCGAGTTCCCGTTGCAGATGGGCTGTTGAGAGGCCCGTTGCCGCCGGTTCGTCCGTCCGGATCGTGACGACGAAGCGAACCGGCACCTCGCTGACCCGCCGCAAGGCGAAAGCCAGCACTCTGGCGGAGGCGGAGTCCAACCATTGCCCGTCGTCGACCGCGAGGAGCAAGGGCCGTTGCGAGGAGATCACCTCGAACAGGGACAGCAGCCCGGTCCCGACTACACGCGGGTCGAGCTCACCTTCGGAGGCTTCGGCGCGGAGCAGCGCCACCTCGAGAGGACGTCGCTGCACGGGGGGCAACTGCTCGAAAACCGAGTCGGCGCACGACCGCAGGAGGTCGGACAGGGCGACGTAGGACAGGTGAGCCTCGGAGGGGCTGGCGCGGCAACGCAGCACACGATGCCCGCGGTCAGCCGCCAGGCGCAGCGCCTCGGTCCACAGCTCCGTCTTCCCAATGCCCGCCTCACCTTCGATGACGAGGGTCGTCATCGGTGTTCGGGAGTCGTCGATACCGAGCCACGTGTCGATCGCGCTGAGCTCTCGGTCGCGGCCCACGAGCGGCATGGTCGACAGCTTGGCCCCAGAGTGGCACGAACTCAACCGCCGGGTGGCCGTCTTGGACGACGGGGGCGGCCGAAGCGCTCCCGGGCGACTACCGGAGCCGAGGCGGGCGTCGAGGGTGTCCCGCAGGGCGTCGCCGACGAAGTTGAAGGCGACGACGGTCACCACGATGAAGCCGGCGGGGTAGACCTCCCACCAGTAGCCGTTCAGCAGGTAGGTCGTCCCCTGCAAGAGCATGCCGCCCCCCAGCTCACTGCGGGCGGCGACAAGCCGAAACCCAAGGAAGCTCAAGGTGGCCGACAGGATGATGGCGTCGGCCACCTGGACCGTGGCGTTGACTGGCAACCGGTGGGCAACAGGCGGGAGCGTGCCCCGGCGGCGGACCCGTCAATCCTCGTCTGCTGACAGCTCCACCTCATGCGGCTCTCCCCAGCGAGAGTCCGCGTAGTCGCGCAGGGGCGGTGCGCCGAAGTAGTACTGAGCCAGCCGTAGCACCTGCGCGTCGTCCAGATGATCGATGTCGACCCGCACGTCGGCTACCACCTTGGCGGCGACATCCACGCGGTGCTTCTCGACATAGGCCACCCAGTGGTGAGTCGCGTTTGCCTTTCCCTTGCCGTGCCCCAACAACAGAATCGCCCCCGCCGGTGACAAGGCGTCGGTGAGCTCGCGCCAGTACTCCGGACTATCGCTTTCGTAGGTGCCTTCAGGGTTGCCTGCATGATGGTGAACCTTGTGGAAGCGGCCGTGCGGATCCGTGGCGATGAGGTGTTCGGGGCGTTCGCCGGGCGACGCATCAGTGGGATAGATCGTGCTCTCGCGAAAGGCGATGACTGCGACGACGCTCTTATCTCGGACGAGCTCGACATCGTAAGGCACGGTCAGTCCTCCTTGCCCTTGGCCTCGAGGTCCTTCACCACCTCGCCATATCCAGCGTTGGTCAGCATCCTGCGGAGGTCGACGATCTGTTGGACGTCGATGTCCTTGTGCTTCGGGCGGGTGAGGACCTCGGTCTCGTCGCCGACCTGGACAAGGTACTTGCCGTCGTGGCGCTCTTCGACCGATCCGACGGCCTCCAACATGGACAACACCGCATGCCACTCGATGTTGTGGCTCGTGGGGTGCTGGAAGACCTGCAGCAGGGTGTCGCGCTGATTGTTGTTGAGGTGCTCCGTGTCTGGGGTTGAGGGCATCGAACGTGTTTGTATCACGAAACAGGCGTCGTTCCACGAGTGGATGCTGGTCTCGGTCGACGCGAGTTGGGAGCCGAGGAGCAGGTTCTTTGCCGGATGGCGGCAGAATCACCAGGTCAGCCTCAGCCGTGCGCCCTCGGCGCCCATGGACGCCCGCACAGATCGGCTCTATACAAGGGTGCCGTGGAGTCGGTCACCGGCAGCGGCAGGTTGCGCACCTACCTCGGGATCGCCCCGGGAGTGGGCAAGTCGTACGCGATGCTGCGGGATGGGCGCGCGCAGCAGCGCGCCGGTGTCGACAGCGTGGTGGCCTACTGGGAACGTCACGGGCGCCAGGCGACGGCCGCACAGGTCACCGATCTCGAAGTGCTTCCCACCCGCACGGTGAGGTACCGGGGCGCGAGCTTCGAGGAGCTGGACGTGGCCGCCGTCCTCGACCGTCGCCCAGCTCTGGCTCTCGTGGACGAGCTTGCCCATGCGAACCTGCCGGGCGAGCGTCACGCCAAGCGTTGGCAGGACGTCGCCGAGCTCTTGGAGCACGGAATCCACGTCTTCACGACCGTGAATGTCGCCAACATCGAATCGCTCACCCATCTCGTCTCCCGGATCACCGGCGTGCATCCGGCCGAACCGGTGCCGGATGCGTTCTTGTGGACCGGCGAGATCAAGCTCGTCGATCTCGCGCCTGCGGCGCTGCGACGCCGGTTGGCCGAGGGTCTGGTCTTCCCCAAGGAGCGGGCAGACGCGGCGTTGTCGAGCTATTTCCGCTTCGCGAATCTCGCCGACCTGCGGGACCTCGCCCAGCTCTGGCTCGACGAGTCCGTGTCGGACCCGGCGGCGGCGTTCCTCGCCACCCACGACGTCGGCCCGCCCGAGGACTGCACCTGCGTCCTGGTCGGCCTCGACGGGTCGTCCGCCGACGAATGGCTCATCCGCTACGCCGCCCACCTCGCCGAGCTGTCGCACGCCAGTCTCACGGGCGTGCACGTCCGCGCCAGCGACAACCTCGGCCGGCCACCGATCGGCCGACTCGACGAAGACCGCCGGCTGTTGAAAGAGCTCAACGGTACGTTTCTCGAGGTCAGGGCCGAGGACGACGCTGCCTCCGGACTGCTCGAGGCTGCCCGGAGGGTCGGCGCCTCGCAGCTCGTGATCGGCTCCGGCCGCCGTTCGCATTTCTCGCGCGTGTCGAGAAAGACCACCGTCGGCCAGGTCCTTCGAGCCGCTGGTGATGTGTCCGTCCAGGTGGTGAACGTGGGCCGACCGCAAAGGGGAGGCGAGGAGCCGCATCGCCCGAGGCACCTGGTCCGGCGCGACTGAAGGCCGTGAGGGCAGCGGCGCCACGGGGCGGCTACCGCACCCGAAGGCGGGCGTCGACGGTGTCCCGCAGGGCGTCGCCGACGAAGTTGAAGGCGACGACGGTCACCATCACGATGATGCCGGCGGGGTAGACCTCCCACCAGTAGCCGTCCAGCAGGTAGGTCGTCCCCTGCGAGAGCATGCCGCCCCAGCTCACTGCGGGCGGCGGCAAGCCGAATCCGAGGAAACTCAACGTGGCCAGGAGGATGATGGCGTCGGCCACCTGGAACGTGGCGTTGACCGAGATCGTCCCGATCGTGTTCGGGATGATGTGCCGCCCGATGACGCGCGAGCTCCGGCCGCCAGCCACGCGCACGGCGTCGACGAACTCGCGAGTGCGCAGCGACAGCGTCTCACCTCGGATGAGCCGCGCCGGTCCGAGCCACGCCAGCAGCGAGAGCACGACGATGAGCAGCGGCACCGTCGGTCGGAACACGCTCGCGAGGTAGATGAGCAGGAAGATGGCGGGCACGGCGATGGCGACATCGACGACGCGCATCATGACGGCGTCGAGCACGCCGCCGGCAAAGCCGGACACCGCCCCCCAGATGGCGCCGAAGCTGGTCGCCACGATGGCGACCGCGAAGGAGATCTCGAGGGCGCTCTGACCGCCCACCATCAGTCGCCCGAGGATGTCGAAGCCGTTGGCGTCGGTGCCGAGCGGCCTGCCCGCCCCAGGTGGCAGGTTAGTGAAGGCGATGTTCGCGTGGATCTGGTCGGAGTGGTAGACGAGCGGGCCGAGGAAGCAGAATGCTGTCACCGCCGCGATGATGGCGAGGCCGACAACCCCGAGCCGGTTCTCCCAGAACGCTCCCAGGAAGGATCGGCCCCGGCGCCCCTCGTCGGTTCGCTCCGGCGCCTTTGGTGCCGCCGCCTGCGCGAGCACGGGCGTCGTCCGCAGCACCGAGACCTCGGCCGGAGGCGGGGTCGCCGACGGGCGGGAGAGCTCCTCGGCTCGCTCAGCCATAACGGACCCTCGGGTCGAGGACGGCATAGGCGAGATCTGCCACGAGGCTGCCGATGACGGTCACGAAGCCCACGACGACAGTGATGCCGAGCTCCACCGGGTAGTCGGAGTTCACGGCGGCGTTGTAGTAGGTGAGACCTACGCCAGGGAAGTTGAAGACGTACTCGATCACGAGGCCGCTCGTGAGCACGGCCGGGAGCGAGAGGCCGACGAGGGTGACGACCGAGACGAGCGAGTTGCGCAGCACGTGGCGGGCGAGCACAGCGCGCTCTGCCAGCCCCTTCGCGCGGGCGACGCGGACGTAATCCTGCGCGAGGGTGTCGACGGTGGAGGAGCGCATGTAGCGGCTGAAGAGCGCCACGTTGACGAGTGTGAGGGTGACGACGGGGAGGACGAGCGCACGAGGGTCGGCGAGGACGCCCGCTGCCGTGGCTGCCTGTGGCGCCTCGGGCGGGAAGGCGTGCAGGCCGATGGCAAGGCCCGCGATGAGCAGAAGGCCGAGCCAGTACGAGGGCATGGAGTAGAGGAGGAAGGCGACTCCGGTGGCGGCATGGTCGAGCGCCCGGTTGCGGCGCACCGCCTGGGCGACGCCGAGGGGGATGGCGATGGCGAGCGCGAGCACGAGGGCACTCCCGACGAGAATGAGGTCGTTGGGGATCTCATGGACGACGAGCGAGTCGACGCTGACATTGAGGCGGTAGGAGAACCCGAGGTTCCCGTGCAGGACGTGGGAGACAAAGGTGAGGTACTGCGCCACAAGCGGTTCTTCGAGCCCGTTCGCCCGGTCGAAAGCGGCGATCTCGGCCGGGCTCGCCCGAGGCCCGAGGATGGCACGTGCGAGGCTGCCGGGGATGAGGTGCTCGAGCAGGAACACGAGCACCGTCACGCCGAGCACGACGATCACGGCCTGAGCGAACCGCCTCAGCGTGTAACCGATCATGGTGCCCAGCCTTGCATTCGAAGTGGCCTCCTTGGTTCAGCCTTTCGTGAAGTACCACTCTTCGGGGCTGATGAACCCGTAGGCGTTCGGCTCGAAGCCATGAAGGTTCGACGAGAGGCTGACAAGTGTGCCCGGGCTCGGTTGCCAGAAGTCGGGTAGTTCGAGGCGGACTTGGTTCTGGTAGGCGTCGAGCGCCGCCTGCGCATCCGCGGAGGACGTCTCCGTGGTGGCGACGATGAGCTTGTCAGAGGTCGTGTTGGAGTAGTTGGAGACGTTTCCGAGGGCGCCAGTCTCGAAGATCTCCTCGCCACTCGGGTAATGGTCCGGCTCGAAGACCCATCCGGCGCCGTATTGACCGAGCTCCCAGCTGCAGGAGGCTTGGCTGGGCGAGCAGCTGTCGATCGTCGAGGCGATCGTGGTGGCGGTGACCTCCTTGAGGGAGATCTCGATGCCCACCTGTTTGGCGACCGACTGCAGGTCGACCATCGAGCCGTCGGTGTAGGGAAGTCCGCTCGGGTACATGAGCGTGAAGTTGAGAGCCTCACCGGCTTTGATGTCCGGGCCGCACTCGTCTGGGCCTGTGCCGGAGCGCGAGCAAACGGAGACCCCGTTCGGGACGACTTTCCAGCCGTGCTCGACCAACAGGGATCTTGCCGCTGAGATGCTGAACGGGTACGGGTCCACGGAGGCGTTTGCGTCGGCGTAGGGGTTGGGCGGGCTCGCCGGGATCGGTCCGTACGTCGGCAGGCCGAGGTCGCCGTAGTAGGCGTGAATCCAGCCGAGCTGGTCGACGAGGTGCTGGAAGGCTTGGCGGAAGTAGAGCTGGCGGAGGATGGGACCGACGGTCGGGTTGTTGAAGTTCGGCTCGAAGTAGTCGAACTGGAAGGGATACCAGTCGACGAGCTGGTAGCCCTGTGCACGCAAGGCGGCAGATTGCGGCAGGTCGTTGTCGGGCACGTAGCCGACGGAGATCTCGTCGGAGGAGGCCGATCCGGACCCGCCCGTCGATGACCCGGCGCGCAGCACCGAGAACTCGGCCGCGGCGCTCGTGAAGGGCAGCTCGACGAATTCCGCCAGGTGGGGTTTGTTCGGGCCCGAGAAGCTCCGGTTCGGGACGAAGGTGGCGGTCCCGTCCGTCGTGAGGCTGACGAGCTTCCAGGCACCGTCGACGATTGACCAGATCCTGCTCGAGGCGTAGCCGGCGATGTCCTTGGCCTGGTCGTTCAAGAAGTTGTACACGGCCTCGGCACCCCTGGAGGTGGTATCAGGGAGATCCTTTGCCCCTGCCGACGGCACTGGGGCGGACATCGACGTGCGGTCCCAGGCGATCGGCAGCGGCGTGATCTGCGACAGCTCGTTGTAGGTGTACCAGACAGGGTTGTAGCTGGCGTTGAGCCGAAGCCGGACCGTCGTGGGGCCGAGCGCCGTCGCCGACGTCACGTTGTCGGGAAACCCTCCCGGGACGTATGACGCCCATTCGTCCGCGTTCGCCTTCAGCAGATAAATCCAAAAGAGAACGTCGCGGGCGCTGACCACCTCACCGTCGGACCAGAGGTAGTGCTTGAGGGTGATCGTCACGACTCGGTTGTGGTCGCTGTAGACGGGCGGGTTCCCGATCGAGAGTGGGTAGTCGATCGAGGTGCTCCCCCTGTCACCGAACCAGTAGAGCGGCTCGTAGAGGAGCGTCTGCAGATCGGCCGTGTTGGCGACGGTGAAGTTCTCACCCGAGATGAGCGGGAAGATGTAGTTGGGAGGGGTTTCGGGTTGTTCGGCGAAGTAGGCCGTGCCTCCGGCGATCGGCGAGCCGGGCGGTGTCGTGCTGTCGGGGGAGCTGCTGGAGGGTGCCGTCGTCGAGACGCTGCAGGCGACGAGGCCGAGGGCGCCCAGGGCGAGTAGGACGGTCACAGCAAGGACACGTCCCGCCGGCAGCGGCCGATGCAGCATCACACGTCCTCCCACCTGGTCAGTCCCCACCGACGGGCAGGAACTCGTTGGTCGTGGCGTCCTTCCACACGTCCGGGTCGGCGAGTACGCCGTGGGAGGCGAGGAAGGCCGCATAGGGCGCGATGAGGTCGTCGACACGCTGGATCCCGAACTGCCCGTCGTGGAACCAGGTCGTGGCGACCAGCTCGAGGGATCGCTCGAGCCGCCAGGCCGGCTGGTAGGGAATGGCTTGTCGCAGGAGCGAGAGGGTCCACGGCTGATCGTTGGCGGCAGCCTGGAAGCCACGAGCGCTCGCCTGCACGAGGCCACGCACGAGCTCGGGGTGCTGCTCGATGGTCGCCTCGTGGGTGCCGAGGAGGTAGCTGTGGTAGCGGGGCGCGCCGATCTCGTCCACTCGCCAGGTGCGGAGCTCGGATTCCGGCACCGCTCGAGAGAGCACGTCCCAGCACCAGTAGCCGCCGAAGAGGGCATCGAGGCGGCTCGAGACGAGATATTCAGGCGTGAGCTCATGGCCACCTGAGTCCACGCCGATCACCTTCGAGGGGTCGCCCCCGTCGGAACTGACGAGGTGGCTGACCATGGCGCGACCCCTCGGCGTCAGCCCGTAGCCGATTCGGCGACCCTCGAGGTCTCGAGGCCGACTGATGCCAGATGCCCGACGAGCCTGGATCGTCTCGAGACCGGTCTGGTTCACGGCCGCCACCCCGACAAGCGGCTCGCGCCGGTCGCGACGCTGCAGGAGGCGATTCGAGGGAAAGACTCCGAAGTCGACCTCGTTGCGAGCGAGATAGGCGAGGGTGTCTCCCCGGGCATAGTCGTGCACCGTGAGCTCCACGTCGAGCCCCGCCTCGCTGTACCAGCCGCGCTCGCGCGCGACATAGAACCCGGCGGCGTTTGGCCACGGATGCACGTAGTCGAGCATGACGCGCACGTGCCTCACGGTTGCTGCAGGTCCTGTTCGAGATGTGCGGCCGCCAAGCCCTCCACGGGCGGGCGGACTTCGGTTCCGGGGATCACGAGGTCGAACGAGCGGATCGGCCGCTCCTCGGCGAAGTACGCCTCCTCGGCCCGCAGCCAGACGTCATCCCAGTCCGCCGGCGCGATGCGGCCGCGCAGACGGCGGAGGCGCTCGGAAGCAGGCGTGTCCACGAAGATTGCCCGGTCGACGACGTCGGAAAGCTCGGGCGCGGCCGAGTACACCCCCTCGAGGAGGACGAGGTCCTCGGGCACGACACGCGCCGTCCGCGCGGCGGTGCCGCCCGAGGGCCAGTCGAAGCCGCGGAACACCGCCGGCTGCCCCGCCAACAGCGGCTCGAGGGCCTCGGCACGTAAGCGGGCGACGTCGTAATAGCTCCCGAGCACCCGGCCGCCCACCGGCAAGGCCCCGACGTGGCTTCCTGCAACCGTCACAGCCGGACCTGGGACATCCCGACCGGAGGAAAGGAAGAAGTCATCGAGGTGAACGACGGCTGCGTTCGTCGCCGTCGCGAGCCCGGCGGCGATTGTCGACTTCCCCGAAGCGCCGTAGCCGTCGATGGCCACGACCGTCACACCGGCCCTCTGCCCGCGCCAGCGCGCGAGCGCGCCGATCGCTGTGGTCAGCACGCTGGCAGACGGGCCGCCAGGTCCCTGCGATCTCCCGGCCGGCTGGTCGTTCCGGCTACCGACTGGCGTCACGGCGCTAGCTAGCGTCGCACACATGGGTCGAACCGGTGGTGGCGGCGATCTGGCCGCTGGATTCGTGACCCTGCCGGGCCTGCTGGTAGATGCGGACTGGCTCGCCGTGAACCGGCATCCCTGCCTGGCCGTTCTCGATGCGACGGTCGTGCTGGCGCCACCGTCGAGAGACGGGGACTATCGGGCGGAGAGCGGCCACGCGGGCTTCCTGGCGGGACACATACCAGGCGCCCGGCACGCCGACTTGCTCGGGCGTCTTTCGGATCCTCTCTCGGCGTGTCACTTCACCCGGCCGGCCGCAGCCGAGCTGGCTTCCGCGCTGGCCGAACTCGGCGTTCTCGATGGGATTGCGGTCGTGACCTATGACACTGTGGGCGGAATCTGGGCGGCGCGCCTGTGGTGGATGCTGCGTTGGATCGGCCTGCCCGCCGCCGTGCTCGACGGCGGCCTGCAGGCTTGGGTCGCAAGGGGAGGCGAGCTCGAGAGCGGAGCGGCGTCCGCCCACCTGCCTCGGCAGGCTGGGCGACCAGCCGAGGTAGACGAACGCGCCGGGATGTGGGCCGACCGGGGCGAGGTCGCGCGCATCGCCTCGGGTGCGGCGAGCAGCCCTCTCGTCTGTGCGCTGTCCACCGAGGTGTTCGACGGCAGTGTGCCGACGAGGTACGCCCGCCGCGGGCATATCCCCCGCAGCGTGAACGTCCCCGCCAGGAGCCTCCTCGGACCGTCCGGCCGGTTCTTGGCCGGCAAGGAGCTCGAAGATGCCACTGCAGCCGTCGGCTTCGGCGAACCCGTCACGGTGTATTGCGGCGCGGGTGTGTCGGCGGCGGTCGTCGCCCTCGCCCTCACGCTGCAGGGGCGGGAAAACGTCGCCATCTATGACGGATCGCTCGAGGAGTGGTCGGCCTGTGCGGCCCTCCCACTCGAGCTCGGCCCGGCGCCGGCTCGCCGCTGCTGAGCCTCTGGCCGCCTCGTCGCATCGAGCCGGCCGTCCGACCGGGTCCGAGCCCTGGAGCGCGCGCACCTTTCGATTATACCGATGGAAATAGTCGTGAATCACGCCGCCTCGGCGACGGAACGAGCTTCGGTCTGGCAGTCGAGCGGGAACCTAGGAGGAGGCCGCGTAGTGCTCGATCATCATCCGGCTCCCGGTGGCGGTGCGGTTCAGCCCTTCGCCCACGGCCCAGCAGTCCGTCGCCGAGGGGCAGGCGACACCGGTGAGGTCCTGGATCCCGTACAACGGGCTCGGACTCGTTTCCTGCGACCAAGCCGATCCGTTCCACCCTTCGGTGAGCACGAGCCCCTCGTCCTCCCCCGAGCCGCGAGTGCCGACGGCCTGGCAGGCCACCAGTGAGGCGCAGGCCACCGCGGACAGCTGCGGGTAGTCGCCGGCGCCGCCTCGCGGGCTGGTCACGAGCGTGAAAGAGGTGCCGTTCCAGCGCTCGTCGAGCGGGCGGATGGGTACCAAGCCGGAGCCCTTGGGCGTCGTCCGTCCGACCGCCCAGCAAGTGGTCGGCGAGCTCCCGGCCAGGCAGGTCACGCCTGCCAGCGAGCCCCCTCCCGCGAGCTGGCCGGGCACCGTCACCCTCGACCAGCCTCTGCCGTTCCAGTGCTCGGCCAGCGCCACGCCGGCGCTGTGCGCCGGGGTTGCGAAACCCACGAACAGGCAATCGGTTGCGGTCGCGCAAGCCACACCGCCCACCTGCACGAACGAGGCCGAAAGAGGGGCCGCCGCCACATAGCGCCAGGAGCCGCCGGCGAGATGGAACGTGCTGGCGCGGCCGGCACTCAGCGAGCCAACGGCCCAGCACTGGCCATCGGACGGCTCACAGGTGACGGCGGACAGCTCGCCTTGGGGAGCCGGCGTGGCGACGGCCGTCCAGTCGGCGCCGCCGTAGTGCTCGAGGAGGTTGCCGGAATGCGAACCGCTGCGCATGCCCACGGCCCAGCAGTCCGTGGCAGAGAGACAGCTCACGCCGGAAAGCTGGTCGAGCGTGCCGGCTTGCGCGGGGGCGGCCGCCACGGTCGTCCAGCGGCCGTTGGCGTAGTGCTCGACGAGGGCCGGCCCGGAGTTGGACGACGATGACCGGAACCGGTTGCCGACCGCCCAGCAGTCGGTGGCGGTCACACATGTGACCCCCACGAGCGAGGTGATCGGGGCCCCGCTCACGGCGGGTGTGCTGGCCGACCAGCGAGGAGCTGTCGCCGAGGTGGCGGGAGCGGCGGCGGCGGGCACCGTCAAGGCCAGACCTCCACCGAGCAGGCTGGCGACCATCAGTGCGTTGAGGCGGCGAAGTGGCATGTGGTCATGCTGTCACACGGTGCGCAGGCGGCGTGATGCCGTGGGAATGACGGCAGTCTTCGCTTGACGTCATGGGCAGTCTGCGAGGTCCGCGGCGGGCCGGCGCGCACGAATGGCAACCGTCGTGGCGATCGGCGATCCTGTGGCGGTGGCGGTCGCAAGCCCCGTGCCCGCCTCCGGCAGGGCCGCCTCGCGCTGGAAGCGCCAGCTCGGGTCCTGGGCCATCCCGGAGGAGATTCTCCAAGCGGCACCCGTCTCGCCCTGGGGCTTCCCGCCTGAGCTGTTCACGAGAGCAGCCGCCGCCGCCCTCTCAGATGCCGAGCCGACCCCTTCGCGCGCCGCCGCCCTCGAGGCGTTGACGACAGGGGGGTCGGTTCTCGACGTCGGAGCGGGCGGCGGGGCCGCCAGCCTTCCCCTTGCTCCGCCGGCCGGGCTGCTCGTCGCCGTGGACGAGAGTCAGGCGATGCTCAGCTCTTTCGCCGAAGGGGCGGCCCGGCGGGGCACGCGCCATGCCGAGGTCGCCGGACGATGGCCCGACGTCGCCACCGCCGCGCCGGCTGCCGATGTCGTCGTGT
>Ga0187781_10001106_pt1 | contig 20240 bp, 11 predicted proteins | sample 0715_SJ02_MP02_2_FD_132447 | JGI IMG/M metagenome (GOLD analysis project Ga0187781, IMG submission 132447) | Tropical peat soil microbial communities from peatlands in Department of Meta, Colombia - 0715_SJ02_MP02_20_MG | ecosystem: Environmental > Terrestrial > Soil > Wetlands > Peat | place... | reverse complement strand
TCTGCCGGCGAGCGGCCGGCCATCGGCGAGATTGACCAGCGTTGCATCTCTTCCACGAATGAACTGCCTAAGCTCACCCCGGAGCAGGCGACGGCGCATACCTGGATTCCGGAGGCCGGGACCTGGGAGGCGATCAAGCGGCGCTCTGTATCCGGCACTGCGGCGATGACCATCCGTGGATTCAGCCAAGAGAACTCGAAAGATGCCGTGTCGAGCGGCCATGTAAGCTTCTCCACTTCCAGGGATCCTGTGGGCGCACCCGTCTTTTACCGCGATGTGCCCCTGATGCCGTCCGAAACCGAGAAGGGGATCATCAAACCGCTGGATCCCGCGGCGATTCCGCTCATTCAGTGGCGGCTGCGCGATGTGGGCAAGAGCGAGGGCCGCATCGTGCTGACGAACATGCCCACTTGCGCCAATTGCCATTCCTTCTCGCGGGACGGCAAGACCATGGGGATGGACATGGACGGCCCGCAGAACGATAAGGGGCTCTACGCCATCGTGCCGGTCAAGCCGCAAATGACGATCAACACCAGCGATATGGTGACTTGGAACCCCTCTCTCGACCCGCGAGTGAGCCTGAACCGTGTAGGGTTCATGTCGCAGGTCTCTCCTGACGGGAAGTATGTGCTGACGACGGTCAACACCGCGGAACGCTCGACGCAGAGCAACTACTATGTGGTCAATTTCAAGGACTATCGCTTTCTCCAGGTGTTTTATCCGGCGCGCGGGATTCTAGCCTGGTATAGCCGCGAGACCGGCCGGCGAGAGCCCTTGCCGGGGGCCAGCGATCCTCGCTATGTGCAGACGGACGGAGTCTGGAGCCCGGACGGCAGCTACGTAGTTTTTGCGCGGGCGGAAGCCAAGGACCCGTATCCGCCGGACGGGAAAATGGCCACCTACGCCAACGATCCGATCGAATTACAAGTTCAGTACAACTTGTACCGGGTGCCCTTCAACGGCGGGCGAGGCGGGACAGCGGAGGCGATTGTGGGCGCTTCCGATGACGGGATGAGCAACACGTTTCCGAAAGTCTCGCCGGACGGGCGCTGGATCGTGTTCGTCAAGTGCCGCAATGGGCAGTTGATGCGTCCCGACAGCCAGCTTTGGATCGTGCCGGCGCAGGGCGGGCAGGCAAGGCGCCTGCTCTGCAACACGCCGCTGATGAATTCGTGGCATAGCTTTTCGCCCAACGGGCGCTGGCTGGTGTTTTCCTCGAAGGCGCGCTCACCCTACACCCAGATGTACCTTACCCACATCGACGAGCAGGGAAACGACAGCCCCGCCATCCTGATCGACAACGCTACCGCCGCCAACCGGGCCGTCAACATTCCGGAATTCGTAAACATTCCTCAGGACGGCATGATCGCCATCGCCACGCCTGCCGTCGACATGTACAAGAAATTCGACCATGCGGCGGATCTGGCAGAAAAGGGCGAGTACGCTGCGGCCATCGCCGAGTGGAAAGAACTCCTCGCGAACAATCCTGACGATGCTCGCATTCACAGCAATCTGGGCTCAGCTTTAGCGCAGGTGGGGCGGTACTCGGAAGCGATCACCGAGTTCGAGAAGGCGCTCGAGCTGAATGCGCAATACAGGGAGATTTACCACAATCTTGGCCGCACCCTGCTGGCAGCGGGACGGCCGGATGACGCGATTCAGATTCTCCAGAAAGGCTTACAGCTTTACCCCGAGTCCCCCGACCTCCACAACCACCTCGGCCTGGCACTGTCCAGCAAGAATCGCCTCGACGAGGCCAAGGCGGAATTTGAGACGACTTTGAAGCTCAACCCCAACGACGTGGTTGCTCACTTCGTGCTGGGCAAGACGCTGGCGCAAACGGGTGATTGGGATGCCGCGATCACCGAGTACAAGGAAGCGTTGCGTCTGGGGCCTGATAGCGAATTGGCCCACGTCAGCCTGGCCGGAGCGCTCCAGCAAAAGGGCGATTGGGACGGCGTGATCGCCGAATGCCGCCAGGCTCTGAAGCTGAATCCCGACGACGACTACGCGCACTGGGAATTGGGCAATGCCCTCACCTGGAAGCGAGATTACGATGGGGCGATTGCAGAAGAACGCGCGGCGCTGCGCCTGAACCCCAAGCGTGACGACGCGCATGCTCTACTCGGCGCCGTGCTGGGGAAAAAGGGTGATTGGGACGGCGACATCGCGGAAGAGCGCGAGGCCTTACGTCTCAATCCTAAAAATGCCCAGGCGCATTTCACTCTGGGTTTTGCCTTCGAGGAGACGGGGAACCGCCGTGGCGCGCTCGAAGAGTACCAGGCTGCCTGCAAGCTTAATCCCCAAGGCCACGGCTACCAGCAAGCCTACGAACGGCTCCGCCAGCAGACTAGCCAGCCGTAAGGGTGGCCCTTGTGGCCACCCGGTCTCATACCAGCTTAACCCGGACTCCTCACCGCGATTGGAAGGGCGGGGCTTCAGCCCCGCCGTTTCAAGGCGCTCACAATCATCTGTAGTTTCGCGGACCGCACAGTCCGTCGGCCGACGGACTATGCGGTCCGCGAAACGGATCCAAGCGGCGAGTCCCTCCAGCGGCGGGGCTGAAGCCCCGCCCTTCCAATCGCGTCACGAGCGAGGTGAAACATCCAGGTTAAGGCGCAGTGGCTGGAGTAGGTGTGGCAACCTGATTCAGTATGTCCGACGCCGTCTGCCGCTTAACTCGATTCAATCGTTCAACCTCCGCCAACTCCTTCTCACCCTCGGGTTTTTGGCCCGCCTGAATCAGCGTCTTGCCGAGCCAGTAATGTGCCTCCTCGCGGTCAGGAAGCTTTTCTACTGCCCTGCGCAAGTACGGGATGGACTGTTGAGGCTGGCCGGATTCGGCCAAGGCGCGCCCCATGCCCAACTCAGCCTCGCCGTAGGCAGGGTTCAAACGCAAGGCCGTGCGGAAATAATCCTTTGCCTGCTCTAACTGCTTCTTGCGGAGGGCAATGTCCCCGAGATAATAATAAGGGTCCGCGAGCTTGGGTGAGATACGAGTCTCCGCCTCGAGCGGTTCCACGGCCTCCGCGTAGCGTTTCCATCTCCAATAGAGATATCCCAGCATCAAGTGCAGCTCAGGCACTTGGGGCGATGCCGCGATGGCTTGCTTGAATTCCCCCTCGGCCTTTTGCGGCTGGCTCGACATGTCGTAGGCTTCCCCGAGCATTTCATGGATGTAAAGCGAGTCAGGGTGAGTTTTGAGGAGATGAGCGGCGGCATCGAGGGATTTCGCCGCCGCACCCGTGTTGTGGTAGTCCTTAGCGAGAATGAAAAGGACCTTTTCATCGTCAGGGCGAGCACGGCGCACCACCTCGAGCTCGCGAATCGAGTTCTCCCATTGCTTGAGATCGAAATAGCACACGCCCAGCAAAAACTCGGCATCGAGCGTGTGCTTGGCATCGGCCTTTCCACTCTCGAGCGGGGCGAGGGCCGCTTGCGGGTCGCCGGCGCTGAAAAGCGCCAGCCCCAGATTAAAGCTGATTGTCGCGTCTCCAGGCCTAAGGTCGTGGGCCTTCTGGAATGCGGTCGCCGCCTCGTGGAATTGCCGCTTCTGGAAGTAAAGGGCGGCCAGGTTGTTGTGGGCTGCCGCGGATTTAGGGTCGAGGGCGAGGCCCAGGCGGTATTCCTGCTCAGCTTCCTCGATCTTGCCGTTCTGGGCGAGTTGGGCAGCGCGATCAAAGTGCTCGACAGCCGAGTCGCTGGGCGTCCCGCAGGCTGCCCGGAGTGTTGCGAGAACCACCACACCCAGCGCCACAACGCGCAAGCTCGCGCTTGCCCTGACCTTTCCGCCCTTCATGGCCCGAGTTTAGCATACGAAGGCACAGCGTAGGCACCTCTCTCCCCATTCGCTTCTGCGCGGGTAGGGGCAGGGCTTGCCCTGCCCGCGTGCCAACGTCCCGCCAGCAGGGGACGGCAAGCCGTCCCCCTACATCGCCTGCCGTTGTCGACGGATTAGTGATAGCGGATTTTTCATGATAGCGGATTTTTCTTGACAGCATAGTTCTTATATGTTATGAAAGGCGTTCGAAATAGCTAATTGTCATTCATCTGGCCGGCGTCCTTGCGGGCCAGATTTTTGGGCAGCCGGGGTAGGGCTGCTCAGTCGTCTTTCCGTCGGGTCTGGATTGAGGGCTTAATCTCCATATCAACTGTCTACGCGTCGGACTCTCGACGCGTCCACAACCATCGTAACCAGGTCTAGCAAACCTCAAGGAGGCAGGTATGAAAAGCAGGTTTCTAGCGTTGCTGGCAATCGGAGCATGCCTATTTTGCGTGCTGGGCCCGGCTGCGCGGCCGGCGCACGGCCAAGCGGCCACTACGGGCACAATTGTAGGAACGGTTTCCGACCAAACCGGCGCGGTCGTGCCGGACGCGACTATTACCGTCACCGAAGTCGCCACCGGAATCAAGCACGTCACCAAGTCCGATTCTGCGGGGCGCTTTGAAGTTCTCGCCCTCCCCTCGAACGAAGCCCACATGAACGTGACTGTGAGCAAGGAGGGTTTCGAGACCTTTGTTTCGCAGGACGTAATTATTGACCCAAGTTCGCACGTGCAGGTTAATGCCGCTCTGCGGGTCGGCTCGGCCCAGACGGAAGTCACCGTGGCGGCCACCGCCGTTCAGGTCAATACTCAAACCGGCGAATCCAGCGGCGTGATTGCCGGCGAAGAGGTTTTGGACCTTCAGTTGAATGGCCGCGACTTCCGAGATCTGGCGGCCTTGATCCCGGGCATCAACGATATGAACGCCGGGCACGGCGCTGTTGGCGTTGGTTTCACCAGCGAGCAGGCCCTGAGCGTCAACGGCCTGGACCAATATCAGAACCTCTTCACCACTGACGGCGCCTACAACATGAACACCGGCAGCATGCAGGGTGAAAACGTTCTCCAGCCCGTCGATTCCATCTCCGAGTTCAAAGTGCTGAAGGATAATTACAGCGCCAAATACGGGTGGCTGGGCGGAGCTCAATTCCAGGCCGCCACGAAATCCGGCACCAAGGATTTCCATGGCAACGGTTACGATTACCTGCGCAACCAGGCCGTCGACGCCAACAACTGGTTTAACAACGCCGGTAACGCGCCTCTCTCCAGCTTGCGGCAGAACATCTTCGGCGGCAGCTTAGGAGGCCCCGTTACCATCCCGGGGGTTTATAACACCGACCGGTCGAAGACCTTCTTCTTTACCAACGAAGAGTTCCGCATTCGGCACGGCGGTTTGTCGAACGTCGGCGCCATCATTCCCCAGGCCATGCGGAACGGCGACTTCAGCGCCGATCCCACGCTGTTTGGGATTAACACCAACGGCCTGAGTCTAGATTCCGCCTCCGCGGCCATTCTGGCCAACGAGTACCCCGGAGTGACCTGCCTCTCCTCCAGCGGAGTCAACGGTGCTGACCTCGACACCATTAACAAAGCTTGTATGGACCCCAATTCGGTGATGATGATGCAGCACTACTGGCCGGACCTTCCCAACGAGAGCGGCTTTAACAACTTCATCGACACCGGCGTGGAAATCAATGACGGTCAGGACTACACGGAGCGCATCGACCACCGTTTCAACGATAAGTGGCTGTTGCTGGCGCGCATGTCCTACGAGACCGCCACCGATTCCTTCCCCTATTTGTCCTGGGCGTCTAATCCCGAACCCTCCGAAACAAACTTTTTCAAACAGACCGGTTTCAACAACATGATGCAGTTGACCACCAACATCAATCCCACCACCATCAATCAATTCACCTTCACGCAAACGGACGACAAGCCTCGGCTGGGCATCACCGGGGCGGCATTTCGCACCGGCATGAACCTGACCATCAATCTTCCCTATGGATACGGTGCCGACCTGACCAATCGCGCTCCGGACATCGGCTTTTCCGAAGGTTGGTCAGGAACCGGCAATGGCGGTCTGCCCATCAACGCCAGCGACCAGGAGAACGTGCTCTCCGAAGATTTCACTAAGATCAAGGGCGGACACACGCTGCAAGCCGGATTAATGCTGATCTGGGGCATCAAGCGGCAGAGTAACTTCGCCACGACCGAGGGCAGCTATTCCTTCTCGGGCGTGCACTCGGGCGATCCCATCGCCGACTTTCTGCTGGGCCTGGACCAGTCCTTCTACCAGAACAACATCCGTCTGCGCGGTTCTTTCCGCTACTTACAAAACGAGAACTACTTCCAGGACGACTGGAAACTGAACAAAAAGCTCACCGTGAACCTGGGCATCCGTTCGGTCTATTACTCCCCGGACACCATGGAAGGCAACGGCGTCAGCGACTTCGATCCTGCCCTGTACAACGGGAGCCAGGCGCCTGTCGTCGAACCCAATGGCCTTTACCTCTCCAATTCCTCGAATGTCCCAATTACCTCAACTGGCGCGGTCGCGAACCTCCTGAATGGTATCGTCTTCCCTTCGAATTACAAAGCCAATCCAAGGTTCCCGCTGGCCGTCGCCACACCCGGCGTGCCAGATGGAATCTTCAAAACCGGCATACACTGGGCTCCTCGCGTCGGCTTTGCCTACGACCCTTGGGGGACCGGTAAGACCGTTTTCCGCGGCGGCTATGGCCTCAGCTACGGGCGTATTCCCTTCGCGCTTTACAACGGAGACCTGAGCAACCCGGGCTTCACGGAAGGAATCACGCTCCTTAACGGCACGGTGACGGACCCGAGCCTGGGCGCTCCAGGCGCACTCTCGGCCGTCGGTCTCAATACCGTCGGCTCTCCCAACTCCACTTTCAACCCTCAGCGGACCCAAACCTACAGCTTTACAATTGAGCGGGAGATTGTGCCTGGCGGAGTCTTCAACATTGCCTACGTCGGAAGCCACACCAACAATTACACCCTCGGCTACGACCACGATTGGCCACTTCCCGTCGCGGCGCCCGCCATTGCCGGCTGCGCTCTATCTCCCGGGCAGTCCTACACGCAATCCGGCGGGTTCCAATTCGATCCCTGCATCAACACGGGGGCCGATTCGGCCACCTACACGCGGCCTATCCCCATGTATAACGGGATTTCCGGTGAAGGCCAATCCGCCGCCGCTTGGGGCGCCATGGCTGCTTATAATTCGCTGCAGGCCGGTTATCGCTACGTCACCCATAAGGGTTTGACCTTTACGCTTGCGTACACGTGGCAACATAGCCTGACCAACGATATCGGTCCGCAGGATCCCTACATGTTGTTTGCTAATCCCCATGTCGGCATTGGCCAGCCGGGACAAGGCAATCACCAGGTCTTCAACGGCAGCTACATCTGGCATATGCCTTTCCTGAAGAACCGGCACGATTTGAAGGGCAAAGCGCTGGGTGACTGGACGTTCTCCGGAATCACCACGTTCGTGAGCGGTATCCCGAGCAGCATCTATCTGAACACGGGCGTGAGCGGGTTGGCAGGCCTTCCCAATTGCGTGGCGTCCGTGGGCGGTCCAAGGACTCACACGGAGTGGTTCAACACCTCGGCGTTTGTTGCCCCGGCTTACGGGTTCTACGGCAACTGCGCCTACGGGGATATTATCGGGCCCCCGCTGCAAGTCTGGAACTGGGCTCTCTATAAGACGTTTGCCGTTACGGAACGCTGGAAGGTGCAGCTAAGGTTCGAGGCGTTCAATATCTTCAACCACCCGAACTTCCAGGGTATCGACGAGGGCGTAGGCGACGGCGCTTTCGGCCAAACCACCAGCACCGCCGACCCACGACAACTGGAAGGCGCACTTCGAATCACGTTCTAGCCACTTGACGTAGGGGCGGCCCTCGTGGCCGCCCCCACCCCGGCTTCACCACAGAGACACAGAGGCACAGAGGAAGAGCTCTCTGCTTTTCAACCAACGCCTCTGTGTCTCTGTGCCTCTGTGGTGAAACAGCGCGCTACTGCCCTTGCACGGCCTGCTGCGCCTGCTTCAACACTTCCTGCCGCTCTGAGTACTCTTCCGCGTGATACTTCTGGAATTCCGCCATGGCCGCCTTAGCCTTTGCTTTTTCGCCCAACCGGGTGTACGCATGTGCTAGCTGAAAGTACGCCTCCGGAAAGGCCGCTTCGAGTGCAATGGCTTTTTCGAGCTCCCGGCGAGCGCCTTCGAAATCATTTTCCCGCGCGAAGAGCCGTCCCAACTGATAGTGCGCGAGCGCGTAGGACGGACGGAGTTCGATGCTTCTCTGAAGCTCTCGTTGCGCCTCAACGTATTGCCCGCTGGAGTGTTCATTGGCGATCAGCATCATGCCCAAAAAGCAGTGATAGTAAGGGTTCTCCGGCCGCAATTGCACGGCTCGCCGCAGATCCTTATCCGCAGCCGGAGTCCGGGATTGGGAAAACTCGGTCAGTCCCAGGAGGAAGATGGCGCGATCGTCGTCCGGCGCCAAAGTCAGCGCGCGCTTCAGATATCGGGCCGCCGTCTCAAAATCGTCGGCGATAAAGTAGCTGACGGCGAGGCTGTAGGGGATCTCAGGAGATTCCGGGGCCAGTTGCTGCGCCTTCTCGAGGAGGGCGGCCGCTTTCTGCTGCTCGCCGAGTTTTTGTTCGTAGCGAGCCTCGACCAGCAGGTAAGCGGGGTTGTCGGGAGCCAGGTCGACGGCACGGCTAATCTCCGCCAGGGCCTCTTCCTTATGCCCTGCCAAGACTTCCGCGGCAGCCCGCAGCCGGTGGTATTCCGCCAGCTTCCCGGCAGCCTCCGCGACACTATCGAGAGCCGCCGTGGCGTGGACAGCATCACTCTGCTGGAGGTAGGCTCCCGCCAGCGGAAGAACGATCTCAGTCTGGTCAGGCATAAGGCGGTCGGCTTTTTTGAGCGCGGCAATCCCCTGCTCTGTCACTCCGTGATCCAGGAAACACTGGCCCAGCGCGAGTTGATACGAGGCCGAGTCCTGCAACTTCGGGCTGGCCGATGCGGCTGCTTCGAGCGCCCGGCTTCGCTGCTCGGACTCGAGGTATGCCCGGATCAGGCTTATGAGAATATCCGGGCTGGCAGGGCTGGCGCGGCTTGCCCTCTCGAGGTATGCGATCGCTTCCCCCGCCTTTCCTTCATCAACCAACAAAACACCAAGGTTGTACATGGTGTTGACTGAGCGTGGACCGAATTCGAGTGAGCGGCGAAAATACGACTCAGCCTCCGCCGCGCGTTTGAGCTTGAGCGTCGCAATGCCGAGATAGAAGTAAGCCTCGGCCGATGTAGGACTGGCCTTGACCGCCTCGAGAAGCAGGCCTTCCGCCTCTTGATACCGCTCTTGCTGGATCAGCCGAGTCGCATTGCGCAGGTTATCAGCACTAGCCGCACTCGGCTTGCTTGCCTGTAGGGAGGAGTTGGGAAAAGACTTCAGAGGCAAAGCCAAAAAGCTAAGCAGAAACAGCGCCAGCCTGATTTTGGAGCCTGCGGAAAAACGCTTTCGAAGACTGTCCTTCCGGTCGGCCACGGGCCTGGGGTCCACCCATGAACATGGTAGTGAGACGGAAGGGCGGGGCTTCAGCCCCGCCGAGCAACGCACGTGACGGTGAAGGGGCTTTAGCCCCTGAAGCGAGGCGGCCTCAGGGCCTGAAGGCCCCGCCGTTAACCGGCCCCAAGGCGGCGGGGCTGAAGCCCCGCCCTTCCGCAGGACCGTCGAGACAGCGGCGCGAGGAATCTCGCTCTGAAAACAGAAACACTGCGAGATTCCTCGTCGCCAGCGGCACCTCGGAATGACAGACCGCGCGAGTTTTTCCGCAGCCTGTATGGCGCCGTACTGAGAGGGAGTCGAGATGGAATATGACTGGGATTCCAACTTTGCCCTTCGGGGACGATCATATGCGAGCGAGGTCGCCGGGTCAAGTGAAGCGGAGCATCAGGCACGCAGCAACCGTGAAAATGCGCGAAGCGCCTTGGAGTGCGGCGGGTGGTTTACAGATGCAACTTGCTGACTACCGCCCCGGCAAATTCCTCCGTGGTGCTGCTGCCGCCCAGGTCAGGCGTACGGATCTGGCGCTCGCCCGTGACTTTCTTGAGTGCATCGAAGATCAGTTCGCCGGCTTCCGGCTCCTCGAGATGCTCCAGCATCAACGCCGCTGTCCAGATGGCTGCGATCGGGTTGGCAATGCCGCGTCCGGCGATGTCCGGGGCGCTGCCGTGGACCGGCTCGAACATGGGCGGACCGATTCGCTGACCGGGGTTCAAGTTAGCGCTGGCCGCCAGGCCGAGGCTGCCCTGCAAGGCTCCGCCGAGGTCGGTCAGGATATCGGCAAACAAGTTCGAGCCCACCACTACGTCCAGGCTCTCCGGGTGAGTAATCATGCGCGCGGCCAGCGCATCGACATGGTAATTTGCCACTCGAACGTCTGAATACTCTCGGGCGAGTTCGTAAAGGACTTCGTCCCACAAAACCATCGTGTACTCCATGGCGTTGGATTTCGTGGCGCTCGCCAGGCGCTTGCGCGGACGCCGGCGCGCCTGCTCGAAAGCGTAGCGAAGCACTCGCTCGACGCCCTTGCGAGTGAAGATGGATTGCTGCACGGCAACTTCCTCAGGCGTGCCGCACTTGAACCGGCCGCCCACGCCGCAATATTCACCCTCCGTGTTTTCGCGCACGAAGAGCATCCGGATGTCCTCGGCGCCTTTGCCGCGCAGCGGCGGCTCCAGTCCCGGAAGAATTTCAATGGGACGAAGATTCACATAGAGGTCGAACCCGAAACGAATGCGCAGCAAGAGCTGGCGGAGCGAGACGTGATCGGGAACGCTGGGGTGTCCGATGGCACCCAGAAGAATGGCATCGAAGGGACGAAGCTGCTCGAGCCCATCCTCCGGCATCATGCGGCCGGTGCGAAGATAATACTCGCAACCCCACTCGAATTCTTCGCAGGACAATCCGAATCGGTCACCTGACGCTTGCACCGCCGCCCGCAAGACTTTCACGGCGGCGGGAACCACTTCCTTGCCGATCCCGTCGCCCGGAAGCAACGCGATGCGGTAATTCTTCGTGGGCATGGAGTACTCCTGAAGATTGAGTCATTGAGCCATTGACTCATTGAATCATTGAATCATTGGCCTGAAGATCGAGTCATTGAGTCATCGGCCGATTTGACCGGCGCAGTGAAAGAACAGGACAACGATACAATGACTCGATGGCTCAATGACTCAATCAGTGTACAATCATCTGCTTTCGAGGAGTGCGCCATTCGCAGCGGCATTTGCCAAGTGTTAGTTTCTCGTGGTCTGTGAGGGCGGCCATTGTGGGCCTTGGGCGACCACACGCCTGTGGCGAGCAGGCTAAAAAGAAGTAGTGAGTCGAGTGCAGATGATATATAATTCTATACAGATTTATTGAAATCTAGATCAGCGAGGCCGATATGCCCCTGAGTATCAAGAATGAACTCACCGAACGCTTGGCCCGACAGGTCGCCAAGGAAACCGGAGAGTCGATCACTGTAGCGATTCACCGCTCTCTCCAGGAACGCTTGGAGCGCCTACCGGGGCGGCGCCGCCAGCGCATCATGGCCGAGCAGGTCAGTGACATTCTTCGCCGAGTGGATGCCCTCCCCACTCTGGACACTCGAACAGAAGATGAGATTCTGGGTTATGACAAGGACGGGATCCCCCACTAATGGTCATTGACACCTCAGCGCTGGTCGCAGTTTTTCTGGAAGAGCCGGAGCGGCAGCGATTCCTGGATGCGATATTTGAGGCCGAATCGCGGAGAATCTCCGCAGCTAATGTCCTCGAGACTGGGATTGTATTGGAGGCGAAACGTGGAGAAGCTGCAGGGCGCGAGCTTGATCTTTTCCTGCACCGGACGGCGGTAGAGGTCGTTCCCGTGGATGCCGAACAAGTGGAGGTCGCGCGCTTGGCCTGGCGCAAATACGGCAAAGGCCGCCACCCGGCAGCCCTCAACTTCGGCGACTGCTTCGCCTACGCCCTCGCTAAGACGCTGGGTGAGCCGCTGCTCGCCAAAGGATACGACTTCGCCCAAACCGATTTGCGCATCTGTTAAGCCACTTTTTCCGCTGTAAATTAAGGAGTGAAAATGAACAAGCTACACTGCGTCTTGCTGGCCGCGCTGCAGGTCTTATTCTGTATTTCCGCGAGCGCTCAAACCGTGGCGCCGAAACTCATCGATTGTCACGTTCACTATAACGGCGATCCCGAATTCATTCACAAACTGCTCGCCAAGCTGGACTCTGTCGACGGGTTGGCGTTTCTGCTGGTTCGCCATGACGACCTGGACACAGCCAAGCCCTTCATCGACAAAGCGCCGAAGCGCCTCATCGGATTCGGAAATATCGATCTCGACGATCCCCGCGCCCTGGAACTGGTGGATGAGTTCCATGCGGCAGGGTTTCGCGGTCTGGGTGAGCTCGAAATTCCCCTCAAGCCGTTCTACGATCCCAGCTATTGGCCGATTTACGCGCGGGCCGAAAAATACGGGATGATCATTCTCTTTCACACCGGAATTGTGATGCGCACCAACCCCGATATTCCGGTTGACGTGAGCATCGAGAGAATGCGAGTGACCACTCTGGATGGCGTGGCGCGTCACTTCCCTGGGCTGACCTTGATTGGCGCGCACCTGGGCAACCCGGACTACGCCTGGGCGGGCGAGTTGGCCCGCTGGCATCCCAATCTCTATTTTGATGTTTCCGGCTCAACCTTGATCAAGTTGCAAAACAACTATACGTTCTTCAATTCCATTTTCTGGTGGTCGGGAGTGGAGAGCCCGCACACTCCCAAGTCCGGGGCCAACGCCTTCGAAAAGCTGGTCTTCGGTTCCGACGTTTTCGGCGGTGACTTGGAGGAGTTTGACCTGGCGCTGGGCCGCTACCACAAAATGCTCGACGCCTGCGCCGTTCCCAAGGCTTCCCAGGAGAACATCTTCGGGGGAACGCTGTGGCGGGTGCTTCAAAGGCAGTGACGAGTGACAACTCACTCGTCACTGCACTTAGAAGATTTCGAACCTTTCCTGCTCCACCACCGGATCGCTCTTGATGATGACATCTTTTTGGGTCAGTGACTCGAGTTCCGAAACCAACGTTCCCTCGCGCGACTTCAGCAACTTGGCCACCTCAGGATTCACGCGCACCGTCATGATCTTGCCCTCGATTTGTCCGGCCATCTTGCGCGCTTCGGAGAGAATCTCGTAACAAACCGTGGTGGGCGACTTCACCCAGCCGGATCCTGAACAATAACTGCACCGCTCGCACAGGGTCCTTTCGAGCGATTGTTTCACTCGCTTGCGGGTGATAGCCACCAGACCAAAATCGTGGAAGGCGATCACCTTGGTCGGCGCACGGTCCTTGCGCAGCGCCTCCTCGAGCGCCTGAGTCACCTTCGCGCGGTTTTTGCGCTCGTCCATGTCGATGAAGTCGATGACGATGATGCCGCCCAAATCCCGCAGGCGAATCTGGCGCACGATCTCATTCACCGCCTCGAAGTTCGTTTTCAGGATGGTGTCTTCCAGCCGGTTGGTCTTGCCCACGTATTTGCCGGTGTTCACGTCAATGGCCACCAGCGCCTCCGTCTGGTTAATCACGATGTAGCCCCCGGACTTGAGCCAGACTTTGGGCTTGAGCGCCTTCTCGATTTCGGACTGGATGCCGAACTCTTCAAACAGCGGCGTGTCGCGGGTATAGAGTTTGACCTTGCCGATCAAGGACGGCTGGGCGCGATTCACGAATTCGAGCACGCGTTCGTATTGAACCTCGTTGTCAACACGCACGCTCTTGAAGTCAGGCGTCAGCGTATCGCGCAGCACCCGCTGCACCAGATCGAGGTCGCGATGGATCAGGGCCGGGGCCTTGGCTCGCTCCGTCTTGGTTTTGATTTCGTTCCAGAGCGTGGAGAGAAACTTCAGGTCGGCTTTCAACTCCTCTTCGTCGCGGCCCTGGCCGGCCGTGCGCACGATGAAGCCGCCGGTCAACGAGCCTTTGTGCTCAAGGATAATGTTCCTCAAGCGTAAGCGCTCCTCCTCCGAAGAGATCTTACGCGACACGCCGATGTGCTCGACGGTGGGCATATACACCAGATACCGGCCCGGCAGCGCCACGTGGGAAGTGATGCGCGCGCCCTTCGTGCCCAGCGGCTCTTTAGAGATTTGCACCAGGATTTCCTGGCCCTCTTTCAGCAGCTTGGCTATTTGCACCGGCTGATTGTTGCCGGGCTTCGACTCCCATCGGGGCTCGCCGCCGCGGCCCTGGTAACCCGACCCACGCCGCCCGCGCCGCCCGCGCCGGGGCGCAAAGCGAGGACGCTGGTGAGGCTCGCGCACTGTGTAGGTTCCCTCGCCGGGCGCGCCGGCGCCCTCGCCGGCTCCAGCCTGCCCGGCAGGTGCTGGGCCACCCTGCATTTCCTGGTTTTGCGCCGGCAAAGCAGTTTCGGCAGGACCATCGGTAGGTGGAACTGTTTCAGCCGAAGGTTCGGCGCTGAGCTCGTCGGCAGCCTCTTCGGCGAGAGCGGCCTCCGTGGGCTCTTCCGCCAAGAGTTCACCCGAGTCGCTATCGATTTCCTCCCCAGCTTCGAGCGGAGAATCATCAGGTTGGACCTTGGAGTCCACAGAAGGCGCGGAAGGCGCGAGGCCAATTCTCTCTTCAATCGCTTCAACCTCTTCCGCCTCGGTAGTTGGCTCCACGCTCTCGCTTGCTGTCTCGGGCACGGAATCGAGCGAGGTGGCTCCATCCGCCGGGTCCGCGTCGGCCAGGCTGGTACCCACCCTGCTCTTCTCGTCCGTTGCCGTAACCGCAGGAGCTGCAGGGGCGACTACAGGGCTGACTTCTCCTGCCGCGTCGAGCGCTGGTCCCGCGCACTCGCGAGCGGGGACAAAAGCCGCGGCTGCCTCGGTGCTCGCAGCCGCCGCGGCAGGCGCTTCGGCGGTCAATTCAAAGCGCGGCTGGTCAAGCGGCACGGAAGAGGCTGCTGACTCCGGTTCGAGGTTTGCGATTTCCCCAACCTCCGCGGCCTCTCCCGATACGGCTACTTCCAAGACCTCGCCCTCCGCCGTCTCAGGCTCGGCAGGCACGCTCTCTGTAATTGTGACTCCCGGCGACCCCGTCGCCGCATGGCTGTACTTGGCCAACGACTCTCCCGGCAAAATCTCGAATGCGGGAGGGTTCGCACTTTCCTGCCGGGGAGCATATTTGTGCTCCGAGTGCCGATGTTCGCCGAACTTCCGGCCCCGATGCCGCCAGCGGCGGCCACGCGGCTCGAAGCGACTTTGCTCATGCGACTCAGGGGTCGTCCCAGTACCACTTGGAGTGGCCGGGGGTGCCGGCGGCGGCGGCGATGTCTCACTTGCGGAATCTCGGCTTTCGATCGGCGCTTCCGAAGGCACGGCCACAGAGGTCGTCTGCGGCTCCGAACCTGCCGCATTGGTCACAGGGGGAACTGCTTCTTGCGGAGCGCCGGGCGCGGGCGAACCGACCGCCGCTTCACCATTGGCGCTGACCGCCGCTTCCGCCTCGTCCAGGATTTTGTCGTAGTCTTCCTGATCTTCGAAAAAGAAATCCGAGACGTAGAGGAAGGCGTCTCGGTCCAAGCCGATATCTACGAAAGCCGACTGCATCCCAGGGAGTACGCGGCTGACCCGGCCCTTATAAATCCCGCCCACCAAGCCGACATCCGTATCGCGCTCAAAATAGACTTCCACCAACTGCTCGTCTTCCATGACGGCCAACTTCGTCTCGTGGGTAGACGAAGAGATAAACATCTCTTTGGACATGAAAACTCCTTTTTAGGGTTAGCCCGGGGATCTATCCACTTGTAGCGCCGACCCTTAGGCCGACAACCTTGCGCCGCGCGTCAGGCCCCTATCGCTTTTACTGACCTGACCAGCAACGCTCGCGGCGCGGCGCGGAGATCAACCCTCAGCTTCCCTGTCCGGGTCACTTCCTAGAGCTTTTGAGCTCCTCGGCAGCGTGACCGGGCTTAATCAATCTCGAATGGCTCCCATATCGCGGTTACAAGCGCTGAGCCCAGCGGACCCGTCCAGTCCGCAATCCACGGGCTGCAATCCAGCCCGTTTCAGAACTAAACTGCGGCCGCGTTGTTCATCGTTCTCGCGGAGGCTCTCTTGAGGGCAACGCCTGTGGTTGCCCGCGGGCGGCCACAAGGGCCCCCCTACAACGATCACCGGTTAATTCACAAATCGCTTTGCCCGGATGTTCATGGCGACGCCCAGGCCCAAAAACGTAAATAGCAGGGACGATCCCCCCTGGCTCATGAGCGGCAACGGAATGCCCGTTACCGGAAAGAGTCCGATCATCATCCCCGTGTTGATAGCAACCTGGAAGAACAGCACTGATGCGAGCCCCGCCAACAGAAAAGCGCCGGCGCGATCGGGCGCCATTTGCGCCCCGTCCAACAGGCGGAGCAATAGCGCAAAGTAAAGCAGCAATACGATCAACGTACCTACGAATCCCTGCTCCTCAGCATAGGCGGCAAAAATCGCGTCCGCCTGGGAGACAGGGATGAACCCCAAGTGGCTTTGAGTGCCGTTTCCAATTCCCTTTCCCCGCAGGCCACCGGAGCCGATAGCAATCTTCGTTTGGGTGACTTGGTAACTCGTCCCTTGCATATCTTGAGATGGATGAAAATACGCCATGACCCTGTCACGCTGATAAGGCCGGAGGACGTGCCAGCCCACCGGCAGGGACATCACTCCCAACAACATCAACACCGCGATCTGGCGCAACCGAATTCCGGCGAGCAAAATGCCCGCACCCAGAATCGAGAGAAATGTGAGCGCGGTGCCAAGGTCAGGTTCCAAGGCCACCAGGACTGCCGGCACACCCACCAGCAAACCCAACTTGGCCAAATCCCCCCACGTAGCGGACTTGTCCCGCCGCGCTGCAAAATAGGCCGCTACTGCCATTATTATAACTAACTTGACGATCTCTGACACTTGGAAAGTGAGGCCCCCGAATTGCACCCACCGTTTCGCGCGCGCAATCGCATGCCCGGCCACCAACAGCTCTAACAACACCAACACCGACAAGACGTAGAGCCATGGCGTCTGTTCCAGAAGGAAGTGATAGTCAAGATGGCCGATCACTAACGCCAGCACCACACTCAGGATCAACCAATAAATCTGCTTCTTGTATTGCCCCTCCAGGACCGTGTGCTGCGTCGTGCTGTAGATCTCCACCACTCCAATCACGGCAATGGCGATGCCCAGTCCCAGCAGCACCCAATCGACATCACGAAACCGGAATCGTGTGGCCATGCGTATAAGAAAGGTCCGTAGCGAGCGCTTCGTTGCAATGCCAGCCGGCTGGTTGACGGCCGTTGGAAGGGCGGGGCTTCAGCCCCGCCGTCTCAAGGGCGCGGTCGCAGTGGGCCTTTAGGCCCTGAAGCACCGGTTTCTTCAGGGGCTGAAGCACTTGAATTCTCCCCGGCCCCTGCGGCGCGGCTGAAAGCCCCGCCCTTCCGCCCCAACAAAACACCCTTTTCCATTCAGCCAACTACTAACGGCTGCCCGCTCCGATTGCCGCCGCGGGCAGATGCGTGTCTCCGGCCTTGCTCAGCATCGGCGATTCGCCCTGTTTCGGCCCGGCCGGGGGCTTTTGCGCGTTCTTCTTTTCGAAGTAAGCCTTGATCACCTCGCGCACCACCGGCACCGCCACGGTGGAGTGTCCGCCGTGCAGCACCAGCGCCGCCACCACGATCTCCGGTTGGCTGGCCGGGGCAAAACCGACGAACCAGGCGTTGGTCTTGAAGTTGGCGTTCTGCGCCGACTTCATGAGGTCCACGCTGGCCACCTGGGCGGTTCCCGTTTTGCCGGCAATATCGATGCCAGGGCAACGCGCCTCGATGCCTGTCCCTCCGTCCTCATTCACCACACCCCACATGCCGCGCTTGACGACCTCGAGGGTGCTGTCGGCGAGCGGGAAATTCTGCGCCGATTCGTCCGGCGGATCGGCCCCCAATGCCAGCAGTTGGTCTTTAAAGACCAGGTGCGGCCGGCAGAAGACTCCGCGCGAGGCGACCGTGCCGATCATGCGCGCGAGTTGCAAAGGCGTCACCACCACCGCGCCCTGCCCGATGGCGACCGACATGGTTTCGCCCGCATACCATTTGTGCTTGAAAACCTTTTGTACCCATTCCGGAGATGGAATCAGTCCCGGCGCTTCCGCCGGCAAATCGATACCGGTACGGGCGCCCAGACCCAGGCGCTTCGCGAAGTAGGCGATCTTCTCGATGCCCAGAAGTTTCCCGAGAGTGTAGAAGTAAACGTCGCAGGAGACCGTGATGGCACGTTGCAAGTCGACGCTGCCATGCTTCTTCAAATGCTCGATCCCGTCGTGGTAGACGTGCCCATAGATTTCGACTTGGCCTGAGCAATTCAATGTAAAGTCCGGCTGGACCGTGCCGGTCTCGAGGGCCGCCGTGGCGGTCACGATTTTGAACACTGAGCCCGGCGCCAGTTGTGCCTGGATGGCCTTGTTCATGAGGGGCTTCATGGGATCTTCGGTGAGTTTCTCCCAATCCTCACGGTCAATGCGCTTGGCGAAGACGTTGGGGTCGAAGGAGGGGTGGCTGACCATGGCCAGCACCTCGCCGCTGCGGGGATCGAGCGCCACGATGGCGCCGGGCTGGTCGCCCAAAGCCGCTTCCGCCACCATCTGCAAATCGAGATCGATGGTCAATCGCAGATCGTTTCCCGCCATGGCGTTGATGGTCGTGAGCGAACCCATCTCCTCCCCACGGCTGTTGACGATCACCCGTCTCATGCCATCCTGCCCGGACAGGATCTTGTCATATTCTCGCTCAATGCCGAACTTGCCCGCCACGTCGCCCGGACGATAATTTGAGCCGGGCTTGGCGATCATATCCTCCGACACCTCGCCCACGTAGCCCAGCGCCGCCGCCGCCACATCGCGCTTGGGATAAAGGCGCTGCTGGACCTGGATGAGATCGAGTTCCGGATACTCGAGGCGGTGAGATTCCACGAACGTTATATCGTCGAGCGTCGCCGATTGCTTCAAAACGACGGGCTGAAACCGCGGCAGCCGCGCCGTGCGCTCCATCAGGTGTTGCAATTCGGCGGGGTCGAGCCCCACGCCGCGCCCGATGGCTTGCAGTTTCTCAGGCGCCATCATCGACGCGCTTTCGCGCATCAGGAGTATGCTGAAAGCCGGGAAATTGTCCGCCAGAACCCGTCCTTCGCGGTCCAGTATTCTGCCCCTGGGAGCAATCACCGGAAGATTGCGTACCCGGTTGCGTTCAGCTTGATCGAGGTAGAGACTGTGTTGGCCGATTTGGATTCGCCAATAGGCGACCAACAACCCAAGGAAGGTCAGAGCAATAGCGTATTGGAAGAAAGCGATCTTCCAGGCGGGAAGTCGCTCGTGCTCCGGAAATCTGACTTCCATTTACATGACACAACCGGGGCCAAAGACACGAAGCTCGACCGACCGGCCTCGGAGATTTTGTCCTGGCGGTGCGACACGCTGGCGCTACCCCGTGCGCCCCGGCGACAAAACGGCACTCTAACACATAAAGTGCTGCAAAGCAAGGCAATTACTTCAGGCAGGTGGGCAGTGGGCAGGTAGGCAGCGGGCAGGTGGGCAGTGGGAGAATCACCGATTAGCCTCCCACTCCTCGGGCGCCACCACCGGAGACTCGATGTCCCCGACAATCTCGATCACGCCTTTGAGACGCCCAAAGATATCGTCGTTGCGCCTGTCGACTGGAACCAGCTTAGCCACTGGCTTTCCTCGCTTGGTGATCGTCACCGGCTCCCGGGTGGCCTGAACCTGATCCATAACCTTCAGGCATCGCGCCTTGAACTCTCCCGCCCGCATTGCCTTCATGGTCAGCTCCTCCTGCTCATGGTCACATTATAATGACCATGAGAAGCAATTTCAACCTGCACTGAAAATGCTTGCGCCGAAGGCGCCTTGGAGTGCGGCGGCTTGACGCCGCCTTTCCGCTGCGCGTACGTACTCGGCGGTCCGTGGCGATCCCAAGGCGGCGTCAAGCCGCCGCACTCCAAGGCGCTTCGCGCATCGTCATGCTTTCCGCCTGCCCGTCCGCCGACGGGCATAATAAGCCCCCCGGAGGAGTGGCCGAGTGGCCGACGCTACGCCCGCTGCCACTGGGTGCCCCATCCGCGCAATCGGAGTCCCCCTCAAGAGGGGCCGGTGGGACACTGCCCTCAGCGTAAGTAACCGCTGGCCGACTAGTACTTGGTTGCGTTAATAAGCGTACCAATAAACATCTCTGGGAAGGGCGGGGCTTCAGCCCCGCCGACCCGGAGAGCGCAATCAAACGGGCCTTTAGGCCCTGAAGCAACGCGA
>Ga0187781_10001105_pt1 | contig 20248 bp, 16 predicted proteins | sample 0715_SJ02_MP02_2_FD_132447 | JGI IMG/M metagenome (GOLD analysis project Ga0187781, IMG submission 132447) | Tropical peat soil microbial communities from peatlands in Department of Meta, Colombia - 0715_SJ02_MP02_20_MG | ecosystem: Environmental > Terrestrial > Soil > Wetlands > Peat | place... | reverse complement strand
CTGGTCGAAATGCCGCGGTGTAGGGAAAACTCCTTTTGTTGCGGGGCAGGCGGCGGGCGGATCTGGATCGGCGACGAGGGAGTCGACGACCGGCCCAGCGAAAACCGGATTCGGGAAGCACTCGCCCTTGAAAACGTTTCGCTCTTCGTTGTGGCTTGTCCGAAAGATAAGGTCATGTATTCCGCCGCTGTCGATGCGCTCGGCGTTCGAGATCGGCTTCGCGTCTTTGATGTTGCCGAGCTTCTTCGCGTGCGAGGCGCGACCCATTCGAAATCGCATATAGACTTTACCTTAAACTTCAAGGAGAGTTCCTCCTGGTGAGCGATAGGATTTGTCGGCGTGGGCCGCATGGGCAGCCTGATGGCGTGATGCCTTCTCAGCACCGGCTATTGCGCGATATCCGGCCGTTGCCGCGACCCGGTGATATTGTCAAATTAAATCTGTCGCCGATCCGCTAATCCGACAGGCGCGGGGCGCAGTTTGAGACTCGGGCCGCCACGGGTATGTCGAGATGACGTCACGGACCTCGTTTCGAACGGTGCGCATCAGCGCACGTATGGTCGATGACATCGGCCGCTGGTTCGACGTCGCGAGCAGCAGCATGCGGGAAATCGACGGATGAAAGGGACGAACCTGGACTCTTCCGGCTTCGACTAGCTTGTGGACGGACGCGTAGGGCAGAATCGTGTAGCCCTCGCCCTCCTCGACCAGTAGAAGGGTGGACGGCATTGCGTCCAGCTCCATCTCGACCCGCGGGACAATTCCGGCGCGGGCGAGCACGCTGTCAATGAGACGCCGCAAGCCGTGCGAGCGGGTCGGTAAAATCATAGGAAGTCTTGCGAACCACTCAAGCTCCAGCGATCTGCAGGGGAGTGCGGTCGAGGGATTGACCGGAGCGATCAGGAAAAGTTCGTCGCGGATCAGCTTCTCGGTCAGCACCGAGGGATGGTGCGGCGGATTGTAAAGCACCGCAGCGTCGATCCGTCCCGCTATCAGCCACTCGAGGACGTGTCCACTAAAGCCCTCGATCACCTGCAAGGTGATTTTGGGAAATTCATTCTTGATCTTTTTTACGAGCGGCACGGTAAGCACCGTCCCCACCGAAGGAGGTACCCCGAGAACCAGCTTTCCTCGCGGCGTGGCAACCCGCGCACCAAACTCGCTCTTAACATGGGCGACACGGTCCAAGATCTCGTTGGCGTGGGATTTGAGTAACTCGCCGGCTTCGGTCATGACAACGCCGTGCCCTGTTCGGTAGAACAGTTCGACGCCAAGCTCTTGCTAAAGAGATCGGATATATCGAGTAATCATCGGCTGCGTTATCGCCAGCGACAGCGCTGCCTTGGATAGGCTCCCTGTCTCGGCCACAGCCGCAAAAACTTGAATCTGCCTTAACTCCAGGGTTGTCTCCCGACTAGACGGACTGACTGCTATTATATCTTTTCAACGCCGATTTGCCACCATGACGGCCCGCGCCGCGATCAAATCACACACCACGGGAGGCGTCGTCTTGGTGCGGCCCTGATCGGCGGCGGAGCGGAAGCGCAGGCCAATTCGCCAGCCGCGAGAGCGAAGAACGGCGCACCCGAGGGAAGGTCCTGGCTTGAGCATTTCTTGAAATTGCAAATCATACGGCAGGCAGCAATCCCGTTGTTCGATGCCGTTCAGAAACAACTCTACACGCCGCTTCTGTGGGTGGATTACGTCCGGTGCGTCGAGATTCTCGCGGCCCAGCCGGCCAATCATTTTTGCCGTGCGATTGGAGCTTAATGTCGATGGTGTCGGCGTTCGACAGGACGAGTTGGATTTTCATTCCAGACAAGCACGGCTAAAATCGTCGCGCCGTTTTGGTGACGCACGGCTACACGGGCTTGGCGCATCGGGACTTCGCGCGCATGAGTCCTACTTACATCTGAGTAGAGAGGGATGAGTCTAGGTTGAGTCGATTTTGGGGATTCCCAAATCGTGAGGTTTCTGATTCACCATGCTGGCTGGGTTGGAGGCGGCATGGATGGGCAAACCTTACACTGTGGATTTCCGCAAGCGGGTGGTGGCGGTGGTAGCGATTGGCGGATTGTCCTGCAATCAGGCGGCCAAACAGTTCGGGATCGGTGTCAGCACAGCGATCGGCTGGGTGCGGCGGCTTCGGGAGACCGGCAGCGTAGCGCCGGCAAGATGGGAGGTCACAAGCCGAAGGCGATTTTCGGCGAACGCCGGCTCTGGCTATTGCAGCGGATCAAGGATCGAGACTTCACGTTGCGCGGGCTTGTTGCCGAACTGGCCGCGCGCGGGCTGAAGGTTGATTACCGCTCGGTGTGGGAGTTCGTCCATGCCGAGAAGCTCAGCGTCAAAAAAAGCGTGGCGGCTGGCGAGCGCGACCATCCCGAGGTCGCGCGGCGGCGCGCGTGTAGTCAGGGTGATGGTGGCAGTAGGTGCGCTCGATCATCTCGGCCGACATGCGGAGATAGCCGGCGGCCTGTCGATCGGCAACTCCCGTAGCAGGCGCCGGCGCGGCGCCGATCTCCGCATTCCCCCGCTACATGATGACGGTGGCATCTCGGTCGGACCTCGCGCGCAGGAGAAAGCGCAAAGAGTGGCTAACGCGGTCTCGATGCCTTCAACCGGCAAAACCGGACAACCACATTTGCGAGATTACCTCCTAACCGAGCATGCAGGAGACATGCCAGTGTCGACGTCCAAATCGGAGGCGATCAGGATGAAGAGACCCGATGCATTATCTCAGCCCGAGGCGGCGTAGCGTCTTGCCAACGTCGACATTCCGACAGCGAGGATCAGAATTCCGCCCTTGAAGATCGGCTGAAAGTGCGTGGGCGCTCCGACAATGGCGAGGCCGTTGAACCCGACCGCCAGTATGAGCACGCCGACGAACGTGCCCACGATATGAAACTCCCCTTCGCGCAATGTTGCCGAGCCGAGGAAGACGGCGGCAAAAGCATCGAGGAGATAGCCGTCCCCGACGCCTAGCGTTCCACTACCCAGGAGGGATGAAAGTAGCGTGCCGGTGATTGCCGCGCAGAGTCCGGCCGTCGCGAAAGCGAACATCTTGATCCGGTCGACGCGGATGCCGGAGAGCCGGGCAGCCTCAATATTGCTGCCGACGGCCTGCATTTTCTGGCCGATGTCGGTCTTGTTGAGGGTGACCCAAAGGACCAGGAGAATGCCGAGCATAAAGAAGACCGGATTTGGGATGCCGAACAGCACCCGCCCGAGCGACAGGTTGGTAAAGGCGCGGGGTATGCCGGTGGCGATCGGGAAGGCGCTGTAGGAAAAACCGATCCCGGTCAGCATCGTACCCAAGCCGAGCGTCGAGATGACGGCGTTTATTCGGACCTTGGTCACGAGCGCGCCATTGATCAATCCAAGGCAGACGCCAGTGGCGAGAGCGGCCGCGATGCTAAGCCAGATCGGCAATCCCTGATAAGACATGAAGCCGACCACGATCAGGCCAATGAAACTCGCGACGAATCCGACGCTGAGATCGAACTCCCCGACCACGAGGGTGTAGGTCAGCCCGGCGGCGATGATCGCGGTGAGAGACGCCTGGCTCAGGATGTTGAGAAAGTTGGCGCGCGAGAAGAACGTGTTGGGCGCCATGATCGAGAAGAACGCGATCATTAGCAGCAGTCCAAAGATGGTGCCGTAGCGCGACAGGAACGTCAGGCCGAGATGTTTCCGGTCAATCGGCTTGCGCCCGAGCGCGGTTCCCGCTGCAACTTCGCTCCGTGTAGTCAAGCCTTGTTCTCCTCCTCCGCCGTCGGCGTCGTGATAGCTGAGCTCAATGATGCGCGCCTCGGTTATGTCGGCGCCGGTGAGTTCACCCGTCAGGCGTCCCTCGCGCATAACGACAACACGATCAGCCAAAATGGCAAGCTCCTCGACGTCCGACGAGATCACGATAACGCCCACTCCGGAGCGGGCGAGGGCGCGGATGGCGTCATGGATCTCCTCACGGGCACCTACGTCCACTCCGCGCGACGGCTCGTCGAGAATGAGGAGCCGGATGCCCGAACTCAGCCAACGGGCAATCAGCGCCTTTTGCTGGTTGCCGCCGGAAAGGCTGGCGATCTTGGTGGCGATGCTTGGGGTCTTGATGCTGAGCTTGTCGACGAGGCTCTCGGCTTGGCGACGCCCCTTGCTGGCGGATACGAATGGCAAGGCTGGAAAAGTGCGTAGATTTTCAAGCGACGCGATGTTGATGTTGAAGCCAACGGCGTGCTGCAGCATGAGGCCCTGCGAACGGCGCTCTTCCGGCACGAGAGCAACCCCGGCCACGATCGCCTCGGCTTCGTTGGCGACGTCGAGACACATTCCATCGAGCTCGAAATGACCCGCGTCAGGCCGCTGCACCCCGGCTGCCAGATGCGCCAGCTCGGTACGACCTGCCCCGACCAGTCCGCCGAGAGCCAGCACCTCGCCGCGGAAGACGTGGAAACTGACGCCCTTCACGGCGTTCCGCCAGGCGACGTCGCGAACCGAGAAGACGGGCTTGCCCGATCGATCCGGCGTGAAGCGCTTTCGGTCTTCGGGCGAACGGATATCGTGGCCGATAATGGCGCGGATGAGTCCCTTCTTGTCGAGGCGTCCCCGCTCGGCCTCGTCGACGATCCGGCTATCTCGCAAGACAGTGATCCGGTCGCACAGTTCGAGGACTTCTTCGAGGCGATGGGACACGTAGAGGATCGCGACGCCATCGCGGGAAAGATCGCGGATGATCGAGAACAGCTTTTCGCTTTCGGGACCGGAAAGGGACGCAGTCGGCTCATCCATCGCGATCATGCTGGCGTCGCGCATCAACGCCTTGCCAATCATCACGAGCCAGCGCTCGGCGACGGAGAGGTCGGAGACCCGTGTTTCGAGCGGGAAGTGCACGCCGATGCGCTCGGCCGCGGCGCGAGCTCGCGTGCTCGAATGCTCCCAGTCTATCAGACCGAAGCGCGTTGCCTTGGGGACGCCAAGCAGCATGTTCTGCAGGGCGCTGAAACGGGTGACCAGATTGAGTTCTTGATGGATGAATGCCAGGCCCGCCTGCTCGGAGGCCTGGGGGGAGCCTTGACGGAGCTCCACACCGTCAATGGTGATCCGTCCGCGATCGGCGAGAGTGACGCCCGCTAGGCATCGGATCAGGGTGGATTTGCCGGCGCCATTCGCGCCCACCAGTCCGTGAATTTCGCCCTTCCTGATATCGAGATCGGCTTCGTGCAGGGCGAGTTCGCCAGCGAAGGATTTAGTGAGCCCGCGAATCTGCATCCAACCTTGGGGGGATCGCGCGTTTGCGGATCCCCCGTCCGCTGACGCGTCAGAAATTTGGCCTTGCGCGAGCATTACTTGTTCGGGTGGTCTTTCATGAACTGGTCGACGTTGTCAGCGCTGACCACCACCCCCGGGATGGAGATGACCTTCGGTGTCCATGAACCGCCGGCGGCCATCGATTCGACAATGGCCTTGAACACCTGCTTTCCCTCCTCGTAGGCAGGTTGCCAGGTGGTTGCGGTCATGTCGCCGTCCTTGACCATCTGCAGAGCCTGCGGGCTTCCGTTGATCGATGAGGTGACGACGTCGGTACGGCCCGCCTGTCGCAGAGCCGCCACGGCGCCTGTCGTCGGCTCATCCCAGCAAGACCAGATACCGAGCTTGCGGGCGCCGCCGGTCGGATGGTTCGTCAGCCAAGCCTGGGTGAGGGCGTTGCCGTTCTGCACCTGACCCGGCACAGTGATTTCGCTGTAGGTGACGTGGAGGTTCGGCTTGCCCGTCACGGCGTCATCGAAGGCGATTCCGCGGTCGATGCAGAGTTTGCCGGGATGGAAGGTCAGAGCCAGGATGTCGGCGCTGTCGCCGACCTTGCTGAGCAAGAATTTAGCGGAATCGTCGCCCGTTTGCCGACCACTGGTCGTTACGACGATGCCGGGCAGGATCTCACCGCCCCAGGTGGCGACAGGGATATGCGCTTGGCGCGCCGCCTCGAGTCCGGAGCCGATTGAACTGCTGGCGAAGGCCAAAACGAAAATTGCATCCACGTGCTCCACGGCGAGCGTATTCATCGCCGCGTTGGCTTTGTCCGCGCTCGCCTGCGTGTCGATGACCTTGACGTCCCACCCGGCCGCCTTGGCCGCCTGGGTTGCACCGCCGATCACGTCGATGTTCAGCGCATCATTGGCTAAAAGTGCCACGATGCCGAGCGTTTTGGCATGGGCAATTCCCCCCGCGAACAAGGCACAAGCTATGGCCGCAGCTGCAAAAAGCAGTTTACGCATCGTATTCCTCCACATGACGTTGCGGCCCCTTGCCGAGGCAGCGTTGCGTTGCATCCGACGTTGGTGAGCAGCCCAATCCAGCAACCGGTCAGGGCCGGCAAATAGGCCTGCGCTTCCCCCCTTTATTCATTCCCGCATCTTCACGCGGCGCTCTTGCCCGGTCTGTTCCAGCACGGCGAGCAATGGCCCCATCGACTAGGTGCATTCAATCTCGACGCCAGTTGTGCCCAGACCTGGAAGGCGATCCCGACCAAAACTCACTCTTTCGAGCCTCGATAGTTCCGATCTTGATAGCGGTATCATGGATGAATTTATCTGATGTGGCAATAGATCCGTTTCCCACACGGTCGTGGTGTCGCGCCTTTGCGCGCCCGCGCCGATCTTTGCCGCGTGCGGGGCCGCATGGGCTCGCGGTCATTTTTTCGTGGAGATTGTTATCGGTATCAAATACATTGAGCGGCCACGCAGGGGCCGGCCGAAAGGTTTGAGCGAGAACGTTCTGCACATGCCGCGTTCAACCTGCACATGAATACCACGGCGGCGCGCGGTTGCGCGGAGCGTCCGAACCATGGCTGCGGGGGCTAGGCTCGGCGTGGCACGCAAGTTGGGGGGGAGCTACATGTCGCAGGTGAAATACGACTTTTCCGGAAAGAATGTGCTGGTTGTTGGCGGCACTACCGGTATCGGGCGGGCAACGGCGCTGGCCTTCGCTCACGCTGGCGCAAATCTTTTCGTCGCGGGCCTCGGCGCCGATGATGGCCGGAGTCTCGGCGAGGAGGTCAAAGGGATCGGCGGGGAAATTGAGTTTCGTGAGGTTGACGTCCGGAACGGCGGCGCCATGAAGCGGCTCCATGAAGAAGCGTATGAGCGCTTCGACCGGATCGATGTCGCCTTCAACAATGCCGGAGTGTCGGGCAAGACCGCGCCGGTGCAGGACCTCGACGACGTGGATTTCAACCTGCTGATGGAAGTCAATCTCAGAGGCATATTCTACGGATTGAAATATCAGATTCCGCATATGATCGAGAAAGGCGGCGGAGCTATTGTCAACACCTCGTCCCTTTTTGGTGTCATGGGTTTCGCTACAACCGCCGTTTATTGCGCCAGCAAGTGGGGCGTTATCGGCCTGACGAATTCGGCTGCGCTCGAGGTTGCGCGCAAGAGCATCCGCATCAACGCCATCGCGCCGGGCTCGGTGATGACCCCGCTGATCAAGAATATGTTCGGTGGCGAGGAGGCGGCCAAGAACACGGTGTTGCCTGTGATCCCGATGGGCCGCATCAGCGATCCCTCCGAGATCGCGCAACTCGTGCTGTTTCTGAGCTCGGACGCGGCCTCATTCATTACCGGCCAAGCCATCGTGATCGACGGCGGCGGATTCGTCGCGGGCGCCGACCAGCTCTAGATTAGCCTACGCCACAACGCATTCCCACTGCAACGGAGATTGCGCGGCTCTCGGCGCCTGGTCCATCGGTAAGATCGAATTCCGACTTTCCAAAAGGACAATTCTTGACTGGTACGATTGCTCGAACGGAGCAGAGCGCCCGATTTTCTCCTGTTTCATCTAAATGGGATCGGCGTCCAGCCGCACGATATCGCCGACATCAGGAAGTGCAGCAGGGTAACGTTCGAGAACCAGAGGATCATGGCCTGGAATAATGTGATTGTTCGACGATGCAAGCCGCCGCATGGTGGCGAAGCCTTCCAGCATATCACTGACACTTTCGAGTACGGGAAACGGCCGACCTTGTTCGAAATTGGCGTAGAAATGTGACGCATCAGATCCGAGAACGACCCAGCCGCGCCGTGTTAACACGCGTACGACCTGCAGCCCCTTGGAGTGTCCGCCCACTTTGTGAACGGTCAGGTTCGGCGCGACTTCGGACACGCCGTCGTGGAATATGACACGGTCGGCGAAAGTTTTTTGTACCATGGCGATCACGTCGTCGGCCTCGAACGGGATGCGCAGCGCGTGATGGCACATGCAGCGGCCTGTGCAGTACTTCATTTCGGTGTCCTGCACGTGATAGCGCGCCTTCGGGAAGAGTTCGTGATTGCCTGAATGATCAAAGTGCATATGCGAAATGATCACGTCTTCGACGCTATCGGGATTGATCCCGATCATCTTTAGTCCTTCTCCCACCGGACGAAGCAAGGTGCGTTGTCTTTTCGTAGCGCGCGGAGCATCGAAGCCGGTATCGAACACGAAGCTTCGCTTCTTTCCGACAATGGCCCAGACAAAATAGTCCAGCGGCATGGGGCCGTCGTGCGGATCGCCGCCGAGAAAGTTATGCGTTGCCGTTCGATGGTGATGGCCGTAGCGGATTGCGAACAGATCGTAGGCTTCGCTCACGACGGTTCCTCAACTGGCAAGCCAGCCGCCTTCAACTGGTAAAATGGCGCCCGTCATATCTTTCGCTATCGGGCCGCACAAAAAGACAAGAAGCTCGGTCACGCTCCGAGCAGGTACAAAGCGCCCGCTGGGTTGCTTGCCGTGCAGAAACGCCCTCTCGGCCGCTTCCCGTGACAGGCGCTCGTCGATCATGATGTGTTGGACGCGCTCTTCCGTTCCCGGCGTCAGAACCGAGCCAGGACAAATTCCGTGGCATGTCACGTTGTAGTCGAGATTTTCCAGCGCGACCGCGCGCGTCAAGCCTAGCAAGGCGGCTTTCGTCGTCACGTAGTCGACCCGGTTCGTGGTTCCGCGCGAGCCGTAGACGGAGGTCATATTGAAGATGCGTCCAAAGTTGCGTTTGCGCATATTCGGCAAGGTCAACTTTATGGCATGGAACGCAGCCGATAAGTTAACGGCCAAGGCCGCGTTCCAACGTTCGTTAGGAAAATCCACGATCGGTGAAAAATGCCGAACGACCGCATTGTTGACGAGGATATCGATTGCGCCGAACCGTTCGAGAGTAGCCTTGATAAGCTCCTCGACGTCGCCTGGATCGCCGACATTAGCCCTGTGGTAGGCGACGGTAACTCCTGCTCGGCTCTCGAGGTCTTCGCGCACCGTCTCGACCGTGTCGGGGGATTCGATTCCGTTCAGCATGATGCGGCAGCCGGCTTGTGCCAGCCCTTCGGCGAGCGCGAGGCCGAGGCCTCCGGTAGATCCCGTCAGAATTGCGACGCGACCGGCTAGCGACCCTCGCGGAGCGGGTCCTTCGCCGCTCAAGTCACCGACATCCGCAACTTCCGTCATTTTCCAGAGCGCTCCCTAAGGAGATCGTGGTCGGCGGGGTGCATTAGTCTTCCAGAGACGGCAGCGCGCTGGAACCCCCCCAGCTCTTTCGGAGCGTTATCAATCGCGGATGCCTATCAGGTATTTGGGACCGGTAACAAGAGGGATCAAAGTAATGGCGCCAATCGTCCTTTGCAAGGTCGAATGGGCGGCCTTGGACCGAGCGGTGGCTCGACTATGCGCTTTCGCGCTGGATGATCTCGAATTTGAGGTCGATTGCGCTGCCGCGCAGATGGTCTGCTCCATCCATAATGCGGCTTAGCAGCATTTGCGCCGAGCGTTCGCCGATATCGTAGCGCGGCAGACGCAGCGTCGTGATGGCGGGCGAAACGTGGCGGAGTAAATCGACGTCATCAAAACTCGCGATCGCTATCCGCCCCGGAACAGCCCAGCCCCGCTTCTGACACTCGAACAAGGCACCGGCCGCCAGAACGTCGCCGGCGCAGAACAAAGCGTCGACCTCAGGCACGTTTTGGATCACGCGCGCCGCAATTTCGGCCCCAGCGGCAAGACCGCGCGAGGTTTCGATCATCAAGCGCGGATCCGGCGTCTGATCCAACTGCGCGAGGGCCGCCAGATAGCCTTCAATACGCTCCCGCGAGCGCTCGTTATTGACGGAATATAGGCTCGCGAAGGCAATCTTCTTGTAGCCGAGACGGCCCAGATGCAGGGTCATGGCTTGGGCAGCCTCGCGGTTGGAATAGCTCACGGCCATGTCAAGCGGCTTACGCGGCAGATTGCCGTTTTCCACCACCGGCACGCCGGCATGGCGGATCATCGCCACCGCTTCGGCGCTGTGTTCGGTGTTGTGAAGAATAAGCCCGCTTACGCGATGCGCAAGGAATGCCTTGATCAGTTCTTCTTCTTCCTGCACGGCGTAACCGCATTCGGCGATCATGAGCTGAAAACCGGAACGCCTGATCACGTCCGACAAGCCCTTGATGGTCTGCGTATAGATGGAATTGTCGATGCTCGGAACGATGAGCCCGACCGTTGTCGAACGCGTCGAGGAAAGGCTACGCGCGAGGTGATTGGGCAGATAGCCGATCTCCTTCACCGCGCGGACGACGCGTTCGCGCATCTCTGGCGAGACTTTATTGGGCTCATTGAGAGCGCGGGAGACGGTCATCGTCGAGACGCCGGCCCGCTTGGCGACGTCGCGCATGCGAGCGCCGCTTCCGCTCATTCTTTTCTTCGGCGGTGTCGGCCGCTCCGGAGCTTTCGCTGACGCTGTTCCGTTCTTGCGCATTTTGCCAAACGTGATCAAACGCGCCAGCGACGTCAAGCGCGCTTCAGGGTTCGCTATATTCCTGTTGGTACCGGTATCAGTTAGGGTATAATAAAATGGAACGCTTCGGTAGTAACGAACGGCTTCGGGTCTTGCGGCCAGTGCTAGTTGGGGGAGGATAGGCGGTGGTCTGTGAGGAAATAGGTCCGGTCGACGATCCGACGCTGCACTATATCGTCTGCGGCAAGCCGCTTTTGACCCGGCTGCAGCAAATCCTCACCCAAACCGCGGGTTTTGCATTGCTGGTGATGACGAGGGGCGGGCGGTTGCCGATGCTCGACGTACCGCTGGCGTTGGCTACCCAGGAATTGGCGTCAACCTCCGAAGAACTTCACGCGTTGCCGGTGCCTGCGGCGGTTCGGCATCACTTTTATCACACGACCCAGGCGGTCGTTTCGATCGGGCAGGCCATTGATCTCTTGGCGGTCTGCATGCGATGCGCGCGCGACGATCCGGCGCGAGCCGCACTCACGCGTCGTTTGCGGGTTGCGACAGAACATCTACGTGCCGCCAGCCGGCTACCGGGCTTTGGAATGGTCGACCTGCAGCAAGCCTGCTGCGCTTGTCACGTCGAGACTCCACCCACGCTCAATCCGTAACAAGCACAACATCGAACGGGAAGAGAACGCTGATGGGCGACTATTCGATTTGGGTGCTCGAGCACGCCGCCGTCGAGAAATTTCCGCTGAGCGTGATGCTTTATGGGCCGCAATATCAAGGCATTCGCAAGCTGCCCTACGCGTATGCTCTTCTCAAGGGCAAGGGGCATACGATTCTGATCGACACTGGCTACGACCACGTGAACTACGGGAAAGCGCTGGCCGAGCTGTACGGGGTCACCAACTTTCACGGTCCGGCCCAAGTGCTTTCCGAATGCGGCGTCGCTCCGGCCGATGTCACAGCGGTCTTCATCACGCACGCCCATTTCGATCACATGGGGGCGATCGACCACTTCCCCAACGCCACGTTCTACATTCAGCAGCGCGAGATCGAGAAATGGGTCTGGGCTCTGACGCTCGGTCCGGAATATCGGTTTCTCGTCGGCGCCGCCGACCCCGCCGATATCGTCAAGGCGGTGGAACTCACCCGGCATGGCCGCATGATCGCCATCAATGGCGATCGCGAGGACGTCCTGCCTGGGATCGATGTTCACCTCGCCGCGGACACGCACACTTATGGTTCAATGTACGTGACTGTGCGCAACGACGGCGCGCGCAACAGTCAGGACACCTGGATCTTCGCCGGAGATCTTCTGTACACGTACGACAATCTCACCGGACTCGACAAAGACAATCCCCAATTTGTGCCGATTGGCCTTGCGGTCGGCAGTCAATCCAATCTGATTTTCGCAACAGCCGACATGCTGGAGGCGGTCGGCGGCGAACACCGCCGCGTCATCCCGATCCATGAAGAGCGATTGAAGGACATGTTCCCATCGCGTCTCACGTCGGCCGGATTGCAGGTGGTCGAGATCACTCTGGGCGCCGACGAGACCAGCAAAATCTCCGGCTAAGAACCGGGCGAAACCATCTCAGCGCCGGTCTTGCTCGACGCGTGGGGGAAGAGTGCATGGGCGTTGAACAAGTGGAGGGCCGTCTAGAAACCGTCAGCGAAGTCTTTGCCGGGTTCGTCGAAGCGTCGTCGTGGTCCGACATCGGACCCGATCTTCGCCACGAAGCCAAAAGGTCGCTGTTGAACTTTTTCGGATGTACGCTCGGAGCTGCAAACAGCAATCCGATTGCGGTTGCGGTCGATGTCATTCGCCAATTCTCCGGCGCGGCACAGGCCAGTCTCATCGGCCGCCCAGAGCGGCTCGACATTCTGGGCGCAAGTTTCGTCAACGCGGCCGCGGCCAATCTTTTTGACTTTGACGACACGCATTTGCGCACGGTCATTCACCCCACCGCTCCGGTGGCGCCCGCCGTCCTGGCGCTGGCGGAAGCGGAGGGATTTTCGGGCGCCGCTGTTCTCCACGCGGTCATCCTTGGGATCGAAATTGCGTGCCGCGTCGGCAACGGGGTTTCACCGGGCCACTATGCGCGCGGATGGCACATTACGGCGACCTGCGGCGTGTTCGGAGCGGCGGTCGCGAGCGCGAAACTCTTGGGCTTGTCACGCGCTCAGATTGCCGATGCTCTCGGGATTGCGGCCAGCCAATCGGCGGGTTTGGTCGAGAACCTCGTCACGGCGGCTAAGAATGTCGGCGTCGGTAACGCGGCGCGAAACGGGCTGTTCGCTGCGCTCATGGCTCAGCGCGGCTATGACGCGGCGGTGGGCTCGATTGAGGGGCCGCTCGGGTGGGCAAGAGCCTGCGGGGACGCGCCGGATGTTTCCGCGATGCTCGACGGCTTGGGGCACAGTTGGGAGCTTCTCAGCAATACCTACAAGCCTTATCCGAGCGGCATCGTGTTTCATGCGATCATCGACGCTTGCCTGAATTTGCGCCGCGCGCACGATATCGATCCGGATGCGATCGAGACGGTCACTGTCAACGGTGACGCATTGCTGCTCGCGCGCGGCGACCGCGACGTGCACAATGAGCGTGACGCCCGTGTCTCCATCCATCATACCGCCGCGGTCGTCTTACTTTTTGGCGCTGCCGGATTGCGCGAGTACTCGCCCGACATCGTTGCTGATGAGCGTGTGCGTGCGTTTCGATCGCGCGTGCGGGCCATGCTCGACTCCGGCTTGCCGCGGGGCGCCGCTCGCGTCGATCTGACGCTGCGAAACGGACGCGGAATCAGCGCCACCGTTCTGGATGCGCGCGGGAGTGCGGCGCATCCCTTGAGCGATGGCGGGATCGAGGCGAAGGTGCGTGAGCTCGGCAAACTGTCCAAATCACGCGACGTTGCTGCGCTCGTCGATGCAGTGTGGCGCCTCGATTCGGCGCCCAACGTGCGTGGGCTCATGGATTTCGCCAGCGCGCCGGGGTGAGAACGCGCCAGTCGCTCGTGGTGCGATCATGACCGCTATAAAGCACTGTCTCGCCGCGTGTTTTATATCTGATATCGCGCTTCGGAATATCGCGATGGCACCGTGCTCAATGCGCGAGATACCGGTAACTTTATCCTTGCCAACATCCGGGTGAGGGCGCAAAGGTATTTCAATAAACAACCGTTCCAAGCTGGGTTTTGGGCGAGTGAATGACCGTTCGCGGCTCACAGGGAGGGAGATACCCCATGAAGGCTTTTGTCACTCGCGCTGCCGTTGCCGCAGTCGCTTCCTTGATAGGTGCGGTAGGTTACGCAGCTGAGACAGGGAGCCAATCACCAATCCTCGTCGGACTGATTGCCGGAACGACTGGTGCCTACGGGTCGACGGGCGTTGCCGTGGTCAATGGCGCTCAGCTCGCTGTCGACAAAATAAACGCGGCAGGCGGCGTACTCGGCCGGCAAGTCAAGCTCGATGCAAACAATGACGATGCGTCTGCGACATTGTCGGGGCAACTGTTCGCAAAACTGATAAGCGCCGGTGCGGTCGCCATTGCCGGCTCGCCCGACACCGGCCCGGTCACGGCGGAACTCGCCATTCGACACAAGATCCCGACAATCGGCGTGGTCGATGACGGCGGCCTCACCGTTTACCCGAAGGGTCCGACTAGCGATCCGAATCCCTGGGTCTTCGATTTTGGTCTGAACACGTTCGCGTGGGGTCAGAAGATTGGCGAGTACGCGCTCAAGCATTGTCCCAACGGCGGACTTGCGGTGCTGCACGATCCGACCACCTACGGCGAAGGCGGTAATTATGGGATCAAGCTCGCCTACGACAAAGCCGGCAAAAAGATTGCTATGGATCAGGCGATTACTGAGAACTGGTCGACTGGCGCGACGATCGGTCTGATGCCACAGGTCAATGCGATAAAGGCGGCCGGCCTCAAGTGCGTTGTCGTGTGGCTTACGCCGCAAGATCAGGCGGCTTTCGTGCAGGATCTTCACTCCGTCGGATACGAGGCTACCGTTTTCGGCAACGACGAAACCAATGCCGACGACACTTTCGCAAAGCTTGCGGGTGATTTGGCCGACGGCGTCGTAACTGCGGCGCTTACGTCGGGCCTGCATCCAAGTCCGGAGCTGAAGGCGTTCCGCGAGGAATATACCAAGCAGTTCAATCTTGAGTCGACGCCGTTCGCGGAGACGAGCTACGACAGCATCATGATGCTCGCGCAGGTCATTAATAAGGCCAAGTCGACAGCGCCGGCGCCTCTGCAAAAGGAGTTCAACAACACCAAAGGCTTCAAAGGCATAACCGGCGACCTCGGATTTTCGCCAAAGGACCACATTACGATCACGGCGGACCAAATAACGCTGGTCAAATACAAGGCGTCGACGAAGGAGTGGGTTGAGCTCAAGGATTGAGCCAAACCGTTGGCACATCGATCGGACGGCCGGCAACGGCCGTTCGCTGGACTATGGGATCCCTCTGGGGTCTTTAAGGCGAACGAAGTCGCGGCGAGCAAACGGCGCTCCGCAGGGACGGTTAGTCATCGAGAACTTTCGGCGCTATTTCGCGTCTGACGCTTTCGCCTTCGTCTCGGCAATTCGAGCGAAGCGATGATTCGCCTCTTGTCCACGCCACATTCGGATCCGCAAGGCTTGGCGGGCGACGTCATTCAGATAGGGAGGAGCTCGAAGCTATGGAAGCGATGCGATTGCGCATCGCTGCAATATGCCGCTCGTAACCGCGCAATAACGCATAGAACAAGAAGGAGAAGTTGATTGCTGCAAATTGTGCTCAGCGGGTTGGCTATAGGCTCGGTGTATGGGCTGGTCGGGATGGCTCTAGCGATCTCCTTCTATGTCACCCGGGTGATCAATTTCGCTCAGGGCCAATTGATGATGGTGGCAATCATGATAACCGCGGCGATCACCGCCGCCGGCTATTCCGCGTGGTTGAGCGTTGCCGTGGGATTGATTTGCGCCTGCTTGGTGGCGATCCTGTCGTACGTCGTCGCGGTCAGGCCGATATTGGCGTTCGACCGATTTAGCTTCGGCTGGCTGGTGAGCACGCTCGGCTTCGCCGTCGTGGTGGAAAACATAGCGGCCTATATCTGGGGGCCCACGTCGCGCGCTTTTCCTCCGATTTTGCACCACATCAGCTTCCACATATCGTCAGCGGTCCTGACGGGGCAGCAACTGCTGGCGATTGCCGTAGCGGTCGTTCTCACCATCACGTTTGAGCTGGTCCGCAAGCACACTCTCTTTGGAAAACTTGGCATGGCGATCGCGTCGGATCCGGAGATGGCCTCCGCTATCGGCGCCAATACCACGGTCGTCGCCATTGTCGCTTTCGCCGTATCCGGCCTTTTCGCCGGCGTCGCCGGCGTGCTTGTCGGCCCACACACCTTCGCCAACCCCTATCTTGGCAACACGTTCGGCACCTACGGCTTCATCGCAATGATGATCGGAGGCGGTACGGAGAAGCCTGTGGCCTCGATGTTCGGCGGCCTGTTGCTCGGCATTTTGGCCGAAGGCGCCAATGCCTTGATCAATTCGCAGGCGTCCGACTGGTTTCCGTTTCTGGTGCTGGTCGTTGTCCTCATTTTCACACCAAGGGGATTGTTCAGTTCGGGAAATCCGCTGCTCCGTCTGCGCCCGGCAGCATTTGCGCAACGTTAGAGGAAGCGCTCGATGGAGGCCGGACGGACACAATTGTTGAGGGCGAGTGGGGTGTCATCCGCACCGTTGGCCGGATGGAGACGCTCGGGGGGCTTCTTCGCCGTCGCCGCCTACCTCGTTTTGACTTTCTTTGTCGCGCAATCGAGTTTGGGAGTGCAAAGCTTGGTTCTGGTCGCCGCCGTGTTCGGCATCTTGGCGATCAGCCTCGATCTGGTCGCCGGCATGCTCGGCCTGTACTCGCTCGGCCAAGCTGGGTTCTTTGCCATCGGCGCCTATCTGACAGCGATTGCGGCGGCCGATTATGACGTCAATGCGTTTTATCTCCTGCCGGTCGTACTTGTTGTCGCTGCCCTTGCCGGGATCCTGATCGGAGCAACCTCGCTGCGCGTCAGCGGGCTTTACTTCGCGATCACGACGTTCGTCTTCACGCTTGTTCTTACTGTTCTTGCTACGGATTCGAAAATCACCAGGGGAACCCAAGGTCTGCTTGGGCCGACATTTCCGGATTTTCCAGAGGCTTTGGAGTTTCTTGGCACTCCGGTGGCATGGTGTGTGATGATTTCGTTGTTGATTGCCTTGCTGTTGGCCTCGGGCATTCGAAATTCACCCCTGTACTCGGTTTTGCTGTCGATCCGAGACGCTGAGCCATTTGCGCAAGCCGCTGGCGTACGCACCTCGGCTATCAAGATCGGCGTGTTCGGATTGTCAGCAGCGATAGCGGGAATTGCGGGCTGGCTGTTTGCTTTTTTTGGCGTCGTTTCACCCGGCGAATTTGATTGGGCCGTTTCCCTGAACATTCTTGTGATGGTTCTGGTCGGCGGCATCAACACCACTATCGGCCCCGTCATCGGCGCTGTGTTCGTCACGATGTTTCCGGCAGTGGTCAATATCAATCCCTGGCTGCAAGAGGTGCTGTACGGGGCACTGTCGATCATTGCGATCACCGTCTTTCCCGAAGGGGTCGTAGGCTTGGCAAAGCGCCGGCTTGGCGTCCAATCGTGGGCGCGATCCCTGCAAACCACAGGCCATACCAAACTTCATGAGCACGCAGACGAGACAATCGCCGCACGATCCGGCAACGCGCTATCAAGTGTCGCTCGTGACGCAGAAGCTGCGGCCGACGCGGGCAAGGAGGTGACTGACAAGGAAGCGATTGTCGAATGCTGCGGCATCGAATTCGGCTACAGCATGGGGCCGAAGGTGCTGCGGAACGTCGATCTTGCCGTTAGGCGAGGCCACATCCATGGCCTCATCGGTCCGAACGGATCCGGGAAAAGCACGCTTGCCAATATCATTGCCGGCCGATTGCGTGCGCATGCCGGGACAACGGTCGTCAAGGGGATGGTAGTGGACGGACTTTCGCCCAGCGGGCGTGCGCGGCTCGGCCTGCGCCGCACTTTTCAGGCGGCGCAGTTGGTCAGCGAGCTGACGACCAGCCAGAATGTTTTGGTGGGCCTCTATACGCGCGTGCCCGGTCTCATCAGAAGAGCGGCGTTCTGGACAATGCTTGCGTCCGGTCGGAGAGACGGTGCCTGGATGCAAAGTCAAGCCAACGCAGCCCTGAAGGGGGTCGGAGCCGGTGACTGGACCGACCGGCGCGTGCGCGATGTGCCGCACGGCATCGAGCAGCTGACGCAGCTGGCATCGGTGTGCGTCGCCAAGCCGGAAATCATCATCCTTGACGAGCCGGCTACGGGCTTGTCGGCACCGGAGGTCGAGCATCTGGCACGGATCTTGAGCCGGCTCAAGGCGAGCGGTGTGACGATGATCATTATCGAGCACCAGACGCGTTTTTTGTTTCCGCTCTGCGATCAAATTACCGTCCTCAATGCCGGCGAGGTCATTTTGACGGGCACTGCAGATGAGGTTCGGGCAAACCCGGTGGTTCGACAGGTGTATTTGGGCGAATGACGAGCGAAAAGACCCCCGTTCTCCAGCTCTCTTCGTTGTTCGCCGGCTACGGCCGCTTCGATGTCGTACGCGATGTCGATCTTCGCGTCGACGAGGGCGAAGCGGTAGCGCTTCTTGGCCCGAACGGTGCGGGCAAGACCACGGTGCTGCGCGCGATCATGGGTCTGGTGAAGCACCGTCGCGGCGCCATTCGTGTCGGCGACGCCGACGTGTCGTCGCTGCCGCCCTACCGGATCGCGAGGGGGCTCGCCGCTATCGCGCCTGAAGGCCGCCGACTCTTCCTCGACCAATCAGTGGAAGACAACCTCATTCTGGGCGCCTTGCACCTGCGGCGAGACAAGAAACGCGTGCAAGGCTTGCTCGCGACCGTCTACAACTTATTTCCGGTATTACTGGAATACAGGCGGCGTCGATCTTCTTTTCTCAGCGGCGGCGAGCAGCAAATGGTTGCGATCGGCCGCATGCTGATGAGCGATCCGAAGATACTGCTATTGGATGAGCCTTCCGACGCGCTCGCTCCCGTCGCGGTCGAGACTGTCGTCAGGGCCCTTCTGGAATTGCGGAACAGAGGAGCCTCGTTGTTGCTCGTCGAGCAACGGATCGACGTCGCGGTTCGGATATGCGATCGCTTGTACATCATGACGCACGGAGAAATCGTCGAAGAAATGAGCCCGCACACCGTCGAGCGGGAAGGCGTCGGCATCATCAACAAATATCTCGGTTGATCGCAGCCGCGCTGCGGCTCGGTGGACGAGGCATGTCGTCCGCCGCACTCAATGGACGGCCGCATACATGATCTTTGTTTCGGTTGCCTCCGAAATGTCCATTTCTTCGACGATGCGGCCTTGCCGCGCCACCAGGATTCGATCGGACAAGGCAAGAATCTCCGGCAAATACGATGAGATGACCACGACGGCGATGCCGTCGTCAGCCAGCTGATTGATAAACCGGTGAATCTCAACGATGGCGCCGACGTCGACCCCCCGCGTCGGTTCATCAAACACCACGAGCTGCGGATTCTGAATCAAGGATTTTGCGATAACGACCTTTTGTTGATTGCCGCCGGAAAGCTCAATCACCCGGGCGGCCGGATCGATGGCGCGAATGGCTAGTCGCTTGGTCCAAATCTCGGCAAGTCGTCGTGCCTCCGCCATCGAGACGAAGGCCAGCGGGTTATGTCCCATCGTCACTCGACCCATCTGAACATTTTCAGCGATCGACATACTTTCGAAGAAGCCTTCGACCTTGCGATCCTCCGTCACATAGACGATGCCGTCGAGAACCGCCGGCCGCGGCGTGCGATAGCGCACCGGGCGCGATTGAAATCTGACTTCGCCGCCGTGAAAGAAATCGCGCTTGAGCACGCCGCAAACGATCTTCATCGTTTCGGTACGGCCGGCGCCAACCAGGCCGAAAAGACCCGTGATCTGCCCGGCAAATATGGAGAAGGCGGTGTTGCGCACGATGTTGCCCATCGAGAGGTTACGCACACTGAGGATCTCGTCGCCGTACGGGCGGATTCTGCGCTCGTCGGCTGAGCCGTAGAGCTCGCTCGAAAGACTGCGTCCGACCATCGCCTGCACCAGCCGGTCGCGATCGAAATTTCGGGTTTCGTCGGTCGCAACGACCTCGCCGTCGCGTAACACGGTAATTCGATCGGAGAGGGTGAGCGCCTCCTCGAGGGCGTGGCTTATGAAGACGATCGACAAGCCCTGCTGCTGCAGCCGCCGCAGCAAGTTGAAAAAATGAAACTTTTCTTCGGGCGTCAGGGCAGCGGTCGGTTCGTCGAAGATGAGAACGCGGGCGCGGTGATGGACCGCCCGCGCGATCTCGACCATCTGTTTCTTGCCGGCTCCAAGTGACGAGACGAGGGCCATCGGATCGACATAGAAGTTCAAGGACAACAAGAAGCGCTGCGCCT
>Ga0187781_10001104_pt1 | contig 20259 bp, 14 predicted proteins | sample 0715_SJ02_MP02_2_FD_132447 | JGI IMG/M metagenome (GOLD analysis project Ga0187781, IMG submission 132447) | Tropical peat soil microbial communities from peatlands in Department of Meta, Colombia - 0715_SJ02_MP02_20_MG | ecosystem: Environmental > Terrestrial > Soil > Wetlands > Peat | place... | reverse complement strand
GGGTTGACGACAGCCTCGCCCGGCATCAGGAAGGCATGCAGCGCATTGACGACAGCCTCGTTCGGCATCAGGATCGCATGCAGCGCATCGAGGACAGCCTGCTGGTTCAGACCAAGTTGGTCGAGCGCTTCGAACAGCGCACACAAGAGCGCTTGGGAGACCACGAGGATCGCTCGGCGGAGCACCGTGAACGGATTGACCACATTGATCGGCTGCTCAAAGACTTTGCTGAGGGGAACCGAATTCTGCAAGCCGCAGTCAACGGGCTGGCCGAAACGGTTGACCGTTTCATTCGCGGCCAGCAAGGCGACGGACGAGGCTGACCGAGCATGGCAACCACTGTAACTCCTCAAACCCCGCAATTGGAAGCGCTGCCCGCCTGGGCGCGCGAGCTCTCGGAGAAATACTATTCGCGCACGCTCGCGATGTTCGTGCTCTACGGCAACGTGCGCGACTACGTGCCGCTGAAGCGCTCCGGCGCCACCCAATTTGTGAGCCTCTCGCGCTTTCTTACCGAGGCTCTCTTCCCTCGCCGCGATCTGATTTTGAGCTACGACCGGGGCGGCGGCCTCACCTTCGCGCAGCCCGAGGCGCAAGCTGACTTCCTGCGCGCCCTCAGCGGCTACGACAGTTATCACGGCACCAATTACGCCGCCGGGCTGCCCCGCAATCCCGATGGCGTACTGAACTTGCTGGATAACTACCTGCGGCTGCGAATCACGGAAGGCAAGAAGATTGCCCTCATCATCGACTTCGCGGAGACCATTGCTCCCGCCGGCGACGTTTCGGGAATGCCCGCCGAGGACCGCAACGCGCTGGTGATCCTGAAGCGCTGGGCTTTGAATCCGGCATTTCTTCACGCCGATGTCACCCTTTGCCTGATTGCCGAAAATCAGGCTGACCTGAACCAGGGCATCGTGCAGAACCCCGCCGTGGCCTCGATTGCCATCCCCTTGCCCGACGAAGCTGAGCGGCTGGAATTCATCGGCGCGCAATGGGCGGGCGCCCCGCCGCCCTCCGGCTCTGAAGTCAGCGATGCCACTCTCGCCAAGCTGACCGCGGGCCTCAAACGCGTGCAGTTGCAAATCCTGATCTCCCACGCGGTGCAGAACCGCCAGCCTTTGACGCTCAAGTTCCTCACGCACCGGAAGAAGGAACTGATCGAAGCGGAATCGGGAGGCCTGCTCGAGTTCATCCAAAGCCGCTTCGACCTGTCCCTGGTGGCAGGCAACGACCAGGCCAAGAAAAAACTGCAGAACGCGGCGGCGGCCATTCGCGCCGGAAAGACCGATGTCCTCCCCATGGGCTACGTCATTTGCGGACCGGTGGGCACCGGCAAGACTTTCCTGACCACCTGTTTTGCGGGGGAGGTGGGAATTCCCGCGGTTATTTTGAAAAACTTCCGCAGCATGTGGCAGGGCGTGACGGAGGGAAACCTGGAGCGGGTGCTCAACCTGCTGGAGGCCATGAGCCCGATCGCGGTGATTGTGGATGAAGCCGACGCCCAGTTAGGCAACCGCTCGAGTTCGGGCGATAGCGGCGTATCGAACCGCGTTTTCGCGCAGATCGCCCAGTTTATGGGCAACACCGAGTTGCGCGGCAAGGTGATCTGGTTTCTCCTCACCTGCCGGCCCGATTTGCTGCCGGTCGATCTGAAGCGACAAGGCCGCGCCGAGGAACACATTGCGCTCTTTTACCCCGACACGAATGAGGAGCGCCTGGCCCTTCTGCGCGCCATGCAAAAGAAGACCGGCGCCGAAATCAGTTCCGCGGAAGTGGAGAAGTTCTTCCTCGAGCACGCCGGAGCGCTCTCAGGCGCCGATATCGAGGCCGTCTTGACCCGGGCCCGCATGAAGAGCGCGCTTGAAAACCAAGCCACCCTGGGCGTAGACGACTTGAAAGCCGCTCTCGAGGACTTTGTCCCGCCTTCCTATCCCACCGAAATTGAGCTGCAAAACCTGGTGGCGGTTTTGGAGTGCACCAGCAAGAGTCTCCTGCCCGAAAAATACAAGACGATGGAACGCGCTGAACTGATCCGCCGCGCCAACGAATTGGCCTCACTCGTCCGATAACACCTTTCACCACAGAGGCACAGAGGCTCAGAGAACCCTGCTTGTTTTTCTCTGTGCCTCTGTGTCTCTGTGTTTAATCGGACGTGTCCTATTGAATGAGGTATTGCGCCAGCTTGCCGTCCGGAGTGGAAAACGTGGCGAGGTGTAGTGACTTACCTGAGGCAAACCCGATTCGGAAATTTCGATAGCTCATCCCACCGCGTAGCCCGAAGCTGGTCTGCTCGAAGGTCGTGGGGGTTCCGAGGGGGCCCAGGCTCGAAGCGGCATCGGCCAGCACCTGTGCCGTGAAGTAAGCGTCGGCGTCGGAGCTCAATAGCGAGCGATCGATGGTGCCCTGCTGAAGTTCGTGGAAGACTTGGCGGGCCTGCTCGAGAGCCCGGGCAGCTTCGGGATCGAGCCCTTCACCCACCAGCCACGTGCCAATCTGGTTGACGATGGACGCGGCGGCGTCCGATCCGTCGAGGTTGGTCAACGCCACGATGGCAATTCCCTGGTCAAGCCAAACCGCGTTGTCGCTGACGAAGCCGGAAACCGCGCCGCCGTGCGTCAGCCTCGGATGTCCGGAGGCGTTCGAGACGCCCACGCCGAGTGCGTAGTTTAAAGGCGCTCCATTCTTGAGCCGCGCCGGCTCGATCATTTCTGCCAGCGAGGCAGGCTTCAGCAGTTTTCCCTCTGTCAGGGACTGGTCCCACAACGCCAGGTCGCGCGCCGTCATGGCCAACTCGCCCGCCGCGTACAGCCATCCGGGCGCTTCAGCGGGAGCGGGGCGCAGCGGACCCAAGCCGAAGCGCGTGTAGCCCGCTGCGTCGGAGTTGGACAGGGGATGCGCGTCCAAGTCAATGGGGCTTTGCATGCCCAGCGGGCGGAAGATGCGGCGTTCCAGGAAGGCCATCAGCGGCATCCCGCTGACCTTTTCGAGAATCTGCCCGGCCACGGCGTAATTGGTGTTGCTGTACTGCCACTGGGTTCCCGGTTCGAAGTCCAGCGGCTTCCCAGCGAAACGCTCGAGAATGCCCTCCGCGGTGACAGGTTTTTGCATGAACGGCGCCACGTAATCCAGAGGGTAGTAATCCTGGTAGCCCGACGTATGCGAGAGGAGCTGGCGAATGGTGATGTCACTCGCGCGCGTCAGCGACGGCAGGAATTGCGCCACCCGATCGTCGAGTGATAGCTTGCCGTCCTGGACCAGCAGTAGAATCGCGCCTGCCAGAAACTGCTTGCTCACCGAGCCGATGCTGTAACGCATCTCCGGGCTGGCAGGAGTGACCGGTTCCAGCCGGGCGTTCCCGTAAGCTTTAAGGTAAGCAACCTGGTTGTCTTTGAGGATTGCGAGCGAGACGCTGGGCGCCCCCGTATCAGCCAAGGCTTTGGTTGCAGTCGAGTCAACGCGCTCGGCCATCGACTGCGGCAATTGGCCTGACAGCGACCCCGCGATGGAAACGATAATCGCCAGCAGAAACGTGGTGCGAGATAAAATGCGCATAGGTTTTGTCCTTGTGTAGGGGCGGCCCTTGTGGCCGCTCGCTACGATACTCACCTGAGCGACTTGCCGGCGCCTGCCAATACGCTCAAACGCGCGGCGGCATCTTCATCGGCGTACACGGCCACAATCTCTCCGAAATAGACGCGGTGAAAGTCTCCGCCGGAATAGAACTCCTCGCGCACCGCCTGCGCCAGCGCCTCAGGCCCCAGATCGTTACGGTGCAGAGTGCGGCACTCGTAGTGCACCAGGCATTCCTTGATAATGGGCGAGCGCACTTCCCGGCTGGGAATCGTGGTCAACTGCGACTCTTCGAACTTATCGTGATCTCTTCCGGAAACGCTCCCGCAATGGGCCACCCCATACGCCAATTCCCTGGGAGGCACATTCACCGTGAAATCGCCCACCTGCTCGAGGCGGCTGTAAGTGTATCGTGAGGGCCGAACCAGCGCGATGAAGACCGGGCGCGACCAGATGCAGCCGATCATTCCCCAGCCGATCGTCATCACATTGGGCTTTCCGTCCGCGCCCGTACTCACCAGCAAGAGTCCGTCTTCCCGCATGCGCTGGATGGTTTGGGCGAAGTAATCCGCGAACCGCACTTGGATTTTGCTCATGCTCGTTTGACCTCTTGGCCCGCCGCACTCTAGTGCTTAGTTGTGTTAATAAGCGCAATTATTCGGAGCCCGGGAAGGGCGGGGCTTTAGCCCCGCCGGTACGCTGTTGAACGGGCCTTTAGGCCCTGAAGCAACGCCGCTTCAGGGGCTAAAGCCCCGTGGCGTGGCCTTTTTTCTGCGGCGGGGCTGAAGCCCCGCCCTTCCGACGCCGCGCGAACAATAACGCCTACTTCTGCAAGTAAGCACTAGCGGCGCTCGAGCACTGCCGCGCCTCGCTCGCTATAGATCAACCCGAAGCATCTTACACGACTTGACAGTTTCTGTCACAGTTCTTCGACGCAAATTGGCCAGACCGGTACTTTTGAACCAAAGTGCACCTGCCCCACCCCGGGCTGTATCCTAACCAATTGAAAATACATGCCTTATAAACTACAAAGAAACTCGCCCGGCGCTCCCTGCGTGGCAGGGAAAATGCTCTACACCTTTAAAGCGTTATCTGATTTGTGGCCCGGTTAGAAGGTGGATAATGAGAAACAATCCGCGGGGCTTTTCATTGATCGAGTTGCTGATTGTGGTGGCGGTGATTCTGGTCATCGCGGCCATCGCCATCCCTAATCTCATGCGCTCCAGACTGGCGGCTAATCAGGCTTCCGCGGTGGGATCCCTCCACGTGATGAATACGGCCGAGGCTACTTACAGTTCCACCTACGGCGGCTACACTCCTACACTGGGCTACTTGGGCCCTGCGGAGAGCGGCTCGCAGGTGAGCTCCTCGGGCGCGGGATTGATTGACAGTATCCTCTCGGGTGGCTCAGCCGGCGCCAACGAAAGCTCCAAGAGTGGCTACACCTTTACCTATTCGGCGGGTGTCACCGACTCCTCCGGGCACATCTACTCCTACTCCATCGTCGCCACTCCCATTACCGTGGGGACCACCGGGAACAATTACTACTATACGGATCAGGTGGGCGTCATTCGCCAGAACAGCACCGCTCCGGCTGGTTCCACCGATTCACCTTTAGCCGGCTAACGACTGCAAATGCAGGGGTCGCGCATCTCGCTTTGCAGAGACTCCGCGGTCTTTCCTTACTTTCCAGAAAGGAGGGTTCTATGACTGAATCTTATGTCGTCACGGATCTAGGTACGCTGACTGGCGGCGTTTCGAGCCAGGCTTACGACATCAACGATGTCGGTCAAGTGGTGGGTTCCTCGCAAGTCACTGGGGGCAACTCCCACGCTTTCCTTTGGATGCCAACGACAGGTATGCAAGATCTAGGAACGCTTCCGGGCGGTAGCGGCAGCGCAGCTCTCGGCATCAGTGTCTGCGGTTTGGTCGCAGGCCAGTCGGATTTGCCAGGTTCCGCAGGAAAAACACACGCCTTTGCGTGGACTGCCGCGGGAGGAATGCAGGATCTGGGCACGCTGCCCGGCGACAACGGCAGCGCCACGGCGGCCGTCAATTCCTGTGGACAGGTGGTCGGGAATTCTTCTCAAACCGCGGGCGGCCATCTGCGTGCCTTCCTTTGGAACAAAGCGGCAGGGATGGTTGGACTCGGGGTGTTGCCGGGATTCACGGACGTAGAGGCGCACGACATCAACAACCTCGGGCAGGTGGTCGGCTACTGTGCCTTGGCAGGTGCGCAAAACCGCGGCTTCTTATGGAGCAGCGCAGCGGGCATGCAGCCGGTCGGGACGCTTCCGGGCGGCCTCGGCAGCGATGCCGTTGGGATCAACGATCTGGGCGAAATTGTCGGTACTTCCGACTCCGGTAATCCCAATAATCCTCACGCCGTGGTTTGGAACAGGGCAGGAATTGCACAGGATCTAGGCGTTCTTCCCGGTGGCACCTGGAGTGGCGCGTTTGCGCTAAATGTCTTGGGAACAGTCGTCGGGAATGGGAATTGTACCGGTTCGCAGTCGCACGCATTTGTTTGGAGCGCCAAGCACGGAATGCGGGACCTGAACGGTCTAATTGCTGCCAATTCGGGTTGGGAGTTGGTAAACGCCGCGGCGATCAATGTCTCCGGGCAAATTGTTGGAGTGGGCAACGTGAGGGCGGCGCAACATGCCTTCCTCCTCACGCCGCGATGTGTGGCGTGACGACCCGCGTCCACGAAGCTTTACTTCCCTACTTTCCGGCGCGTTCATGAATGCCGCGGGCCTCTGCATTCACGTGCTTCACCGTCTCGATGAACTCCTGATAGGGGCGGTCTTGGATATCGACCAGCCCATAGTTCGAATTCTCTCCGTCAAACCGGCCTTCTTTGGGCTCGTCGACCCACTCGAACCAGTGGTAGCCGATGGCCTCGGGAAGGCCTTCCAGTCGCGTGACATAATCGGAGTAGGCTCTGGCGCGCGCCGCCTGGTCGGGGACTTTTGGCCCTGCGCCCCGGGTATTGGGCAGGCCGGAATTTTCTGCGCGAAACGCAAACTCGCCTACGATCACGGGCCGGCCTGTGGCCTTGAAGACGGTCTCGACCGTTGGGCGAGGATCGAAGCTATAGACATTGATTGAAACCACGTCGGCATGGTGAGCGCCGCGCAGTGCGGCCTCGGGAGGCAGCCCCGCAAACCGCGCGCCCAGATAGAGATGATCGGGGTCGGCGGCATGGATGGCCTGCTCGCAGACTTCGAAATAGCGATTGGCGGCGATTTCCAGAAACGCCGCCGCGTCAGTCTTGTAAGCTTCGGTGGTCCCCGGCGCGGGTAACTCTTCAAAACTCGTGGCGCTCACACCCCAGGCTTGGTTCAGTTTGCCGATCACGTTTTCATATCGCTGGCGCAGGAACTCACCGGCCCTGAGGCGCCCGGTCGCGCCCGCCGGAAGTTTCAAATATAGCTCCAGCATGGTTTCCTTGCCGCCCCAATCCGGTCCCCAGCGCAGTTCGTTGTCGCTGAAGTATCCCAGGAGCATATGATCGAAGCGGCGCGGCTGGCAGATTTTCCCAGCCAGTTCGGCCGCGGCTCTTTCGAAGCGCGCGTCGAAGTAGTCGGCAGGCCTTCTCTGTTGCCAATCCGCTCCGGCGCGCGCCGCCACGTCGAGAATGACGGTGTACGGAACGCCGTGGGTCCAGAGCACTGGGTCCGACCAGGCGCCGAGGGTGTTAAAGCCCCATTGCCGAATTCGTGCCAGCGCTGCAAGGCCCCAGGCATTGCGGTCGGGATAGCTCTTACCGAGCGCCTCGCAATACGGACACACACCGGTACCGCGGATCCGATCCGACTCATAGGAGATGTTATCGACGCCCAATGAAAGCGTCGCCTCGCCCTGCGGATCAATAACCCACCACACGCCGTTTCGATTCTCCGCGCGAAAGAAACCCTCCTGCGCGAATGTCAGTGTCGCACCAACGAGAATTAATAAGCCGCAAAAAACCATCACGCTGTGACGCATCACTCGTGAACCTCTCATCGCCGCACTCCTTTCCTGCCACGCAGATCCACTGCGCGGGATAATGTACACCACACCAGGCCGACACTGGTAACTGGAAAATTGAAAATGGGAAGCGCAAGGTGGGCAACGGAAAAGGGCCGGAGGCGGGGTGCAAGCGCAAATCCCCGCAGGGGATCCATATAGTAGCCGGGGGCAACGCCCCCGGAATCGTGCTGCTCTTGACAACTCTCTCCCGAGTGCTATTCTCCTTTCGTCTTTCCTTTTCTCAAAACTCCGCGTTTCAGGCGGTGTCATCATGCGTAAATGGCTGGTATGCCTCATTGGGTTGGGGATGCTGAGCGGAGGGGCGGTTTATTCCGCACAAGCCCAGCGGTTGGTCGGAGAGGCCTCCCCGGCCGGCGTGCGGGGCCGGGCCACGGTCTCCGAGGCGATCAACCGCACGCAAGCCACGAATCCGGTGCGCGACTTGCAGGTCTACCTGTTCGAGACGGCATCGGTGAAGCCGTTCGAGGACCTTCAACGCAAGTGCCGCCGGGCGATGGCGCAGCCCAAGGCAGATGCCGACTATACGTATCGTCTCTGCGAAGCTGCTCTCGCCGAGGCGGTGCAGTTGATCCCCACCCTGCCGGCGGTCGCCACGGCGAAAACCGGCGCCGACGGTGCGTTCTCCTTCGATCATCTCGCGCCCGGCAAGCTGTACCACGTGATTGGTGTGAAGTCCGGCGAGGACGGCAGCCCGATCGTTATCGTCGTGAAAACCGCACGCCTGCGCCCGGGCCAGCAGGTAGTGGTCGAACTTTCCGAGAACGCTCCCTGGACCGGGCCGGCGATCGAGTGACGTTGACGGAAGGCGACGGCCCGCAGCTTAAGGCTTTCCTTGCCGTCGCGCTTCCAGCGCACGTTCCTGGAATATCGCACGCGCCTTGCGATACCGCTCCTGTGCAGCCTCGCGGTCCTCAGTGAAGTAACCCGCCCAATTACCGCCAGGCGACGTCTGCCTGAGAAGGTTGTCAATCCAATCGACAAAAAATTGAGCGTCGGAGGCGCTGGCGCGAACCGGGCTGCCGTTGACGATGACGAAAATCGCGCCGGTATGCGTGCGGTGTCCGTTCTGCCAATCCATCCGCCGGGCGGCGAGCCAGCCGCTGTGCCGAAAGACGAGCGTGGTCTCGAAAACCGCAGGCGAGTCAGGGGCCACCTCAGCGGTTTTCGAAGCCACCACGGCGCCGTTTTGCACCACTTCGATCCTGCCCACGTCGTTACGGAGCGAGCGCCACTCGACGTGCACTCGCACGGACCGAATCCCACCTTGATGAATTTCATCGCCGGGTTGCGACGTATCGTTCACTTTAAGATTCAAAAACTCGTTGTGGGCGTTGCGCGAGACCACGGTTCGTCCTTTGGCCAGGCCATCGATCCACTGGTCGTAAGTCAGATGGCCATCGAGGATGCGGACATAAGTCAGGAGCGTTCCGAGCGGCTCGTTATAGTTGCACGAGTAGTCCGTGCCGGCTACGAGCCCCGGACGAAAGCCGGTGTTCAGGAGGCGATAGTAGGCTTGCAAAGCGGAATCGCTCCCGTGGACATCCTCCATCAGAAAGGCGGCCGAACCGAGCGCCGTCTCCACCGGATACTCGAGGGGCGCGCAGCAGTCGAGGGAAGTTGGAATGCCGTCCGGCGGCCCGTAGAAAGCGAATGGCAGGTACTGCAAGTGTGCGAACCCGGCAACGGCGCCTTGTTTTTTGGCCCACTCGAAAATCGGGTAAGTGTACTGCGCGAACGGCTGTCCCCCCTGTTTCAGACCGAGCAGGATCAGGTGTCCGCCGATCATCTTTCTTGCAAACGTCACGCCTTGCGGATCGTAGTGCCATTCCGCGTCCCAATGGACGAGGCGCTGGGGAGTGGACACGCTATGGTTATGCCCGTCGATCATGGCGAGGTCCTGGTCGGCATATTTGATTTCGCCGTTGCCCGCGTCGGCCAGCACCGAAATCACCGCCAGATGATTCACCTCCATCATGTCGAGCAGTTGCTGCGGCGTCAGCATCGTGGTCTCATTCGACCGGCCGCACCCGATTCCCCGGTGCACGTGGGCGTCGCCGGCGAACCAATCGGGCGGCTCCGGCCCTGGGGACTGGCCATGGGCGAAGCCGGTGATGAGCAGAATCGATGCGAAGAAGGTTGAGATAAGACCGTGCGTAAAACGGGTAATCCGCATGTGGGGCCTCATGGCGCTCTGCCGGAGCCCGCCACGAGCGTGAAGACGGCCTCGGCGGGGAGATCGATCTCGGCGTGGCCTGCCTGCACGGCGACAGTCATAACTCGCTGGCAGTCGAGTTGGCGCGTGGTCTCATAGAGATCCCAACTGGTGGGCATGGAACCGGTCTCAGGCAAGTCGATTTGAAAGTGGTTCGGGCCGCCCTCCTTCACTCCGACCAGCACCAGTGCGTCCGGCGCCGGGCCCTGGAAGGCCGAGACAATGAGGCCGGCGGCTTCGCTCGTAGCGGCGATTCGTCTCCAGCCCGGCCGAACGAAATGATAAAGCTGCCGGGTGGCGTAATAACTCTTCTTCGGCGAGTAGACATGGCTGGCGCTGCGGAAGAGGCCGTAGAAGCAGAGCCGCCGGGCGCACTCCTCGTAGTCGTCAAAGGCGTCGAAGTAGAACAAGGCGTTGGCGCCCTGGTTGAGAGCGGCGAGGGCGCGGCGATTGGCGGCGAGGGAGAAATGCTTCCACTGGTTTTCGAAAGTCTTGTCTTCGTCGTTCAAATCGCCGTACTCCGTGAGCCAGACCGGAAGGCGCGAATACCTGCTGGATTGAACCCGCTCCACCTGCGCGCCGACCGATTGCTCGCCGTAGGTGTGAAAGGCAAAGGCCCCGACCTGCTTCATCAACTCGCCATCCCTCAGTATAGGGTCAGTATAATCATTCGTGATAATCGCATTATCGGCAACAGCCAGCCGGACATCACCCAGCCCATCTTTCTTCAGGCCGCGGGCCACGGCCGCGAGAACCTTGGGGGCTTCGTCCGGATCGATCCGCGGACCTTCCGGCGGATAGCAGTCCGTTTCGTTGAAGGGGCTGAAGTAGTCGTAGTCGATATGCGCCTGGGTGCGCGCGTATTCCACCATGGTGTCGACTTCCTCCGCGAAGTCGTCATAGTGTGCCGGACTCAAATATCCCTGCAAGTCGGGCGCGACCTTGGGCTGGCAGACCGAGTGCTTAGGGGGTGGAGGGTTCTTGTCCGTCATCCAGCCGGGCACCGGCCCCATCAGCGCCAGCATGGGACGGATGCCGCGCGAGTTGAGGTAGCGCAAGCCGTTCCAGGAGGCTTCAAAGATGGGCGTCGAGTAGCGATCGTTCCAATACTCCCAGTCCTTCGGCCCCGGCGTCTCTTCCCAGTTGGAATAGACCAGGTAAACCACGACGCGGAACATGGTGACGCCGAGATCGTCGATCAGCTTGTCGAACATCGGCTTCTGGTCGTTGCGGAAATAGGGGCCTGTGTAGTTGATGCCGAAGCCTTGAATCTCTTGAAACTTGCGGGCGGGATCGATCGAGATCCGCGCGCTGGCTTGGTCAGTCTGGGCGCGGGCCGGCGCCAGGATGCAAACACCGATGAAAAACGCACAGATTAGGTATCGAGAGATAGTCATCATCGACTCCGACGTCTGAAAAAAACCAAATCGAGCTTTGGTAGTGGGTCAGTTTGAAGTAGAGGCGGCTTTACGCCGCCATCTGGCGAGGTAAACTCGCCGCTACAATTTCAAACTGACCCACTACCCGAGCTTTTGGAGACTTGACACTGAAGTCCCTCGGGCGGCTATTATACCTTTGAACATCGAATGCGGTCTGTCGGGGCGCCGTTGCAACACTGACCTTGCGAAAGGCAGGCTGGTCAGGAGCATTACCGGCGTGGCGGGATTTATCTTGTGTCTGCCGGTGATAGCTGTGAATGGTGAAATCTCGGCGGGAAGGGCGGGGCTTCAGCCCCGCCGCGCAACGCGCCCGTTGGAGACTGGGCTTTAGCCCCCGAAGCGAGGCGGCTTCAGGGCCTAAAGGCCCTACGGTTGGCCGGCCCCAAGGCGGCGGGGCTGAAGCCCCGCCCTTCCGGGCGGCCTCAACCCCGCACGGGGTTGACCAGAGCGGTTCGGCCCCTTCAGGGCCGGGGCTCATCGGGTGTTTTATCCGACCGTGGGTTTCACCCACGGCTATTTATAGTGCTCCCCTTTGGGGAGCCGGGCTGATGGCTGAAAGCTGACGGCTGACAGCTTCGTTAGGGCCAATTTTATGGCATGGCACTCAATTCGCAAGAACGGCTTAGGACCTTTGACGACACTCGACCTCGAGAACCGCTGGCTGAGAGTTCGCGTGCTTCCCGAGCTGGGGGCAAAAATCTATGATCTCATCTGGAAGCCGACGGGAAAGAACTTTCTCTGGCATAATCCGCGGATCGCTCCCCACACTTACCCGATGGAAGCGGACTTCGACAATCATTGGTGTGGTGGATGGGATGATGCCTTTCCAACCCGTGGTGAATGCGTTTTCCGGGAGCAGCGCTACCCGAACTTGGGGGAGCTGCGTTCCCTGCTCTGGAAGATCGATTCGGTGAGCCGCCGCGGAAAAGACCTGGAGGCGCTACTTTCGGCCTTCGGGCCCATCAGCCCCGTCAAAGCCATCAAGACAATTACGGTGGAAGGGAATTCGCCCGTGGTGCGCATGCACTACCGGATTATCAACCTCGGGCCGATGTCGATTGATTTTATTTGGGGCACGCACCCCGCACTCGCCATCAACGAGCACACGCTTCTGCACATTCCCGCCAGGCACGGCATCGTCGCGCAATGCAGCCAGCCGGGCTGGGGCCAGCCCGGCCAGCGCTATGACTGGCCGCTGCTCGAGGCGGAGGCAGGCAGGGCGGAAATGGATAAGGTCCGAACCATGGATGCCAATATATGTTTCGGCCATTACGCCGTCGATCTCGAGGAGGGCGTATATGCCGTCGAGGATGTTTCCTCCGGTGAGGGTCTTCTTCTGCGTTTCCCCCTCCAGCAGTGCCCGAGCTTATGGCTGTGGCTCAATTACGGCGGATGGCGCGGCTATCATCACGTTATCCTCGAACCCTGGACGAGCATTTCGGCAAATCTCGCGCAGGCCTACGAACAGAAGACCAGCCTCTCTCTAAAGCCCGGGGAGGAGTTTGCGACGGAAATGAAGGCCACTGTCTACCACAAGCCCGAAACTTGGAAGGGCGCGTTAGGGAGGATGTGAGGCCAACGTGAACGAAATCTCAACTCCGGCGGAAGCCCAAGCCGGCGCTCCGGTGCCGCGCCTGCGCCGCGTCCTCACTCTCTGGGACCTGATCTTTTACGGCATCGTGCTGATCATGCCCATTGCGCCGGTGCCGATGTTCGGCGTGGCGCAGGTGCTCTCCCACGGCCATTTCGTCACCACCATTCTGATTGCGATGATCGCCATGATGCTCACTGCCGTCAGTTATGGCAGGATGGCGACCCTCTATCCCACGGCCGGGTCCGCCTACACCTACGTGGGGCGCGGGCTCAATCCCCACCTGGGGTTTCTCACCGGCTGGGCCATGTTTCTCGATTACCTGATCCAGCCGCTTTTGAACGGCATTTATGGCGCGCTAACCATCCAGCGGTTTTTCCCATTTATCCCCTACGCGCTGCTGGCGGCGCTTTTTGTGGGGACAATGACCCTGTTGAATTTGCGCGGCATCCGAGCCACGGCGCGCGCCAACATCATCCTCCTCACCATCATGTGCGTAGTGATCGGCGTTTTCATGATCCTGGCGGTCCGCTACCTCTTCCATTTCCAGGGCTGGCCGGGAGTTTTCTCCTACCAGCCTTTTTACGATCCCAAGACTTTCAACCTGCGCGTGATCTGGACCGCCACGTCGTACGCCGCCTTAACCTATATTGGGTTCGACGGCGTCACCACCCTCGCCGAGGACGTGGAGAATCCCAAGCGCAACGTCATGCTGGCCACCGTCTCGGTTTGCTTGTTCACCGGAATCGTCGGCGGCCTCGAGATCTACCTGGGACAACGCGTTTGGCCGGACTTCCATTCTTTCCACAACACCGAAACCGCATTTATGGATGTGACGCGCCGCGTGGGCGGGCCGCTGCTGTTCCAGGCCTTGGGCGTCGTGTTGATCCTGGCCACGATCGGCGCAGGCCTGACCGGGCAGGTGGGCGCCGCGCGCCTGCTCTTCGGCATGGGCCGCGACGACGTGGTGCCGCGCAAGCTCTTTGCCTACCTCGACCCCAAGCGCAACACGCCCACCCGGAATATCTGGCTGATCGGCATCGTCGCCTATATCGGTACGCTGTTTGTTTCCTATGAGCAGGCGGGCGAGGTCCTGAACTTCGGCGCCTTTCTGGCGTTCATGGGGGTTAACCTGGCCACCTTCTGGCAATTCGCCGTCGTCCAGCAACCCGGCCGCAAACGGCGCTGGTTTGCCGACGTCGTGATGCCGCTCATTGGATTCGTTTTTTGTCTCTGGATATGGTTGGGACTAAAAATGCCTGCCAAAGTCATCGGAGGAGTTTGGTTTACAGGTGGGTTGATCTACTGCGCCATCAAGACTCGCGGCTTCCGCCAGCGGCCGATCATGATCGATTTCAGTGAATCGTGAAGTCATTTGTGATTTGCGATATGCGATTTGTGATTTGCGATTGCGGATTTGTGATTGGTGATCGAGGGTGAAATCACAAATCACAAATCAGAAATCACAAATACGGCCATAACGTACTTTAGTACCCTTGAAGCGCCCGGCCTTTCCGGAGACAATCGGGCTGGTCAGAGCACCGGAGTTGGGTGCACGCGCGTACCTGGCGTGGCAAAGGGCTGCCCGGGTTCCCTCAACCGGCAATTCTTTGCTGGGGTGCAATATCGCGCTTCCCATCGCAATTTACTGTTGCTGCGGCCTTGAAGTCGTTGTATATATATGTCCCGTAATTCTCGATTTCTGGTTCACCGGAGGATATTATGGCTTGGTCCGTCACTATGCTTGCCGCGGGTGTGATCGTGGTCGCTCTGCTGGCAATCTATGTCCCTACGATTTACATTCGCAAAACTAATAAGCTTATCAACCTCTTAGAGAAGATTGAGGCCAACACTCACAAATAGCTGCTCAATTCCTGTCAACACGCCACCGGATAGGCTTGCCGTAAGGCTTGCGCTATTGTCGCTCTTGCCACGTGCCTTCGGCTAGAGGTGGGCTTTTCCTTACCCTAGCCGAAGGAGCGCCACAGCTCCCTGCCTCGGCCGTGGGTGCGCGGCATCGCCGGAACGGCAAGGTGTCCTGCCACAATCCCAACCTGGCTCCCACGGTCGGTAATTGGCAGCCCGGAGCGGTTCGTGTGCCGGAGTTCAGAACCTCGCCCGCGAACCCAGGGGTTCCGTGTGGGAGCTCGACCCCGTTCTCCCGCGGAGTCGTGCGCGGCGCCGCCTCCCGATTCACTTATTCCCTCACCCACCGACTGCAGTCAGCCGAAGATATCGGTAGCAACCAACTCCCGAAAGGGAGTGGATAGCTGACTGAAAAGGAGCTGACAGGGATTAGGATAGTCACCAGCCGTTAGTCAGGATGTTCACCCTGTCAGCTCCCATCCCGACAAAAGGAGAATCAGATGCCGGTGGATGCGCAACTTGTCACCGTTCAGCGGGACGTCGGGCAGCGGGTTACGTCCCTCACAGATACGATCGCGGCCCTCGCCTTCGTCATTGAGGCCAAAGATCCCTATACGAGAGGTCACTCGGAGGAGGTTTCATGGTGGGCTTCCAAGATCGCCCAACAGGTGGGGCTTTCAGAAGAAGAAATTGAAGACATCAAGCTGGCGGGCCTCGTGCATGATCTGGGCAAGATCCACGTGCCTGAGGACGTGCTGCAAAAGCCCGCGCTGCTGACCGCGCACGAGTTCAGCCAGATTAAAAGCCATACCGTCTGGGGCGCGAAGATCCTGGAGACGCTGAAGCAGAAAGGGATCGCGCGTATCGTGCGTCACCACCACGAGCGCTATGACGGCCAAGGCTACCCGGACCACCTGGTGGGCGAAGAGATTCCGCTCGGGGCTCGCATCGTGGCGGTGGCGGAGTCTTTCCACTGCCTGGTACGCGGCTCGATTTACAAGATTGCTCGCTCCGTGGATGAGGCGGTAGCTGAGTTGAATAGTTGCTCCGGCACTCAGCTTGACCCGCGAGTTGTGGGCGCGCTGCGCGCCTGGCTCGAAATCCACGGTGATTTCACCACGCTACAGTGAGCCGCGGGCGCGAAGCGCCTTGCAGTGCGGCGGCTTGACGCCGCCTTGGAATCGCTACGCTGCGCCGAGCAGGTAGGCGTGGGGGAAGGCGGCGTCAAGCCGCCGCACTCCAAGGCGCCTTCGGCGCAAGCATTTTCAGGGCAGCAAAGGTTCTCTACTCGGTACCGTTTCTTGACCCTTGTGGACTCGAACGGTATATTCAATTTCAGGGCTGGCGATAGCAAAGCCGAAAAACGAAAGGAACTGCGATTGCCCCTGAAGCGGCGTTCTCCCCAAGCTATTTCATGGCTCTTTGTTGCCCTCATGGTCCCAAGCGGCGCGTGGGGACAGGTGGCGGCTTCGATTTCCGGCACGGTTGAAGATGCCTCGGGCGCCGCTGTACGCGGGGCTACGGTCACGGTGAGAAGCTTAGAGACCGGGGTCATCCGGACCGCGACCACCAACCCGATGGGCGGCTACACGATCGTTTCTCTGCCCATCGGGCCCCTGGAGGTGAAGGCGGAGAAGACCGGGTTCAAGGCGACAGTCCGCACTGGAATTAATCTCACGGTCGGACAGCAGGCAGTGGTGAATCTGCGGCTGGAAGTCGGCGAGTTCCAACAGCAATTAACTATCACGGGTCGAACGCCCTTAGTGAACACAAGCACCGCCCCGCTCTCTGGAATAGTGGGCGAGAGTGAAATCAAGGATCTGCCTCTTAACGGACGCAGTTTCGACAACCTGATCACCCTGAATCCCAGCGCCCTCAATTTCAGCTCCGAGAAGAGCCCACAAACCATTACCAGCAACGGAAACATTTTCTCGGTCGAGGGGCGCAGAACATCCGAGAATGTGTTCCTGCTGAACGGCATTGAGTACACCGGCACCAGTCAACTCGCCATCTCGCCCGGCGGCGTCAGCGGTGAACTCCTGGGCATAGATGCGGTGCGGGAATTCAACGTTCTCACGGATAGCTACGCGGCGGAGTACGGAAAGCGCGCCGGCGGGCAGGTTGCCGTCGTGACGCAATCCGGCAGCAATACTCTGCATGGATCTCTCTTCGAGTTCCTGCGTAACAGCGGGTTGGATGCGCGGAATTTTTTCGACCGCGGCTTCGTTCCGCCCTTTCGGAGGAATCAGTTTGGGGGCGCCCTAGGCGGACCCCTGAAGCAACCCAAGCTCTTCTGGTTCGGCAACTACGAAGGATTCCGGCAGAGCCTGGCGGTGAGTAATGTGAGCGTCGTGCCCGATCAGTTGGCGCGCCAAGGCTCGCTGCCCAACGCCTCGGGCGGCTACGCGCCGGTTCAGGGTCTCGATGCCGCGATGCTGCCCTACATGTCTTTTTGGCCCCAGCCCAATGGCGCGGAGTTGCTGGCCAGCGGCTTGCCCAGCGGTACGGCGCTGGCGTATAACAACCCGCGCCAGGCTGTGCGAGAGGATTTCGGAACCCTGCGCGTCGACTCGCCGATCAGCGCCCGGGACCTGCTTTCGGCGGTTTACACATTCGACGACGGCCACAGCCTGACGCCCCTGGCCGATCCTTTGTTCGGCTCAGATCTGGCGTTGCGCAGCCAGGTGGCCAGCTTCCAGGAGTCGCACGTTTTCACTTCTCAACTGCTCAACGTGCTGCGCGCCGGATTCTCTCGGGCGGCTTTCCGGTACGAGCCGTCTTCTTTCGCCGCGTTTCCCCCCAGCCTTTCTTTTGTGGCTGGCCGGGGGCCGGGGGGAATCGTTATCGGAGGCGGCTTAAGCACGACGGGAGCGTCAGCCATCACGTCGGCGGGGCCCAACAACGCCGCCCAAGCCTGGAATTGCAGAAACCTCTGGACCTACTCCGATGAGTTGGAGGTTACCAGAGGAATTCACCAGCTCAGCTTCGGCGCCTGGTTCCAGCCCCTCGAGGACAATGAAGATACGGCTTCCCGTCAACTGGGCCAAGCGAGCTTCGCCAGCTTGCAGAGTTTCCTCCAGGGCAACGTGAGCAGCTTCCAGGCGGTACCCGACCCGACGGAATTGGGTTGGCGGAGCTTGCTCGGCGCCTGGTACGTCCAGGACACCATTCCGGTGCGGCCGAATCTCACGCTCCGGGCGGGCCTGCGGCACGAATTCACTAGCGGCTGGAACGAAGTGGCCGGCCGGGCCGCCAACTATCTGGTCGCGAGCGACGGCGTTCTTGAGACGAATCCACGCGTGGCGGATTCGGCCTTTACAGAGAACAACGCCCAGCGCTTGTTCGAGCCCAGGCTGGCGCTGGCCTGGGATCCGTTCGGGCGGGGGACCACCTCCCTCCGCCTGGGGTTCGGCACCCACCATTCGCTGCTTGACGACCTCAGCTATCTCCTCAACGCCCTCCCACCTTTTAATGGCTCGATTTCCTTTTCCAGCGTCTCCCTCGCGTCCTTTCTGCCCATCTCGCCCGGGGTGCCGCCGCCGCCCGCATGCGGCGCGGGTGTGCCCAGACCGTGCAGTGTTTATGCGCCCCAGGGAGTGCAAGCCAACGCCAAAACGCCAACGGTCGAGGAGTGGAGCATCTCCCTTGAACAGCAACTCAGCCCTAACACCATGCTGCGCCTGGCCTACGCTGGTTCGGTGGGGTATCACGACCTGTTAAGCATCGATCCCAACACCATCCCCGCTCGGCTCTGTGCCAGTGAGAGTGGTTGCCCGGCCGGCGGAATCGCGGGCGCCAAAAGCTTTGTGGCGCAGGGAATGGAGTATATCCCGGTTGGGACTCGGCCTAATCCGGACTTGTCCTCGGGTTTCTTCTGGTACACCGAGGGCAACAGCAATTACAACGCCTTGCAGTTCGAGCTCCTTCGCCGGCTGGCGCAAGGCCTGCAATTCCGCGCTAATTACACCTGGGCCAAGGGCCTCGATATAAACTCCGCCTTAACCGGCGCCCAGGCGAATAACCAGGCACAAATGGTGTTGGACCGCAACGATCTCGGCAGGGACTGGGGCCGCTCGGCGTTGACCGTCGCCAGCCAGGCGAGTATCTCAGCCCATTACGAATTCCCCGTTGGCCGCTCTCAACATTGGCTGTCGAGAGCCGGTGGTTTCGTGAACGCCCTGATCGGCGGCTGGCAAGCTAACGGGATTGCAACGCTGCTCAGTGGCTTCCCATTTACTCCGCAGGTCGGCTCGAATGTCTCCGGAGATGGCGATACCAGAAATCCCGACAGGCCGTCGCTGGATCCCGCCTTTAACGGACCGGTTCTGCTCGAGAAGCCAAGCCAGTGGTTTAATCCTGCTGCCTTCATTTTGCCCACGCCAGGGACCTACGGGGACCTGGGCAGAGGGGCGCTCACGGGGCCGGGCTTGGCCGACCTCGATGTGGCCCTCGCCAAAGACACTGCCCTCTCCGATCGGATGAAGCTCCAATTCAGGGCGGAATTCTTCAACGCCCTGAATCGCTCCAACTTCACCACACCCAATCCCATCGCGTTCGCGAACGGCTCGGTCAGTTCGTCGGCGGGACTCATCACCGCCACCGCCACAACCTCGAGGCAGATTCAATTTGGGCTGAAGCTGCTGTTCTAGCCGGGATTTCTCGCCGCGGTTGGCAGGGCGGGGCTGAACAAGCTGCGGAAAAGGTCTCGTAGCACTGGGTAGCGGCGGGTTTATCCCGCCAGTTCCCCTTTGATTTCAACGCGCGATGGCGGGGTAAACCCGCCGCTACAGCCTTTTTCGGCGACCTGTGAAGCCTCGCCCGTCCAACCGCGGACTGACCTTCTCGCTGGTCGGCGAATCAAGGGACACCTATCCACAGGCCGATTCATCGACCCTCCGAGTTTTTCGGGTGGGAAGCAGTATTACATTAGCCCTGTTGAGGCGTGGCGCTCCGGCGGCCTTGATTTTTCCGTTAAGGGCATGAACGGCAGTCTCCACATTCTCGGAGACGTGAACCAGTTCCCGCTGGTTCGTTTCGCCGCCCGCCAGCGGCCGAATTCCTGCCAGTATCTGACCAACTCCCTGGCAGCAATCTTGTGAGCATCGGCGTGCTCCGGGGGCAATTCAGGAAGAGCCTTATGGGACATACACACCTCCCCTCGAATAGATCATTATACCCCATCCAAACCGGCCGATCACTCCGCGAGTTCGGGCCTCGCGACCTCAGGCGGCTGCTGTCTCTTGATGGAACGCGAGGTATTGCGCGGCCTGATCCTTACCCATGAACCGCTCGAGAATCTTGGCGTCTGTGCGGGTAAGATCCACCAGGATGAGCGCATCGAGCACGTTGCTGAACCTTGGGTCCACGTTGAAGTCCAAAACCCTCGCGCCCAGTTTTAGATAGTGCTTCAGGAGGATGGGAACGCCCGCGCAGTTCGATTCGATGTCGGAGATTATAGCGGAGAGTTCGTCGAGGTCGTTCCCAATCAATGCCACGGTCTGCTGCGCGAGGTCGCCCTTTTGGGAAGGACGAAACGGCATTTT
>Ga0187781_10001103_pt1 | contig 20268 bp, 16 predicted proteins | sample 0715_SJ02_MP02_2_FD_132447 | JGI IMG/M metagenome (GOLD analysis project Ga0187781, IMG submission 132447) | Tropical peat soil microbial communities from peatlands in Department of Meta, Colombia - 0715_SJ02_MP02_20_MG | ecosystem: Environmental > Terrestrial > Soil > Wetlands > Peat | place... | reverse complement strand
GGGACGATCATCCCCGTCGAGATCACGATTTACGAGGATCGGACCTTCACGTTCATCCTCAAGACCCCGCCGACGACCGTTCTGCTGCGCGAGGCTGCCGGCGTCGAGAAGGGCGCCAAGTTGATCGGCAAGGAGATCGTCGGCTCCGTCACCGACGCGCAGCTGACCGAGATCGCAGAGAAGAAGATGCCCGACCTCAACGCCAACGACCTCGAGGCCGCCAAGCGCCAGATCGCGGGAACGGCCCGATCCATGGGTATCTCGGTCAGCTGACGGCCAGGCGACCGAGCACCGAAAGGGAGTCGAAGTGACGACTGGAAAGCGCTACACAGACCTGCTGAAGCGGTTCGACCGCACCCGGCTCTACTCGCCGATCGAGGCGATCGACCTCGTCAAGAGCCTTGCCTCCGCCAAGTTCGACGAGACGATCGAAATGGCGGTGCGCCTCGGGGTCGACCCCCGTCGCGCCGATCAGATCGTGCGCGGCTCGCTGGCGCTGCCGGCGGGAACCGGCCGCACGAAGAGGGTCGCCGTCTTCGCGGCCGGCGAGCCGGCCGCTGAGGCACGGGCGGCTGGGGCCGACGTCGTCGGCGCCGACGATCTCGTGGCCCGAATCGAGAAGGAAGGGTTCCTCGACTTCGACGTGGCCATCGCCACGCCCGAGATGATGGCCCAGGTCGGTCGGCTCGGCCGCCTCCTCGGCCCTCGGGGCCTCATGCCGAACCCGAAGACCGGCACGGTCACCACCGACATGGCCCGAGCCGTCTCGGAGTTCCGCGGGGGTCGCGTCGAGTACCGGACCGACAGGGTCGGCAACATCCACGTTCCCATCGGCAAGGCATCGTTCAGCCGCGAGCAGCTCGTGACGAATTTCCGGGCCGTCGTCGACGAGCTCAACCGAGCTAAGCCGGCAGCGGCCAAGGGTCGGTACGTCCGCTCGATCACGCTCTCGCCCACGCAGGGCCCGGGCGTGCACATCGACCCGCTGCGTGCCCGCATCACCGACGAGGAGCTGGCCGCCTCGGCCTGAACGCCGGCGGCCTGGCCGCTCCGGACGCCGAGCTGCGCGAGCCCGGGTTTGCAGGTCCGCTAACATCACCCCGCACAACTACTGACCCGTCGCCGAAGACCTCCGGTGCACCGCGTGTGCTGAATGGGCGAAAGCCCGCCTGACGAGGCGAAGTCTCCAAGGCTTCCGCTCGTCCGCGCCGCCCTGTACCCGAGTCTCCGACCGGGGACAACGATCGCTGCAAATACCGAGACGAACGAAGGGAGCGCAGGTGGCTGGGCCGAGAGCCGAGAAGGTCGCCGTGGTCGAGGAGGTCCGAGAGCACCTCGAGCAGGCAGACGCCGCCATCCTCACCGAGTACCGGGGGCTCAAGGTCGGCGACCTCGCCACCCTCCGCCGGGCGCTCCGAGGTGCTGGCGCTGAGTACAAGATCTACAAGAACACCCTTGTCCGGCGGGCCACCGCCGACACGGCGCATGCCGACATGGCGAGGATGCTCGAGGGACCGACGGCCATCGCCTTCGTCGAGAAGGACGTGGCGGCGGCGGCGAAGATCCTTCGGGAGTTTGCCAAGACGCACCCGGCGCTCGTGGTGAAGGGCAGTTTCGTCGGCTCTGGCATTCTCGATGCGAGCACGACGAACGCGCTGGCGGACTTGCCGTCGCGCGAGGTCCTCCTCGCGCAGATCGCCGGCGCTCTCGCCGCCCCGATGCGCCAGTTCGCCGGCCTGCTGAAGGCGCTGCCGCAGAGCCTCGCCTACGGTCTCTCCGCCCTCATCGACCAGCGCGTGGCGGGCGGGGAGTCCCTGCCGCCAGCTCCCGCCGTGGCGGAGGGCGCAGCTGCCGCCTCCGGTGGAGATACCTCCGCCGGCGACGACACCAGCGCCCCGACGGGCGAGACCCCGGCGGCGCCAGAGACCGCAGCTGAGCCAGAGGCGGGGGACGTGAGCGGCGTCGTAGAGGCTGCGGCGAGCGAGGGGGCGGTTTCGTCCCCCGAGTCCGCCGAAGCCTCGGCCTCCACCGAGTCCACCGACACAGAGTCCCCCGAAGTCACCGAATAAGTCCGTACAACCCACCACGAGCAGGAACGACAGGGAGCAACAATGGCAACCAAGGAAGAAATCCTCGACGGCATCTCGAACATGACCGTGCTGGAGCTGAGCGAGCTCTTGAAGGAGTTCGAGGAGCGCTTCGGCGTCACGGCCGCCGCGCCGGTGGCGGTGGCGGCGCCTGCGGCCGGCGGCGCCGCTGAGGCCGCCCCGGTCGAGGAGGAGCAGGACGAGTTCGATGTCATCCTCACGGCCGCGGGTGACAAGAAGATCCAGGTCATCAAGGAGGTCCGTGCCCTCACGAACCTCGGCCTCAAGGAGGCGAAGGACCTGGTCGACGGTGCCCCGAAGCCGGTGCTCGAGAAGGTCTCGAAAGAGGACGCCGAGAAGGCGAAGGCTCAGCTCGAGACGGCCGGCGCCAGCGTCGAGCTGAAGTAGACGGTCGGGAGCGCGCCGGGGTGATCCCCGGCGCGGCTCGCGCCGCCCGGAAGCTCGAGGGAGAATTGCCTTGACGCCGGGCCGTGCGTCCCGTACCCTGCTCCGGGCAGTGCCGCCCGGGTGTTGCTCGCGCGTCTCCGCGCGAGTATGATGTCCTGTTGCCGTGCCCTCACCGCGCCTGCTCGCAACCTACTGCTTGCCTTGACGCGCGCCCGGACACGGACCGTCCCGAGTTCCCGGCCGTCACGTTCTCGCGAGGAGTAGCGCCTTGTCGTCTCGTTCCCGCACGCCGGACCGTTTTTCGTTCGCAAAGTTGGACGAGGTCCTGCCCCTTCCAGATCTGATCTCCGTACAGCGCGACTCGTTCCAGTGGTTCCTCGACAGGGGTCTCGCCGAGACCTTCGCGGACATCAGCCCGATCGCGGACTTCACCGATCAGCTCCGTCTCGAGCTCGAATTCGACCCGAGCGACGCCGATCTTCGCCCGCCACCCAAATTCACGATCGACGAGTGCAAGGCGAAGGACATCACCTACGCCGGGCCGATCTTCGTGCGAGCCCGCTTCATGAACGCCTCCACCGGCGAGATCAAGGAGCAGACGGTCTTCATGGGGGACTTCCCGATGATGACCGACCGCGGCACGTTCATCATCAACGGCACCGAGCGGGTCGTCGTGAGCCAGCTCGTGCGCTCGCCCGGGGTCATCTTCCAGCCCGGCCGCGACCAGAAGACCATCGTCACCGGCACGATCCACCCCTACCGGGGTGAGTGGATCGAGTTCGACGTCGAGGCGAAGCCGAACCGGGACGTCACCGCCGGCGCCCGCGTCGCCCGCAAGCGCCGCCTCAGCCTGTTCGTCGTGCTCCGCGCGCTCGGCTACGAGGACGAGGGGTTTCTCAACAAGTTTGTCCGCCACTTCGACTTCCTCGAGGGGCAGTGGGAGAAGGAGCGCGAGCTCGTCCCCACCCGTGAGGAAGCCCTCCTCGAGATCTACAAGCGCGCCCGTCCAGGCGAGCCGCTCTCGCTCGAGGCCGCCCGCGTGTACTTCGAGAACGCCTTCTTCAACCCGCGCCGCTACGACCTCACCCGCGTCGGTCGTTACAAGCTCAACCGCAAGCTCGGCCCCGAGATCGAGCGGATCTCCGAGCTGCTCGACCACGACCTCGAGCGCCCGGCGCCCGATCAGGGCGTCCTCAGCCCGAGCGAGGTGCTGGCCGCCGCCACCTACATGCTGCATCTCGCCAACGGCGAGCCTGGCTACCGCCTCGACGACCAGGACCACTTCGCCAACCGTCGCATCCGCTCGGTGGGCGAGCTGATCCAGAACCAGGTCCGCATCGGCTTGTCCCGGATGGAGCGGGTCGTGCGCGAGCGCATGACGACCCAGGACGTCGAGGCGATCACGCCTCAGACGCTCATCAACATCCGTCCGGTCGTCGCCGCCATCAAGGAGTTCTTCGGCACGAGCCAGCTGAGCCAGTTCATGGACCAGCACAACCCGTTGTCGGGCCTCGCCCACAAGCGCCGTCTGTCCGCCCTCGGGCCTGGCGGCCTCTCGCGGGAGCGGGCGGGTTTCGAGGTGCGGGACGTGCACACCTCGCACTACGGCCGCATGTGCCCGATCGAAACGCCCGAAGGCCCCAACATCGGGCTCATCGGGCACCTCGCCACCTACGCCCGCGTCAACGAGCACGGCTTCATCGAGACGCCCTACCGCAAGGTGGTCGACGGCCGCGTCACCGACGACATCGTCTACCTCGCCGCCGACGAGGAAGAGGAGTACGTCATCGCCCAGGCCTCCGCCCTCCTCGACGCCGCCGGCCGCTTCACCGAGGACCGCGTCCTCGTTCGCCGCGGCCCGCAAGGCGCCGGGGTGCGCGTCGGGGCGACGTCGACCTCCTACGGCACCACGAGCGAGGTCGACTACGTGCCGCCCGCCGATGTCGGCTTGATGGACGTCTCCCCGAAGCAGATCCTCTCTGTGTCGACGGCGCTCATCCCCTTCGTCGAGCACGACGACGCCAACCGTGCCCTCATGGGTGCCAACATGCAGAAGCAGGCTGTCCCGCTGCTCGTGCCCGAGGCCCCGTACATCGGTACGGGCATCGAGGCTCGCGCCGCCCGCGACGCCGGCGAGGTCATCCTCGCCGAGGGCGCCGGGAAGGTGACCGAGGTGGCCGGCGGTCACATCACCGTCGAGTACAAGCCGGGTGAGAAGAGCCGGTTCGGATCCGAGCTCGGGCGCCGCGTCTACCCGCTGTTCAAGTTCCGTCGCTCCAACCAGAACACCTGCATCAACCAGAAGGCGCTCGTGTCCGAGGGTGAGGACGTCGAGCTCGGGGACCTGCTCGCCGACGGTCCGTCCACGCACAACGGTGAGCTGGCGCTCGGCAAGAACCTCCTCGTGGCCTTCATGCCCTGGGAGGGCTACAACTACGAGGACGCCATCATCCTGTCCGAGCGGGTCGTGCGCGACGACGTGCTCACCTCGATCCACATCGAGGAGCACGAGGTCGATGCCCGGGACACCAAGCTCGGCGCCGAGGAGATCACCCGGGACATCCCCAACCTTTCCGACGACATCCTCGCCGACCTCGACGAGCGCGGCATCATCCGCATCGGCGCCGAGGTCGGGCCCGGCGACATCCTCGTCGGCAAAGTCACGCCGAAGGGCGAGACGGAGCTGACGCCGGAGGAGCGGCTGCTGCGGGCGATCTTCGGTGAGAAGGCCCGCGACGTCCGCGACACCAGCCTCAAGGTTCCTCACGGCGAGTACGGCAAGGTCATCGACGTGCGCGTGTTCTCGCGGGACGATTCCCATGAGCTGCCGCCGGGCGTCAACCAGCTCGTCCGGGTCTATGTCGCCCAGAAGCGCAAGATCTCCGAAGGGGACAAGCTCGCAGGCCGCCACGGCAACAAGGGCGTCATCTCGAAGATCCTCCCGCTCGAGGACATGCCGCATCTCGCCGACGGCACCCCGATCGACATCATCCTGAACCCGCTCGGTGTGCCGAGCCGGATGAACGTCGGCCAGGTGCTCGAGGCTCACCTCGGCTATGCCGCCCGTTGGGGCTGGGAAGGCTTGCGGGGCTCTCAGGGCCGGGCCCTCGAGGTGCCGGTCCGGGGCACCGAGTCCAAGACCCGTCCGACGACGGATCCGACGGTGTGGATCTCGACGCCCGTGTTCGACGGTGCCCACTGGGACGAGCAGGCGGAGGCGGGCGAGAAGCCGACCATCAAGCACCTCTTCGAGACACTCGACTCCGACGCCGTCGACGGCAGCGACCGCCAGATCGGTCCCGACGGGAAGGCGACGCTGTACAACGGCCGCACCGGCGAGCCGTTCGACAACCCGGTCATGGTCGGCTACGTGTACATCTTGAAGCTCGCCCACCTCGTCGACGACAAGATTCACGCTCGCTCCACCGGCCCGTACTCGATGATCACCCAGCAGCCGCTCGGTGGGAAGGCGCAGTTCGGTGGCCAGCGCTTCGGCGAGATGGAGGTGTGGGCACTCGAGGCCTACGGGGCCGCCTACGCGCTGCAGGAGCTGCTCACCATCAAGTCCGACGACGTCTTGGGACGCGTGAAGGTCTACGAGGCGATCGTCAAGGGGGAGAACATCCCCGAACCAGGCATCCCGGAGAGCTTCAAGGTGCTCATCAAGGAGATGCAGTCACTCTGCCTGGACGTCGAGGTGCTCTCGACCTCAGGCGAGCAGATAGAGATGCGCGAGCTCGACGAGGACGTGTACCGCACGGCCGAGGAGCTCGGGATCGACATCAGCCGCCCCGAGCGGGGCTCCGATGAGGAGGATGCTCGCAGGGCAGCGGAGAGGGGTTTCTAAGGTGCTCGACGTCAACGACTTCGATCAGCTCCGAATCGGGCTGGCAACGGCAGACGACATCCGCAACTGGTCGCACGGCGAGGTGCGCAAGCCGGAGACGATCAACTACCGCACGCTCCGTCCCGAGAAGGACGGGCTCTTCTGCGAGAAGATCTTCGGTCCGACGAAGGACTGGGAGTGCTACTGCGGCAAGTACAAGCGGGTGCGCTTCCGCGGCATCATCTGCGAGCGGTGCGGCGTCGAGGTGACGCGCTCGAAGGTCCGGCGTGAGCGCATGGGCCACATCGAGCTGGCCGCCCCCGTCGTGCACATCTGGTACCTGCGGGGCACCAGGTCGTGGCTCGCCTACCTGCTCATGGGGACGGAGGCGCGTGAGGAGCTGAAGGCCAAGCAGCTCGAGAAAGTCATCTACTTCGCCGCCTATCTCGTGACCAAGGTCGACGAGGAGAAACGGCACGCCGATCTTCCGAGCCTCGAGGCTGAGCTGCAGAGCGAGATCACCGAGATCGAGCGCGCCCGCGACCTCGAGGCCGAGCGCCGGCTCTCCGAGCTCGAGAAGGAGCTGGCGGAGCTCGAGGCGGGGGGCGCCAAGGAGTCGGAGCTGCGCGCCCGCCAGCGTTCCGTCGAAAAGGAGATCACCGGAGTGCGCGAGCGCGCCGACCAGGACGTGGCGATGGCGCGCAAGGCCTTCACCGAGCTCGGCGACCTGCATGCCCGCAAGATCATCGAGGACGAGCTCGTCTGGCGCGAGCTGAAGAGCCGCTACTCGGCCTACTTCGAGGGCGGCATGGGGGCGGAGGCGATCTCCCAGCTCATCGATCGCCTCGACCTCGACGAGGAGGAGCTGAAGCTGCGCGAGGCGATCGACCCCGTCGACGGCCGCCGGCCGCTCTCGGCTCAGCGCAAGCAGAAGGCGATCAAGCGCCTGAAGATCGTCTCGGCCTTCAACCGCCGCGACGACAACGGCCGCCGGGCGAACGACCCCCGCGCCATGATCCTCGGGGCCGTCCCGGTGATCCCGCCGGACCTGCGCCCGATGGTGCAGCTCGACGGGGGGCGTTTTGCCACGAGCGACCTGAACGACCTCTACCGCCGCGTGATCAACCGCAACAACCGCTTGAAGCGGCTCCTCGATCTCGGCGCCCCCGAGATCATCATCAACAACGAGAAGCGCATGCTGCAGGAGGCCGTCGACGCCCTCTTCGACAACGGCCGCCGCGGACGCCCCGTCACAGGTCCGGGCAACCGCCCGCTCAAGAGCCTCTCGGACATGCTGAAGGGCAAGCAGGGGCGCTTCCGTCAGAACCTGCTCGGCAAGCGGGTCGACTACTCGGGCCGCTCGGTCATCGTCGTCGGCCCGACGCTCAAGCTGCACCAGTGCGGCCTGCCGAAGCTGATGGCCCTCGAGCTCTTCAAGCCGTTCGTGATGAAGCGCCTCGTGGACACCGAGATCGCCCAGAACATCAAGTCCGCCAAGCGGATGGTGGAGCGCCGGCGCACGCAGGTCTGGGACGTGCTCGACGAGGTCATCAAAGAGCACCCCGTGTTCCTCAACCGGGCCCCCACGCTGCACCGCCTCGGCATCCAGGCTTTCGAGCCCATCCTCGTCGAAGGCAAGGCCATCCAGATCCACCCCCTTGTGTGCGCCGCCTTCAACGCCGACTTCGACGGCGACCAGATGGCCGTGCACCTGCCGTTGTCGGCGGAGGCCCAGGCCGAGGCGCGCATCTTGATGCTCTCGGCGAACAACATCCTCTCGCCCGCCACGGGCCGCCCGGTCACGGTGCCCTCCCAGGACATGGTCTTCGGGGCTTACTACCTCACCCTCATCGAGCCGGAGGCCAAGGGCGCAGGTCTCGTGTTCCGCAACCTTTACGAGGTGGAGCAGGCCTACGAGAACGGCGAAGTCAACCTGCACGCGCCCATCAAGCTGCGCCGCGGGGCTGACGGGTTCTGCTTCCCGATGCGCGGTGACCGCCACGGCGACGCCGGTGCGGATGGCGGGGAGGCGCCCGACGACGAGCGCACCGAGATCGAGACGACTCCTGGCCGGATGTTCTTCAACAGCGCGCTGCCGCCCGGTTTCGGGTACGTGAACGACGTCGTGGGACGGCGGGCTACGCCCATCTCCTCGATCGTCGAGCAGATCGCGGCCCACTACACGAAGTCGGCAGTGGCCGAGAGCCTCGACCGCATCAAGGACCTCGGGTTCAAATTCGCCACGCGGTCCGGCCTGACGATCTCCATCGACGACGTCAAGACCCCGCCGGACAAGCAGGTGATCCTCGACCGGTACGAGAAGGAGGCCGAGAAGGCCGAAACCCAGTTCAAGCGCGGCATCATCACCGACGACGAGCGGCGCCAGAAGGAGATCGAGATCTGGACGTCGGCCAACTCCGAGGTGGGTCGCGCCATGGAGCGCACGCTCGCCACGATCGCCTTCAACCCCCTCGACATGATGGTGGACTCGGGCGCTCGTGGGAACCCGCAGCAGGTGCGGCAGATCGCCGGCATGAAGGGACTCGTGTCCAACCCCCGCGGCGAGATGATCCCGAGGCCGATCAAATCGTCGTTCCGCGAGGGCCTGTCGGTTCTCGAGTACTTCATCTCGACCCACGGTGCCCGCAAGGGACTGGCGGACACGGCGCTTCGCACCGCCGACTCCGGCTACCTCACCCGACGCCTGGTCGACGTCGCCCAGGAGCTCATCGTCCGCATCGAGGACTGTGGCAGCGCCCGTGGCATCTGGATCGAGGACGTCGTCCCGGACCAGGCGGGCAAGCGGAGCTACCTCGAGACGCGGCTCTTCGGGCGCGTCCTTGTCGAGCCGGTGACGCTGTCCGACGGCCGCACGCTCGAGGTCGGCACGACGGTGCGCGACCTCGAGCTGACCCAGCTGGCAGCCGATCCGGCCGTCCAGCGGGTACGGGTTCGCTCAGTGCTCACCTGTGAGGCGCCCCAGGGTGTCTGCGCTCTCTGCTACGGCCAGTCGCTCGCGACCGGAAGGGAGATCGAGTTGGGCGAGGCGGTCGGTGTCATCGCCGCCCAGTCGATCGGGGAGCCGGGTACGCAGCTCACGATGCGGACGTTCCACACCGGTGGAGTCGTCGGCGAGGACATCACCCACGGACTCCCACGTGTCGTGGAGCTGTTCGAGGCCCGTACCCCAAAGGGTGCCGCCGTCCTCGTCCGGGAGCCCGGCGTGGTCAGGGTCGACGAGGACGAGACCGGGCGGCGGGTCACCGTCGTCGCCGAGAACGGTGAGGAGCAGGTCGTCACGCTGTCGGCTCGTGCTCACCTCGAGGTCACCGACGGTCAGGAGGTCCATCCCGGGGACGCCCTCGTCGAGGGGCCGAAGGACCCGAAGGAGCTCCTCGAGATCAAGGGCATCCGCGAGACCCAGCAGTACCTCGTCGAAGAGGTGCAGAAGGTGTACCGCGACCAGGGTGTGGCGATCCACGACAAGCACATCGAGCTCATCGTTCGCCAGATGCTGCGCCGTGTCCTCGTGGCCGAGCCCGGCGATGCACCCTTCCTGCCGGGCGAGCGGGTCGACTCACAGCGCTACGCGGCTGTGAACCGCGAACTCGTGCAGGCGTCGAAGCGCCCCGCCGAGGGTCGCCCGGAGCTCATGGGCATCACGAAGGCATCACTCGCCACAGACTCGTGGCTGTCGGCTGCCTCGTTCCAGGAGACCACGCGGGTGCTCACCGAGGCCGCCATCGATGGACGTTCCGACCAGCTCTTCGGGCTGAAGGAGAACATCATCATCGGCAAGCTCATCCCGGCCGGCACGGGCATGTTGCGCTACCGCTCGGTCGAGGTCGAAACGCCGGACGCGCAGCGGATGTCGTTCTGGTCCTCGGATCTCGACACGGCCGGCGAAGGTCTCGAGGGAACGCCCCACGACCTGGCCGCGTGGCTACGGGACGTCGGCCGCTCGTCGCTCGGCGAGGACGAGGTCGGAGACGCCTACGACACGACCGGATACGGAGCGGGCTACGAGGCAGAGTCTGAGGCGCCGGGTTCGCTCGCCAGCTTCGATGTGGGCGAGGACGTGCCCGACCCGTATGCCACGCCTGCGAGCGACTTCGAGGAGCCCGAGGAGGGATCGGCCTGACCCGGTCGTGACAGCCGGCCAGTTGGGAGGCATGCGCGGTCGCGCTGGGCGCGCGGAACGGACCCTGCCGGCTCGGCCGCCCGATCTGAATGCCGGGCGCGACCGTGCAGGCCGAATGCGCTCGCGCTGGGCGCGCGGAACGACGGCCGGGGGCCGGAACAGGCCGATCTGAGTGCCGGGCGCGACCGTGCAGGTCGAATGCGCTCGCGCTGGGCGCGCGGAACGACGGCCGAGGGCCGGAACAGGCCGATCTAGGTGCGGGACGCGACCGTCCAAGGCTGCCTGGTCGCCGCCCGGACTCCGGTCGATCGGCGGCCGCTTCCAGCCTGGCTTGGATGCTCTAGCGTTGGCGTCAGTGACTGAGAGCTTCGGGGGTGACCTCGTACGGAGGCCGGCTCCGGCTCCGATGCCCGCCTCGACGGGCCCGGCCGGCGGAGACCAGCGGCTTCTTCGGGTCTCGGACGCAGAACGCGAGCAGGTGGTGAGCCTCCTGTCGGCCGCCTGTGCCGAGGGCCGCCTCACTCTCGAGGAGATGGGCGGGCGCGTGAGCGCCGCCTATTCCGCCGTGACGCGAGCCGACCTCGAGCCGCTCACGATCGACCTGCCCTCCGCCACCACCGCGACGGCCCCGGCGACGTCGACGATCGCCTTTCCCGCTCCGGCCGAAGCCCCCGTCAAGGCGAAGAAGAAATGGCTTGTTACCGTCATGGGCGAGCTGAAGAGGGGCGTTTCCCGCCTGCCGGAGCACACGGTGGTCGTGACGGTCATGGGGGAATCGAAGCTGGACCTGCGCAACTCGCTCATCGACAGCGACAAGATCGAGCTGCACCTGTACCTGATGATGGGCGAGCAGCAGGTCATCGTGCCGGCGGGCGTGGAGGTCGAGGTCACTGGTTTTGTGTTCATGGGAGAGAAACGTGTCGACGTGGCCGAGATCCGTCCCCGTCCCGGCGTCCCCCGCCTGCACATCCGCGTGGTCGGGATGATGGGGGAGATCAAGATTCGCACCGAGTGATCGCACCCGCAGGCGTCATCCCGATCACTCCTGAAACGTCGGTGTGGGCCGGGCGTACCCGATCCGTCCGTTCGGCTCACACCGGCTGTCGCTCCAGATGCCGTAGGCGCCACGGTGGGCGGGTGGGCGAACCCGCGGTGGTATAGTTGCATTGCCCGGGCGGGCAGGTATTTCGCGCCTCGGCAACCTTACGGCGAACAAACTTCAAGAGGATTCGCGTGCCCACAATCGCCCAGCTCGTCCGCAAAGGCCGGGAGACCCCGAGGACGAAGACGAAGACACCCGCACTCAAAGGCGCCCCCCAGCGCCGGGGGGTCTGCACGCGCGTCTACACGACCACCCCGAAGAAGCCGAACTCGGCGCTTCGCAAGGTTGCCCGCGTCCGGCTCACGAGCGGCGTCGAGGTGACGGCGTTCATCCCCGGAGTGGGTCACAACCTGCAGGAGCACTCCATCGTGCTCGTGCGTGGCGGCCGGGTGAAGGATCTGCCGGGCGTCCGCTACAAGATCGTCCGCGGCACGCTCGACACCTCCGGAGTTCGTGACCGCGCCCAGGCGCGTAGCCGGTACGGCACGAAGAAGGAGTCCTGAGTTGCCCCGCAACGGCCCCCCGCAGCGCCGCGAGCTGGTACCGGACCCTGTGTACCGGTCGGTTCTCGTCACCCAGCTCGTCAACCGCATCCTCTCGCGAGGCAAGCGGTCGCTCGCCGAGCGCATCGTCTACGACGCCCTCGACGTCGTGAAGGACAAGACCGGGGCTGACCCGATCCAGACCCTGAAGAGGGCCCTCGACAACACGAGACCCGAGCTCGAGGTGAAGAGCCGCCGAGTCGGCGGGGCCACCTACCAGGTGCCCGTCGAGGTCCGCCCCCGCCGGGCGACGACCTTGTCCATCCGGTGGCTCACGAACTTCGCCCGGCAGCGGCGCGAGCGCACGATGGCACTCAAGCTCGCCAACGAGATCCTCGACGCCTCCAACGGCATCGGCGCCGCCGTCAAGCGCCGGGAGGACATGCACAAGATGGCGGAATCAAACAAGGCATTCGCCCACTACCGCTGGTAGTCGCGGGTGCTGGCAAACAGCCGGCGGCGCGGGAGCCGATCCTGACAGCTCCTGCCGTTGGTCGTCGTCCAGCTACCACACGACCGGCCGCCGTGCACCGCCCCCGGCCGCTCCGTACGACTCCGGCGCTCGCAACATCCGAACCTGACGCCGACTGACGCAAGAAGAAGACACGAACACCATGGCCATCGCAATCCGCGAATTCCCACTCGCCAGAACCCGGAACATCGGGATCATGGCTCACATCGACGCCGGCAAGACGACCACGACCGAGCGCATCCTCTACTACACGGGGCGCAACTACAAGATGGGCGAGGTGCACGAGGGCGGCGCCACGATGGACTGGATGGTCCAGGAGCAAGAGCGCGGCATCACCATCACCTCTGCCGCCACCACGTGCCGCTGGAGGAACACCTGGATCAACATCATCGACACACCCGGCCACGTCGACTTCACGGTCGAGGTGGAGCGCTCGCTGCGTGTGCTCGACGGGGCGGTCGCCGTCTTCGACGCCGTTGCCGGCGTCGAGCCGCAGACCGAGACCGTCTGGCGGCAGGCGAACAAGTACGGCGTCCCGCGAATCTGCTTCATCAACAAGATGGACCGGGTGGGGGCAGACTTCGCGCGCTCGGTGGAGATGATCCGCGACCGGCTGGAGGCCCTCCCGGCCGTCGTCCAGCTGCCCGTCGGTTCCGAGGCGAGCTTCCGCGGCGTGATCGACCTTCCGACCATGAAGGCTCTGCTGTGGGAGGAGGGCATGGGCGAGAAGTGGTCGGAGGAGGAGATCCCCGCCAACCTCGTGGACGCGGCCGAGACCGCCCGCCACAATCTCGTGGACGTGCTCTCGAACTTCGACGACAACATCATGGAGCGCTATGTCGCCGAGGAGGAGATCACCGCTGACGACCTGACGGCCGCCCTGCGGAGGGCGACGATCGGCAGCCACGTTGTCCCTGTCCTGTGCGGCTCGGCGTTCAAGAACAAGGGTGTCCAGCCCATGCTGGACGCCGTCGTCGACTTCCTCCCGAGTCCCGTCGACGTGCCCTCGACGGTCGGTACCGACATGAGGACGAAGGAGCCGATCGTGCGGGAGGCTCGCGATGACGAGCCGTTTTCGGCTCTCGCCTTCAAGATCATGAGCGACCCCTTCGTGGGCAAGCTCACCTACCTGCGCGTCTACTCGGGCACCCTCGAGAAGGGGACGACGGTCCTCAACACGACGAAGGACCGCAAGGAGCGGATCGGCCGCATCCTCCAAATGCATGCCAACCACCGGGAGGACAAGGACGCCATCTACACCGGCGACATCGTCGCCGTCGTGGGGCTCAAGTCGACCTCGACGGGCGACACGCTTTGTGACCCTACCCATCCGATCCTGCTCGAGACGCTCGAGTTTCCCGAGCCGGTCATCCACGTCGCCGTCGAACCGAAGACGAAGGCCGACCAGGACAAGCTCGGCAAGGCCCTCTTCGCCCTGTCCGAGGAGGACCCGACCTTCCGCGTCCGCTCGGACCACGAGACCGGCCAGACGGTGATCTCGGGCATGGGCGAGCTCCATCTCGAGGTGCTCGTCGACCGCATGCTGCGAGAGTTCAAGGTCGACGCCCATGTCGGTAAACCGCAGGTCGCCTACCGCGAGACCGTGCGCGATGCCGTCTCCAAGATCGAAGAGCGCTACGTGCGCCAAACCGGCGGTCGCGGCCAGTACGGCCACGTCGTCATCGACCTCGAGCCGACGGGCCCGGGAAGTGGTTTCGAGTTCGTCGACAAGATCGTCGGCGGGGTGATCCCGAAGGAGTACATCGGCGCCGTCGACTCCGGCATCCAAGAGGCCATGAACTCGGGTGTGCTCGCCGGCTTCCCCGTTGTCGATGTCCGTGTCGTCCTCGTGCATGGCTCCTATCACGACGTCGACTCCTCGGAGATGGCCTTCAAGATCGCCGGCTCCATGGCCTTCAAGAAGGCGTGCCGGGCCGCCCGCCCCGTCTTGCTCGAGCCGATCATGGAGGTCGAAGTCGTCACGCCGGAGGACTACCTCGGCGACGTCATCGGCGACCTGTCGGCGCGCAGGGGTCGGGTCGAAGGGATGGAGCAGCGAGGCGCCAGCCACGTGGTGCGGGCGCAGGTCCCGCTTTCCGATATGTTCGGCTACGCTACCGACCTGCGTTCGCGCACTCAGGGTCGAGCCACGTACACCATGCAGTTCGACTCCTACCAGGAGGTCCCGGAGTCGGTGTCGCGGGAGATCGTCGCCCGTGTCACCGGCGAGTGAGTCACCGGGAGCGAGTTGCAACGCCGGTGAGGGTCCAGCGGCCCGATCCGGCGTGACGAGCCGGGCCGCCGGCGGGATCACCCGCACGGGGGCCCACGAAAACGATTCAGTTCATCACAGCAGTCAATGAAGACGCAGCGCCACCGGGCGCTGCCAGGAGCAAACGGAGCGGTCGGCACCAATGGCCAAAAAGAAGTTCGAGCGGACAAAGCCGCATGTCAACGTCGGCACGATGGGGCACATCGACCACGGCAAGACCACGCTGACGGCCGCGATCACAAAAGTGCTCCACGAGCACAACCCGAACGTCGCCTTCACAGCCTTCGACGAGATCGACAAGGCGCCCGAGGAGAAGGCTCGCGGGATCACCATCGCCATCGCGCACGTCGAGTACGAGACGGACAAGCGCCACTACGCCCACGTCGACATGCCCGGCCACGCGGACTACATCAAGAACATGATCACGGGCGCCGCCCAGGTCGACGGCGCCATCCTCGTGGTCTCGGCAGCGGACGGCCCCATGCCGCAGACGCGTGAGCACGTCCTGCTCGCGCGCCAGGTCGGCGTGCCCTCGATCGTGGTCGCCCTCAACAAGGCTGACATGGTCGACGACGAGGAGCTCCTCGAGCTCGTCGAGCTCGAGGTGCGCGAGCTGCTGAACGAGTACGAGTTCCCCGGTGACGACACCCCGGTCGTACGCGTCAGCGCTCTCAAGGCCCTGCAAGGCGACGCCGAGGCCGCCGAGGGGATCATGCAGCTCATGGCCGCCGTCGACGACTACATCCCCGAGCCGGTGCGGGAGATCGACAAGCCGTTCCTCATGTCGGTCGAGGATGTCATGACCATCTCGGGCCGTGGCACCGTCGTGACGGGCCGCATCGAGCAGGGCGTCGTCAAAGTCGGCGACGAGGTCGAGATCGTCGGGCTGCGCCCGACCCAGAAGACCGTCTGCACGGGTGTGGAGATGTTCCACAAGCTGCTCGACCAGGGTCAGGCGGGCGACAACATCGGCGCCCTCCTCCGCGGCATCAAGAAGGAGGAGGTGGAGCGCGGCCAGGTCCTCTGCAAGCCCGGCAGCATCACCCCGCACACGAAGTTCGAGGCGAACGTCTACGTCCTCACGAAGGAGGAAGGTGGACGCCACAAGCCCTTCTTCTCCAACTACCGTCCGCAGTTCTACTTCCGCACGACGGACGTGACGGGGACGATCGCCCTTCCCGAGGGCACCGAGATGGTCATGCCGGGTGACAACACCCCCATGGTCGTCGAGCTCGGAAAGCCGATCGCCATGGACGAGGGCCTGCGCTTTGCCATCCGGGAGGGCGGCCGCACCGTCGGCGCCGGCCGGGTCACGAAGATCCTCAAGTAGCCGGGGAGCGGGCGCCCACATGGCCGAGAACCCTCGCCAACGGATCCGGATCCGGCTCAAGGCCTATGACCACGAGATCATCGACCAGTCGACGAAGAAGATCGTCGACACCGTCCTCCGGACGCAGGCGAAGGTGCGCGGCCCGGTGCCCCTGCCGACCGAGAAGCACCGCTACACGGTGATCCGCTCACCCCACAAGCACAAAGACAGCCGGGAGCACTTCGAGATGCGCATCCACAAGCGTCTCGTCGACATCGTCGAGCACACGCCGAAGACCGTCGACTCGCTCCAGCGCCTCGATCTGCCCGCGGGTGTGGACATCGAGATCAAGATCACGGCATAGCGCTCCACTCGGCTGCGCCACTCGACTGCCCCTCGCCGACTCGGTGCTCGCCCCCGCAGCGTAAGAGATGTCCCGCCGGACGGTGTGAGGGCACGACGAGGGACGGGACCACCCGACAGGACCGATTCGCCTGTTCAGTGGTCCTGCTATAGTCTCTCGAGGTTGGGCCCCGCGCCCATAAGTTTCCAATAGTTCTGACGTCCGAGAGCGCCCCGTCACGGGGGACCTCCCGGCAAGCGAAAGAGCGCTCCGCCCCGGTGCTCCCGGGCGGAGCGTCTGCACGATATGGGCCGAGCAGCGCCCGGGACGTGCGCGAAGGGACCGGTCACGGCACCGGGCCACCGCGTGCCTTCCCGGGCTCCGTCACGCCCGGCACGAGATACCTACAAGGGATGGCACACGAGATGGCCACGAAGGCGATCGTCGGCGAGAAAGTCGGCATGACCCAGGTCTGGGACGAGGAGCAGCGCGTCGTGCCCGTGACCGTCGTCAAAGTCGCGCCCGTCCGTGTCGTCGCCGTGAAGACGCCGGAGGCAGCCGGCTACTCCGCCCTCCAGGTGACCTACGGCCAGAGGCGCCCGAGCCTGATCAACAAGCCGGAGACGGGCGTCTTCACGCGCGCCGGCGTCGAGCCGGGCAAGCGTCTCGTGGAGCTGAGGCTGGAGGACACGAGCGGGTATGAGGTCGGTCAGGAGATCGATGCCGGCATCCTCTCGGCCGGCGACAAGATCGACGTCACGGCGGTGTCGAAGGGCAAGGGTTTCGCCGGTGGGATGAAGCGTCACAACTTCAAGGGCCAAGGCGGCGCCCACGGCAACCACAAGAAGCACCGTGCCCCTGGCTCCATCGGCGGCTGCGCCACGCCGGCTCGTGTCTTCAGGGGCACGCGTATGGCCGGGCGCATGGGAGCGACCCGCGTGACGACGCTCAACCTCGAAGTCGTGGCGGCCGACCCGGAGCGGGAGCTCATCCTCGTGAAAGGCGCCGTGCCCGGTCCGCGGGGCGGGATGGTTCTCATCCGAGACGCCGTGAAGGCGGCCAGGTGATGGCGAGCGGGACGATCACCGAGGAGCGCACCTCGACGGTGAGCCTCGAGCGCCACAACGGCGAAGGCGACGTCATCGACACCGTCGAGCTCGACGCCACGATCTTCGGCGTCGTGCCGAACGTGCCCCTCATGCACCAAGTCGTCACTGCCCAGCTGGCGGCGCGCCGGTCCGGGACACACTCGACCAAGACCCGCGCCGAGGTGGCGGGCGGTGGGGCGAAGCCGTACCGGCAAAAGGGCACAGGCCGTGCTCGCCAGGGCAGCATCCGGGCCCCGCACTTCTCCGGTGGCGGGGTGGCGCTCGGCCCGAAACCCCGCAGCTACGCGCAGCGCACCCCCCGCAAGATGATTCGCCTGGCGCTCTGCTCGGCACTGTCCGACCGGCTCAACGAGGGCAAGGTGCGCCTCGTGGACGCCTGGCCGTTCGAGGTGCCGAAGACGAAGGATGCCATGAAGGCCCTGCGCGCCCTCGAGCTGGAGGGTCGCATCCTCGTCGTGCTCTCCTCCGACGACGCTGTCGCCGAGCGCTCCTTCGGCAACCTCCCCTACGTCCACCTCGTCGAGGCGGCCCAACTGAGCGCCTACGAAGTGCTCGCGAACGACTGGATCGTCTTCACGACGGCCACAGTGCCCGGAGGGGTCAGGGTCGTCGAGGGCTCGGCGCCGAAGGCGAAGACGGCCCGCAAGAAGCCGGCTGCTGCCGGCGCTCCTGCCGCCTCCGGCGGAGATACCTCCGTCGGCGACGACTCGAGCGCCGAGGAGGATGTCACGCCCGTCGCCGACGAGTCCCTCGATCAAGCCGAGGGGAGCGAAGCCGTCGAGGAGCCTGCTGACGAGGCGGATGCCGATGACGACGACAAGGACGAGGTGGAGGAATGAGCGAGAAGTCCATCCTCCTTCGCCCCGTCGTCTCGGAGAAGTCCTACGCCTTGATGGACGAGGGCACCTACGTCTTTGTCGTCGACAACCGCGCCAACAAGATCGAGATCCGAGACGCCGTGCAGTCCTCTTTCGGGGTGCGCGTCGCCAGCGTGAACACGCTGAACCGGAAAGGCAAGCGCAAGCGGCAGCGGAAGCTGCAGTCCTTCGGCCAGCGTCCTGACACCAAGCGGGCGATCGTGCGCCTCGTCGGCGACGACCGTATTGAGCTGTTCGAGGGCTGAGGGGAACGAGATGGCACTTCGCAAGCGCAAGCCCACCAGCCCGGGACGCCGGTTCCAGTCGGCGTCGGACTTCTCCGAGATCACAAAGGGCCGCCGGGAGCGGACCCTCGTCGTCCCGAAGGCCGGCACGGGCGGCCGCAACAGCTACGGCCGCAAGACGGCTCGTCATCGGGGCGGCGGTCACAAGCAGCTCTACAGGGTGGTCGACTTTCGTCGCGACAAGGACGGCGTCCCTGCCAAGGTGGCGGCCATCGAGTACGACCCGAACCGCAACGCCCGCATCGCCCTGCTGCACTACCTCGACGGCGAGAAGCGCTACATCCTCGCGCCGGCGCGAGTCGCTGTCGGCGACATGCTCCAGTCCGGCCAAGGAGCCGACATCCGGCCCGGCAACGCACTGCCGCTGCGCTACATCCCGGTCGGTTCGGTCGTGCACAACGTCGAGCTGCGCCCTGGCGGCGGCGGCAAGCTCGCTCGCGGGGCCGGCATGAGCGTGCAGCTCGTCGCCAAGGAGGGTGCCTTCGCGACGCTGCGGCTGCCCTCGACCGAGATGCGCCGCGTCGCCATCGACTGCCGCGCCACCCTCGGCGAGGTCGGCAACGCCGAGGCCGAGCTCATCTCGGTCGGAAAGGCCGGCCGCAACCGCTGGAAAGGTGTTCGCCCCCAGACCCGGGGCGTCGCCATGAACCCAGTCGACCACCCACTCGGCGGAGGCGAGGGCAAGACCTCGGGCGGACGGCACCCGACCTCGCCCTGGGGCAAGAAAGAGGGTCGCACCCGCCGTCGCCACCGCCCGTCCGATCAGCTCATCATTCGCCGCCGCCGCACTCGCGGCGCGCGTCGCTAGCGCGCCGGAGACATCATGCCTCGCAGCCTCAAGAAGGGCGCCTTCGTCGATGAACATCTTCTGAAGAAGGTCGACGATCTCAACAACAAGAACGAGAAGCGGGTCGTGAAGACCTGGTCCCGCCGCTCGACGATCATCCCCGACATGGTCGGGCACACCATCGCCGTGCACGACGGCCGCAAGCACGTGCCCGTCTACATCACCGAGTCCATGGTCGGCCACAAGCTCGGAGAGTTCGCCCCCACGCGGACGTTCCGCTACCACGCCGGCCAGGAGCGGGCGGGGAGGCGCTGAGATGACGGGAGTCAAGACGAACGAGCGCCCGGGCACGAGGGCGGTCCTGCGGCACTCGCGTGTCTCGGCCTACAAGGCGCGCGAAGTGCTCAACCTCATCCGCGGCGAGGACTACGAGCGGGCGACCGAGCTTCTCGAGCACTGCGACCGCGGCGTGGCCGTGGTGATCGGCAAGCTGCTGAACTCCGCGGCTGCCAACGCCCGCCACAACGACGGTCTCGACCCCGAGGAGATGTACGTCTCGGCCTGCTTCGCCGACGAGGGCACGACCCTCAAGCGGTGGCGCCCGCGCGCCCGCGGGCGGGCGACCCGCATCCGCAAGCGCACCTGCCACATCACCGTGATCCTGTCCCGGCTGCCCGAGGACCAGCTCGCCCGCCGCCGCGCCCGCCT
>Ga0187781_10001102_pt1 | contig 20273 bp, 19 predicted proteins | sample 0715_SJ02_MP02_2_FD_132447 | JGI IMG/M metagenome (GOLD analysis project Ga0187781, IMG submission 132447) | Tropical peat soil microbial communities from peatlands in Department of Meta, Colombia - 0715_SJ02_MP02_20_MG | ecosystem: Environmental > Terrestrial > Soil > Wetlands > Peat | place... | reverse complement strand
TCGCTCGAGGGTGTGACCCACAAGTACGGACTCGAGATGGAAGAGTTCGTCATGGCGTTGCAGAAGGACCTCGTCGAGGCGTCCAGCACCGACGTCGTGATGATCCTCGAGAAGCCCGAGGCCGGCGGGATCGAGTACCTCGTCGACGGCCTCATCTCGATCCAGCGCGAGGAGCTCGACGAGCGTCGGGTTCGCCACCTCCGCCTCGAGAAGCTGCGCGCGACGAACATCGGCCGGGCCCGCTACGCGGTGACGCTCAACGGCGGCCGGTTCGAGGCGCTCGGCATCATGCCGAACTCGGTCGTCCCCGCGGCGAACGGACCGTGGAAGCCGGTGAGCGACCAGGAGCGGTACTACTCGACGGGCATCCCGGACTTTGACCACCTTCTCGGCGGCGGGTTCCGCCGCGGCAGCTTCAACGCCTTCGAAGTCGACGTGAACGTCGGCGTCGATGACTACTACACGCTGTTCACCCCGACGTTCCTCAACTTCCTGAGCCAGGGGCGTGGGATGATCGCCGTCCTCGCGGCGGGTGAATCACCCGACAAGCTCCGCGAGACGCTCATCCGGCACGTGCCCGCGAACCAGTTCGACACGCGGGTCCGGATTCCCGACTACTCGGCCAACGAGACCGAGGAGCCGTACATCCTGCCGATGGGCCGGTACGGCCGGGAAGAGGCCGTGAAGGCGATGGTCGCCGCTGAGCGTGCGGTGGCGGGGCCGGACCGCAAGACGTTCCTGGAGTACACCGCGTTCGATACGTTCGAGAGCCTGATGGGCGACCAGGTCGCGATCCGGATGTACTTCCAGGGCGTTTCGCGGACGAAGCACGTCGGCAACCTCGGGATCGGGCTCCTGAAGCCCGGGCTGCTCGTCTCGAGCGAGATCCTGAACATGATGGACTCGTACTTCCGGGTCATGAACATCGACAGCGCGACGTGCATCTACGGGATTCGGCCGCGCACGACGATCTACGCGATCAGCCCGGACCCGGAGAAGGGTCCCCCGCACGCCACCCTGACCCCCATCGTCTGAACGGGTCTCGTTCGCCTAGCCCGGCAGTCCGAGGGCCCACACTCCGGCGACGTAGAGGAACAGCGCCGGCACGACCGTCATCACAAGGTCGTCGTCCAACCATGGCCACTTCGGCCGCTCCGAGGCGACGCCGATCGGAGCGGCCACCGCCGCGAGCGCGGCCGAGATGGCCCAGGGCCAATGTCCCACCCCGGCGAGCCCCGTGATCGCAAGAAGCCAGTAGGCCACGAGGGGTACGCCCACGGTGACCGAGGTCGGCTGATGCCGCTGCCTCAGCTCCCCCACGATCGGGTCGACGATCGCGGTCCCGAGCGCCACCGCGGCACCGATCGGCTCCGGGAAGACGAGAACGGCGATAACGAGCGCGAGCGAATAGAAGACGTAGCTCCCGATGCGATGCGCCTCGTACGGCCGCACCGTGGGAAGCTCGAGGCCGACCGTATGGCGAAGCGCCTCGAGCAGGAAGATGATGGCGAGCAGCGTGAGCAGGATGTCGGCCTTTGGCGCGATGATGAAGAAATCGGTCGGGATCACGTAGTACACGATCACGGCCGCGCCCAGGGCGTGCATGATCCGACGCCACGCCCGGTTGCCGAGGTCCTCATCGCCCCCGAGCTCCCGGCCGAGCCACCGACGGAACCGACCTTGGCCGTGGAGTCGAGGGGGCATCGAGCGTCGAGACATGGCGAGCGGTATGAAGGTACGGGCGCCGCGCCGGGCGAGGGCCCCGCCCGCATACTCTTTTGTGACGTGGGTCTTGCTGCATGGCCGTGAAGGTCACCGTTCTCGTAGGGAGCAAATCCGACCTCGAGGTCGCCGAGAAGGTCCGGGCGCGGCTCGACGAGTTCCACATCCCGTGCAGCGTGCACGTCGCCTCCGCGCACCGTACGCCCGACAAGGTCGACCGGCTGGTCCACGACCCGGAAACGGACGTGTTCATCGCCATGGCCGGCCTCTCGGCCGCGCTGCCCGGCGTGGTCGCCGCCCGGACGTTGAAGCCGGTCGTCGGCGTCCCGCTGCATCGGGGTCTGGGCCTGGATAGCCTCCTCTCCGTCGTGCAGATGCCGCCGGGCATCCCGGTCGCGGCGGTCGGACTCGACGCCGCCGAGAACGCGGCGTTGCTTGCCACCGCGATCCTCGCGCTCAAGTACCCGGAGCTGAACCGCGCTCTCGAGCAGTACCGCGCCAAGTGGCGCGAAGAGCCCGCGTCGGGGAGCCCGTCGTGATCGACCCGGCCGCGTTCGTCGACGAGGCGGTCGCTCGTCTACGAAAGGAGGTCCCCGCCCGGACCATCGTAGCCGCGTCCGGCGGGATCGATTCGACGGTCGCCGCGCTGCTCGCCCACCGGGCGCTCGGGGAACGCTCCAAGGCGATCTTCGTTGACACGGGCCTGTTGCGCGCCGGTGAGGCCGAGCAGGTCGAGCGGTTCTTCGGGGCGAGCCATCTACCGTACGAGGTGGTCCCGGCCGCCGACCGGTTCTTCGCCGCGCTCACGGACGTGGCGGACCCGGAGGAAAAACGCCGGCGTATCGGTGCCACGTTCGTCCGGGTCTTCGAGGCAGAGGCGGACCGATTTGGCTGCGACCGGCTGGTCCAGGGGACGATCGCCCCCGACTGGATCGAAAGCGGGGGCCAGCTCCGCGACACGATCAAGACCCACCACAACGTCGGTGGGATCCCGAAGGACATGCGGCTCACGCTCGTCGAGCCGCTCCGGGACCTCTACAAGGATGAGGTCCGCGCGGTCGCGCGGTTCCTCGCGGTTCCCGAGGCCGAGCGCCAGCCGTTCCCCGGACCGGGGCTGGCGGTCCGCGTGAACGGCCCGGTCACTCCCGAACGGGTCGCCCGGGTGCGCGTGGCGAACGCGATCGTCGAGGAGGAGGTCGAGCGCGCGGTCGCCGCGAAGGAGATGGCCCGACCGTGGCAGTATTTTGCCGTGCTCCTGCCGGTGCGCACGGTCGGCGTCACCGGCGACAACCGAGTTCACGGCGAGGCCGTCGTGGTCCGCATCGTCGAGTCGGTGGATGCGATGACCGCCACCGCCATGGCGGTCCCCCGGCCGGTGCTCGGACGGATCAGTGAGCGGGTGACGCGGGCTCTGGCGGGCGCGGTCGTCCGGACGCTCTACGACATCACCGACAAACCCCCGGCGACCATCGAGTGGGAATAAGCCCCGCCGGCCCGAAGGGAATATCTATCGGCCGGGCGCTCGCGGTCTTCACGCGCCATGCCCGAACCTCCCGAGCCCCCGCCGGCGGTCCGCGCGATTCACCTCCCCGAAGAACTGGTCCAGGCGCTCGAGGAGAAGGTCCGCGGGACCTCGTTCGACTCGGTCGATGCGTTCATCGCGTTCGTGCTCGCGCGCCTCCTCGACCAACCCGGGACGAGCGGGTTCACGGAAGAGGAGGAACGGAGCTTGCGCGAGCGGCTCCGCTCGCTCGGCTACATCGACTGAGCGCGCCGTCCGCCCTTGCGGGAGTTGCCGGTCCTCAGCCTCCGCAACGCCGCGAGCGTGTCGCCGGGTGACCGTACCCGCTGTGCCGGGATCCCCAGTCGGCGGGCGGCCCGGATGTTCTCGGGGAGGTCGTCGAGATAGAAGATTTCCGCGGGGGCTACCCGGGCGATCCGGATCGCCCCGAGGAAAAACCTTCGGGCCGGCTTGAGCGCACGAAGCCGAAACGACAACGCCGCAGCGTCGGCGCACTCGTCCACGCGGTACTTCCGGCGCAACCCGTTCCACGTCACAGGCTCCACGTTGCTGGCATAGACGATTCGCACGGCGCCCTTCCGATGGAGGATTCGCAGGGTGGGAAGCACGCCGGGGATCGCGTGGAGCGTCCGCCAACCCACGATCTCCCGGAACTCCGCGTACGGGATCGACCAACGGAACCGGGTACGAAGGGCTCGGTACGCTTCCCGCAGTCCGAGGGACCCGGAGGCCATGCGGAGCGCGGTCCGATAGTACGACGCCCGCATCCGTGTCGGGTCGGCCCGAGCCCGGCGCACCAGCTCGCGCGTGATCAACGGTCGGGGATCCCTGATGACAACGTTGCCGATGTCGATCAGGAGCACTTTCGTCGAAGGTCGTCGTCGCATTTCCGGTGGTCCGAACGGTTCGCGGCCCAAGAAGTTGGGGGCATATCGCTGTACCCCGAACAGTTGATTACTCGAACCTCGGTGCGCCGGGTATGCCGCTGCTCGAGAACCCGGCCGAGAGTCCTTGTTTTGGTTGCGGACCCCACCACCCCCGTGGCCTGCGGCTCCAGTTCGAGCAAGGGGTAGCGCCGGACGGCGTGCCGGAGGTTCGGACCCGGTTCGTGCCGAAGCCGGACGAGATCGGCTGGCCGGGACTGTTCCACCACGGGCTTCACTTCCTCGTCTTGAACGAGGTCGCGTACTGGGCCGCGCTCACGCTCACCGGGAAGATCTGGGTCCTCGAGGGCCCCGCGACCTACTCGTTCGACCGACTTCCGCGGGTGGGGGTGGCCCACGTGGCTCGCGCCCGCATCGTCGAAACCACGCCGGAGCGACTCACGATCCGCGCGACCAGTGCGACGGAGCAGGGCAAACCCTGCGGCACGGTCGTGGCGCCCTGGCGGCTCTCGAGTCGGGCCGCCGTCGAGCGAGCGCACCTTGAGCTGCCCGACTACCTGCTCCCGGACTTGGGACCCTGACGACGGGTCGAGACGGTGCTCGAAGCGCTGGGCCGTCGACCAGATTAACCCGTACTTCCCTCGGGCGCGCATGCTCACTTGCCCGTTCTGTGGCGCCCCCGAGACGGACCGGTTCGTGCTCGAGGGCCATCGGTTCCTCGTGTTCCGCTGCCTGTTTTCCCCGGAGGTCGAGGAGGGGCTGACGGACGACGAGATCCTCGAGCGGCTGCGGGCCTTCGCCGCCCAAGGACCGGCCTACTTCCGCGGCACCTGCGACCGGCTTCATGTGTACGTGACGAAGGGGGCCGGGGCCCGGTCGCTCGGCGCCCCCTCGGCTACGGGAGCTGTCCCCGAGAACGACTAGTCGACCCCGTACTTGTGCGACCAGCGATTGAGGAGGATCGGGACGACCCAGACGACCTCGGCCCACGACACGCTCACGAAGCTCACCAGGATCGACGCCCCGAACGCGACCGCCGGCAAGATGCCCCGGTTCGCGAAGTACCGGATTTCGTCCTCGGGGAGCCCCGGGTCGATCAGTCGGTGCCCCCGGGCCGCGTACCGCCAGAGGACGTTGATGGTGGCTCCCGTCGCCATCTGCATGAAGGCGAACAGGACCACCGCGACCTGGGTGTCGGTGTAGCCGGTGAACACCTGGAGGATGAACGGCATCACGGCCACCTCGAGCAGGACGACCATGTTGAGCCACATCAGCACGAAGTCGTACCGCTGGATGTACCGGAACGTCCGGTGGTGGACCATCCACCAGATCGCGATCATCACGAACGCGAACACGTAGCCGAGGAACTTCGGCCAGTCCGACTGCAGTCGATGGCCGAGCATTCCCGAGATTTGGCCGGAGCTCAAGCCCGACGTGGAGAGCACCGGGACGGTGAGCCCGAGGACGAGGAGCGTGAGCGCGAAGGCGAAGACACCGTCGGAGAGGGAGATGATCCGGCCGATGTCTTCGCCCGGCACCTCCCGGCCGGCGCGCACCGCGCCGCGCTTCTCGCGGCCTTCGTAGGAGAGCCGGTCCTCGAACACCACCGGACCGACCCGGGCCCGGTTCTTGAGCCGGCGGTCGGTACTCGTGGGCCGGCCCGACTACGGCTCACCGGCCGGGGGCTACCTCGGCGTCCGCGTCGATCTCGACCTTCATCGTCGGGTCGATGAGCGCGGCGACCTGAACGAGCGTGTTCGCGGGCCGGACCTCGCCGAACCGCTCCCCGAGGGCCCGGGCGATCGCCTCGAAGTCGCCGAGGTCGATCACGTAGACCCGGAGGCGGACGATGTCCGCGCGCGCACCCCCGAGGGCGACGAGCGCGCGCTCGATGTTGTCGAGCGTTTGCACCGTCTGGGCGTAGGCGTCCCCGCGTCCCACGATCGTCCCATCCGGGGCCGTCGCGGTCGTGCCCGAGACGTAGATCCGGCTCCCGACCCGGACCGCACGGCTGTACCCGACCTTCGGCTCCCAAGGAGTCCCGCTCGAATAGCGGGTCCGGTCGGCGCCGGGGCCGTCAGGCGGAGGGGGGTGCGTGGACCTTCGCGAGCGCGGCATCGGTACGAACGAGGTGGCGCGCGAGGCCGAGCTCCTCCGGGCTCGCCCCAAACGCGAGTGCGACGACCTGCGGCAGGTGGAAGACCGGCATGTCCAGATGAGCGTCGACGGCCTTCGCCGCCTGGTTCTGGTACGCGTCGAGCGACGTGTGGCAGAGCGGGCAGGGGGTCGCCATCGCGTCCGCCCCATGGCTCTTCGCGTCCAGGATCTGGCGGCCCGCGATCGTGTTGGCGGTCCCCGGCTTCACGAACAGGACCGGGAACCCGCAGCACATCACGCGTCCCCGGTAGTCGACCGGGGTCGCCCCGACCGCGGAAAGGAGGTCCTCGAACGAGCGCGGCTCCTCGCCGCTCTCGCTGTGCATCTCGTCGGCCGGTCGGAGGAGATGGCACCCGTAGAACGCCCCGACCTTCATGCCCTGGAGCGGGCGCCGGACCTTCGCCTTCACCACGTCGAGGCCGATGTCCTTCGTGAGGACCGTCAGGAGGTGTTTCACCTCGGCCGTCCCCTTGTACTCGATCCCGAGCGGCTTCAGCGCGGCATCGACCCGCGATTTCACCGTCGGGTCGTGCATGCGGACCCGGGCGAGGTTGAGCACCCCCTGGCAGGTCGAGCAGATCGTGAGCACGTCGAGGCCGGCCTTCTCGGCGATCGCGAGGTTGCGCGCGTTGATCGCGATGTTGAGAACCTCGTTCGCTTCGTCGATGAACCCCGAGCCACAGCAGGAGAAGTTCGGGAACTCGACGAGCTCGATGCCGAGCGACCGGCAGACCCACCGGGTCGCCATGTCGAGCTCCTTCGCCGACTCCTGCGCAAGGCATCCGGAGTAGTAGGCGATCCTCATCGCTCCTCCTTCGGGGGCGGGTCGAGCGCCGCGTAGATCTTCTCGAGCTCGTCCATCCCCTCGATCTTCCGAGGTTTCTTCATGATCTCCGGCTTGTGCCGCCAGATCCGGATCCCCTGACCGATCTGACCGACCATGCCGGTAAGGCCGAACGTCGCGCGGACCAGCTTCATCTCGTGGATCTGACCCGCGCCTTTCAGGTTCTCCTTGAACCCGACGGCATGTTTCGAGCCGAGCTCGGTCGCGCCCTGGGCCGCGATCGCCATCTCCTTCAGGTCGCGGATCCGCTCGCTCGGGCGGACGTCCTTCGGGCACGCCTCCGTGCAGAGGTGGCAGCGCAGGCAGAGCCACAGGCCGTTCGGCTGGATGCGTAAGAGCCGCTCCTGGCGCGCGGTGTCCCGCGGGTCGACCGCGAACCGGTAGAGCTTCGCGAGCGCCATCGGCCCGGGGAACGACGGGTCCGCCTCCGCGGCGGGGCACGCGGAGTAGCACGCCGCGCAGGCGATGCACCGGGGGGTCTCCTTGAACCGGTCCACCTCCGCGGGGGTCATCGGCGTGGGCCGATCGGCGGGCATTGGTCGGCGGGGGTCGAGCTTGAGATGCGGCTCGATCTTGGCGTACTCCCGCCAGAACGGGGTCTGGTCGACGACGAGGTCGCGCATCACCGGTTGGTTGCGCATCGGCTCGACGACGATCCGGCCGTGGCGCTCGACCTCGGGACCGACCTGCGTCTCGCAGGCGAGCCGGCTCTTCGAGTTGATCTGCATGGCGCACGAGCCGCAGATCGCGCTGCGGCACGAGTACCGGAGCCCGAGAGTGGGGTCGATCTCGTCGCGGATCTGGAGGAGGCCGGTGAGGACCGGCGTGTGCGGGGTCAGGTTGAGCGTGTAGCGCTGGTAGCGGGGTGCGGTGTCCTTCCCGGGCTGGTAGCGGTAGACGTCGAAGGCGACGGGAACGGTGCTCTCGGCCATCAGTACACCCTCTCCTTCGGTTCCCAGCGTGTCATCGTGACCGGTAAGTACGACAGGGTCGGCCCGGTCGGATGGTATTGCGCGAGGGTGTGCTTCATCCATTTCGCGTCGTCCCGCTTCGGATAATCCGTGCGGAAGTGAGCGCCTCGACTCTCCATCCGGGCGTAGCCGCCCACGATGATCGCTTCGGCGAGGTCGATCATGTGCTCGGTCTCGATGGCGTCCGAAAGGTTGAGGTTGAACACCTTCGACTGGTCGACCACGCGAACCCGGGTGAATCGTTCCTTGATCGAACGGACCCGCCTCAGCCCCTCCGCGAGGTCCGCCTCGGTGCGGAAGATGTTGACATACCGGTCCATCGTCTGCTGGAGCTCGGTCCTCAGCGCGCTCGGGACCTCGCCGTCCTTACGGCCCATCCAGGTCCGGAACGTCGCGACCACCTCGTCGACCTCGGTCGGGACGATCGAGGTCGTCGGAGCCTTCTCCGCGTACGCGGCGGCCGCCGCGCCCGCGGACTTTCCGAAGACGAGGGTCTCCATGAGAGAGTTCCCGCCGAGGCGATTCGCGCCGTGGATCGAGACGCAGGCCGCCTCGCCGGCGGCGTAGAGGCCCGGAACGTTCGTCTCGCCCTGGATGTTCGTGCCGACGCCGCCCATCATGTAGTGCTGGGCCGGGGAGATCGGGATCGGGGTCGTAACCGGGTCGAGCCCGGCGAACGCCCGGCAGAGGTCGCAGATCTCCTGCAATCGACTCTCGATCTTCTCCTTGCCGAGATGCATCAGTTCGAGGTGCACGTACGGACCGTACGGTCCGGAGAATCCGCGCCCTTCGAGGATCTCGGTCGTGATCGCTCGGGCGACCACGTCGCGCGATGCGAGCTCGAGAACTTTCGGGGCGTACTTCGACATGAACCGCTCCCCGTTCGCGTTCTTGAGGATCCCACCCTCGCCGCGGGCCCCCTCCGTGACCAGAATGCCGCCCTCCAGGAGGGCGGTCGGGTGGAACTGGACGAACTCCATGTCCTTCAGGAACGCCCCGGCCCGGTAGGCCACGGCCATTCCGTCGCCGGTGCAGCTGTGGGCGTTCGTCGTGCGTCCGTAGATCCGGCCGGCCCCACCGGTGGCGACGATGACCGCCTTCGCGGCAACGTCCTGGACCTCCCCGGTCCGACGGTTCAGCGCAACGATTCCTTGGACCCGGCCGTCCCGCACGACGATCCGGGCGAGCTCCCATTCCTCGTAGAGCGTGAACCGCTCGCTGCCGAGCCGTTCCCAGAGGCCTTGCAGGAGCGCAAGACCCGTCCGGTCGGCGGCGTACACGGTGCGTGGGAAGCCCGCCCCACCGAACGGCCGCTGCGCGAGCGTGCCGTCCTCGGCCCGCGTGAAGATCGTGCCGAAATGCTCCATCTCGATGACGGTCGGGCCGGCTTGCTGGCAGAAGTACTCGATGGCGTCCTGGTCGCCGAGGTAGTCGGAGCCCTTCACCGTGTCGTACGCGTGGGCGTCGATCGAGTCGTTCGGGCCGATCGCGGCATTGATGCCGCCTTGCGCCGCCCCCGAATGCGACCGAAGGGGGTGCAGCTTCGTGACGATGGCCACATCGCGTCCAGCCTCGACCGCCGCGAGCGCCGCGCGCTGGCCCGCGAGGCCGGCCCCCACAACCACGACTTCGTGGTGCAGCATAGGAAATCGAAGGTCCAACCGGGCCGGGGTTTTAACGGGTGCCGCTCCCCGGGCCGGTGGACGGCCGCCCGACGGCCGCGCCACGAGATTGTGCTGGGTGCCTTGGGGATGTGGGCGTAATCGCCGCGTGAGCCCTTATATAGCGACCCCGGGTCCGCTCTCGCACATTCCGGGCGACCGGAGGTACGACGATGCAACCGATGATCAGCTCCGCCGACGAGGAACGCCTCCTGAAAGGCACCACGACGATCGGTATCGTCTGCAAGGACGGCGTCGTGCTCGCGACCTAGCGGCGCGCGACGGCCGGAACGTTCATCTCGAACAAACAGACCCAGAAGCTGTTCAAGATCGACGAGAACATCGGCATCACGATCGCCGGGCTCGTCGGGGATGCCCAGGTCCTGGCCCGCTACCTCAAAGCCGAGGTCTCGCTCTACCGGCTCCGGCGCAGCGCCCCCCTCACCGCGGAGGGCGCGGCGACGCTCCTCGCGAACATCCTGAGCGGGAACCGCTACTACCCGTACTACGCCTGGCTCATCCTGGGCGGCGTGGACGCGAAGGGCTCGCACGTCTTCTCGGTCGACCCCGCGGGCGGCTGCATCGAGGACAAGTACGTCTCGGTCGGCTCGGGTTCGACGATCGCCTACGGCCTCCTCGAGGAGGGGTATTCCCGCGAGATGTCGACCACGGATGCCGTCGACCTCGCGCTCCGGGGCCTTACCGCGGCGATGAAGCGGGACAGCGCGAGCGGGGACGGCTACCTCGTCCATGTCATCACGCCGAAGGAATACCGGGAACTGTCCGAGGACGAAATTAATAAACGTCTGAAGGCCCTCAAGATACCGCTGCCACCGCCTCTTCCGTAAGGAATCCGGGCCGGGGTGGCCCTTCGAACCCTTTCTTGCCCAACCCTTTCCGTCAACGGAATGAGTTTCGAATCGCTCATAGAGCAAACTCGGGAAGCCCTTCGCGACGTGCTCCCCGACACGATCGAGGTCAGCGACATCGAGCTGGAAGGCCCGCACGTCGTCGTCTACACGAAGCAGCTCGATGCGTTCCTATCGGGCGGGGATTATCTTCGCCAAGTCGCCCAGCGCCTGCACCGCCGCGTCGTCGTCCGCTCGGACCCGACGACGCTCATCGACCCGAAAGAGGCCGAGAAGGCGATCCGCGGGCTGATCCCGCCGGAGGCCGAGATCAGCCAGCTGTTCTTCGAGCCCGAGACCGGCGAGGTCACGATCGAAGCGGCGAGTCCCGGCGCGGCGATCGGCCGCGGCGGGAGCGTGCTCAACGACCTCAAGAAGCAGATCGGCTGGGTCCCGACGGTCGTCCGCACCCCCCCGATCCCTTCGAAGACCGTCGAGGAGGTGCGGATCCACCTGCGGAACTCGTTCGACGATCGGCGTTCCTTCCTCAAGAAGGTCGGGATCCGGATCGCCCGCGACCCGCTCCCCGAGAAGCTCTGGGCTCGGAACACCGCGCTCGGCGGCTATCGCGAGGTCGGCCGGAGTGCCCATCTGCTCACGACCCAGAACTCGAAGATACTGATCGACTGCGGGATCGACCCGGGGTCCGACCGCACTCCGTTCTTCAACGCCCCCGAGCTGCTCCCGCTCGACTCGCTCGACGCGGTGGTCGTCACCCACGCCCACCTCGACCACTGCGGCCTCGTGCCGGTGCTGCTCAAGTACGGGTACAAAGGACCGATCTACTGTACCGCCCCGACGCGCGACCTGATGACGCTCATGCTGCTCGACGCGATCAAGGTGGTCAACCAGGAAGCCCGGAAGGGCCTCTACGACTCGTCGCACGTCCGCGACCTCGTCACCCGGACGATCCCCCTCCGCTGGGGCGAGACGACCGACATCGCCCCCGACATCCGTCTCACGATGCACAACGCCGGCCACATCCTCGGCTCGTCCATCTGCCACTTCCATCTCGGCGAGGGGGACCACAACCTCGCCTACTCCGGCGACATCAAGTTCGAACGGAGCTGGCTGTTCAACCCGGCGGCGAACCGCTTCCCCCGACTCGAGACCCTGGTCCTCGAGTCGACGTACGGAGGCTATCGGAACGTCCAGCCGACCCGCCAACAGGCGACGGACGAGTTCACCTCCCTCACGATCAAGATCCTCGCGCGCGGCGGGAAGCTCGTCGTGCCGGTGTTCGCGGTGGGGCGCTCGCAGGAGGTGATGTTGGTCCTCGAGGAGAAGATGCGCGAGGGCAAGATCCCGCGCGTCCCCGTCTACCTCGACGGCATGATCTTCGAGGCGACCGCGATCCACACCGCGTACCCCGAGTTCCTCAACAGCCAACTGAGGACCCAGATCTTCCAGCAGGGGGACAACCCGTTCCTCTCCGACATCTTCCACCGGATCGACTCGTCCCAGATGCGGGTGAGCGTGCTCGACTCGAAGGAGCCGTCGATCGTGCTCGCGACCTCGGGCATGATGAGCGGCGGGCCGGTGATGGAGTATTTCCGCGCCTGGGCCCCCGACGAAAAGAACGGACTGTTGTTCGTCGGGTACCAAGCCGAAGGGACCTTCGGCAATCGGCTCCAGCGCGGGTTGAGCGAGGCAACGTTCCTCGACGGCCCGCGGCAGGCGTCGATCCCCGTGAAGCTGGAAATCGCCACCATCGAGGGGTTCAGCGGCCACTCCGACCGGGTCCAGTTGATGAACTACGTCGCGTCGCTCGACCCCCGACCGCAGCGGGTGATCCTCAACCACGGTGAGGAGTCCCGCATCCTCGACCTCGCCTCGAGCCTCCATAAGCGGTTCAACGTGGAGTCCCGGGCGCCGTACAACCTGGAAGCGACCCGTCTGGTGTGAAGGCCGATTCGGTCCATAGACCCGAGTCGAACTTTTGGGACGAAACACTTTATAGACGGCGAGGGGTCGAAGGGACAGGTTCTGGAGCGGGCAACATGGGACGTCCCTACCGGCGGTTTCTCGTCCTAGGTCTGGACGGGGGCACGTTCGACCTACTGGACCCCCTGATGGCCGCCGGTGAGCTCCCGTTCCTCAAATCGCTCGTCCACCGGGGCGTCCGGGCTCCCCTACGCTCGGTTTACCCCGCGAAGACGATTCCGGCCTGGTACTCGTTCGCCACCGGGAAGGACCCGGGAGAACTCGGAATCTTCGGGTTCACCGAGCCGGACGGGGGCCCGGGCCACTCGAAGCTCGTCCAGACGTTCCGCCCGGCCGAGGCGTTCTGGGATACGCTCTCCCGGTTCGGGGTGAAGGTCGGGGTGCTCAACTTCCCGTTCCGCTCGCCCTACCCCCTGCACGGGTTCGTCGTGCCGGGGATGTTTACGGACGCTACCTCCACCTTCCCATCGAGCGTCGGGTCGGAGATCCAGGCGACGCTCGGAGCGGAATACCCACGGGAACTGCCCGTCTATCGGGAGTCCGAGCGGGCGGCGTGGGTCGTCGAGGCGACCCGCGCGGTCGCCCAGCGGGCCCGCGTCGCCGCCACCCTCGCCGAGCGGCATCAGCCCGTGTTCCTCTTCGCGCTGTTCCGCGAGACCGACCGCCTCGAGCACCAGCTCTGGTCGGAGCTCGCCCGACCCGTGGCCGAGATCCCCTCCGACCTCCTCGAGTTCTGGCGCACGATCGACCGGGCGTGCGCCCAGGTCGACACGGCGTTCCGCGCCGGCGGGGGCCCGGCGGTCACGCTCGTGATCTCCGACCACGGCCACGGCGCGATCCAGTCGGACTTCCTGACCAACCGCTGGCTGGCGGAGGAGAAGTTCCTCGTCTTCCGCTCGCCGTCGGACGCGGCGCGTCGCAAGTTCCTCGGCCGAGTGCTCCTCTACGCCGACAAACTGGGGGTCACGAAACGGCTGCTCCATCCGCTCGTCGACTTTGTACGGACCGGTCGGCAAGCCCGGATCGCCGAGATCCTCGGCGGCCCGACGTCGTTCGAGGAGTTCTCGAAGTGGATCGACTGGGAGCACACCGTCGCGTTCTCCTACCCGGTCCCGGAAGGGATCTACCTCAACCCGCACAACCCGCTCCTCACGCCCGAACGGCGGGAGAAGATCCGCGCCCAGATCCGGGCCCGTCTCGAGGCGTACCCCGATGCCCATATCGAGGTCCTCGACCCGCAGAGCCTCTACCGCGGGCACAACCTCGCCCAGGCCCCCGCGCTGTTCATCCGCGTCGACAACATGTGCACCGAACCGAGGATGGACTTCGGCTACCCGAGCCCGCTCATTCGTGAGCGCCCCAGCTTCTTCTACGGCTCCGGCACCCACCGGATGGAAGGCATCCTGATCGGCGCGGGCGACGGGATCCGACCGGGGACGGACGCCGGGACCCTCGACCTGGTCGACGTGGCGCCGACGATCCTCGACGGAATGGGGATCGACGTGCCGGAGGAGCTCACCGACCGCTCGTTCGGCCCCCGCCTCGGCCTCCCGGCCTGAGCCATTCCCTGCGCCGGAACCCTTTTCGGGTGGGGCCAACTCCGACTCCGGATGCCCGGGCGCGCGGTCGACATCGTCGCCGTCGGTCCGCCGCCGCGGGACCCCTATCACCCGGCGGCGAGCGCGTGGGGTCTCGCCGCGGCCCTCGCCGCGCGGGGGGACGACGTTCGCGTCCTCCACCTGCCGGGTTCGGACGCCGCGGCCGTTCCCCCCGGGGTCACTGCGGTTCCGGTCGAAATCCCGTTACGCCGCCCCGGGGGGCCCCAGGAGCCGGCGGAGTTCGCTGCGGCGGCGGGTCGAGAGCTCCGTCGGGAAGCGGACCTCGTGCTCCGCGATCCGGCCGGTCTCGGCTCCCTCGGGGTGCCACGGTCCCGTCGGGGCCCTCCGATCGTGCTCGGATTCGCCCGTGCGGTCGAGCTCCGCTCGTTCGACGGCGAGCGCCCCGGCCGACCCGGGGCCGGGTTCATCGACCGGTTGGATACGTGGCTCGACCGCCGTTCGGTCCGCCGGCTGGAGCGCGCGGCGCTCGCCGAGGCGGACCGAATCGTCTACGATGACGCCGAGGTCGCGCGAGGGTTGACGGAGGAGTACGGCGTTCCGGACCGGAAGCTCGTCGCGCTCCCGCCGGCGGTCCCCGACCTACCCCCCTTCCCGAGCCGGGAGCTCTCGCGCCGGGACCTGCGGATCCCGCCGGACGTGCCGGTCGTCGTCGCCCCCATGGCGTTCGACGCGCCCGAGCCGAGCGGGCTCGACCGGGTCCTCGAGGCGTTCCGGCGCGTGCGGCCGTTCTTCCCCGGGGTCCGTCTCGTGGTGGCGGGCGCCCCGGCGCCGACCGACCCGGGGGTGGTGGCCCGGCCCGAACGCGACGCCGAGACGCTCGCCAACGCCCTCGCGGGCGCGGATGTCGCAGTCTTCGCACGACGCACCCCCGGGTTCGACCCTGGGGTCGTCCTCGCGGCGAGGGCCGGAGTTCCGCCGATCGTGCTGCCGGACGCGCGCTTCCCGGTCGACCCACAGGGCGGCGTCCGCATCGCCGCGAGCACCGACGCGGGCGACCTCGCCTCGATCCTCGCCGAGCTGCTCGCGGACCTCGCGACCCTCAAACAGGTCGGTCGTGCCGCCCGACGGTTCGCGGAACCGTTCCAGCCGGTCCGCGTCGCGTCGGGGCTCGGGACCGCGGTCGCCCCCGCCACCGCGACGCGGTCGGTCAGCGGTCGGGCGCGGGCGGTTCGTCGAGGCGCCACTCCTTGAATCCGCGGCCGGCCGAGGCCCGCCGGACCGAGCCGACCACCCCCGCCCAGCGGACGTCGGGAGGAAGCTCGCCCGAATCGATCCGGTCGAGGACGGAACGGAACCTGGCCCGAAGCTCGGCGAACGGGTCAACGTCGCCGGCACGGACCCATCGAGCCGCCTCCCGCAGCACGTGGACCCGACCGGCCTCGTCCGCCACCCACACCCCCACCGGCGCGGCCCGGGAACCCGAAGTCCGTGCGGCCAGGCGCTCGGCCGCGGTGAGCGAAGGGAGCACGACCGCGACCCAGTCGCCCCAGGCGCGCCGTTGGAGCGCTTGGACGAGCACCTTGCGGCTCCCCGACACCTTTGCCTCGACGAGACCGACCTCGTCCCCCCGCCGGGCGACCAGGTCGAAATAGTCGGTGGAGTCCGGGTTCGCGTAGACGCGATAGCCGGCCTTCTCGAGGAACCGGGCGGCGGAACGGACGACCTCGCGCTCGCGGACCCGAGGCCCGTGGGCCGCCCGAGGACGGCTCACGGACCGCTCCGTAGGAACCAATGGTCGAGTCGGGTCCGGGGAATCGCAAGCACGATCGGTCGCCCGTGGGGACAGGAATAGGCCGCCTCGGGGAGCGCGTGGAGCGCGGCCAGCACCCGTGCGAACTCCTCCGGACCCACCACGTCCCCCGCGCGGATCGCCGCGTGGCAGGCGACGGTGGCGGCCCGACGCTCCTCGAGCCCGTCCGGGATCGTCGGACGCCCCTCGCCCGCGAGTTCGTCCAACAGCTCGGCGACCGCCTCCGGCCGAGCCGACCGGCCGCGGTACGCCGGCACCGACCGCACGAGGAAGGCGTCCGGTCCGAACGGCTCGATTTCGAACCCCGCGGCTCGGACGGTCTCGGCGTGCGCCTCGAGCGCGCTCCGCTGCGTCCCCGATAGCTGGACGGGCACGGGAGCGACCAGCGTCTGGCGCTGAAGCGCGCCGGATCGTCGCAGCTCCTCGTAGAGGACCCGCTCGCTCGCGGCGTGCTGGTCGATCAGCACCAGGCCCTCGTCGCTCTCGGCGATCCAGTAAAGTGCGTGCAAACAGCCGATCAACGTCATGCGGGGATGGCCGGCGGCCGCGGGAATCGGGAGAGTCCCGTGCGCCGGTAGCGCGCCCTCGAGCGTCCGCTGGACCCCGGGTCGCGCGGACGGCGGTGGGAGGGCCGAACCTCCGGGCGAGAGAATTCGGGCGGGAAGAAGCGGCGGGGCCGCCGGTCGCGCAGCGAGCGGCTCGGCGACCTGAGGCGCCGCGACCAACGCCTCCCGGACGGAACGGCGAACCACGTCGAGGACGTCCCGTTCGTCCGCGAATCGGACCTCGCGCTTGGTGGGGTGAACGTTGACGTCCAGGCGGCCTGCATCCACCTCGAGGTGGAGGACCCCGACGGGAAACCGGGTGCGGGGAAGGTAGTCCCCGTAGGCGAGCCGCACGTTCTGCGCGAGCGAACGGGAGGTGATCGCCCGCCCGTTGACGGCGATGAAGAGGCCGCGCGAGGAGGCGGCCGCGACGCCGGGTCGCCCCAGAGCGCCGAACATCCGACCCCCGGGGACGGCGGCGGTGATGGGGAACGACGACGACAGAAACCCCGGACCGAGCACCCTCGCGGCCGCGTCCTTAAGGTTGTTCGCCGGCGGGTACGAGCCGAGCTCGCGGCCCTCCGACTCCACGCGGAGCCCGACCTGAGGACGGGCGAGGTAGAGGCGCTCGACCGTCTGCAACACCTCCACCTGTTCCGCGACCGCGCTCTTCAGGAACTTGCGACGCGCTGGCGTGTTGAAGAACAGCTCCTCGACCTCGACGGTCGTGCCGGGCGCCCGCGGCACGGAGAACCGGCCCACAGGATTTCCTCCCACCACCGAGATTCCCTCGCCGACCTCCCGATCCGGGGGCCGGGAGAGGAGGCGGAACCGGGAGACGGAGGCGATGGCGGCGAGGGCCTCGCCGCGAAACCCGAGGGAATCGATCCGCTCGACGGGGCCTTCCGGGTCGAGCTTGCTCGTGGCGTGCCGCTCGATCGCGAGCTCGAGCTCCTCCGGAGGGATGCCGGCGCCATTGTCCGCGACCTCGATGCGCTGGAGTCCGCCCTCCACGATCCGGACGGTGACCAGCGAGGCGCCCGCATCCACGGCGTTCTCGACCAACTCCTTCACGACCGACGCGGGGCGCTCGACGACCTCCCCCGCCGCGATCCGCTCGACGGTCGTGCTCGAAAGCCGGCGGATCGGCCGGCGCGCGGGGACGGGCGATTCGGTCATGGGGATTCCCCCGGCTTCGCGTCCGTCGGGCGGGACACCCGGGCCTTGAGCTCGCGAAGCTTGCGCACCGCCTCCTCCGGGGCGAGCCGGTCGGGGTCGATCGAGCGCAGCTCGTCGACGACCGGGTGCTCGGGGCCCTCATCGGTGAGGAGGACCGCCTGCGTGTACCGCGGGCCGCGCCGCCGTCGCACGGTAGAGGTCGCGGGAACGGAGCTCTCGGTCTCCAGCCGGTGCAGGAGCCGTTCCGCCTCCTCGAGCACGCCGGGAGGGAGTCCGGCGAGCCGCGCTACGTGGACGCCGTAGCTGCGGTCGGTCGCGCCCGGCACGAGACGATGCAAGAACACGATGCCGTCCGCCCCTTCGCGCACCGCGAAGTGCGCGTTCTCGGCCGAGCGGAGACCCCGAACGAGGTCGGTCAGCTGGTGGTAGTGCGTCGCGAGCAGGCAGCGCGCCCGCGTCGTGTCGTGCAGGTGCTGGAGCGTCGCCCAGGCGATCGCGAGGCCGTCGAACGTGCTGGTCCCTCGCCCGACCTCGTCGAGGAGGACGAGGGACCGAGCGTCGGCCGCCCGCAGGATCTCCGCGACCTCGCTCATCTCGACCATGAAGCTCGACTTCCCACGACCGATCTCGTCGGTGAATCCCATCCGGGTGAACAGCTGGGTGACGAGCCCGACGCGCGCGAACTTCGCGGGCACGAACGAGCCGGCCTGCGCGAGGACGACCAGGAGGCCGACCTGTCGCATGAACGTCGATTTCCCCGACATGTTGGGGCCGGTGAGCACGAGCATCCGGCGCGTCTGCGGTTCGAGGTCGAGGTCGTTCGGAACGAACGTTTCCCCGAGGAGTCGTTCGAGCACCGGATGCCGACCTTCCCGGATCACGAGGTCCGAAGAGTCGTCCACGGTCGGACGCACGTACCCCCGGGCTTGGGCGAGATGGGCGAACGTGGCGAGCGCGTCGAGCTCGCCCACGGCCCGGCTCACCCGATGGACCGCGGGGACGTATCGCTCGACCGAATCGAGAAGCTCCTCCCATCGCGCCGCTTCCGCCGTCCGGATCCCTTCGCGGGCTTCGAGGACACGACGCGCCACGTCCTCGAGCTCGTCCGTCGTGAACCGTTCGGCCTGCGCGACGGTCTGGCGCCGTCGGTAATGCGGGGGGACCCGAGCGAGATGGGGCTTCGTGACCTCGATGTAGTAGCCAAAGACCTGGTTGTACCCGACTTTGAGCGTCCGAATCCCGGTCGACTCCTGCTGGGACCGCTCGAGGGCCGCCACGTCGCGCAACGCTTGTCGCTCGGCCTCCCGCCAGCGGTCGACCTCGGGAGCATGGCCGAGCCGAAACACCTCACCCTCGTCGTCCAGCGGGACCGCGCTTTCGGGAAGCGCACCGGCGAGCAGGGGAAGCAATCCCGGGGGCGGCGCGAGCTCCTCGGCGAGTCGCGCGAGTCGCCGCGGCACGTCGCCCGTGGAGAGCGACCGACCGAGCGACTCGGCCGCCTCGAGCCCCGTCCGCAGTGAGATGAGCTCCACCGGCCGCACCCGACGACCCGCGACGCGCGCGGCGATCCGGGCGAGGTCCGGGACGGTCCGGAGTCGCGACCGCACACCCTCGACCTCGGCCCCGCGTTCGACCAGCGCTTGGACGGCGTCCTGACGAGCCGCGATGGCGGTAGTGTCGGCCAGCGGGTTCGTCAGCCAGAACGCGAGCGTCCGTCGCCCGGGGGCGGTGACGGTCTCGTCCCAGGTTCCGAGCAGGGTCGCCCCTTTCGCGTCGTCCGGGTTCATCGGGCGGTTGATCTCGAGGTGCCGGAGGGTCTTCGCGTCCAGGACGAGCCGACGGCCGGCGGCACCCCGCTCCACGAGACCGAGATGCGGAAGCAATCGAGGCTGGGTCACCCTCAGGTACGCCGCGAGCCGACGGTCGGCCTCGAGGACCTCCCCGGCGAGCGTCGCGTCGCCGCGCAGGGCCGTCGGGAGCTCGCCCTCGACCGCCGGAGGGGGGGCCGGCTCGAGCCGGGCCGACGGAAACTCGCGGCGCAACGCCGCCAGCAGGGGTACAGCCTCCGGCTCCGCTCCTACGCTCCAAAGGACCTCTCGCGGCTGGAAGGCCGCCAAGGAGGAGACCACGCCGTCGGTCCCGAGGCCATCCGCCGGGCCATGGTACCACTCGCCGGTGGTGATGTCAACCGCGGCGTAGGCGCCGAGCTTGCCGGCGGGGACGACGAGACTCGCGAGGAAGCTGTGGTCGGGGCCGCCCAAGATGCGGTCCTCGACGACGGTGCCGGGGGTCACGACCCGCGTGACCTCGCGCCGAACGAGCCCTTTCGCGAGACGCGGGTCCTCGACCTGGTCGCAGAGAGCGACCTTGTAGCCCTTCCGGACGAGCCGGCCGAGGTACGTCTCGACGGCGTGGTGCGGCACGCCGGCCATCGGCGTCCGAATCCCTTGCGCGTCGGCGGAGCGGGCGGTGAGCACCACGTCGAGCTCGCGGGAGAGGAGGCGGGCATCGTCCCCGAACGTCTCGTAGAAGTCCCCGACCCGGAACAGGACCAGGTGGCCGGGATA